>ERZ1026858.1147-NODE-1147-length-13831-cov-25.956301_pt1 | contig 13831 bp, 11 predicted proteins | sample MGYA00380159_ERZ1026858 | MGnify/ENA primary metagenome ERZ1026858 (study PRJEB33269, sample SAMEA4719795) | human gut metagenome | biome: human-associated habitat; feature: organic feature; material: feces | place: Cameroon | collected 2013-10 ...
TGAAGATTCATCCTACGGATGCCAACTTCTTCCTGGTTCAGGTGACGGATGCGCAGGCCATCTACGATTATCTGGTGGCACAGGGCATCATCGTAAGAAACCGCAACAAGGTTCAGCTTTGCGGCAACTGCCTGAGAATCACCATTGGTAACAAGACAGAGAATGCCGAGTTGCTCGGGGCGTTGAGACAATATTAATTAGAAAAATCGCCGTTTATCTCATGTTCGGGATAAACGGCGATTTTTTCATTTATTTCATCTTATCTTCTCCTGCCTCTTCCTTCATTTCTTCCCTGGTTACCACGGCCACCGCCACGCTCGTTCCTGTCGCCGCTGTTGTAGCGGTTCTTGCGGTTGTGGTTGTTGTCGTCGAAATTAGGGTTGAAACTCTTTTTCTTCTTGTCCTTGAAGAAGCCGGCACCCTGGTCTTTCTGATTTCTCAGCTCGGCTCTGGCTGCTGCCACGGCATCACGGATGTTGGCATTCGAAGGCTTACCTGATTTTAGAGATTTTCCATTGTTCAGGTATTTCTCCTCATCATAGCAACCCACGTTTCCGTATCCCTTTGGCGCAAAGCGGTCTTGTGCATTTCTGCCACGGCCTTTTCCGGCTTTTGAATCTGCTGCATTTCTACCAGCACCACGCTTGCCCTTGGCTCCTCTGCTCACGCCCGGATTATCGTAGGTAGAACCGATAGCCTTGTCGTCGTAACGGGTATTCTTGCCCTTAAAGCCTCCGCCATGATTTCCGCCAAAGCTCTTCTTGTCGTATAGCTTATCTATCAAATCCGCTCTGCCTATGCGGCGAAGCTCGCTTTCTATGGCACGGCGCTCCTCTGGCTTGTACCAGAAGAAGAACATGCGCTGGGCCAGCTTCTCCTTCTGCGTCTTGGCACTGAACACAGGCTCCAGGGTGTATGGGTCGTATCCCGTGTACCAAGTCTCGGTGGAAATCGTCATTGGGGTAGGAGTGAAGTCCTGTACCTGCTCCAGATGGAAGTCCAGGCCCTTGGTAATTACCGCCAGCTCCGCCATATCCTCCTCATGACAGCCCGGATGCGAACTGATGAAGTATGGAATGATCTGCTGGTTGAGACCCTCTTCCTTATTGATCTTGTCAAAGATGCGCTTGAACTCGTAGAACAGATCGAACGATGGCTTGCGCATGAACTTCAAGACCTCAGGACTGGTATGCTCCGGCGCTACCTTCAGTCGGCCGCTCACATGCTTGGTAATCAGCTCGCGGGTGTATTCCCTTGCCGCCTGGTTCACCTTCTCGTCCTTGCTCTTGTGCAGCAGCAGGTCGTAGCGAACACCACTACCGATGAAGCTCTTCTTGATTCCCGGCAGGGCATCCACGGCATGGTAAATCTCCAGCAGCTTGCTATGGTCGGTATTGAGGTTCGGACAAATCTGCGGGTTCACGCACGATGGGCGCTTGCACACCTCGCACGCCTTCTGGTTCTTGCCATGCATGCCGTACATGTTGGCCGAAGGACCGCCCAGGTCGCTCAGATAGCCCTTGAAATCAGGCATTTCTATGATTTTCTTCACCTCTTTCAAGATGCTCTCCTTGCTTCGGCAAACCACGAACTTGCCCTGGTGCGCCGAAATGGTACAGAACGAGCAACCGCCAAAGCAGCCGCGATGCAGGTTCACGGAGAACTTGATCATCTCGTATGCCGGAATGGTCTTGCCCTTGTACTTAGGATGAGGCAGACGGGTGTAAGGCAGGTCGAAGGCGGCATCCAGTTCCTCTGTGGTCATCAGCGGGAACGGTGGATTCACCACCACATACTTGCCGTCGGTCTCCTGAATCATGCGCTGGGCATGCATCTTGTTGGCTTCCTCCTCCAGATGGCGCACGTTCTCAGCCTGTCCCTTCTTGTTGTGAAGGCACTCTTCATGACTGTGCAGGATGATGTCATCGTCCTTGAATCCGCCCGGAATGTCCTTCTCCTTGCAGTAGAAAGCCACCTGCGGCATCTCGTGAATCTGGTCCATGGTCTTGCCTTCGGCGAAGGCGTTGGCAAGTTCCACGATAGAGCGTTCGCCCATGCCGTAGAGGATGAGGTCGGCTCCCGAATCGCAGAGGATGCACTTGCGCAGTTCATCCTTCCAGTAGTCGTAGTGGCTGATGCGGCGCAACGACGCCTCGATACCGCCCAGTGCCACAGGTACGTCGGGATAGAGTTTCTTCAGTATCTGGGTATAGACGATAGACGGATAGTCGGGGCGCATGTCATGGCGAGAGTCGGGACTGAAGGCGTCCTCGCTGCGCATACGGCGGTTGGCCGTGTAGCGGTTTACCATCGAGTCCATGGCTCCCGGCGATACGCCGAAGAAGAGGCGAGGGCGACCCAGTTTCTTGAAGTCACGGAAGTCGCCATGCCAGTCGGGCTGGGGAACGATGGCCACGCGATAGCCGTTCGCCTCCAGGATTCGTCCCAGGATGGCCGGTCCGAAGGATGGGTGGTCTACGTAGGCGTCACCCGAGAAGAGGATTACATCCAGTTCGTCCCATCCCCTGAGTTCGCACTCCTTCTTGGTTGTAGGGAGGAAATCTGTTAACTTATATTCCATTCAAAATGCTTTAATCATTTACAGCATCTGGCTCTGCATCAACAGCTTCCTGTGCATCCTTCTTCTCCTTCCAATCCACGTAGAGTAATACGAGGTTGTGGAGTCCCAAAGCCTTCATGTTCTGGTTGTAGATCACGTCGAGGCAGAGGTCGAGCAATTCCTTGTCCTTGATGTCGCTGCTCTCCAGGAGGGCGCGTACATTGAACTTCAACTTGTCGAGCACTTCCTCGTCAATGATGCCATTGCTATCTACGAGGTTGCGGAGCAACTGATACTTGTCAATAGTCTCTAAATGCTGGTCGCTCACTTCGATAGAGCGTGTGCCAGACTGGTTTGCTTGAATCTTATACATATAATTATTAATTTTAAATTATTCCGTCAGGAAATTGAGGATACCCAGCATGATGCTGTGGCGGGTCTTCTCATCGCTGATGCACTCCAGCGGGATGCCCATGGTGAAGGTGCGGTAGCTGCTGCTCTTGTAGGCCACAGCCGCACTGGTGCCCGATAGGTATCGCATGGCGCAGAAGGCGGTGCTGCCCACCGGCTTGAGAATCTCGGGATGAGTGGCGGCATAGTGGCGGGCGTTCAACTGGTTGTAATAGCTGAATTCCTTGCCCAGTCCCTCGATGATAGGGTCGGTGCCTACGATGCTGTCTCGCTCGGTGATGGTGGAATCCTCAGGGTTGATGTCCTGAACGATGAATTTCGTGCCCGTTGGCTCGTAATGCACCTTCAGGATGTCGCTCATGAAATTCTGTTCCTCTTCCGTCTGCATGTCGCTGCCGTTGTAGGAACCGCTTACCAGCAGTCTGCCGCCGTTCAGGGCGTAATATCTGATGCGCTTCTGCAGGGTTGGGGTGAAGGTCTTGAAGTACTGATGGGTGTAGCCATCGTTGCGCTCCAAGCCGTTGATGAGGTCAACCACCTGATAGTCGGTCATCTTCACCTTGCCCGATGCGATGGCTTCGCTCGAACAGCTGGCGATGCTGTATTTGTTGCTCGATGCGATGGCACGGGCATGTTCCTCGGTGTAGTTGAAGTCGTTGCCTGCCACAAACTGACCTGTCATCTCGTTGCCGCAATAGCCCAGTCCGCTGGTGGTTTCCAGACCCATCTTGTTGATGTCGAACATCAGCTGCTTGCCGCTCCAGCCTGCCGTGAGCCCGTAGCTTACGCCCGGATCCTTGTCGAAGTCGAAGCCCTGGAAGGTGTCGTTATCCACCACCTGTGGCGAAGCCAGACGATGGAAATTGTTGACCACCAATACCTTTTGCGAGGCTGATGGATTGTAGAGGGCCGAGAGGGTTTCTGATGGGAAACTCTCGCCACCCTGGTTTACGGCTGCCACACGGAAGTTGTAGAGCTTTCCCGGCTCCAGCTTCACGAAGTGCTGTGGCGAACGCACCAGGGTTCCGTTGTCGAATCCGCCGTTGCCCTCTGCCTTATAAACGATGTAGCGGGTAGGCTTGGCGCTAGGCTCCAGCTTGTCCAGTTGCGGGCTCCAGGTGAGCTTGGCGTATCCGAACTCATCAATCTCTACGCTGAAGTGGTTGGGCGCCAGTGGCTGCACCACATAATCCTCGCCGTGGTTGCTGTTCACGAATCTCAGGATGGTCTTGTAGATGGAGCGAGCGATGGTAAACTTGCCCATCGGGTCCTGGGCGATGCGCATATCCGGGAAGCTCTGGTGAGAGAGCATTTCGAGGATAGCCGATGGCACTTCGGGCAGTCGGGTCTCAGAATAGTTGCGGTCCCAGAGGTAGCGCTTGCCGAATGCACCAAAAGTTTGACTCATATCTTCTACCAGGTTGTCACGTAATGCTTTAGCGAAATCCTTTGAAGTGAATCTCGAAACTCCGCTGTTGAGCATCCCGTCGTTGAAATCGGTGGTGCAGATGGCGAGTGCGCCCCAGGTAGATTTGCCGTCGGGGTTGAAGCCTGCGTCGCTGTGCAGGGCGAGCGAGAGTTCTATCGGCACCTTCTTTCCGCTGAGGGCGGGCATGTATACGCTGCCTCCGCCCAGCCAGTTGGTCATCAGCGAACGGGTATTGATGTCGTCAGCATAGTCGTTCTTGCCTTGTCTGCCGCCATAGACCTTGTAGGGAGCACCTGCCCACTGGGCGTAGTATCTGGCTCCCTCCAGGCATCGTGGCAGTCCGCTCACGTTGCCGCCGCGCTCTATGTTGCCCATGCCTCCGCCGAATCGTACGGCATCGGTGGTGACAACGCCTCTTTTGGAAGCCTGGTTGGTGCACACCACCCGGTTGAACTCGTTGCATCCCTTGTCGAAGTCGAAGGTTCCCAGATACACCCAGGTTCCGCCACCCATTCGCTGGTTCACGGTAAACTCGGTGGCCTGTCCCTTGTGGTACACGATGTATTTGGCATCGGGCACGCTCTTCGGCAGGGTCTGATAGCTTACGTATACGGCATATTTGCCAGCCTCCTTGAATTTAGGCTGGTAGCTGACGAGGCTATATTTCTTCTTTTTCTTAGTGGCTTTGGCTTGTCTTACTGTACCCATGGTGAATGGGTTTTCTCCATCGCTATACAGGGTTTTGGCGTTGGCGAATCCCAGGGAGTCGCAATCCTTCCATTTCTTGGAGTTATCCACTTCGATGTAAGAGATGGATTTTCTGTCGTTGTTGTCGACGATGATTTCCTGTTGCTGCCAGTCGCGTTCACGAGGAGTGAAGACGATGGCTCCTGCATTCTGGAGCATGGGGATGAGATAGGGCACCACGATGGTTTGCGTAAAGAGGTCTTCGTTGGTGCAGAACAGGTTGGGGCGCTGCCATTTCCATCCGCGCTCCGCATCCCAATATCGTCCGTGAGAAGCCCACAATGAGAGGTGTCGGTTCTGCAAGCCGGCAGTCACGAAGTAGGGGCGGGAGCTGTTGAACACCCATGGGTCGTCATCGTATTCGATGTCTTCCCAAGCGTTGCTGTTGCCCTCGTCATATCGGTTTGCATTTTTGGCGGCAGCCTTTGTAGCGGCAGTTTTCGCCTTTTTGGGCGAGACTTTTGCTGCAGCATCAGCCTGGATTCCTGCTCCAGCCGGAATAAGCAAACTGCTTATCAGACAATATTTTATAATTCTGTTTTGTTTCACTTTCTTAAATCATATTTTAATGCTTTTGCCCTTACAGGGCGCATTGCTAATCGCCGATTAAACCCAGGGTGCTGCCCTGGGCTAGGAGCTTTTGCCCTTTCAGGGCGATTCCATCAGTCGATATTTCCAATTGTGAACTTCTCGGGTTTCTTTCCTTTGAAATCCTTGAAGTAGAGCTTGATTTCCTTCATGTCCTTCTCCACATCTCCCGAAGGGATGATGACCTTGGTGCACTGGATGAGCTTCTTCTCGTAATCCACACCGTAGAGGAGGATAGGGATGCCAGCCTTCAGGGCAATGAAGTAGAAACCCTTCTTCCATTCCGGATTGAGCGAACGGGTGCCCTCTGGCGTGATGCAGAGGCCGAAGGTATCTCGCTTGCGGGCAGTCTCGGCAAGATTGTCGGTCATGCTCGTATGCTTGCTTCTCCACACCGGCACACCGCCCAGCTTCCTGAAGATGGGACCCAGCGGCCAGAAGAACCACTCCTTCTTCATCAGAAAGTTGCTCTTGATGCCCTCAGCTCTGGAGAAGAGCAGGCCTATGATGAAATCCCAGTTGCTGGTGTGGGGAGCCAGGCAAATGATGAACTTCTTGGGATGGCCTACGGTTATATCCTTCTTCCATCCCAAGTGTTTGTATAATACCCACTGACAAATGTCTTTTATCATTCCTTATCGTTTGTTCTATATATATAAATAGGTGTATCTGCTAAAATCCTGTTATCCCAGGCTCAGCAATCCTCTTTATCCCAAGGTAGCAATCTGGTCGATAATCTCGCTCACCTGCTTGTTGAAGTCCTTGGTCAGGTTCTTGTAGTAATCACCCGCCTTGATGCCCGGCTCAGGATGAGACACTCTCTTGATGAAATCGTCGTTCACCATGACGATGGAAGAAAGGATTCCATCAACGTCGGCCTGCTGGGTGCCGTTGTACAAAGACGCTGCTACTGTCTCAGCGAAAAGCTCGCTGGTGATGTAGTTGATTGTTCGTTTTAAATCTCTTTTGTTAGCCATAATTCTTTTCTCTAAATTAATAATTGGTTGAAAACAATGCTCAAAGATAATAAAAATCTCTGGAAAAGCAATAGAAAATCAAAAAAAATATCTTAATTAACGCATTTTTAGCATTTTTCTTTCCGTATCTCGTAGAAAAACCTTAAATTTGCAGTGTTTTTGAAGTTTCAACTAATTAAAATATAAAAAGGAATTATGGAAAAAAGTGCATTGCAGATTGCAAGAGCGGCTTATCAGCCAAAGTTGCCAAAGGCTCTTCAGGGTCCAGTAAAGGCTGTTGAAGGTGAGGCAACACAGTCAGTAGGTAACCAGGATGAAATCAAGGCGTTGTTCCCTAACACTTACGGAATGCCTGTCATTACTTTCGAGGCTGGCGAGGCTAAGGAACTCCCTGCTTTCAACGTAGGTGTTATCCTCTCTGGCGGTCAGGCTCCTGGCGGTCACAACGTTATCTCTGGTCTCTTCGACGGCGTGAAGTCTCTCAACCCAGCTAACAAGCTCTATGGCTTCATCCTCGGTCCTGGTGGTCTCGTTGATCACAAGTATATGGAGATTACTTCTGAGATCATGGACGAGTACCGCAACACTGGTGGTTTCGATATCATCGGTTCTGGCCGTACCAAGCTGGAGAAGGAAGACCAGTTTGAGAAGGGTATCGAGATTCTCCGCGAGCTCGGTATCAAGGCACTCGTTATCATCGGTGGTGACGACTCTAACACCAACGCTTGCGTTCTCGCTGAGTACTATGCTGCCAAGAAGTATGGCGTTCAGGTAATCGGTTGCCCTAAGACTATCGACGGTGACTTGAAGAACGAGCAGATTGAGACATCTTTCGGTTTCGATACAGCCTGCAAGACATACTCTGAGCTCATCGGTAACATCGAGCGCGACTGTAACTCTGCACGCAAGTACTGGCACTTCATCAAGTTGATGGGTCGTTCAGCTTCTCACATCGCTCTTGAGTGCGCACTCCAGACTCAGCCAAACGTCTGCCTGATTTCTGAGGAGGTAGAGGCTAAGGAGATGTCTCTTGATGATGTTGTAACATACATCGCTACAGCTGTAGCTAACCGTGCTGCTGATGGCAACAACTTCGGTACTGTTCTCATCCCAGAGGGCTTGATCGAGTTCATCCCAGCTATCAAGAAGCTCATCGCAGAGTTGAACGAGGTTCTTACAGATCCTGCAACAGGCGAGAGCCGTGAGTTTGCCAGCGCTGAGGAGCAGATTGCATTCGTTAAGGGTGCCATCGCTAAGGACAACCTCGCTGTATTGGAGTCTTTGCCAGCAGACGTAGCTCGCCAGCTTTGCCTCGACCGTGACCCTCACGGAAACGTACAGGTTTCTCTCATCGAGACAGAGAAGTTGCTCTCTCGCATGGTAGCTGACAAGTTGGCTGCTTGGAAGAAGGAGGGTAAGTACGTTGGTAAGTTCTCAGCTCAGCACCACTTCTTCGGTTACGAGGGACGTTGCGCAGCTCCTTCTAACTACGATGCAGACTACTGCTACTCACTCGGTTTCAACGCTTCTCGCCTCATCGCTAACGGCAAGACTGGCTACATGTCAGTTATCAAGAACACAACAGCTCCTGCAGCAGAGTGGATTGCCGGTGGTGTGCCTATCACAATGATGATGAACATCGAGCGTCGTAACGGTGCCAACAAGCCAGTTATCCGCAAGGCTCTCGTAGAGCTCGACGGTGCTCCATTCAAGTTCTTCGCTTCTAAGCGTGAGCAGTGGGCTAAGGAGACAGCTTATGTATATCCAGGTCCTATCCAGTACTGGGGTCCATCTGAGGTTTGCGATCAGACCACAAAGACTCTCCAGTTGGAGCAGGCCAAGTAATATACGGAATATAAGTATATTATATAAGTAATATAAAAATACTCATATATTTTATATGTCAACAAGACGAACGGCTTCTACACAGAAAAAGGGGACTATGGCGAGGAAGAGTACATCTGCTCGGCGTGGTGGCTCTCGTGGCAGAAGGCGTTCGTCTTCTGTTTTCAGACGCTATCCCCGCTGGGCTTGGTGGATAGGCGGAACGGCAGTAGTCGTTCTCTACGTCTTCCTGTTTTATCATTTCTTCGTCAGTCCTACGGGATTCCGCTGGCGTGCGCTCTATGGAGACGAGGTTTATCCCGAGGGTTATGAGATTCATGGCATCGACATCTCCCATTATCAGGGTGAGATTGATTGGGAGCGCTTGAAGGGTGCGATGATCAAGAGATGCCCTGTGCGCTTTGTCATCATCAAGAGCACCGAGGGTTCCAGCCGACTGGACGAGAATTTCAGGTCTAACTTCAACCAGGCACGTGATTTCGGATTCATCCGTGGCGTATATCATTTCTGGAGCAACAAATCTTCTGCCCGCGACCAGGCGTATTATTTCCTGGATCAGGTGCATCTTACGGATGGCGACCTGCCTCCGGTGCTCGACATAGAGCATAAGCCTGATGACAAGAGCGTGGAAGATTTCCAGCGTGATGTGCTTACGTGGCTGCATATCGTGGAGGATAGGTATCATGTGAAACCTATCATCTACACCTATTATAAGTTTAAGGAGCAATATCTGAGTGCGCCCGTTTTCGATGACTATCCTTACTGGATAGCCCACTATTACGTGGATAAGGTGCAATACAAGGGCAAGTGGAAGTTCTGGCAGCACACCGATGCCGGAAAGCTGCCTGGCATCAAGGGCTACGTGGATTTCGATATCTACAACGGCAGCTATTACGACCTGAAGCAGCTCTGCATCGGAAGCAACAAGAGCGAAAAGGTATTTGATGAGAACGAATAAAGGCTGATTTCCCGTAAATCCGGAAAGTCAGCCTTTATTCGTTTTTTATCCCGATTCTATTTTAGAACCAGTTATTTCTTGAATTAGTTTTTATCCCAGCACCAGGCAGGTCCAGTTGTTATCCACCTGTCTCGTTACTTCGTGCAGTCCCAGTTCTGCTGCTTTTTCCAGCAGCACCGGCACATCTTCCTCGTAGAAACCGCTCAGAATCAGGGTTCCGCCGATGTTCATCACGCTGCGGAAGAGACGCATGTCGCTGAGCAGGATGTTGCGGTTGATGTTCGCCATCACCACATCGAAAACACCGCTCACGTGGTTCAGCACATTGCAGTTGCCGAAGAGCACCTCCATGTTGTCTACGCCGTTCAGCACGGCATTGTGCTTGGCGTTCTCCACGCTCCATTCGTCGATGTCGTAGCCCACCACTTCCTTGGCACCCAGTTTGGAGGCGGTGAGTCCCAGAATGCCCGTTCCCGTGCCGCAATCCAGCACTCGCTTGGTCTTCACCGGCATCTGCAGCAGCTGCGAGATGATCATGCGGGTGGTTTCGTGGTTGCCGGTTCCGAAGGCAAGCTTCGCCTCGATGCCAATCTCGATGATGTCAGGGCGGTTGCTGGTGTCGGGGTAGAGCTCTGGATGCTTGGCGTCGTAGATGACCACCTGGTCGGCTACGAAGATAGGGTCGAAGCCCTGCTCCTCCCATTCCTGGTTCCAGTCCTTGTCCTCGGCATCCTTGATGTCGTAGGTGATGCGGGTATCCATGATAGGGAAGTTGGCGATGTATTCGTCCAGTGCCTCCTTGTCGAAGAGGTCCTTCTGCACGTAAGCCTCCATGCCCGTTTCCGTTTCCTCGAAAGATTCGAATCCTGCCTCGGCAGCTCCGTCGGCAAGCAGGTCCTGGCAGGCTTGCATCAAGTCGGCGGTGGTCTCGATGTTGAATGTCGCTACTAAATATTTCATGTTTAATATGTATTAATTTCTTGTCATAAAACGCCTTTGAATGTTCAAAAAAGCTAGAATTATTTTAAATCTTCTGCAAAATTATAAAAAAATAGGGGAAAACCTACATTATTTTAGGGAAATTCTGTATTTTTGCATAAAGATAAGCAATATTTTTGCACTAGAATTATTATATAGATAGGAAAAGGCTGTTTTTCAGCCCTCACTTGCATATATAATTCAGCAGATGATTCACGGATATGCAGACCGTGATGATTCGGGAAACGAAACTAAAGAATAGGAGAAATATACGATGAAGAAAATGTATCTTCTGGCAGTCCTGATGGCAGCAGCCATGCCGTTGACTTCGATGGCGCAGGACGACGACCTCTACTTCAACCCGAAGAAAGAGGCGCAGGAAAAGGCAGAGAAGCGGGCACGCCTCCAGCAGCAGTATGCTGCGCAGCGTGCACGTAGAGATAGCATCTACTCACTCTATTGGAGTGGGAGCGGGCGTGATGTGGATGAGTATAACCGTGGCGGACGCATCTTCAGTCATTTTGAGCATGTGGGCACCGATTCGCTGGGCAACGACATCATCCAGTTTCATGTGGGCAAGGGCGTGGCGCCTGACAGCATCTATGATGATGCGTATTTTGCCCAGAAATACATCAACCAGGATGAGGATTTCGACTGCACCCGCCGCATGAGCCGCTGGGATGGCTATTATGATCCGTGGTTCTACGGCTACTATGGCTATGGTCCGTATTATTGGCGTTCGCGCATGTGGGGATGGCACAATCCTTGGCGCTACGGCTACTATGCGGGCTGGTACGACCCATGGTTCGACCCATGGTATGATCCATGGTACTACGGCTACGCCGGATGGTATGGCGGCTGGTATGGCCCTTGGTACTGGGGTGGTCCGATGATTGGGCATGTAAGCTATGGCGGTTTTGCCGGCGGCAAGAGATATAACAATCCGGGTCGCATAGATGCTTCTCATGGATATGTTTATGGCGGATCGCAGGGCAACAGGAATACCTATACCCGCAGAAGCGGTTCCAACCGCAGTTTCGGTCAGCGCCGTGACAACAATGGCTTCAACAATAATTCCAATTTCGGAACGCGCAGTAATTCCGGCTTCGGCAACAGCGGCAGCTTTGGTAATGGCGGCAGCTTCAGTGGCGGCAGCGTAGGCGGAGGTGGCAGCTTCGGTGGTGGCCATTCCGGTGGTGGCAGCTTTGGAGGCGGCGGTCGCTCTGGTGGCGGCAGTTTCGGAGGTCGCCGATAAATACGCCCTGAAAGGATTTGCCATTTGCCAGCACGCCCTGAAAGGGCAAAAGCTCCTAGCCCAGGGCATCGCCCTGGGTTATAGTGGTTTTTATGAATACGCCCTGAAAGGGCAAAAGCTTTATAAACAATTAAAATTAGAAATAATATGAATCATTTGAAACATATACTTTTTGCCAGTGCACTCGTGGCTTCCATGAGTGCCACTGCGCAGGAAACCTATCAGGATACCAAGTTGGCAGCCAGCCAACTCACGGGTACCGCCCGCTATGTAGGTATGGGTGGAGCGATGGAGGCCTTGGGTGCCGACATCTCCACCATCAGCACCAACCCAGCCGGTGTGGGTCTTTTCCGCAAGAATCAGATTTCCCTCTCTGCCGGCGTCATCGCCCAGAGCGGTGCAGACAACAGCGTTTCCCTTGGCTATTCTACCATAGATATCAAGGGCAAGAAGAGTCATCCAACCTTCAATCAGGTAGGCATCGTCTGGTCTACGAAGATGAGAAACTCCAGTGCGCTCAATCTCGCATTCAATTATCATAAGAGTACCGATTTCGGACAGCTCCTCAACGCAGCCAATATGCTCACGAAGGCTTCGCAGAACAAGTTGACTGCAGCCAAGCATGCCGAGGGCGTGAATGGATGGAGTTCTGTGGATGCAAACTTTGGCGGTTACAAGGATAATGCAGGCAATTATCAGAACGGTCTGCTCAATGTCACTTCCAATGGTGCCCTGGCTTTCGCCGACGCCCAGTCTTATCTCTTCGGACAGTATCAGCATGGCTACATCGGCAGCTACGATTTCAATATCAGCGGTTCTATCGGCAATAGAGTATGGCTCGGTCTTACCATCGGCTTGCACGATGTTCATTACAACAGTAATTCCCTCTATGCTGAGAATCTGGTGGATGGCAACTACAGCGATTCCTACGAGGAGATCAAGATTACGGGTACGGGTTATGACGTGAAGGCAGGTGTCATCTTCCGTCCGGTAGAGGAGTCTCCTTTCCGCATCGGTGCCTACGTCAATTCTCCTGTGTTCTACGATCTCTCGCTCAGCGCAGCCCACGATCTGAGTATGTATGGCGGTGAAGCACCAGCTACTTTCCAGGATAAGGATGCAGCCGGTAATATCGTCAATGTGCCTTGCTATACAAAGGGTGATAAGGGACAGACTGTGGATTACGACTTCCGCTTGAACACTCCTTGGAAGGTGGGTGTCAGCATGGGTCATACCGTGGGCAACTATCTTGCCCTGGGTGCTACCTACGAGTATGCCTGGTACGACCACATGGACAACCGCGTGAAGGATGGCGGCTACTACGATTACTACTGGGGCGATTATTACGAGACCAGCAGCAGCGATGATGTGATGAATGCTGATACCCGTGCCAACCTGAAGGGCGTAAGCACCTTGAAGGTGGGAGCGGAAATCAAGCCTACCTCCATGCTTTCTCTGCGCCTGGGTTACAACTATGTATCGCCGATGTTCAGAGAGAATGCCTATCGTGATCAGTCGATTGGCAGCAATGGAGTAGATATCGCTACTTCTACAGATTATACCAACTGGAAGGCGATGAATCGCTTTACCTGCGGTGTGGGTTTCAACTACGAGAATCTGAATATTGATGTAGCTTATCAGTATACTACCCAGAAGGGCGATTTCTATCCGTTTATGAGCTATGTGAATGAGAATGCAGCGTTGAGCAATATCCCAACTTCGTGCAAAGTGGATAACAATCGCCATCAATTGCTGATGACTGTGGGGTATAAGTTTTAAAATGTATTAATATTCGCCACTTTCTTTTAAAAAAGTTTAGAGAATTTGGCGAATTCAAATAAATTGCATAACTTTGCAAATAGATTTTAGGAGAAGAGGTTTGGTGAACCTCTCGAAGAGGTAATATCCTCTTTGTTGTTTTGTAAGTCAAGGAGTTTTTTCCTCTAAGGAAAAAAAAGATATTAGTTTTTTTAGTGGTTAATTTAGTTTTAGTAAGTATGTGATAGGATCTGTTGTGAAACAGGTCCTATTTTTGTTTGACTAGCATGTGTGTTGTCTAATGGGTGCAAGTCCCTAACGAGCC
>ERZ1026858.1148-NODE-1148-length-13829-cov-21.860680_pt1 | contig 13829 bp, 8 predicted proteins | sample MGYA00380159_ERZ1026858 | MGnify/ENA primary metagenome ERZ1026858 (study PRJEB33269, sample SAMEA4719795) | human gut metagenome | biome: human-associated habitat; feature: organic feature; material: feces | place: Cameroon | collected 2013-10 ...
TTTAAGTAGTTTGTTTTTGAAAATCGGTTGTCGTGAGACATCCGATTTTTTTTGTCTTTTTCTCTTTGTAGTTTCATCCTATTGTGTTATCTTTGCAGCATGAAAATGAATTTTGACAGAAAAAAAGCATTGGTCTTCCTGATTGTTATCGGCGGACTGATTTATATTACCAAGGTAGGGTTGGGAATGACTGCGCTCAATTCTTTCCTTGCTACACTTGGTGTGTTGCTCATCTTGTTTGTGGGCGATAACTTCGCTCAGCAGATAGATAACTGGCTGAAACGTCGAAAGATGAATCAGGAAAACGAAGAGTAGTAGATTTTTAAATGAAGTAAAGAGTGGAACAGTTAGTCAACCTTTATAGTTCTTGGGCAGGCGAGGAGCCTGCAAGTGTGGTCAAGTTGCCTGGTCAGGGAAGCAACAGGCAGTATTTCCGATTTGTCAAGCAGGACGGCAGCAGCGTCATTGGTGTCATCGGAACGAGTCGAGATGAGAATCATGCTTTCATCTATATGTCACGTCACTTTACGCTCCGAAAGTTGCCGGTGCCTAAGGTCCTGGCTGTCAGCGATGATGAGTCGCGCTATCTGCAGACCGACTTGGGCGATGTGTCGCTCTTTGATGCCATCAAGGGTGGACGTGAAGCTGGCGGAAGATACAACCAAAAGGAAAAGGAACTTCTGAAGAGAACCATTCGCGAGTTGCCCAACATTCAGCTCCGAGGAGCACGTGGAATGGATTGGAACAACTGCTATCCTCAGCCCGAGTTTGATATCGACAGCGTACTTTTCGACTTGAATTACTTCAAGTACTGTTTCCTGAAACCCACCGACCTTGATTTCCATGAGTTGAAATTGGAAGCTAATTTCCGCCTTTTTGCCAAAGACCTGACTTCCGAACAGATGGACTGTTTCCTATATCGAGATTTCCAGGCTCGCAACATAATGCTTGACGAAAATGGCAATCCGTACTTTATTGATTTCCAGGGTGGGCGTAAAGGACCTTTCTACTACGATTTGGCTTCTTTCCTCTGGCAGGCATCGGCAAAGTATCCTTTCAAGTTGCGACGTGAACTCGTATGGGAATATTACCAGTCGCTGAAGAACTATACTGAGGTACCTTCTGTCCGTCATTTTGTCAACCGTCTGAGTCTTTTCGTCCTCTTCCGTACGTTGCAGGTATTGGGTGCCTATGGTTTCCGTGGATACTTCGAGCGCAAGAAGCATTTCCTTGACAGTATTCCTCCTGCCATTCAGAATCTTCGTGACCTGCTGAAAATGGGCGATAAGGTGTTCCCTTATCCTTATATGATGGATATGCTTCGCCGCCTTACCGAGCTGCCGCAGTTTACCCGCATAGAGAAGTCTGCTGTCAACCGTGCTGATGGTTATCGCACAGCCGATACCAATATCTACACTTCGCATCCTCAGGATGGTCCTGCCACCTTCTCCAAGTATGATGGCAAGGGACCTTTGGTGGTAAGGGTGTTCAGCTTCTCCTATAGGAAAGGTATTCCCGAAGACCCATCAGGCAATGGAGGCGGTTATGTCTTCGATTGTCGCAGCACCCATAACCCCGGCCGATACGAGCCATACAAGAAACTGACGGGTCTCGACGAGCCAGTCATCCGATTCTTGGAGGATGATGGCGAGATACTGACCTTCCTCGATAGTGTATATCGCCTTGCCGACCATCATGTCAACCGATATATTCAGCGAGGCTTCACCTCTCTGATGTTCTGCTTCGGCTGTACAGGCGGTCAGCACCGTAGTGTCTATTCAGCCCAGCATCTTGCCGAGCATATTCATGAGAAGTTCGGTGTTGAGGTGAGAATCTGTCATCGCGAACAGCAGATAGAGCAAGTGCTTCCTGCCAAGGAAGCCTGAAGCGCAGTTTCTATCTAATCTAACAGGTAACTCCTCAACTACTATAACTTCTGTCCCCAGCGAAAGTTAAATGATTAAAGCCAAAAGCATTTTTCGGACATTGAGTTGCGAAAGATGCTTTTGGCTTTCTCTTACTTTTTAATATTCTTTTTATCCTATTGCCCTTCCATGACTTTCCTGTCGGCAATGGTCGTTTGGTACTTGTTCAAACAGGATATTCGTTAGCAATTTCTGTCATATCACTTTGCCTTTACGTTTTATGCCACTAAATCACAGCTAAATTATCAACTAACCATGTTTTGAGAAAATAAATACATGAGAACCGAGAATATTGGGCATTGGCTAAAGAAATTAGTTGGAAAGTTTGGATGTATAGATTATTTTTCATAATTTTGCCGATGATAGGGGCTTGCGACACTTCGATAAATAGAGGTGCATGGCTCAAGTAGTAATCAAAAACATGAAGTAAGAAACAGAAATGAAGGAATAACGACGCAATATTAGGGTTTGCTACCCTGATCCCAATCAGAAGGAAGATGACAACAGCTCATCTATCTATTGCGATGATAGGGATACAGATAACAAAAAATAATAACCAAAGCGTCGCCGTTCGATATAACTTTTTAAGATATTGAGCTTTTAGCTCTTGTTCTCTGCATCAGAATACCGCCAATATTCATTCACTACGAGGACAAGCAGATAGAAGGTTCATGCCTCTTTGGCGTGAGCTGTTCTGTGCTTGTTGTAGTGTAGGTCACTTGGCGGTAACCTTGATGTAAGCAAGCTACGGACGGTTGCACGCCATTTTTTATTCATGAAAAATGAAACAGATTTCTTACTTAAAATCACCCGTATGGCATAGATGTCTTATGCTTATTGGACTTGTCGTGGCTTGTTGCGGGCAAGCACTTGCAGACGGTAAAGTCACTTATTCATCAGACGTGCATCCCACCCAAATTTATTCCCTCAAGTCTTTCTATGATATTGATGGAGATGGAATATTGGAAGTGGTGGGAGGAAAGGAACATTCTGCTTGGAATCGTAATATAGTGATTTCAAAAATCAATGGCAAATTACTTAATGATTATTCTCTCGGTAGTTCAATAAACAATCTTGTTATATTGAATAATAGTAATCATATTTACATCTTAACAGAACAGAAAGTTGGATATACTGCATACTTGTTTGATTATCCTTCCCTAAAACAGTTGGCTCTTAAACCATATTCATGTTTTGCCAATAATGGAAGTAATAGTTTTACATTTTTAGGCGCCCCAAATAGAACGGATAGCACATTTACAGTATGGAAACAACAAGTTGATGGAACTTTAATAGAGTCAAAAATCAGTTATACAAGTGATGTTTCTCAACTCAAGAGTATTGCTATTAGTAATTGCCCTCCGTCGGGACTCAATAATCCATCATCTCTGGGAGATGGAATGTTTGTGCGTGCAAAAGAAAATAATTGGGTAGATTGGGAAGAAGAATCAACCATGGCAAAAAGTGCTCGTAGCATTACAAATGATGATGATGATGACAAAATTAAAACTGGAGACCTAAATGGAGATGGTCTTGTAGATTTCGTTTTAGGCAAATATATTTACTACAACTTAGGAAATGATAAGTTTTTCCTAAGTCCCCATGTGGGAACGATTTATCCTGCAGATTTCAATGGTGATGGCTTACTTGATTATATAGACTTCGGTAATGGAAATGTCGATTTGTACTTGACTCAAACTGATGGAAAGTTGGCTGAGAAAAAGACAATCTTTACTAATAAAGCTATGCAAAATACCTTTTTTGGTGATTTTGATAAAGATGGTGATGTTGATATATTGTTGTTCATTCCTACATCAGATGCAACCTATACTGTATTTTTCAGAAATGACGGGAACGGGGTGTTTAAGAAAAAAGAGAGCTATATCGATGGAAAATATACAAGTTTTGAGTGCAAAGATTATGATGCAGATGGTTTGTATGAAGTCCTTGTTACCAACACAGATGCCCAAAAAGATTATCTGTTGAAATGCAATAAGAATTTTACAACAGATTTGGTAGAACTTCCTGATGGTTTAAATAAAATTCTGGCAGACTTCAATCATGATGGCATTACAGAAATCAATAGTGGTGCATCATATACACCTCTTGCCAATGCTAAAAAGAATACTCGTCCAGAAAAGATGAGTAAGCCCATTGCTGTACTTCAACCAGAGGATGGAAAACTAAACATAACATGGAAACAAGGTAAGGATGCCCAGACTTCTTCGTGTGATTTGACTTATGAATTGAGAATAGGAACAGCTCCAGGGAAAGGTGATGTTCTTTTTGGTCATGCGCTTGCTGATGGAACAAGAAGAAACTTGATGGATGGAAGTATGGGGCGTTCTTTGAAATACCTTTTTGATGCGAGTTATTTGACAGAGGGAAAGTATTATATTGCAGTACAAGCTGTGGATGCCGGAAATATGGGAGGAGAATGGTCTGATGAATTTGTCTATGAACATCAGCAAGTTGCTGTTCCTGTAATTATGCCTATTCCTTCTACTTATTGTACTGCTGATACAATTGCTCTTCGAGTTCAAAATGGTAGGAAAGATGCTACATATACATGGAATATACCACATGGTAAGGTCATTTCTGCATCAGACAACAATGACAACGTTAATGTTGTTTTTGATAAGGCAGGAGAATTGTCTGTAGGTGTACAAATGGCATATAATGGGCATGTTTATAAATCACAAGATGTTAGTTTCTTGTTGGCACCAGCCAAAAAACCGATATTAAATATGCCAGATATTAAAGATCTGTTCTTGGATATGGACCAAGATGGTAATGTGGAGATTAAGAATGGTTTAGGGAATTTTGTAAAGCTTGATGCCACAAAAGAGTATAGCAGTATAAAGAAAAGCTGGAATGCAGATTTGAGTTCTGCACGTGATTGTTTAGTTTTTGATTTTAATAAAGATGGTTATCCTGATATATACATGAGTGGTCTTCAAAAAGGAAACACTTTTATCAATTCTGGCGAACAAGATTGTGATTTTGAGTATTTTACGAAGACGTATGTCAATATTGGTAATTATGGTGATATAGTATATGATATTGAAAATGATGGATTTTTTGAGCATCAGAAGAGAAGTTCTTTTGGCTATTATAATGATTTTAATAGAGATGGATTTTGGGACAAAAGAGGTGCTTCTGATGATGGAAAATACGAAATAGCATTTGGTCCTACTTATAATTCTCAAAAGCTATTTTACAAGTTTGAAGAGCGTCTTGGAAGTTTTGATGGATTTGCCGATTTTAATAATGATGGATATTTGGATGGATGGTATATAACAGGTCAATATCAGGGTGAAGTTTCACGGATTGTTATAGTCAAAGGAAAGCCAATAGAAGAGTGGCCATGTTCTGAGACGATTGAAATCCCCTTTCCACATGATAAATCAAGTCTTAAACCTACAATAATTGATAAAGATAATAATGGTTATTTAGATTTTGTGTTTGCTTTACCAGATAGGTATGGTGGTAGCTGTGCACTTCTGATGGATAAGAACTTTGACTGTAAAATAGTAAATATAAGTCAATCTTACTATAAAGGAGATCAATATGATGAGCACACTTGGCTCCCTCTTACCCGCAACGCCTATCCCGCCGGCCTCCTCTCCAACATCAAGAACGAGGCACCGAAGGCTCCTCAATATGTGAGCGCACAACAGACAGAGGATGGATTGCTTCTGAAATGGGCGGATGCTGAGGATGACCACACTCCAGCTGTTCAGATGCGCTATAATGTCAGCGTGAAGCGCAAGAACAAGAAAGTGGGCGAGGAGAATGCTTTCCTCATTTCGCCTCTTAACGGACTGAGCGATGAGGCTGCTATCTGCTCAAATGTGGCTTATCGTAAAGCTACACAGATGCTTATCCCTAAGGCAACACTCACCAATGGTGAGACACTGGAGGTGCAGGTTCAATCTATTGACTTGATGGGCGAACACTCGCCAATGACCAAACCTGTGGAAGTAACCATCAACAACGACGGATACATTAAGGTGAAAGACAGTCATGTAACGGCTTCGTTGGGCACTGTCGTTTCTTTCGTTGGAACAAAGGGAACAAGCTATTCTATTGATGGAGGAGAAGGTGCCACCATCAAGAAAGACTATGGAAATGGTGAATATCTGGTGGCTTGGAATACTCCAGGCACAAAGAAGGTAACTATCACTGTGGATGGTAAGGCATACAGCACAAACATCATCGCACACGACTTTGCCGACTTGACACTCGACTTCCCTGCAAAGGTATTACGCAACACACCTATCACAGTGAAGGTGCCAAAGGGATTTAGCCAATACTCACCAATAGATTATGGCTTTAAAGCAGCTGACAACTATGTGGTGCGCTATGAAAAGGGCGACAGCACAGCCACCTTTACCTTCAAGAACAGTGGTGAGGCGAAAGTATGTACCTTCTGTAAGTTTGATAACAGCGAACTCTCTAAGGAGAATAATGTGAACGTTATAGACGCAAGCATGCCTGCTGCAAAAATCTCTGAGGTTATAGGCGATGGTACAAATTATCGTATCAGCTGGCAACCTGCAACCAATGCAGAGATAGCAAAGGTAGAAATCTGTCGTGAGACCAATCGCATGAATCAATATGAGGTATTGGCTACTGTTGACATGAACGTTGGCACTTATCTCGACGAAACCAGCGACAATCGCATACAGGCACATCGTTATCGCATCCGTTATATCGCAAGCAATGAGGTGCAGACGAGTGCTTACTCTACGCCACATAATCCTCTTCATGTGATGATCAACCAATGTGGTAGTGGCTACAACCTGATGTGGAACGCCTATGAGGGAATGAATGTAGAGAGCTATACCATCCTCAGAGGCACGAGCGAGGATAGCTTGCAACCTATCGAATATGTGGCTGGCAGTCAGCAGAGCTATACCGACTTGACGGCAAATGCTGGCAAGTATTACTATGCCGTGGCGTTCACTCCTGCATCAGGCAGCACATACGCCAAAAGCCGAGCTGCAAGAGCCAGCCATGGCATCCGCTCCAACATTATCTCTACGGAAGAGGCTCTGCCTGCCACCTTGGCAACAAGCATTGCCATCAACTGTGTGGAGAGCAACAACTCTTTGACGAATACCCAGCAGACGATACATCTCTATGGCGTCGTACTCCCAACTTATTCCACCTATTCAAGAGTAAGCTGGTCGGTAGTACGAAACGACGACCTTGCAAGCATCTCCAACAATGGAGTGCTTACTGCCAAGGGTGGTCGAGGACTGGTTACCGTTCGGGCAACAACATTGGATGGTTCCAATCTTTATGTTGATTATGATGTAGCATGTAATGTGGATAAAGAAGCCGTAGGCATTGTTATCGTAGAGAAAGATGGTTTGTCGACAGATGTTAAACCAATCATCTACTACGATCTTGAAGGCCGAAAGATTCAAACACCAGCAAGGGGACATCTTTACATCACCAACAAGGGACAGAAGATTGTGTTCTAAGTAGCATGAAGCAACAGTTCTTGGGCTGTGTGTAATCTATTAAGTCCTCCTAAATCAACGGCTGAAAAGGTCTTGCATTTGGGAGGACTGTCTTTTTGTTATATTGGACTCCAGAATCAAGTTTCGTATATAACAATTTAGAGGAAGTTATTATTCCATTCGATGGTAATAAGTTAACTTTCTCAACTTTCGCAAATGGGGAAGTTAAAGAAGTAGTTGACATTAGCTTTTCCTGTACATTTTTACCACCATCCCTTGCACATATCAGAAATAATGCTTAATTTTGTCGACAAATAGATAATATGCTGCTTATGACAACGAAATTTTATCCTGTAGGCATACAGACTTTCTCGGAGATTATCAACAAAAACTATCTCTACGTTGACAAGACGGAGTATATTTACCGCATGACGCATTATGGTAAGAAATACTTGTTTCTGAGTCGTCCAAGGCGATTTGGAAAGTCACTCCTTGCCTCTACGCTACAGAGTTATTTCGAGGGTAAGAAGGAATTATTTAAAGGATTGGCTATTGAGAACTTGGAAAAGGAATGGACGGAATTTCCTGTTCTGCATTTTAGTATGGCAGGAGGAAAGCATATGGAACCAGATGCCTTGCAACGTTACCTGCTTTTCATCTTAAAACAGAATGAGAAGAAATACGGTATAGAGATAGCAGCCCCAGACCCTAATGTAAGACTGTTAAATCTCGTCAATACTGCGTACGAACAGACAGGCAAACCAGTTGTTGTGCTAATTGACGAGTATGATGCTCCTTTACTTGATGTCGTACATGAAGAAACTCAACTGCACATTCTCCGAGATATCATGCGCAACTTTTATAGCCCATTGAAGGATTGCGACTCAAAATTGCATTTTGTTTTCCTTACGGGTATTACCAAGTTCTCTCAGCTAAGTATCTTCAGTGAGTTGAACAACATCACCAATATCAGTATGCTTCCTGAGTATGCGGGTATTTGTGGTTTCACGAAAGAGGAGTTGCTTACGCAAATGCAAGAATATGTCCAAGAATTCAGCAATACAAAGAATTGGTCGATAGAACAGACCATTGCCAAGCTGAAAGAGTATTATGACGGATACCATTTTGCATTGCAATCGCCAGATATCTTCAATCCTTTCAGCTTACTTAGTTGCCTGTCTCTGAAAAGAGTAGACCCCTACTGGTTCTCTTCTGGCACGCCAACTTATCTCATCAACATGATGAAGAAGTTTGATGTTAATTTCACAGACTTTGCTGAGGGGATGGAAGCTGGAATTTCTGATTTTGACGCTCCTACAGAAACGATGACTACCCTGACTCCATTGTTGTATCAGAGTGGTTATATCACCATCAAGGACTATGATGAGGACTATGATTCCTATTTTTTGGGAATCCCTAACAAAGAGGTTCGTCTTGGTTTGACCAAGGCTTTGATACCTTATTATGTAACGCCTAATACACTGGTAACCAATAATACGACACGCAATATGGCTCGTGCATTTGACAAGGAAAACATAGAACTTGCCCTGCAATATCTACAGACATTCCTTGGTACCATTCCTTATTGCGCCAATACGGATTATGAGGGACATTACCAACAGATGTTCTATATCATCTTTTCTCTCCTCACCGCCTGGATGGTGGACGTGGAGGTTCATACACCAGACGGAAGAGTAGATGTTGTTGTTATGACGAAAACTCGTCTTTACTTGATGGAACTGAAAATCAACAAGAGTGCACAAGCTGCGATTGCTCAAATGAACCTTAAAAATTACCGTCAGCGTTTCGCACTCTCAGGTCTCCCAATTACGAAGGTGGGCATTAACTTTGATACTGTTACCCACAACATTACAGACTGGGTGATAGAATAAGTTTTTCTTTTGTAATCAATTAATGGCGTGCAAATTTGGCTATTTCGTAAAAAGTTAGTAAATTTGCACGCACATTAATAGATAGCTATAATGATGCAAGCAATGATTTTCGCTGCAGGTCTGGGCACTCGCCTCAAGCCACTTACCGACCGCATTCCGAAAGCTTTGGTAAGTGTGGGAGGAGAACCTTTGCTCAAACGTGTCATCTTTCGGTTGAAAGATGCTGGTTTCACTCGCATTGTAGTGAACGTTCATCATTTTTCCAGTCAGATTATTGATTACCTACGCGATAACGACAACTTCGGTATGGATATCCGTATCAGCGACGAGACGGACAAACTGCTCGAGACAGGTGGAGGTATCAGAAAAGCATGGCCGCTCTTCGATGCGCATGAGCCCGTCCTTATTCACAATGTGGATATATTGAGCAATGTGGATTTGGGAAAGTTCTATCAGATAGAGACGAAGGACCTTACAGAAGAGTCGCAGGAAGCCTCATCGGAGGAAAAGCCTCTTGCAGCCCGCCTGTTGGTGAGCGAACGCAAGACAAAACGTTATCTTCTCTTCGATGACAGTATGCGGTTGGTGGGGTGGACGAACATAGAGACTGGTGAGGTGAAGAGCCCTTATCCTCATCTCGATCCTGCCAAGTGTAAGATGTATGCCTTCTCGGGCATCCACATGGTAGCACCATCCATTTTCCCGCTGATGGAGGAAGAACCAGACAAATTCCCCATCATGGATTTCTATCTGAAGCATTGCGACAAAGTACGCATTGAGGGATATGTGAAGAACGACCTCAAACTGATGGATGTGGGAAAGCAGGAGACGCTGAAAGAGGCGGAAGCATTCCTGAAATCGTTAGTTAATAGTTTATAGTTAATAGCGGCTATGCCGTATAGCAAGATTACTATAAACTATAAATTGTAAACTGTAAATTAAAATTAGATATTATGCAACAGAAGATTATTATTTTGGATTTCGGTTCACAGACCACACAGCTGATAGGCCGTCGTGTACGTGAGCTTGATACCTTCTGCGAGATTATGCCTTACAACAAGTTTCCTAAGGACGACCCATCTGTGATTGGTGTCATCCTGAGCGGTAGTCCTTACTCCGTTCATGATCAGGAAGCTTTCAAGGTAGATCTGAGCCAGTTTATTGGTCGCATTCCTGTGCTCGGCATTTGCTATGGCGCTCAGTATCTCTCTTATGCCCAGGGTGGAAAGGTAGAGGCTGCTGACAGCCGTGAGTATGGCCGTGCCAACTTGGAGCAGTTTGATGCCACCAATCCTCTTTTCAAGGGATTTGTTGAGAACTCTCAGGTTTGGATGAGTCATGGTGATACCATCACAGCCATCCCTGAGGACTATAAGTGCATCGCTTCTACAGCGAATGTCAAGTTTGCAGCATATGCTTCTACCAAGCAGCCTGTATGGGCTGTACAGTTCCATCCAGAGGTGTTCCACTCTTTGCAGGGTACACAGTTGCTGAAGAACTTTGTGGTAGATATCTGTGGCAGCAAGCAGGACTGGAGTGCTGACTCTTTCGTAGAGACTACAGTGGCAGAGCTGAAGGCACAGCTGGGTGATGACAAGGTGATCCTTGGCCTTTCTGGTGGTGTCGACTCCAGTGTGGCTGCCGTTCTTTTGAACAAGGCCATTGGCAAGAATCTTACTTGTATCTTCGTAGATCACGGTATGCTTCGCAAGAACGAGTTCCGTGATGTGATGGAGGATTACAAGTGCTTGGGTCTGAACGTGATTGGTGTGGATGCATCCGAGAAGTTCTTTGCCGACCTGGCTGGTGTGACCGACCCTGAGCAGAAGCGCAAGATTATAGGCCGCGACTTTGTGGAGGTATTCAATGCTGAGGCTAAGAAGCAGACCGGAGCCAAGTGGTTGGCACAGGGAACTATCTATCCCGACCGTATCGAGAGCTTGAATATTACTGGTAAGGTCATCAAGAGCCATCACAATGTGGGTGGTCTTCCTAAGGAGATGAACCTTCAGTTGTGCGAGCCATTGAAGTGGTTGTTCAAGGATGAGGTTCGTCGTGTAGGCCGCTCTTTGGGAATGCCTGAGCATCTGATTACCCGACATCCTTTCCCAGGTCCTGGTTTGGCAGTACGTATTCTGGGTGATATTACTCCCGAGAAGGTGCGTATTCTTCAGGATGCCGATGATATCTATATCCGCGGTTTGCGTGAGTATAAGGTGAAGTTGAGTGGTGAGGAAGCCCGCCGTGTATTGGCTGCTGGTGTTCCTGCCGACATGCAGAATGGCGAGATTGAGGTTTCTCTCTACGACCAGATCTGGCAGGCAGGTACCGTATTGCTTTCTACTGTCCGTTCGGTAGGAGTGATGGGTGACGAGCGTACATACGAGCATCCAGTAGCTCTGCGTGCTGTGACCAGTACCGATGCGATGACAGCCGACTGGGCTCATCTGCCTTACGACTTCATGGCAAAGGTAAGCAACGAGATTATTAACAAGGTGAAGGGTGTGAACCGCGTTTGCTACGACATCTCTTCAAAACCACCTTCGACAATCGAGTGGGAGTAAGGCTTTCTCCCCGTGATGATTTCTTCGCGGGTAAAGATTAGAAAAGCAGATTCCTGCCATCTATACTATAAATCCCTCCTTCGGGTATCATGCCTGAAGGAGGGATTTTTTGACCCATATTATTGAGAGATTTTCAACCTTGTCCACAGCCATCTTGGTATGTGACGCCAGAAGAAGACGAGGATGGCGTACCGCCAGTCTATTACTTTTACTTCTTTCCCTTTCTCAATGGCATGTACGATGTGCTTTGCCACTTCTTCTGCTCTTAGCTGTAGCGGATATTTGCTGCCTGCAATCAGGTCGGTTGCCACAAATCCTGGCCGTATGTCTGTTATCGAGATGGGAAGCTGGCGCATACGTGCTTGCTGGGCAAGGCATTCCAAGTAGTGGTTTTGGAATCGTTTGGTGGCAGAATAGGCTGGGGCAGCACCAAGTCCTTTTGTTCCTGCTATGGAGGTGATGCAGGCAATGCGATATGTATGCTTATTTTCGGTTTTTGTGGTGTGAGCAGCAAACCAGTTGAATGCGGTGTCTACCATTCTTGTGAATCCCATCCCGTTCGTTTCCACCGTCTTCAGTTCTTTCTCTATATCGAGCTGATTGTTCTGCCATCCTATTCCGGAACTGTGAAAATACAGGTCCATGCCTCCCAACTTGTCGATGAGTTGTTGCAGTAGGTGAGGAGCATCGGCTGATGTGACATCTATCTGCTGATAGCAGGCGATGCCGTCAGTCATCAGTGCCTGTAGCCTTTCTGTTCTTCTACCGGCTATACCCACTTGCCATCCTTTGGCGGCAAGCAGTTTTGCCACTTCCATTCCGATGCCCGATGTGGCACCCATAACGATTGCTTTCTTTGTCATATTGTCTTTATAAAGGGAAGGTTTGTCTTTATGAGTTGCAAATGTACAAAGTTTTTTTGTGTATACGACATCTTGTTGCCGAAAAACATCAATATGCCCCGACGATTTTCCAGTTTCCTATCAGATGGAACAGTTTAGACATGGCAGGTTTGTAATCGTCGGGATAGGTGAGCGAGTAGACGAAGAGGAGTTTGCCACTCTTGATGAATTTGTCGTAATGACTGTAACCCTTCATGCGTACTCCGTTTTCGTATACCGGACCTGCAAGCAGAAATGATGAGTCCCTGTTCATAGTTTTTGTGGCATGAAGCTTTGTCGCCAACGAGTCGGCACATGTCTGTAATGATGTGCAATGATTCTTCGTTACATAACTTTCCAACACCACATTGGTGCGGTCGGTATAGCTGAACCTGGCATAGCTTTGATAGTTGCTGAGCGATGTGTCCTCATGTTCGAAGAAATCGGGATAGCTGATGGTATAGCCATAGGTAGGGTCGCGATAATCGAACAGCTGACTGATGTCTATCTTTTTCTTGAAGTCTATGTACGGTTTCGACTGATTGCTTTGGTAAGCAAAGGTGCCATACATATTGAAAAATAAGATGATGGCGATGACTGCGATGATGATGAAGAAAATCTTTTTCATACGTTTGCTTTTTTATGGGTAAACTGTTGCTTTGAATGTTTGATGACTGCAAAAGTATGACAAAGGCTTGAATGTGCCCAAAAAATAGTCTGACATTTGTCTGACAATTTATCTTCTTGTTGAATTTCCAACTGTTCAGCATCCCCTACTGCCACAAGTAGTTACTTTGTTACCACAACAAATGTCTTCAGATAGTGATAAAATTGTTTTTTCTCTCTAATAAAATCTCCGTTCAAAGGCTCTGAACGTACATTCAAAGGCTCTGAACGCACATTCAAAGGCTCTGAACGCACATTCAAAGGCTTTGAATAGAACTTTTATGGGTTAAACAGAACATTTATATAGTATAAGAGAAAGATTTTCTCAGTATTAAGTGAACGTTTTATAGGAATTCAAGGCTGCTGACACAAGTAGTAACTACTCAGCACCCCTATGGGCATGAGTAATCATCTTACTGTTTTACAACAG
>ERZ1026858.1165-NODE-1165-length-13715-cov-9.877818_pt1 | contig 13715 bp, 10 predicted proteins | sample MGYA00380159_ERZ1026858 | MGnify/ENA primary metagenome ERZ1026858 (study PRJEB33269, sample SAMEA4719795) | human gut metagenome | biome: human-associated habitat; feature: organic feature; material: feces | place: Cameroon | collected 2013-10 ...
GCTGGGGTTTCTGTCCACGAAGTATAGTAAGCGCCATTACCAGTAGATTTCTCAGCATCGTACAATGGCGACTCAATGCCCTGGGCATAGTCGTCGTTTACATTGGGGTTAGCGAACTTGCCGTCCCACGACAGACTGGTCTGTGGCGAGAGTTGCTTGCCCATAATATCGGTAATCTGCAATCCTTTAGACCTCAACGCTGCATTCATTTCTGGGTCTTCGGGATTGTATATAAGGTTAAGACACACCTTTACGCAGGTGAATCGCAGATTAGCCACCACGGTCTGTGGAGTCGTGTCCGTATTCTTTACGGTAATTGTTCCGTCGACAGTAGAGCCGTCGGCAACCTTTGTGTCAGGCTCGGATATCATAGGTATATTATTGGCTACGGGCATACCTGGCTTTGACATCGGCTGATAACTCAACACCACATTCTTCAAATCACCTTCAGTTGTTATGCTATTGACATCGAGCACATTCTTCATGTTAGCCACCACGTACACACGATAGGTGCCCGGCTTGATCTTGAGCCGATAAGAAGCGACATTCTCGTTGAGCATATTGCTTGCTTCGGGCGATGGAAGTTCCTGCGAAAGGAATGTTCCGTTGCCCCCAACGGGGAAAGCATAAAGATGCAGGTCGTTGATCTTGCACTCGTCTACAGAGGCATTGTATGTAGGGTTGCTTGGGTCGAGACTGCTCGTAACATCATCGCCCTCGCGAGTAACTGGCACATAGACACACAGATTGCCCTCGGATGAAGCCGGGGTGTTGTACACATCGGCATCATCAGTACATGCTGCCAGCAACAACAGGGCAGCAAGAGAAAGGAGTATGTCTGCAAGTCGTTTCATCGTTTTTGTTGTAATTAGGTTCAATAATTTAGTTTAAGTTTCGCAAGCGAAAGGAGTTATCGGAAGTTATCTGAAGACGACTCGCTTCGATTGTGAAGTTAATGGACATTACAGGCTGATGCGCTGAATGCGCTTTGCCCAATCAAGCACACCAACAGAGAGATTGACGTACTGCCATTCGGTGCCAATCAGGAAGAAGTCGAGTCGGTAGTCGTACTCACGGTCGAGATATTCCTGTATGCCATAGTTCTGTGCGGCATAAGCATCGCGTCCCTGCTGAAGTATGTCGGGCAGGTTTATCAAGGCGATGGTCTTGCCCGTCACCTTATTATATATATGTAGCATGGCGTTGCGGTCGTTCTGCTCTGGTGGGAAATAAACCAGACGCGAGAGCATCAGTCCGGCATGGGCAGTACGTTCCTTTACGTTTCCTGTCTCGTCGCGGAATTCGGTAGTCCATGTATGGAAAGGCGTATAGCGAAGTTTGGAGTCGCTTGCCAAAGAGTTGTCATAATTGATATGGCCATTATCGGCTATTACCTCATAGCCGAAATCATCGGCAGAGATTTTGTCAGGTGCGTCAATCTGATGCAGCGAGATAGTAAGCTGCTTGGTGTCGCGCACCAGGGAGATGGTGTCGTGTGTGCCCTTAAGGTCGTACACGGTAGTGAGATGTTGTGATTTGCCAATCCATAGCGTATCAAGCGGAGCCGAACAGTCAACCTCAGCAATGTCGCCCGCCTCATTGCGGTCTAACACGGTGTTGAACTTAGTCATGTCTTCGCCTTCGTTAGGGGCATGAATGCGGAACTTGGCACCATTAGTTGCCAAAGCATCTTCGTAGCGTTTCTGCTTTGCAATGGCGAGAAATTGGTATTCGCCAGGCTGCAAATTGAGATGTACGGCAAAGTCATGGCGGCGGATAGGAGCGTCGGTGTCGGTATTGAAAGCGTCCTGACGGAACAGATACTTGCCGTCCTTATCGTACACCATGACAACAACGCCTCCAACATGGTCGTTGAAAAGGTCGGCGCGCTGCGTGTTGTAGTCGTAGCGGAAGTGCAGGTAAGCGCCATTGTCGCATGGCTCAAGGTCGTCGTGCATCAGCGAGCACGAAGCCAGCAATGGTGCAAAGGCGAGGAGTGAGCATATATATTTAACCAGTCCGTGAAACATAATGTTTGCCGTTAAATTAATTAAGATGAATTTAGATATTGATGTTTAGATAGCAGCGGAGGCTCGTAGACCTCCGCCGCTTTATGCTTTGTTGATTATTAGAGCTTAATCTGCTGGCTGCGCTTAGCCCAGCTAAGAATCTTAACCTCTACGTTGATGAACTGTTCGTTCTCATCATCAGGAACAGTAGGCTTAACCTCAGGAACATCAGGATAGCCAAGACCGCTGATGCTTGTTACAGAAAGGTCGTACCAGTTGTTGCGGAGCACACCGTAGCGACCGAGATACTTGTCATTTTCTGTACCATAAGGGTTACCTGCTTTCCAAGGTGTCAACTCGTTGAAGTGCTTGATGCGGGCGATGTAGTAAGTCACACCGTCAAGATATGTAGCGATACCAGCATCGGCTGACAAGCCAAGCTTCTCGTTGATTGTATTAACAACTGCCTCTTTAACCTTATTATCGGCTGCATCACCTTTGTACGTGATGTTCTCTGCCTTAATAAGATGCTGACCAGCCTCACCACTAATATTATTATCAGTAGCATCAAGCTTTACAACATACTTTTTCTGTTCGTTAGCATCTGTAATGCCCATAGCAGTTACGGCAACGGTATGAATCTGCTTCTCAAGATTATCTTTGGTCCAAATAGCGGTATTGTTACCAATCTTATAGAAAGTCTTTTCTGTTGTTCCTACAAGAGCACTTGGAGTGTAAACAGCCTTGAACACAACACGTGTTGTCTGACCCTGCATCATATTGGCAAGGTCGAATGTGTTCTCAAGACAATACTGAGGATGATCATTACCTGTTTTGCCTTTAATATCATTTTTGCCAATCATAGTGAAAGCATTCTTACATGCTGCCAGATTCTGAAGAGTAGCACCTGAATAGTTAGGATCTACGCCCCAATATACACGCTTGAACGACTTGTTTCCCCCATCAAAGAAACGAGGTGTGCTCCATATAGCAGCAAAACCTGTTGACAAATCACCAAGTTGATGAATTGGGAAAGTTGACTTATTGGTAACGTCAAGCTGCCAATTTTTGATTTCTACCTTATCATCTTTATATGTACCATCAGCAACTGTGTAAACAGCAGTAAAGTCCTGCATTGTTACCTTAGCCAAACCACGCTCTACGTAAACTGTAGTAGCAGCCTTTGCCTGAGCTTCCTCACGTGATGCGCAGACATTTGCAATTGGTACAAGAGTTGTAGGCTGTGACTCTGTATCAATATACTTCGGAGCATTTGCCATAAAGATGCCATCGGTAGAAGCATACTTTTCAGCATTTACCATTGAAGTATTCTTGCTCCATTCTGCATAAGTTTCACCTGTGGTAGGCAATGTTACCTTAGAAGTAGTAGCATCAACATCATTGTTGAGAAGAACCAAAGCCTGATAGTTGCCACCAACTGAAACACCTGAGAGCTGAACAGTAGTAATAGCAGCTGTAGTAACACCATCTGTCTTTACGGGAGTCCAAGGGTTCATAGTGCCAAGCTGAGCACTTGTAACAAATTTGCCATCGTTGGTGAAGATAAGGATAGTTCCGTTCTTAACCTCATATTCCTTAGCATCGCCTTCAGCAAATGAAGGTGAACCTGGCTTGGGATCATCAGCACGAGTACCTGTAGTTGTCGGCAGATTGATTGTGAATGAAGCATAGGCTTCACCAGTCTTGCCAACATTGTCTTTACCATCAGGAGCGAGGTTGTCGTTGCTTGAACAACCTACCAAGGCCGTAGCCATAACAGCCATTCCGAATAGATTCTTAACGTTTACCATAGTTTAAGAGTTTAATTACTTAATGTTTATTTTGTTATTATTTTGAGCGTAAGAGGTATGAGGGTGTGTATTAGTTCAGAGTATTCAGGAGTTAAAGGAGTTATAGCCATTACTCTTTTTACTAAATATTTAGCTATAAGACATTTGGCTTTTAATTCTATAACTTCTTTTAATTCTATAACTTCTGAACTTGCTAAAGTTCAATTCTTTATTTTGTGTTAGCAATGCGCTCGGCATTGGCTTTGGCATCAGCCGAACCAGCAGCAGCTGCCTCGGCAAACAACTGGCGAGCCAAGCTATAGTCCTTTTTCAATACAGCCAGAGTGCCACGAGCGTTCAATGCCTCTGCCGAATTGCCTGCTTTCAGCAGATGTTTCTCTGCTGAAGCAATGTCGCGTCGTTGCAAGTCGGCACATGCAGCATTAAGGTTGGCAGTCGGGTCTTCGGGGAACATTCGCACGGCTATGTCGAACACCTCATTGAATTCAGCCGAACCCGCCTCCATTGTCTGTGCTACAAGATACATCTCCTGAAGCGAAAGTTGCTGCGGACGAGTCTTGAGTATCTGCTTGGCTTCCTCAACCGAGAAAGGTCGCACAGTATAGCTGACGGTATAGTCGCTGTGGCGCAGTCGAGGATAGATGTCGTTAAGTATCACGGCATAATCCTGCGGATAGAGTTGGCGTATGCGCTTGTCCTTGTCGTCGGGCGCAAGGGTTGAGTTTGAAATCTTGATTATCTCGTCCTTGTTAGCCAACTGCGACTTCTGCACCTTCTGGCGGAATCCATTCCAATCCTCAGGTGTTGAGTTAGAGCTGAACAACTTGGCTTCAATAGGATAAAGCTTAGCCACATAACTCTTCAGAGCAGCGGCACGCTCTCGAGCCAGGCGCTCGTTGTTGGCATAAGGACCGTCGGGCGAGGCAAAGCCATGAATATTAATGCCCGTTATCTGCACGTTCTTGTCGTTGCGCACAAGGTCGATGGTCTTCGTTATCTTGGCCAATTCGCGTGCGTTCTCAAAGAGATCAGCCACAATATCCGTCTTGTTGACACGGAAACTAAGATAAGCCTCGCCCTTCTCGGCACGTTGCTTGCGAGCCTCGGCAGCAGGTTTTACAAAAGCAATGGCAGGCATCCAGGCTCCTATATTGTCAATGGTGCCAATGGGGAGATTGTCGAGATTCTCCCTGTCGCCACATCCACAGATGTCTTGAGTGGTGAGCAGATTCAAGTGTTCGGTCTCAAACGGACGCTTGCGTGTAATGGTCTGGCTGTAGCTAACGCTCTGCTCAGTTCCGTTCTTACGCTGTATCACCAAAGGCTGCTGAGCTTCATTAGCCATTGCAGCCAATTCTCCGCTACGCTCCATGCGTATCTGTTTGGCCCTGCCATTAATTATAATAGGTGTAAGAGCAGTTGTATCGCCGTCGGCAGCAAGCATTGGAGTGAAAACAAGCTGCTGTTCTGACTTAAGCTTCAGGTTGTTGAGGTTAAGGCTGAACGCCACATCCACCTTGTTGCCTTCGACATGTGTCTTCAGATTGTCGATGGCTACAGCTCCCGAAGCAAGCTTCTGTGCCATTGCCGAGCTGCACGAAGCTGCTCCTATGAGGCACGAAATGATGATGCGAGTCAATGAGTTTGTGTTCATAATGCTGTTTAGAATATATAAATCATACTGAGAGCCGCCTTAGTCGGTCCTACATAATTGCGATGGTTCTTGTCCAAGCATCGGGCACAACGTCCGTAGAGCTTGTATGGACTATAAGCATAGCCCACGCCTAACGACGCTTCCATATTCCAATGGCGCGAGAGCAGCCATTGATAGCCATAGGTTACGCCTGCACCTATATACCATCCTTCATAGTGGCGACCACGTTTTGTTTTGGGAAGCGTGCCGAAGGGAAGGTCAACGTTCTTGATGTTGTATTCGCCGGCAAGAGCGTGCAATCCGAAGAAACTGCCTCCGAAGCGTTGGCAAGTCCACCAACGGTATTCAGGCTCTACGTTCCAGAAACGCACCTTCTTGTCACCTGAAAACTTCCAGGGATTGATAGTGGCAAACAACTGAACAGTCTGCTTCTCGGCAGTGCCTATCTCAACACCTGCATTGAGCGATGTTGTAGCCCAACCCAAGAGGTTGGTCTTCAATGCCACGTCCTGCGCTTTAACTGTGCCAGACGACGCTATCAACATCATTGTCATTGCGAATATGTAAATATGCTTCATCATATTTAGGCTTTTATTACAACTATTTTATAATCGGTTTAAGTTTTTTTCTTCTAAATCATTCATTATGAATGTTTTTGTGTTCCTCAGTTTATTGTCATAACCAAGTTTTGTGTTCCTCAGTTTATTGTCATAACCAAGGTTTTGTGTCGTTTTACGATGCAAAGATATGACTATTATCAAAAGCCCGTATATGATTTTTATGGAAAATCCACATGTAAATTGTGCAAACGTTTGCATGAATGGGTGGTTTATAAAAGCAATGCGGCAAGATTGACATCACGTCAACCTTGCCGCTTTCTTTTGAAATAACAACACTAATATATAAAAGGTATGAAAATGCTTTTTATATCTTGCTTATTATACCCAGCTTGCTATCCTCAAGGAATTTGACGATAGCGTTGATCTCCTTTCCAGGAGGCACCTGTTCCTTAATCTGATTGATTGCATCGAACACGCTGGTCTGTCCGTGGAACACCAGACGATAGGCATTGGCGATATGGCTGATTACCTTGTCGGTAGTGTTAGACGACTTGAGCAGTGTCTCGTTGACGCCACCGTAGCGCACGGGATTGTCGGTAGCTACGATGAACGGAGGAACATCTTTCGAAATGCGTACACCACTGGTGACCATAGATGCACCACCAATGCGCACGTTGGCATTCAAGATGACACCTGACGAGAAGATGGCTGCGCTGTGAATCTCGCAGTCGCCGGCTACCTTTGTACCATAACCGAACGTAACGTAGTCGTCTACCTTGGTGTCGTGTGATATATGAACACCCTCCATGAAGAAGTTGCGGTTGCCTATACGGGTCTCGCCGTCGACAAATGTGGCACGGTTTACCACCACATTCTCACGGAAAATGTTCTCATCGCCAATAACAAGGCGAGTGTCAGCACCCGTATAGTTGAAGTCCTGAGGCTCAGCACCGAGCACGGTGTTCTGATATACCTTGTTGCCACGTCCCATCTTAGTGCCACGCATGATGCTGACGTATGGGAAGATGATGCAGTCGTCGCCTATTTCAACACCGTCCTCGATGTAGGCAAACGGATAGATTGTAACGTTCTTGCCAATCTTTGCACCCGGAGCTATGTATGCTTTATCACTTATCATAATTTGAATTTTGAATTTTGAATTTTGAGTTTTGAATTGTTGCGGCAAGCCGCAATTTTGAGTTTTGAATTGTGAATTGTGAATTATGAATTCCAAATTAAATAATTCAAAATCGGCAAAGCCGACAATTCAAAATTCAAAACTCCTAACTCCTAACTCCTAATATCTTCCTCCGCCCAAAGCGTAGTAGAGATTCACAACGGCCTGCATCTTGTAGAAATCGTCTGCAACCTTAGAGAGCTCGGCATTGAGCAGGCTCTGCTGTGCGGTGATTACCTCAAGATATGTGGCTGAACCGTCGTTGAACAACATCTTGTTGTACTCTACGTTCTTCTTCAGACTCTCTACCTGCTTGGCCTCAAGCTGGCTCTTCTCGTTAGAAGAGTTGTAGAGCACTAGGGCGTTGCTAACCTCCGAACCGGCTGAAAGCACAGCGTTCTGCCATGTGTTGAAAGCCTGTTCCTGCTTAGACTTTGCCACCTTCAAGCCTGCAACAATCTGACCATGGGCAAAGATAGGCTGAACGAGTGAGCCTACAGCCGAGAGAAGCCACTTGCCGGGGTTTACAATGCCGCCGCCACCTGAGTTGGTGAAGGCACCTGTACCCGAGATAGTGATGCTCGGATAGAACTTAGAACGTGCTGCATTGACATCGTAGAAGCACTGTGCCAATGACATTTCGGCGTAATGAACGTCGGGACGGTTGGCAAGAAGCTGGATGCCAACGCCCGTTGAGAACTGTGAAGGGAGCGACTGTCCCTCGAAAGTGCCGCGCTGTATGGTCTGTGCCTGCTGTCCGAGAAGCAGCGAGAGCGAGTTCTCGGTCTCACGGATCTGACGCTTCAGGTCGGTAGCCTGGGCCTTGACAGAATACAGATTAGCCTCAGCACTCTGTACGCTGGTCTCCTTTACACGGCCAAGCTCCTTCTGAATCTTCATGATGTTCCATGTCTCTTCAACGAGCTTCGACATATCGTTGACCACCTGCAACTGCTTGTCGAGCATGAGCAGAGTGTAGTACATGTTGGCGATGTTAGAGATTATCTTGGTCTGCACTACGAGCTGATAGTCCTTAGTGGCAAGCAGAGCCATCTGTGCCGAACGCTTCACATTGAGAAGATTGCCGAAGAGGTCGAGGTTCCATGATGCCGTGATAGGCAATGAGTAGGTCTTGGTGGCAGGATTGCCGTCCCATGAAGCGATTGTTCCTTGCGGCGAGAATGTGAACGAAGGCACGAATGCCAACTTAGCCACCATCAGCTGATCCTCAACCATCTTGACGTTGAGTGCAGCGTTGAGCATATTGGTATTGTTGGCTATGCCCTTCTCGATGAGCGACTGCAACTGCGGGTCGGTGAACACCTGGCGCCAAGGCAGATTGCCGAAGCTTGCGGTGTCGCTGACGGCGAGCGTGTCAGAGTTGCTCACAACGTCGCGTACGAGTCCCTTGGTGTTCACCTCGGGACGCTCGTACTTGTTATATATTCCGCAACTGGTCATCAATAGCGATGCCGAAGCGAAAAGAATTATCTTGTTCAATTTCATTGTTTTCTTTGTTTAGAATTTAAAGAATTTAAAGTTATAAAGAAGAAGTTATAGCCAAATGCCTTTCCACAAAAAATAGGTAATGGCTATAAATTCTTTTTACTTCTATAAATTCTTAAAAACCTTAATTCGATTTCTTGTCTATCTGATCCTGCAAAGCACCTGCCACATAAGGGTTGGTGTACTGACGAATCTCGGAATCGACGTTGGCTGAGTCGTTCTCAAACTCGATAGGCTTGATCTTCTCCTGCAGAGTCTGGAAGATATAGAACAGAGCCGGAACTATCATGATCTGGCAAAGCATACCGATGAGCATACCGCCTACGGCTGCTGCACCAAGAGTCATGTTACCGTTGTAGCCTACACCCCACGGCATGAGCAATGGCAGAAGACCGATAATCATAGCCAATGAAGTCATCAAGATAGGACGCAGACGGGCAGAAGCACCGAGAACTGCCGACCATGAGATAGCCATACCCGTCTGTCGACGCTCAAGAGCGAACTGTACGATAAGGATGGCGTTCTTTGCCAGAAGACCCATAAGCATGATGAGCGCAATCTGCATGTAGATGTCGTTGTTCTTGCCAAACATGTTGACGAAGAGGAAGGCTCCCGCAAGACCGAACGGAATTGAGAGAATTACCGACAGAGGCAGAATGTACGACTCATACTGTGCCGAAAGAATCAAGTAGACGAAGGTCAAGCAGAGCACGAACACGATAGCTGTAGAGTTGGAAGACTCCTGCTCGGTACGTGTCAGACCAGAGAACTCGTAGGTGTAACCTGCTGGCAATGAGGTCTTGGCAACCTCTGCCATGGCGTTGATAGCGTCACCTGTAGAGTAGCCCTCGGCTGCCGATGCGTTCACGTTGATTGATGTGAAGAGGTTGAAACGGTCAATCTCCTGCGGACCATATACACGGCTCAGGTTGACATACTCCTTGATTGGAGCCATCTCGCCAGCCGATGTGCGGACGTAGATGTTGTCGAGACTCTTCAGGTCGGCACGGTTTTCAGGTGCTGACTGGATGTATACACGATAGAGCTTACCGTATGCGTTGAAGTTAGAAGCATACATACCGCCGTAGTAGCCCTGCATTGTGGTGAGCACGGTAGACGCGTCGATGCCGCTCTGCTTACACTTAGCCACGTCAACATCAATCTTATACTGCGGATACTTGGTATTGTATGATGTCATGGCGTTCGAAATCTCCGGACGCTTGTTGAGCTCGGCAATGAAGTCCTTGGTGATGTCGTAGAACTTGTTAACGTCGCCACCGGTGCGGTCCTGCATTGAGAATGTCATACCGTTGGTGTCTGAGAAGCCCTGCACCATAGGCGGCTGGAAGGCGAGAATCTGTGCTCCCTTGATGGCAGCGGTCTGCTTGTATATCATACCGAGCACCATTGTAGAACCCAGGTTGTGTACGCCGATGTACTTCAGCGGTCCCTCTTCCTTCTGACGCTCCTCAAAGCTCTTGAGCTTAATGATGAACGTACCCTGGTTAGAGCCCTGACCTGCGATGAAGTTGTAGCCTGTGATACGCATACGACTGGCAATAGCGGGGTTGGTAGCGAGCATGCGGTCAACCTCGTCCATCACCTCGTTGGTCTTCTTCATTGAAGTTCCCGGAGGTGTAGATACTGTACAGAATACGGTACCTGTATCCTCGTCGGGCACAAGACCGGTCTTGGTGGTTCCCATAAGCACTGCCATTCCGGCAATAGCGACAATCACAGTAACGATAGCGATGATAGGACGCTCTACGATACGGCGAACTCCCTTGGTATACTTCTCCTGAACCTTGCCATAAGCAGCGTTGAACGAAGCGTGGAAACGGTCAATCATAGTCATCTTGCGCTCCTTGCCGTGCTCGTCCTTCGGCTTCAGCAAGATAGCACAAAGAGCCGGCGAAAGGGTCAAGGCGTTAAGAGCCGAGATGATGATAGAGATGGCCATGGTGATACCGAACTCACGATAGAATGCACCTGACGTTCCACCCATGAACGACACGGGGATGAACACCGATGCCATAACAAGGGTAATAGAGATGATGGCGCCCGAAATCTCGTTCATGGCGTCGATAGATGCCAGTCGTGCCGACTTGTATCCAAGGTCGAGCTTGGCATGGACAGCCTCCACAACCACAATGGCATCATCGACCACAATGGCGATGGCAAGCACAAGAGCGGCAAGTGTCAGCAAGTTGAGCGAGAAGCCGAACACGTAAAGGAAGAAGAATGTACCGATCAACGACACTGGCACGGCAATCAACGGGATAAGTGTTGAGCGCCAGTCCTGAAGGAATATGTACACCACGATGAACACGAGGATGAACGCCTCGCACAGAGTCTTGATAAGGTCTTCGATTGATGCGAAGAGGAACTCAGTTACGTCCTGCATGATGTCGAAGTGGATTCCCGGCGGCATTGTTGCCTCCTGATCCTTGAGGAGCTTCTTGATGTTGGTGGCAATCTCAGTAGCGTTAGAGCCGGCAGTCTGTGTTACCATCATGGTTACTGACGGTTTGCCGTTGTTCTTTGACTCTACAGTATATGAGAGGGCACCCATCTCTACGCGTGCCACATCCTTAACACGTATGGTCTGACCGTCCTGAGTAGACTTGATAATCATGTCGCCGAACTCCTCAGGAGTCTGCAGACGACCTCTATAACGGAATGTATACTGATACTGATTGTCAGAAGACTCGCCTACTGAACCAGGAGCAGCCTCAATGTTCTGCTGGGCAAGCACGCTGGTGAGGTCAGAAGGAATCAAGCCGTAGCTCTTCATCTTCACCGGGTCAATCCATAGGCGCATGGTGTAGTCCTTCTGCGAGAAGCACTGACACTCACCTACACCGTTGACACGTTTGATGGCAGGCACAACGTTGATGTTGGCATAGTTGGTGAGGAACTCGTCGTCGTAGCGGTCGTCGTCGGCTGTAAGACCGAAGAGGATAACCGTTGACGACTGACGCTTCATCACTGTCACACCAGCCTTGGTCACCTCAGCCGGCAGCAATGCCGAAGCCTGCGACACACGGTTCTGTACGTTGACCTGACACATGTCAGGATCCATACCCTGCTTGAAGAATACGGTGATTGAAGCCGAACCGTCGTTGGTGGCTGATGAGGTCATGTAGGTCATACCCTCAACACCGTTGATCGACTCCTCCAGCGGTGCAAGCACCGAGTTGAGCACGGTCTGTGAGTTGGCACCGGTGTAAGCGGCACGCACCATGATAGTAGGAGGCGCCATGTTAGGGTACTGCTCGATAGGCAGCGACACCAGGCCGAGTACACCCAGAATGACTACGAGGATAGAAATCACCGTAGAAAGCACCGGGCGCTTGATAAATCTATCTAATTTCATAATATATTTTTAAATTTTGAATTTTGAATTTTGAGTTATTGCCAAAGGCAATTTTGAGTTTTTCATTTTTGAGTTATGAATTCTTAATTCAACATTGAACAATTCCTAATCGGCAAAGCCGACAATTCAAAAATCAACACTCAAAACTCAAAATTTATTTTCCGAATGCCTTCTTAAGCTTGCCAAGGTCGCCCTGAGCCTCGCCCAGCTCCTCGGTCTTCTTCAGTTTGTCGGCATACTGAGCCTCGGTGAGGGGCTTGATTTCCATACCGTCCTGGAGCGATGACACTCCGTTCACTACGAAGCGGTCGCCGATGTGAAGACCAGAAGTGATGATATAGTTCTTGCCGTCGTTCTGCGAATTGATTTCAACCGGAGTGTACTTCACCTTGTTGTCCTTGCCTACTACATAAACGAAGTGCTTGTCCTGTACCTCAACAACAGCGTCCTGCGGAACTACAACTGCTGAAGTAGCGGTGTGAGGCACTACGATTGAGCCAGAAGCACCAGTCTTGAGCACACGCTCGGGGTTGGGGAAGTCGGCACGCATTGAAACAGTACCAGTTGTAGGGTCGATGACACCGCTAACGGTAGCCACCTTGCCCGGATGGTTATAGATACTGCCGTCAGCCAGCTGGAGCTTTACGGCAGGATAGCTTGAGATGGCAGCGTTAACGCCACCGGCTGTCTTGGTCATATCGAGGAGGTCTTTCTCGGTCATTGAGAAGTATACCTGCATTGTAGAGTTGTTGGAAACAGTGGTGAGAGCCTGCTGTGAAGAAGCGCTAACGAGTGCACCTACACGGTAAGGCAGGTCGCCTACGACACCATTTGCAGGGCTTGTAACGAAGCAGAAGTTAAGGTTCTGCTTGGCTGAAATGTAAGCAGCCTCAGCCTGAGCGAGCTGAGCGGCAGCACTCTCCATCGCATTCTTAGACGACTGAAGCTCGTACGAACCGATAACGTTGTTCTTGAAGAGCTTCTGAGAGTTGTTGTATGTAAGACGGGCAGTGTTGAGTTGTGCCTTGGCAGCGTTCACGGCAGCCCTTGCCTGACGTACAGCGGCAGCGTATGTAACGTTGTCGATGACGAAGAGGAGCTGACCAGCCTTCACCTGCTGACCTTCCTTGACACAGAGCTTGGTGATGAAGCCTGAAACTTTCGGACGGATTTCTACGTCCTGAACGCCCTTGATTGTTGCGGGATAGGTGGTCTGGAGGTCAGCATTCTGACCCTGCACAGTACGTACGGCGTACTCGTTGTCGCCGAAGTTAGGCTTACCGCCACTCTTGCCGCCACCACATGAGGCGAGCACTACAGTCAAAACTGCAATAAGTAAAATCTTTGTTTTGTTCATACCTATGTTTTACTATAAAATTTTTGTCTTGCGATTTATTTACTTTACTATATTGTTATCTCTAATTATTAATTGTGTATGACGTACGCCCTGCACCACGGCTTGGCTATACGAAAACCCTTTAAGGAAAACTCAATCCGCTGTTTAAGTTTTCCGAGTGCAAAGTTACCAACATTAATATTAATATGGTACATACCACACAAACATTTAACAACTTTTATTCCGGTTCTGTGTTTTTCGCCATAGTTTAGGATGTTTGCAACAG
>ERZ1026858.1166-NODE-1166-length-13714-cov-46.330039_pt1 | contig 13714 bp, 11 predicted proteins | sample MGYA00380159_ERZ1026858 | MGnify/ENA primary metagenome ERZ1026858 (study PRJEB33269, sample SAMEA4719795) | human gut metagenome | biome: human-associated habitat; feature: organic feature; material: feces | place: Cameroon | collected 2013-10 ...
CTGTCAAGCACGGTTCCGAGAGAAGGGAGGGTGAAACTCCCTCCACTTACTCGACTTAAAACATAGAAGAATATGGAGAATCCTTTTATCATAACTGGATACATCAAGCCAGAGTACTTCTGCGACAGAAAGCAAGAAGCCAAAAGAATCATCACAAAAATCACCAATGGTGAGAATATTGTCATAATGGCTGCAAGACGTGTGGGCAAAAGTAAACTTATTGACTTTTGCTTGGATTCGCCTATTATAAAGGATAATTTTATTTCTATTTCCATAGATATTCTTCGCACATCCAGTATCAATGAGTTTGCCTTTGAGTTAGGCAAGGCTGTGTTTGAGCAAGCTGCTCGTCGTAGCTCTAAGCTGCTAAAGATGGTGGTCAATACTTTGAAATCCATCAATGGCTGTTTTGGATACGACCCAATCTCCAATACACCTACTTTCAACCTCTCCCTTGGCGATATTTCCAATCCCCTCTATACCTTGGAGGAGATATTTGCTTGTTTGGAGCAAGCAGACAAAAAATGTATTGTTGCGATAGATGAGTTTCAGCAGATTGGCTATTATCCAGAGAAAAATATGGAAGCAGTTCTCCGTACTTATATCCAAAGATGCAGCAATGCCAACTTTATATTTTCGGGAAGTGAGCGACATCTCATCACTGAGATGTTTTCTGAGAAAGCACGACCATTCTATAATAGTGCAGACATCATGAATCTTGACGTCATTCCTATAGACAAATACATCGAGTTTGCCATTGGCTTGTTCCATCATTTTGATAAAGATATTCAAGCGGAAGCAATTGCATTAGCTTATCATACTTTTGGTGGCAATACATATTATATACAGAAAGTAATGCATGAGGCTTTCAACCAAACAGACCCAAAGAGTGTTGCGGATAGTGAGATGATAGATGCTATTATCCGTTCATTGATATTGGACAATGACCGTAAGTTCAGTGAAATCCTTTCACGGTTAACCTTGCCTCAAAAAGAACTTTTGTATGCTATTGCCAAAGCTGGCATGGCTAAGAAAATAACTTCTGCTGCTTTCGTTAAAAAGTATAATCTTCGTTCAGCAAGTAGTGTACAGAGCGCCATCAAAAAACTGTTGGAATATCACTTGGTTTCTATCTCGCAAGCTACTTATTATATAGATGATCAATTGATGGGGTTGTGGCTGAAAATGTAACTGATGTGCGAAACTTGATTTTTTCTAAAAGTTTCTTAAAGATAGTATTACTTTTGATCAGAAAATACTATCTTTGCAACTGATAATATCTTATTATTATCTATCGGCTTGTGCAAGAAACAAATAATATATTAGCAATATTGGATAACTATCTTCATGACAATCCCGATGAGATTGCTAATGACTTTAGAAAACGAAGGATAGAGAAAAATATGACACGTGAACAAGTGGCGGATAAGTCGGGTGTGGCAGTCAGCAATATCACGCGTTTTGAACAGAAGGGTTTGATTTCGCTCAAAAACTTGATAGGTATCGCCATGGCTTTGGAATATACGTCAGAGATAAGGCATGTCTTCTCGCAACCTAAGTATTCGACGATGGAGGAACTGCAACAGATTAAGCGGAATGCTAACAAGAAAAAAGCACATCGGCTATGAAAAGAATAGAATCTTTGATTGTTAAGTATCATCAAGAGACGGTCGGCACTTTGGCATTGAGTGTCGATGGAAAGGTGTGTACTTTTGAGTACGACAAGCAATGGCTTGCTACAGGTTTTAGCATATCTCCCTTGGAATTGCCTCTCAAACCAGGTTTGTTTGTTGCTAAGCCTACTCCTTTCCATGGAAACTTTGGTATCTTCGAGGACAGCCTGCCTGATGGTTATGGCAGATACCTGTTGCATAAGGCTTTGCAGAAAGAAGGTATCAATGATTTCGAGCTTTCTGCTTTGGATAGATTGAGCCTTATAGGAAACGAAGGAATGGGGGCATTGACTTACGAACCTATGTCCTCCATACAAACGAAAGAGGAATCCATGGACTTTGACTTGTTACAAACCAAAGCTTTGGAGGTGTTGAGGGAACAGCAAGATGCAGATGCAGGTCTTCTTTTGTATAAAAGTGGTAATAGTGGTGGTTGTCGCCCGAAGGCGGTCTTTAGTGATAGCGAAGGACATTGGTTGGTGAAGTTTCGTCATACCTACGACCCAAGTGATATGGGTATGCAAGAATACCGATACTGGTTATCTTACCCAAAGTCGGGAGGATGTAGAGGAAATGTTCCGTCGTATGGTCTTCAATTACTTGATGGACAACAAGGATGATCATTGCAAGAACTTTAGTTTTATGGTAGAGCGAAGAAATGACGGCAAGTGGCATTGGCATCTTGCCCCTGCTTACGACTTGACTCGATGCACAGAAGGGTATAATGGTGAACATGCGACATCGGTAAATGGCACAGGTCATCCGACATTGGATGATATGATAACGGTAGGTGTGAAGAACAAGATGGCGGAAAGCAAATGCCGAGAAATCTATGAGGAAGAGAAAAGTGCATTGGGTGTTGTCCCTTCAAAAGCAGGAAAAATGTGATGAAGTAATCAAAAACATTAGGATTTTATGACAAAGTAGGGCTTTTCTGCCTCATTTTCAATTTATCTGCCTCATTTGACATTAAAATGAGGCAGATAAATTCATTTTTGGGCAAATAATTGAGAAAATTATCGTAATTTTCTCTTCTTTTTTGATACAACTTTCCCAAATAATCACTATCTTTGCAACCGTAATCCTTGCTGAAAGCCTACGATTGGGCTAAGGTGGGGATACATATACATAAATAAAGGCGTAACTGACGCTTTGGTTTTTGACGGTCTATGAACTTCGCAACTTCAACTATCTGTCGAGAAACAAAGCAATGGGGACGCCCTATGGGGTGTATTATATACAAGCCCTCATTGGCTTCGGACGTATCAACGTTCGTTGGTAGGGAGGGTGAATTATATACACATTCACGTGGGGCTTTCAGCATTGCTCGTTTCGACAGATAGGGGCAATGCGAAGGCCTATAGACCGTGGAACGAGCAGCAGACTGGCTCCACGCTTTTATATGTATAAATTAAACACAAAATATTGATTCTGCTTTGGCAGCCGGCAGTAACAAATAATTCACAACCATGGGAATTGGCTACCATATAACAAAACCTATACTGCAAAAAAATGCTTTTATAGCACTATTCATACTATTTTCTGTACTTGCCCAAGCACAGAAAATTTCTGTAATTAATTTCTATTTGGCGGAGAATGACTTAACCGCCCAAAACAAAAAGACTGCTGTCGAAGACCAAAATGGTGATAAGTGTGCACTAATCAGAATACAAACAACACAAAAAGGGTTTTCTTTTGATGTAGGGTCGGCTGGTGTACAGAAAACAGATGACAACCATGTTGGTGAAATTTGGTTGTATGTACCATACGGTATTAAGCATATAAGTATCAGGCATCCACTTTTGGGTTCTTTATCCAATTACAACTTTCCGATAAGTATTGAAAAAGCAAGGACTTATGTCATGGAGATTACTTCAGATAAAGTCTTTGTCAATAAATATGATGATACACGAAAACAAAAGTTGTCTATCAAGATCACTCCTACAAATTCTTCCCTTACACTGAATGGAATGGTTGTACCATTAAATACAAATGGAGAGGCAGAACAGGAGATGGCTTTTGGCACTTATACTTATAAGGTAGAAGCTACAGGATTCTATCCCAAAGAAGGACAAATAGAAATTAATGATTCTGTCAAAAAACAGACTTTGATTATCAATGACCTCAAACCGATTATGGGCAAATTGTATGTTCATGTAAATCCACGCCATGCAAATGTTTATGTGGACGAAGTCTTGATGAAACAAAAATCAATCTTAGAACCATACGAAGTGCAAATAGGTAAGCATAAGGTGAAAGTTACACATGATGGATATGGGGAGGAAGAAAGAGAGGTTGATATTGTAAAAGATAAGACTTGCGATTTGGCTGTATCACTAAAGCAAGAAGCTACTTATATGATTACCAGTAATCCTGCTGGTGCCCATGTTAAAATTGGCAAATATGATATTGGAAAAACGCCTTATACTATTGTTTTAACAACAGGAACTTATGACATTAGGGCAACGAAGACTGGCTATAAGGATTTCAAAAGAAGAATGTACTTGAATAGCGCCAACCCTAATGTACAAATAAACCTCAACAAGACCATGAATTACAAGAATGAGGGCTATATTGAGGCAAATGTCAAAGCAGGAACATTCATGGCATTTGGAGCAACTATTGGAGGATATATATACAATGTTAATGTGGAAGCCTCATACTTAGTCGGATCTGGCAACAGTGAAACCATCTATTGGAGTGGCAATAATACACGACCTATTGCCAGCCAATATACTCCTTCCATGATTGTTGGAGGAAAAGTTGGTTACGGCATACCTATTGGTTCTCGTTTTCGACTCACTCCACAAATCGGTTTAAATGTATTGAAACTGAAAGAGAAAATGGAAAATGGTACTACAGAAACACCAGCTGATGGTGCTAATGTTACCAGTGGCCTCGCTTCTATCCGTTTCTCAGCGGCTATTGTCAATCACTTTGCCATATCAGTATCCCCAGAATTTTCTTTCAAGATGATGGAGTCTGATGGTTACAAGACCTTATCAGAAATCTCTCCAACCATCAAGAAATGGAGTAATGGATTCAATGTAAAACTCGGTTTAATCGCTTTCTTCTAAAAATGAAAAAGATAATAATATATATGATAGCAAGCATCCTCCTTATCGGTTGCTCAGAGAAGTACGACAAGGAATTGGAACTATACCCTACACTAACACCACGCTACATCAGTGTATCACCAACATATTTGTCCTTTGGCTCTAATGCTTCTGCCCAATCATTAGATATAGAGGCATTAGAAACTCCTTGGAAGATAGAAAATGGTGTAGAGTGGCTGACACTCTCTTCTATGTCAGGCACCAACAATGCTACGGTGTCGGTAAATGCAAGTGAGAATATGGCAGGCGATATAACACGCACTGGGGTTTTCTATTTAAGAGCCAATACGAATGATTGGAATTATGAGACTGCCATATCAGCAACACAAGCCGGTGCATCTCCTTATATAAATGTAAAGCAATCCGAATATTCTATTACAGGTGCTGCAAATGTAGTAAAGCAGGAAATAACAGCCAATTGTACTTATAGCATAGAGAAGTCAAGCCAATGTGATTGGCTATCTATTGCCAAAGAGGGAAATACCCTCACGCTAACAGCAATTGCAAATGAAAGCAATTCACATAGAACGGCAACTATAACCCTGGTGCATACAGGCAATAAAAACACCTCAACTTCTTTTACAGTAACACAAGCACCTGCTAATATCAATGCCTCAACTAACCTTTTGGTATTTGAAAACACAGCTGGTAGAATGGAAATAAGTGTCAATTCTGAGGCTAATTGGGTTGCTTCGACATCTGATAGTTGGATAGAAGTATCTCCTACATCTGGTAATGCGGGAACTTCTACTTTATCTATTAACGTGTCTCCAAATACATCCATCAATGAGCGCACTGGTAATGTAATCTTGTCTGTTGGCGGAAAACAGTGTATTCAAATTCCTATCAGACAACGAGGTATCTATATAGAAACTAAGCAAACAGAATTATCTTTTGAGGCTGTTGGTGGTAAGAACACCATAGACGTAGAAAGCAATACTACGTGGACTGTAGCATCTATGCCAGAGTGGATTAGCGTTGACCCTGTTAATGGTACTGCTAATGGCATAATTACCGTAACTGCACAAGATAATCCATATACGACAAGTCGTACTGGAACTATACGACTCACTCAAACAGGTGTGAATGTAGAAGCTCTTGTAAATGTTACCCAAAAAGGCAAGACTTTTGACGTAAACACAACAACATTAAACTTTAATGACAAGCAGGAAACGCAGAATGTTTCGATTGAAACAGATGGTACTTGGACTGCAACAACAAGTGATAATTGGATAAAAGTTTCTCCGACGAGTGCCACTGGTAATTCAGAGTTGGCTATTACCGTGAACGAGAATACCAACGACAACGAACGCAGTGGAAGCGTGATTGTCACGATGGGAGATAAGTCGGTGACAATTAATATTGTGCAGAAGGGCAAATACTTTACTGTGGATAATAGTCTCTTGACATATACCAGCAAAGGTGGTAACATGGAAATAACAGTTACTACCAATGACAGGTGGAATGCCAAGGTTGAGGAAGGCTCCTCTTGGTTAAGTTTGTCAGCTACTAATGGAAACGGAGATGCTAAACTAAATGTTATTGCATCCGACAATCCGTCTGTCAACAACAGAACAGGTTCTATCATTGTTGAAACGGTAAATGGACAAAGAGTGAAAATCGTTGTTAAACAAGATGCTCGTTATCTTATGGTGGACACTAACGAACTATTGTTTTATTCAAAAGGGGGGACTTCCAATCCTATAACAGTCTCTACAGATGGAACATTCTCTATTAGTACACAAGACTCTTGGATTAGCATATCACAAGAGGGACATACTTTTAGAGTGACCGCTTCGGAAAATAAAGGTACTGATGCTCGCTTTGGAAAAATAACTCTGAGCCTTACTGATTTACAAGAAGGAACATATTCCTTGGAAATACAAGTAACCCAATTAAACTATGGTGGTACTTTCCTTCGCAAAGATTATGATGCCGATAAGGATTACGACCATGCAGGTTCTTCTACGGGAACACTTGTCATTAAGGGATATGGCTCTGATACCAATTACGATACAACAACCAGTAGTGGTACTAACTTGTCTGTAACAAGCTATCTTTCTGATAAGAGTTGGGATAGCTCAATAAAGACTGGTGCAACAGTAACAAGAACAGGGTACAAATCAGATCAAAGTCTGGACTCTTCAACCTCTTCTTCGGGAAGTATTTCTAAAGAAACATATAACAGTGATAAAAATTGGAATTACTAATGAATAATAAAACAATAAGCAATATGAAAAAGGTATTTTCTCTTACACAAACGCTCCTCGTGGTGCTGCTGGGATTGGCATTCGGAGCTTGTTCTTCTGAGTTGTCAGAGTTAGAACCCAATGGTGGTCAAGGAAGTAAACATACGATAAAGATGAACTTTGTCGGTGGAGTTGTTGGCTTCGACCAATCAAACCAAGCTAAAGCGCAAATTGCAACAAGAGCAACAAGTTCTTCTTGGAATGAGGGAGATAAAATCTACATCACCTTCTATAATGGCACAGACATCATTCCTGGCGAAGCTACTTATAGTGCTACATCGGGATGGTCCGTAAGCTATGATGGAAATCTTGCAACAGGTACAAGTCTCAAATGTGAGGCTCGCTATTTTGTTAATGCAACTTTCTCATGTTCGTCTCTGGTATCATTGAATGCGAATTCCGAAATCTATGAGGACTTGAATGCGACTTACGCTTACAGCAATGGTTCGCTCACTGTAACAGCTACACTTTCTCCCAAAACAGGACGTTTGCGTTTTACTGGCAAGGAGAAAGATAGCATATACACCACAGGCATAACAGTCTATACGACTTTTTCACCAGCCATTAATCAATTCTCGACTTCTAATGCAATGATAAAATCTAAAGTTGGAGCAAATGGTTCTACTCCATACATCTATGGTTACTTTACAGATAGTGACCGTAATCTTGGACTTGTTGGATCTGATTTTTCTTTCACTCGTACTTGCACCGCAGATATGTTCAATACAGGAGAGAGTGGCTATATGGCTATTCCTTCCGAGACTTCACACAATAATTGGCGTAGCGGACTATACGTCAAAGCAAATGGCGTGGAGTTTAAGATGATTCCTGTTGCAGGATATAGTGGTGGTTTCTTTTTGATGGCAGAAACAGAAACAACAGAGGCTTTGTATAATTCTGTCAATGGGACAGTTTCTACTTCACAGTTTCCAATAGATGCAATTTCCTACTCTGACATCAAAACCTTTATTGAAAAAATAAATAACAACACCCAACTTAACTTCTCTTTGCCATCAACAGAGCAATGGCAATATGCAGCAATGGGCGGAAATAAATCACAAAGTTATATTTATGCAGGAAGTAATATCCCTGGGGATGTAGCTTGGTATTCTTCTAATTGTTCTTCAAAGCAAAAAGTAAAAACGAAGACTCCTAACGAGTTAGGAATTTATGACTTAAGTGGAAATGTTGAGGAGTTTGTTACAAATCGGTATAGTTATAGTTCTTATAGTTTTCCATGTTTTTGTGGAGGTAGTTACCTTAGCACATCTAATAGTATTACTAATACATCAAAAAGCAATATGTATGATAAGCATGGATATACATCTAACGCAGATTACATAAAAGACAATGGCATAGGCTTTCGGCTTATTTTAACTTGCAAATAAATACATGAAGCATTATAGTCTCATTATTCTAAGTGTGATAATAGCAATAGGGTTAATAGCTATCTATATTGCTAATTTCTATAGGACTCCTCTTTCTGATAGTACTTCAGATTGGGGAGCATGGGGAAACTATGTTGGTATAGGAGTCAGCATTATATCTGTTTCGCTCTTATATATAACCTATACAGAACAGAAAGAAAGCAATCGAATCGGAAGATTTGAAGAACATTATCATGTTGGATTAAAAACCTTAACAGAGTTATTGGAAAATAAAAAGAAGATAATAGAGACAGCATATAATAAGGTAGAAAATCATTTTAGAAATCCGTTTGATCCTTTAACAGACTACAAACAATCAAATACACGATATATCTTAGGATATTACTATTTTTCAGCAGTATTTGATATGAAACAAGAATGTGATGAAATTTTCCGTTATTTCTTCACAATTTTAAGTTCTATTCAACGTAGTACAATTTTGGAAGATGAAGAAAAGAACAAATATTTTACAGAGGTATCTTGTGTCCTTCCTGAATATGCTCGTATTTTATTTCTATGCTGGGGATGTTATTATAAACAAAATGTTACGGAGTATTATAAGAAAGGACTATATCGTATGACAATTATCAAGAATACAAGTCTCTACAATGTTATAAAGTTTGCTTGTACAAATATCAGACCACAAAGAGTAAAGATAAATCGTGAAGAAATAGAATTAGAGGATTATTCCAACGAGGAGTTTCAAGATACGTACAACAGATTGTTTAATAATAAAGACCAACAACAATGAAAAAGATTATCATGTTATTGATGGTTCTCTGCATGGTATTGCCAGCAGTGAATGCCCAAAACTCGAAGGCTCTCAATAAAGCCTTGAAGAAAGAGTACAAAACCAAGATGAAGGAGTTTAAGAAAGAGGGATGGCAGCTCTATGGCTCTTCTCACTCTCTTGACGTTGCCTTGCTGAATCATTATGCCAAACTCAACAAAGAGGGTGAGGAAGCATACGAGATTGTCGGCTCTTGCTTCAAGTTTAAGTCAAAGAATGTAGGTCATCAGACTTGCATCAACAATGCTTGCAACATCTATGCCCAACAAGCAGGTCGTCATCTCAAAGGTCGTATCGTGAGTGACATTGCAGGCAATGGTGATGACGTAAGCGCAGAGTTCGACCACTTCTATGCAGCATACGAGAGTTTGGTTCAGAAAGAACTCAATGGCGAGTTGCAGGAATCATTTAGTGTGATTCGTAAGAATGGTGATGGAACATACGAGATGCAGACATTCTTTATCGTAAGCGAGAGTGCTGCCACACGTGCTCGTATCCGTGCTTATGAGAATGCAGCAAAAGAAAGTGCAGCTGCACAGAAGTACGCCAAGAAAGTAAGCGACTTTGTGCAAGAAGGTTTTAAGGTAAACAATGAGCAAACAGCTAGCAATGACTAAACGAGTTATAGTTTTATTCTTTTCGATGCTTTATCTCATTCCTATTTTTTCGCAAAGTTGGGATGAGATAAAGCATAATAGCAACACTTATCTTTACGGCGAAGGTTGGGGAGCTACTGTAGAGGAAGCTGACCAGCAAGCCCTCGCTGCACTGATAAGCAAAATCTCTGTGGTGGTAAGTAGTGACTTCTCCATTACAGAAGATGAAAAAACAATCAATGGTGTATTGGATGCTTCGAGTTACACCAACTCAAAATTGCAAACTTATTCTACAGCAACTTTGACGAACACAGAACGAATTGTCATAGACAATAACGCCGACGAGGCACATATTGGAAGATATATTAAACGGACAGAATTAAATAAGATATTTGAGGGACGTATCAGAACCTTAAAAGAAATGATACGGCTTGGCGTGATGGCTGAAAGTACAAGCAAGATAGATGATGCTCTCAGAAACTACTATTGGGCGTTCTCCCTATTAAAGTCTGTACAGCATCCATCTGATGTCACATACGTAGGAGAGGATGGAAAGGAGATTTACCCCTTGATTTGGTTGCCAGAAGAAATTGGCAACATTTTCAAGGACTTGGATGTGAAGATTATTGCTAATGATGGAACCAATGTGGATATGGCTTTTACCTATAAAGGAAAGCCTGTAAGTAGTCTTGACTTTACCTACTTTGATGGCCGTAACTGGAGCAATATTGCCAGTGTAAAAGATGGCCGGGGCACAATGGAATTTACACCAGGCATGATTCCTGCCAATATACAAATCAATTATGAGTACGCCTATCGTGGACAAGCTCATATCAATCAAGAAGTCAAAAGCGTATTGGATGTTGTCAAAGGGCAAGCTATGCATGGGGCAAGAGTGAATCTTCAAACAGGCAAGGCAAAGTCAAGTATCAACTTGAATAAATTAGCAAACACAACTTCTGCAGTCAAGAGTTTGGCACCAGTAATAAACGAGAAGCCTTATCGCACAATATTGACAAGAGTTGTCAAGGCTATCAGCGGACATACTTATGCAGATATACAAGATTGCTTTACCTCTGATGGTTTGGATATGTTTCAGCGTTTGATTCAATATGGCAACGCAAGAGTCCTTGACACCCATCATTGTACACTCTATCAGTTTGACGATAATGTTGTGGCTCGAAGCATACAGATGGCGTTCTTGTTCAAGAAAGGTATTAGGCGCAATTTTGTGGAAGATGTGGTATTTACTTTTGACAAGAATGACAAGATTGATTGCATCGCCTTTGGACTGGACCAAAAAGCCAAGCAAGACATTATGAATCGTGGTGCTTGGACGGCTGAGGCTCGTCAAACGATCATGCAATTCTTGGAAAATTATAAGACTGCATACGCCTTGAAGCGCTTGAACTATTTGAGAACAATCTTTGACGATGATGCAGTAATCATAGTAGGTCATGTGGCTGAGCGAATGACAGCAGTAGGCAAAAGTAAGGAAGGACCAACAAAGATACTAAACAACAAATACATCAAACGTACACAATATAGCAAGGAACAATACTTGAAGAATTTGGAGGCTTGTTTCCGTAGCAATGAATTTGTAAACATCCGCTTTGCCAACAATGATGTGCGCAAGGCTAAGGAAGGAGAAGAATATGGCATCCAAATCAAGCAAGATTATTATTCTACCAACTATGGAGATCAAGGTTACCTGTATCTTCAAGTGGATTTAAGTGACAAGAAACGACCAATCATCTATGTCCGTACATGGCAACCTGAGCCAGACCCAGAAATTGGTTTGTTTGGCTTAGGTAATTGGTAATAAAACGTAAGGGTTATGCGTAGGTATTTATTAGGATTATTGCTGTGCTCATCTTCGATGATGGCACAAGATGTGAATACAGACTTCCAAGCATTCCGCAAGGATATGCTTGGGAATTATAGTGGCTTTCGCAAAAGCGTTTTGGATGATTATGCCAACTATCTGAACGGTATTTGGGAAGAGTTTCAAGTGTTTCGGGGAATCAAGAAAAATAATGAACCTAAACCAGTTAACATTCCAAAGGCAGAAGATATCCCAACCCAACCAACTCCGCAAAATTTGCCGAAGCCAGAAGATATTCCTATGACCAAGCCTATTGAAGACAAACCATTCAATAGACCTACGCATCCATTAGCTCCTTCTGTTCCTACAATAACACTTGTTTTTTATGGAATAAAACTAAATGTAGCTTCAGCAAATCCATGCCAATTAACTTCATTAGAGCATCAAGATATTGCCAAAATATGGAAGTCTTATCAGAAAGATGCTACAATCAAGAATGTGATACTTAGTTTAAACCAACAAGTGAAAGCCCATCGTTTGAATGATTGGTTCGCGTATGAGTTGGTTTCTACATATGTAACTCAAATTTTATGTGGGTCAAGTGCCTCTGCTAAAGTTCTTTTAGAGCATTATATACTGGTGAATATGGGCTATGATATTCGCTTGGCAAGTACCAACACACGACTATGGCTGTTGATTCCTACCTATCAACAAGTGTATGAGCGAAGCTACTTGATGCTCGAAGGAAGGAAATACTATGTATTTGGAGAAGATAGCAAAAAGATACAAGAGACTTCCTCGTTATATACATGTGAACTTCCAAAAGAAGCCGATAAAGGACGTAGTTTAAATCTGATATTAGGTAAGCAAGGGCTTGGAATCCTATCAACCCAACAGCATCATTATCTGCTTTCAGATGGAAATATTCAAATTCAAGGTTCTGTCAATACTGGAACAATGGAAGCCTTACGCCATTATCCTCAAATGGATGTTGTGTACTATGCTAAGTCAGTCGTTAATCCTATATTTCGTCAAGAACTTCTTGCTCAAATGAAACCACAAATTGCCGGTTTGCCACAACCTGAAGCAGCAAACAAAATGCTCCACTTTGTGCAATATGCTTTTGATTATGCCACAGACCAAGAACAATTTGGGTATGAGAAGCCCTACTTCTTAGAGGAAAACTTCTATTATCCCAAGAATGACTGTGAAGACCGCGCTATATTATATGCATTTTTGATCCATGAACTATTAGGACTTGATGTACATCTTGTACAATTTCCTGGACATGAGTGTACTGCTGTTCATTTCACCGATAGTTCTATCACGGGTGATTACTATACATACCAAGGGGAGAAATATTTAATCTGCGACCCGACTTACATTGGTGCCCCCATAGGTCTTTGCATGCCCAATTTTAAAAGTAATAAACCTAATGTGGAAATATGGAAGTAAGCAATGGAAATGGCTACTTAGTAACATAAATCCTGCCAAATTCCATAAATTATGTTATAGTTTGGCGGTTTCCATACATATGAAACTCGCCAAACTCTTTATTTTTTAGCATTTTTGTGGCGGGATATACTAAAAATCATGAAATCTTCATTACATCACTTGGCAGGAATACTCGCATACCCTTTACACAATGAGTTGGAGACTCCTTTAAGAATAGCATAAGATGAACTTCCTGCCCTTTCTTAATAAAAGGCAAGTATTTAGCTTTCTGCTCCAAAACATCCATGAGCCTGTCGGCATCTTCATCGTGCGTCCATTTACATTCACCTACCAAGATATGCTTCTTATCAATAGACTCTGCCACAACATCCAACTCAACCATCTTACCATCCTTATATTCTGGCGGAAATATCTTACCCCACCAACGAGATGCGACATTGTAGGCTATGCCATCTATAATATTTCCACTAACATATTCTCGACAAAGTAATTCCCAGCATTGACCTATAAATTGTGGAAGTTGAGCTTGAACCACTTGCATCACCATATCCATTCTTCCCAATTCCAAAATAGAACGATAAGG
>ERZ1026858.1170-NODE-1170-length-13676-cov-6.473827_pt1 | contig 13676 bp, 10 predicted proteins | sample MGYA00380159_ERZ1026858 | MGnify/ENA primary metagenome ERZ1026858 (study PRJEB33269, sample SAMEA4719795) | human gut metagenome | biome: human-associated habitat; feature: organic feature; material: feces | place: Cameroon | collected 2013-10 ...
GGTACCTACGTTTACGTGAACCTTGCCACGGACAAACTTCTCTTTTGCCATTTTTAAATTTCCTTTAGTTTTTAGAGGTGCAGCTTTCACTGCACCAGTTAAAAAGTATTGTTAAAAAAACTTGTTGTTAGACTTATTCTTTAGTCTGACGCTCAGCGATTACAGCCTCAGCGATGTTCTTAGGAGCTTCAGCATAGTGACCGAATTCCATTACGTATGAAGCACGGCCCTGAGTCTGAGAACGAAGATCGGTAGCATAACCGAACATCTCTCCTAGAGGAACCATTGCATGAACGATCTTGCCCATAGGGCCATCTTCCATACCTTCAACGATAGCACGACGACGGTTTAAGTCACCGATAACATCACCCATGTAATCTTCTGGAGTATCAACTTCTACCTTCATTAAAGGCTCTAGAAGAACAGGCTGTGCCTTCTTGAAACCATCCTTGAATGCCATAGAACCAGCAATCTTGAATGCCATTTCAGAAGAGTCAACTTCGTGGTAAGAACCATCAAATACAGTTACCTTAACGTCAACTACTGGGTAACCAGCGATAACGCCGTTAGCAATCTGCTCCTGAACGCCCTTATCGATAGCTGGGATGTATTCCTTAGGAATTACACCACCAACGATCTCGTTAACGAACTCGTAACCCTTACCCTGCTCAAGAGGCTCGATACGTAACCAGCAGTGACCGTACTGACCACGACCACCTGACTGACGTACGAACTTGCCTTCCTGCTCAACCTTGGCTCTGATGGTCTCACGATAAGCAACCTGAGGCTTACCTACGTTACACTCAACCTTGAACTCACGACGCATACGGTCAACGATAATGTCAAGGTGTAACTCACCCATACCAGAAATAATGGTCTGGCCAGATTCTTCATCGGTGTGAACACGGAATGAAGGATCTTCCTGAGCTAGACGGTTTAATGCTAAAGCCATCTTTTCCTGGTCAGCTTTGGTCTTTGGCTCTACAGCAACAGAGATAACTGGCTCTGGGAACTCAATAGACTCAAGAACGATTGGATGCTCTGGATCGCATAAGGTATCACCAGTGGTGGTTTCCTTTAAGCCGATAGCAGCAACGATATCGCCAGCATAAACTTCTTTAACTTCTTTACGTGAGTTAGCGTGCATCTGAACTAAACGACCAAAACGCTCACGCTTCTGCTTATCAGAGTTCATTACAGTATCACCTGCATTGATAACACCTGAGTAGCAACGTAAGAAGGTTAAGTTACCAACGAATGGATCGTTAGCTAACTTGAATGCTAATGCTGAGAATGGCTCTTTATCGTCAGCCTTACGTGAATCTGGCTGACCATCTAAGGTCTTACCTTCAACTGGTGGAACATCAGCTGGAGATGGTAAGTAATCAACAACAGCGTCAAGCATTGCCTGAACACCCTTGTTCTTAAATGCTGAACCACAGCACATAGGAATGATCTCGTTGCGTAATGTACGCTCACGAATACCAGCCTTGATTTCTTCTTCGGTTAACTCTTCGCCGCCAAAGAACTTATCCATCAGAGTATCGTTAGCTTCAGCTGCAGCCTCTACTAACTTAGCACGCCACTCTTCAACCTGCTCAACCATATCAGCAGGAATGTCAACGTACTCAAATTTTGTACCCTGAGATGCGTCATCCCAGTCAATAGCCTTACGCTTGATCAGATCAACAACACCCTCGAATGAGTCCTCTTTACCGATTGGTAACATTAAAGGAACTGGGTTGCCCTTTAAACGGGTCTTAATCTGATCTACAACACGCAGGAAGTTAGCGCCGGTACGGTCCATCTTGTTTACGAAAGCAATACGAGGAACCTTGTACTTAACAGCCTGACGCCATACGGTCTCAGACTGAGGCTGAACGCCACCTACGGCGCAGTAAACCATAACAGCACCATCAAGAACACGCATTGAACGCTCAACTTCAACAGTGAAGTCAACGTGGCCTGGGGTATCAATGATGTTGAAACGATATGGAGCCTTCCACTGATTGTTCATACCGTGCCAGTAGCAGGTGGTAGCAGCAGAAGTAATGGTAATACCACGCTCCTGCTCCTGAACCATCCAGTCCATGGTAGCTGCACCATCATGAACCTCACCTATTTTGTGGCTCTTACCAGTATAGAAAAGAATACGCTCAGTAGTAGTTGTCTTACCAGCATCAATGTGAGCACTGATACCGATATTACGATACATGTTAATGGGTGTTTCACGTGCCATAATCTTTTAACTCCTGTACTACCAGCGGAAGTGGCTGAATGCCTTGTTAGCTTCTGCCATGCGGTGAACATCTTCACGCTTCTTAACTGCAGTACCCTTGTTCTCAACTGCATCTGACATCTCAGCAGCTAAACGTGCAGCCATGCTCTTCTCATGACGGCTACGAGCAGCATCAACTAACCAACGCATTGCTAATGCGTAGCCACGTGCAGGACGAACTTCTACTGGAACCTGATAGTTTGCACCGCCAACACGACGTGACTTAACTTCTACGTCAGGACGGATATGATCAAGTGCCTCCTCGAACAGGGCGAGGTGGTCCTTGCCGCTCTTCTCAGAAATGGTGTCTAATGCGCCATAAACGATGGCTTCTGCGATGGACTTCTTACCATCTAACATTACGACATTGATAAACTTTGCTAATAACTCAGAGTTGAATTTTGGATCTGGCAAAATCTTACGCTGAGCAACTTCACGACGTCTAGGCATTTATAAATCCTCTAATTTCAGGGTTTTCCAAAACCTAAAATTGATAAAAAAACTATTGTTTGGCCTTACTCTTCAAGGATGTCTTAAGCCTTAGGCTTCTTAACACCATACTTAGAGCGAGACTGCTTACGGTCTTTAACACCAGCGCAGTCTAAAGAACCACGAATGGTGTGGTAACGAACACCTGGCAGATCCTTAACACGACCGCCACGAATCATTACAACTGAGTGTTCCTGAAGGTTGTGACCCTCACCGCCAATGTATGAAGTAACTTCAAAACCATTAGTTAAACGAACACGACAAACTTTACGCATAGCTGAATTAGGCTTTTTAGGCTTAGTTGCGTAAACACGGGTGCAAACGCCACGTTTCTGAGGGCAAGCTTCCAGAGCTGGAACCTTGTTCTTTGAAACTACTTTAACGCGTGGCTTGCGAACCAACTGATTAATAGTAGACATTAAATAAAATCTCCTGTTAGTCCGAAATGGACAGATCTTACTATCTCCCTACAAAATTAGGGATTATGAATTCTAATACAATTTGAAATCAAAGGTCAAATGTTTTTTACACGCAAAAGTGCAAAAAAATCACTGTTATTGGGGATGGATTTCTCTTATTAATCATTATGTTATTACAGGCTAACTTTTTTTGCGGCTCTTATTTTTTTACTAATTAATTGTTTTCACAAAAGATTAATCTTATTTTTTGAATGATTAATACCAGGATCTCAGTTTTACATTATCAGCTGTGAGATTTTTATAAAGCGCTTTTTGAAGTTCTTCTTTATTTTTCAGTGTGTAGACTGCTTTTACCTTACAGGCAATTTCTTTTGGGCATGTATAGGAATTCATCATAAAAATGATGTCTTCACGAAAACTCTTCTCTGAGGTTTCCCTGTCATTAAAGTAATCAGATAAAAGCATTGTCTGAACAGAATAGACCAAATGAATCATTTTTCTTAATTTAATTGACCACTATTTCCACATTAACATTTTCACTTCAGTCTTTTAACAGTGACATCACAGTCCTTTCTGATAAAGGAAATTCCATAGGCATAAACCAAGGATACATCCTCATCGTCAAGATATGGTTTTGCGTAGTTCTTCTCTTCAATCTGAGACAGAGCTTCTCTGGCTTTGGATTTTCTGCTCTCTGAGCCTGTGCAGACTTTTAACTCAATAATAACAACCTTATCTTCTCTTTTACTCTTAAAGATAATATCAGCATAACCGTCTCCTGACTCTACATTAGAGTGGTAACCACTTATGGATGATTTGCAGTTGGCAAAGATACCGTTTAGAAAACCGTGGTAATAGTTCTCATGAGGAGCTTTAGTGGCACTGTCTCTTATGGAGATATAGTTCTGTAAAAGGTCAAAGATAGTGTCGGATGCAGAATCAGCATTTCCTTCAAAAAGAGTGTTTGCAAGAGTGTCAGCTACAGAGCCTGTAACAATCTCAGTATTAAATCTCTTCTGAATATTGCTTATGAAACATTCTCTGATTTTCAGATTTGGTATTCTTGCAAAGACGTCTTTATTAGTTTGACCGTCTTTTATGAGCTCTTCTTCTGTTGTCTTATCCCAGTCTAAGGTTAAATAACCGGTATGCAGCAACAGTGACCAGAAGTCATCAGGATTGTGTTCTGACAGACAGTCATAGTTCATGGAATCATTGAGACTGAAACTTATTGTCTTACCATCTATGAGGTCCTGCATCTTCTGAGTGTCTTTATCAGTAAGATATCCTAAATATTCATAGACAGCATGGCCTGAGGTTGTGGCGGCCCAGTAGTTGTGAGGTGTTACCCTGCCTTTTGGAACTTTTAAATTCTTGATGTAGTTTTCTGCTATAAAGTTAATCACATCCCAAGGACAGAACATCTCCTTGTCAAAGAACCTGTATCCGTCATAGTTATCTTTAACAAGCTCTGCATATTCCACCATCTCATAATCTTTTAATGCCTTTAAGGTCTCATCCTTGGTAAAGCCTATAATTCCTGTGAATGCCTCGTTGTCTGAAACCACTGTATTTACCACAAGATTATTAACACCTGTAAAGATACTGTTTTTAGCAACCTTTAAGCAGCCTGTCATTATCACTTTACCTATGATTGAGTTGCCTTTTTCAGGATCTTTTGGAGGAGTTTTTAAAAAGTCTAAAAATGATGAGATTAAATTTACCATTTCTTTGTGGTAACCATTTTCCTGAGCTTTGGCTAAAGGCACATCATACTCGTCTATTAGTATATATACAGGCTGTCCAAAGTGCTTGTATAGCATTGATGATAATGATTTGATAGCTGAGGTTGTATATGACTGAGCTTCATCATATTTTTTCAGAAAGATTTCATCACTTAACAAATCAAACTTTGCCTTTTCCTTGTCATCCAAAGCAGGACTGTCTTTTAAGAATGAAAATTCCAGGGCTTTAGATGCTACAACTTCAGCAAGTTTTGAATATGCAATATTAAAATTGTTTCCAAACACATTCTTTAGGGTAATAAAAATAACAGGAAATTTACCCATGTACTTTTCACAGAATACTTTGTCCTCTGTTATCTTTGTTTCAAGAAAGAGTTGATTGTGAAGTGTGGTGTCTCCTGGATTGTTGCTGTCTACCTTTAGAAAGGTTTCGAACATATCCATGAGCAGAGTCTTGCCAAAACGTCTTGGTCTTGTAAAGAGCAGTACTGAAGAGCCGTCAACAAAAGTTTTACCATCTGTAGGTATTTCCTCTGAGAATACAGTTTTCAGGTAAGGTGTCTTATCCACATAGTAACGATTCTTTGTTATTACATCGTAAAAGATCTCGTTTCCTGTAGGCAGTAGAAGAAATGTCTTGTTGCTCATGTTTTGTGTCCTGTTTTTACTTACTACGATTATATGACCTTTTTATCTATCAGTTCTGATTAAAAGGTGTGGTTCCACCAAGTTTTGGATGCTCCTAAAAAACAGTACAACTGCAAATATTATCAATAGAAAGTAGATTAACCTCCAGAGCACTCCTCAGGATGATTGTAAATGAAGTAGCAAAGAATGTCGAAAAAATTATTTTAATTGTTTCATGCAGGACCTGCATAGGTGCTGTTGCCAATAAGATTGTCAAATATTTTGAGCAATGCAGACTCAAAGAAAACCGGTTGTATACAAAGAGGATAAGAACCATCCGATATATCAGAAAATACTTCAGCTTTCTTAAAAGTTTTGGAAAAAAGCTTAACTAAAATCACAAAATAGTTCCCATTAAGATAATGCACAGAGAAAGATAAATTTGCATATCAGGTAAAACCAGAATGTACCGATCATGATATATATTGCTATGCAATACCGTCTGATTAATTATGGAATACAGGTGCAAACATCACAGAGGTCAAAGTAAGACAGTCGATATTTCAACGAGCAATGTTTAACTGATCTTAAAGCGAGCTTTCATTAAGCTGAAAATATGTAACGTATACAATATACTTATTTTAATATTTTTCTTTCTTTAAGTTTTCTCCAATGCTCTATCCTTTTTATGAAGACGACAATATTGAAATTGCATACTCAGATTATAAAAACTTCGATGGAATTTCTCTGGTGAGGATCTACGCAGAATCGTTCAATGAAAAAAGAGAGCACTTTGACAAACTTGAATTTTATATACCAAGTTATACCATCACTCAGTGTAAAGGATTTAACTTCGAGCAGGTTAAAAAGATTTACAGTCTGGTTAAAACCTGTCAGGAAATGATTATCAGAAGAGCAAAATAGTGCTGACAGATGTAAATTACCTGTAACTTAAAAAGTTACGATTTTCTCTGCTTTTGAGTACAGTTCTTTAATCTCAGCAGGCTTTATAAAATCAAGTTCTGTCTCAACTTTTGAGTACACAGAAACTTCATATAATTTACACTGACCAAGCTTTTTAGCTCCAACACACTCAGGATTTGCACTGATGCAGTCAAGAAAATCGCCTTCGAGAAGGACTGATACCTCAATTTCAGCATCTGCTAGATTTAAAGCAGTCTCTATTCCCTGTTCGTAGAGATTATCTATCACAGGAGAGCTTGAAATTACAATTAGGATCATCTCTCTCCATTAAAACTCAATTACACGATCTGCTGTTGCAATCATGCTAGATAACTCAAAGTTTCCTGATAGCGTAAAGTTTGAATTAAGCTTCTCACTTGAGATTGCTGCGTTCTTAAAGGCTCTTCCACAAACTAAAAGTTCACATTGAAGCTTATCTTTAAGCTCTATTAACTTTTCCTGAATAGCTTTATGCTGAGGAATTACAGCTACATCATCAGATGATATGGTGACAGCTCTATCTGTAAAAAATATAGCCTGAACTTTGGCATCAGATTCTTCTTTAGCTAAAACAGCCAGTCTCTGTAAAAAGTTTAATTCAATCTCATAGGTCTCAAGTGCACTTACAGGTTGTCTTAAAATGATAAGGTAGTTCATCTCTAAAAATAGATCCCTTTGCAGGGATCTTTATCTTAACTGTTTTACAAAAGCTAAGTTTTACTTAGTTAATTTACCGTGGATAAACTAAACTGCTGCAATAACTTCGATTTCGCATAATGCGCCTTTTGGAAGATCAATTCCGCCAACGCATGAACGAGCAGGTGCATTCTCTTTGAAGAACTCAGCATAAACTGCATTGAAAGCTGCAAAGTCATTGATGTCTTTTAAGAAACAGGTTGTCTTTACAACCTTTGAAAGATCAGAACCTGCAGCCTCAACTAAAGCTTTAACATTATTTAATGCCTGTCTTGCCTGCTCTGCAATTCCACCTTCTGCCATTGCACCAGTTGCAGGTACTAATGGGATCTGGCCTGATGCGAACAAGAAACCGCCAATTACTTTTCCCTGAACATAAGGACCGATTGCAGCAGGTGCATCTTTTGTAGCAATAATCTTAACGTCACTCATTTTTAATCTCCGTGATTGTCAATTACATTTATTTTTCTAACTTTAGTTTTCTGACTACTATTCGTTTTCTGACTACTAATAGTTTATCTGAATAGATTATACGAACAAATAGTACAGAAACAACAAATTAAAAAAAATGCCCTGACCAATTACTTGGAGAGGGCATCATCTACTATGAACTTTTACTTACTATTGATTTGAACCAACAGAAGTTGAGTCAACAGCCTCAAGTGCAGCACTTAACTGTTTCTGCAGATCATCTGGAGATACAGTAGACTGTTCCTGAGCCTTAGCGTTTCTAATGCGCTCTAACTCTTCACGACGCTGCTTGTGGTACTTGTAACCGGTACCAGCAGGGATCAGACGACCCACGATAACATTTTCCTTTAGACCGCGAAGCTCATCAACCTTACCTTCAACAGAAGCTTCGGTTAGAACTCGTGTAGTTTCCTGGAATGATGCAGCTGAAATGAAGCTATCGGTGCTTAATGAAGCCTTTGTCAGACCCATTAGGATGTGTCTGTAAAGAACAGGCTTCTTGCCTTCAGCCTCTAATCTCTCGTTTACAGTACGTACACGTGAAACTTCAGCTACTTCGTCCTTTAGGAACTCGGTGCTGTCACCAGGATCTACAACCTCACACTTACGTAGCATCTGACGAACGATAACTTCAATATGTTTATCGTTAATCTTAACACCCTGTAAGCGGTAAACGTCCTGAACCTCATTTACGATGTAGTTAGCTACAGCGTTAACACCACGTAGTCTTAAGATATCGTGAGGAGACTCTGGACCTTCAGCGATCATTTCGCCCTTAGTTACAGTTTCACCTTCGAATACATTTAAGTTACGTGATAGAGGGATCATCTCGTCATGTGGCTCAACTTGCTTGCCAAACTCATCAACTGCACCTGGAGCTGGAGAGATCTCTAAGCGACGCTTTGATTTGGTTTCTTTACCAAACTGAATTGTACCTGAAATCTCAGCTAAAATTGCAGGCTCCTTAGGTGAACGAGCTTCGAACAGATCAGCAACACGTGGAAGACCACCGGTAATATCCTTAGTACCGCCAGCTACCTGAGGAATACGTGCGATAACATCACCGATGTTGATCTCAGCACCATCCTGTAACTGAACAATAGCCTTACCCTGAAGCATATAGTTTGCAGGAACTGTTGTGCCTGGAACCATTACATCATCGCCGTTTGCATCAACGATCTTAACAGAAGGTCTCTTCTCCTTGCCCTGTGTAGGACGAGCAGCAAGTTCGCGAACTTCGATAGATGAAATACCTAAAGCCTCATCTTCCTTCTTATCAACGGTAACACCTTCGATAATATCTAAGAACTTAATGAAGCCGTGTACTTCAGAAATAATTGGGTGAGTATGAGGATCCCAACGAGCTACAGTCTGACCTACCTTAACGTCATCGCCCTCTTTAACCTCAAGAACAGAACCGTAAGGAAGCTTGTGGCTTTCTTTTACTGAGCCAAAGTCGTCGATAACAACTAACTCAGACTGACGAGAAACAACTACCTGCTTGCCCTCAGTGTTAGTTACAATCTTTGGATTCTCAATCTTAATCTTACCGCTATTTCTTACTGTAGCACCTGATTCAGCAACAGCACGGGATGCAGCACCACCGATGTGGAAGGTACGCATGGTTAACTGTGTACCAGGCTCACCGATTGACTGAGCAGCGATAACACCAACTGCTTCGCCAGGATTTACCATATGACCACGAGCTAAATCACGGCCATAGCACTTAGCACAGATACCGAACTTGGTCTTACATGTAATAGGTGAACGTACCTTTACATGATCGATGCTATGAGCTTCTAGAACTGAGCATAACTTCTCGTCTAGTAATGCACCCTTAGGAATTAGAACAGACTTTGAACCTGGTTTTAGAACATCAGCAGCTAAAGTTCTGCCTAATACTCTATCACGTAAGGTTTCAACCACATCACCACCGTTTACGTGTGGTGTGATATCTAGACCGTCATCGGTACCGCAATCATCTTCAGTGATTACCATATCCTGAGCTACGTCAACTAAACGACGGGTCAAGTAACCAGAGTTTGCAGTCTTAAGAGCGGTATCAGCCAGACCCTTACGTGCACCGTGGGTAGAAATGAAGTACTGCTGTACGTTCAGACCTTCACGGAAGTTTGCAGTAATAGGGGTTTCAATAATAGAACCATCAGGCTTTGCCATCAGACCACGCATACCAGCTAGCTGACGGATCTGAGCAGGAGAACCACGAGCACCAGAATCAGCCATCATGTAGATGCTGTTGAATGATGATTCTTTCTCCTCTTCACCTAAGATGTTCTTAGCTGTCTGAGTTGAAAGGTTAGCCATCATAGCCTTAGCTACCTTGTCGTTTGCATTTGACCAAACGTCGATAACCTTGTTGTATCTCTCACCTGGAGTAATCTGACCGTTTTCATACTGGCTCTGAATTGACATAACTTCCTTCTGAGCAGAAGAAATAATAGTGTATTTCTCCTTAGGAATTAACATATCGTCAACACATACTGAAGAACCAGAAATAGCAGCGTTAGCAAAACCAGTATACATGATATGGTCAGCAAACATTACGGTGTCTTTTAGTCCTAACTTGTGATAGCAAGCATTGAGCAGACCACCGATCTTCTTCTTTCCTAATGGAACGTTAGATACATGGGTGAACCAATTCTTGTGAGTTAAGATCTCAGCGATATTCTCCTGAGTTACACCTTCTGCAGGAGGATCGATTAAGTCAAATGATAAGCCCTTTGGCAGAATCAATGACAGCATTGCACGACCAACAGTAGTTAAACGTAACTCATTGTGCTCTACGTACTCACCAGTATCTGTGTTCTTATCAAAGTAATGAACACGGCAAGCAATACGTGCATGGAAGTCAACTAAGTCAGCCTTATACAGACGCTCAGCTTCCTTTGCATCGGTTAGGATTAAACCTTCACCACGAGCACCAATTCTCATACGGGTCATGTAGTAAAGACCTAAAACCACGTCCTGTGCAGGAACAATGATAGGGTCGCCAGATGCTGGTGACAGAACATTGTTTGTAGACATCATCAGAGCACGAGCTTCTAACTGTGCCTCAAGTGTCAGAGGAACGTGAACAGCCATCTGGTCACCATCGAAGTCAGCGTTGAATGCTGGACATACTAGAGGGTGCAGACGGATTGCCTTACCTTCAATTAGAACAGGCTCGAATGCCTGAATACCTAATCTGTGAAGAGTAGGAGCACGGTTTAACATGATAGGATGCTCACGAATTACTTCATCTAATACATCCCATACGATTGGATCCTCTCTTTCAACCATCTTCTTAGCTGCCTTGATGGTGGTTGCAAAACCACGGATCTCAAGACGACCATAGATGAATGGCTTGAACAGCTCGATTGCCATCTTCTTTGGCAGCCCGCACTGGTGTAGACGTAAGAAAGGTCCACAAGTAATTACTGAACGACCAGAGTAATCAACACGCTTACCTAACAAGTTCTGACGGAAACGACCTTGCTTACCTTTAATCATGTCAGCAAGTGACTTTAACGCACGCTTGTTAGAACCAGTAATAGCACGACCACGACGACCGTTATCCATTAAAGCGTCTACTGACTCTTGTAACATACGCTTTTCGTTGCGTACGATAATTTCAGGAGCTGCTAAATCAAGCAGTCTCTTTAAACGGTTGTTACGGTTGATTACACGACGATATAAATCGTTCAAATCAGAGGTTGCAAAACGACCACCATCTAATGGTACTAAAGGACGTAAATCAGGTGGTAAAACAGGTAATACAGTTAAGATCATCCACTCTGGCTTATTGCCTGAATTAATGAATGACTCGATTAACTTCAGTCTCTTTGCAAACTTCTTACGATTTGACTCTGAGGAAGTTGAATCTAAAGCTTCACGAACAGCTTTTAACTCTTCTTCAAGGTTGATCTGCTTTAACAGATCTAAGATAGCCTCAGCACCCATCTTTGCTGTGAAATCATCGCCATACTGAGTTAAAGCATCCATGTACTGCTCTTCAGTTAACAGCTGACGCTCTGATAACTCAGTCATGCCTGGATCGGTAACTACATAGCTCTCAAAATAAAGTACGCTTTCAATATCGCGTAACTTCATATCAAGCATTAAGCCGATACGTGATGGTAATGACTTTAAGTACCAAATATGTGCTACAGGTGAAGCTAACTCAATGTGACCCATACGTTCACGACGTACTTTAGCCTGAGTTACTTCAACACCACACTTATCACAAATAGTACCGCGGTGCTTTAAGCGCTTGTACTTACCGCACAAACACTCATAATCTTTGATAGGTCCGAAAATCTTAGCACAGAACAAACCGTCACGTTCTGGTTTGAATGTACGGTAATTGATGGTTTCAGGCTTTTTAACCTCACCATATGACCATGCACGGATCATTTCTGGGGAAGCCAGACCAATCTTAATAGCATCGAAGTCCTCAAGGCGCTGCTTGAACGCATTGCTGCGATTTGCAAGCTTGCCAAGGCTATCGCTTACTTCAAGATCCATTGCTGAATCTTCAGTGTTAGCCACTGGAGTCTGACTAGCAAGACCTTCTAAAAGATCTTCGTTCTGACCGTTTTCCATATTGCTCACAACAGTTTCTCCTATTGTCGTAGCCAAGCAGGGGTAGAGTTACTACCCCAAACTAGAAACTTATTCCTTGCGGACAAGATCGATATTGATACCAAGTGAACGAATTTCACGTAATAGAACATTGAATGACTCAGGAATACCAGCTTCCATTGTGTACTTACCATCAACAATGTTCTTGTACATCTTAGTTCTACCGTTAACATCATCAGACTTAACAGTAAGCATTTCACGCAGAGTATAAGCTGCGCCGTAAGCTTCAAGTGCCCAAACTTCCATCTCACCGAAACGCTGTCCACCGAACTGTGCTTTACCACCTAAAGGCTGCTGAGTAACTAAGCTATAAGAACCTGTTGAACGAGCATGCATCTTGTCATCAACAAGGTGGTTCAACTTAAGCATGTACATGTAACCTACGGTTACCTTACGCTCAAAGGCACGACCAGTTCTACCATCGAACAGAGTCATCTGACCTGACTCAGGTAGCCCTGCCATACGTAAAAATTCCTTGATGTTCTCTTCCTGTGCACCATCAAATACAGGAGTTGCAACAGGTAAACCATCACGAAGGTTGTTAGCAAGAGTCATAACCTCAGAATCTGACATTGATGAAATGTCTACCTTCTGTGAGGTATCACCTAAATCATAGATCTCCTGAAGAGTCTTTCTGATTTCAGCGATTGCTCTCTGCTCGATCAACATTTTGTTAATCTTCTCACCGATGCCCTTAGCAGCTAAACCTAAGTGAACTTCAAGAACCTGACCGATGTTCATACGTGAAGGCACACCTAGAGGGTTTAGAACCATATCTACTGGGCGACCTGTCTCATCGTATGGCATATCTTCGATTGGGTTAATTCTTGAAATAACACCCTTGTTACCGTGACGACCAGCAAGCTTATCACCTGGCTGAATACGACGTTTAACAGCAACGTAAACCTTAACAATCTTAAGTACACCTGGAGTTAAATCGTCACCATCGGTGATCTTCTTCTTCTCTGCTTCGAACTTCTCTTTGTATTCCTTAGAGAACTCATCTAAGCGAACAGAGAACTCTTCTAACTGACGCTGTGCCTTATCATCATCAAGACGCTGCTTTAACAGATCTTCATCTGCAATCGCATCAACTTTCTCTTGAGACATGCCATTTCTTACCAGGTGAACACGAACCTGATGTAACAGACCTTGTGTTAAGAAGCTGAACTCTTCGTCCAAATCCTTCTTAGCCTTGTTGATGTGCATCTCTTCGATTTCTTTAGCACGCTTGTCTTTCTCTACACCTTCACGGGTAAAGATCTGAACGTCAACAACGGTACCGGTTTCGCCGTTAGCCATTCTTAATGAAGAATCTTTAACTTCTGATGCCTTCTCACCGAAGAT
>ERZ1026858.1172-NODE-1172-length-13670-cov-14.588836_pt1 | contig 13670 bp, 6 predicted proteins | sample MGYA00380159_ERZ1026858 | MGnify/ENA primary metagenome ERZ1026858 (study PRJEB33269, sample SAMEA4719795) | human gut metagenome | biome: human-associated habitat; feature: organic feature; material: feces | place: Cameroon | collected 2013-10 ...
AGATTTTGATGGAAGTTATAAAGAAATTATGCTAGGAAGTGATAAAATGACCTATTTTGATAATGCAGCAACAACCTTTCCCAAGCCGGATTGCGTTTATGATTTTATGAATGCTTTTTATCGGAAACGCGGAGCAAATGCTGGCAGAGGCAATTATGAGATGGCAGAAAGTGCTGGAGCATTAATTAAGGCTACTCGCAGACGCTTACAGGCACTATTGCATTGTGAGTCAAAGCAGGTCATTTTTACTCCGACAGCAACGATTGCCTTGAATATTATTATCCAGGGCATGATAAAAAAGGGTGTTAAGAATATTTATATCAGTCCCTTTGAGCATAATGCGGTGACGAGAACGCTGCATAATTTTGAGAAGCAGGGGACGATAGCTGTAAGACAGCTGGAGGTTGAACAGAGCCTTGCATATGATATAGAAAGAATACGCTATCAGTTTGATGCTGTGAAGCCAGATATGCTGATAGTAAGTCACGCCAGCAATGTGCTGGGACTGGTGGCGCCGGTGGAGGAGCTTTGCAGCTTAGCTAAGGAATATGAGGCGTATACGCTGATAGATATGTCCCAGACGGCTGGACTGGTGGACTTACAGGTTGGCTTAAATACTATTGATTTTGCTGTTTTTGCAGGGCATAAAACACTTTATGGGCCGACGGGAATATCTGGTTTTGTGATGAAGCCGGAGATAGAGATGCCGGCAGTGATTTTTGGCGGTACAGGTTTTGAATCTGCAAATCAGGATATGCCGCAGAGCTTGCCTGAGCGCTATGAGATGGGAACAGGCAATATCGTTGGCATAGCAGGCTTGAATGCTGCTTTAAAGTGGCTTGATGAAGAAGGGCTTGACAAAATATGGAAAAAAGAGGAAGAGCATAGAAAACGCTTACTAGATATTTTACAAGGATATGATTTTTTGAGAGTTGTGGGGAACAATACGCAGCAGAAGTTTGTGGGGATTGTTTCCTGTGTGATGGATGGGATAAGCAGTGACAGCGCCGGTGGAATATTTGACCGCTATGGGATTGCAGTGCGCACGGGGTTACAGTGTGCGCCTTTGGCACACCAGTTTTTGGGGACATACCCTGCTGGAACGATTAGGTTTAGCGTAGGATATTTTACTAGTGATGATGACTTTGAAGCGCTGGAAAGGGCGCTGGAAGAGATAGAAGAGAATCTTTAAAAAGGGGAGACAATAAATGTTACAGCCGTTTCAAGAAAGTCTGGACAGGACGATTACTAAAATCAAAAAGAACATGATTTTATTACCAAACTTTCAAAGACAATTTGTATGGAAGGATGAAGAGAATCAGAAGAGTCTTGTAGCATCCGTGCTAACTAAAATGCCTATCGGTAGTATTCTTCTTTTAAAAGCTAGAAATGCTAATGAATATGCTTGTAAAGCTTTGGGATCAAGCAAAAGATTAGATCCTAATAGCCTTGGTAAAGGTGATGTGGAATTTCTACTTGATGGTCAACAAAGATTAACAGTATTAGCTAATGTCTTTTCTGATGTTATATTTGATTTATCTGCGATTGGAGATTTAATTGCTCCCATGGCTTTAAAGCGTAGATTTTTCCTTGCTTTACCAAGGTATGCTTCAGGAATAGAAGACTTATTTGGACTTCATAGTCTTGATTTTCCTTTAGATAAACCAGATAGTGATGATCCGGATTTTCAAACGGCAGACGTTTATGAGTATATTCGCGTGCTGAAATTCTCTAAAACAAGTAAAGATTGTTACAATCCTTATTATCATGATGTATCAAAGCTTAGTAAGCTAGAATCTTTTTGTCAAAATCCAGAGGATAAGTTTTATTATATTCCCTTATTCTTGTTAATTGATAGCAGCAAAGCTAGCATGAAAAATACTACTTTGTCTAGAATAATTAAATCTATTGCTGAAAATGTTGCTAAGGCAAAGGTAGAAGAGTTAGTTAGTAGGATGGATGGCAGTTCTAGAGAAGAAATCAAAGATTATATAAAAAATGATTTGATTGAGGATGCCTATGAAGAGTATTTTGATGAATCTTGCTATGATAACAATGACGATAATATTATTGAAGCATATCAATCCGTTTTGAACATACAGGCTGATGGTTGGTCTTCTAATATGTTGTTATATATTAAATCATGCATTACTCAGATAAATCTCAGCCAAATATCTCTAGACGATTCTCAGAAAGCGCGTGCTATTGACATTTACGAGAACTTGAATAGAGGAGGCGTAAGCTTAGACATTTATGATTTGTTGATGGCTAGAGTAACGTTGGCAAATCCGGAACCTTATAATGAAAGACTAAAAAAATATATCAGTAGTCCCGCTTGCTATATTAATGAATTAGTTCCAGCTGGTATTAAAGCTGATTATAAAAAACTCTCAGGTTATAAAGCATCAGTGAGTATGGCGTGTTATGACGATAACAAGAAAGAATTTCCTAAAAATTATTTGGATTCATTTTTAAATGTTTTATCGTTGATATCGTATCGACCTAAATTAACTCATGAGGAATATCATTTAGATTTACTTAAAAGAAACAAGAAATTGTCACTTACTCCTGACTTATTAGATAAAAACTGTGAGCCAAGTTGTAAGGCCATTGATAGAGCTTGCTTCTTTTTCCAGACAAGGTGTGGCCTGAGAAAATTTAAAGAGATTAATTTTATTCTCATGGTGCCGATAGTAGCTTATATTTTGCATGATGATGAGTGTTATTCTGGTAAACATGGAGAAGATGTATTTAATTTACTGGAAGCTTGGTACTGGATTAATATTTTCTCAGGGCAATTTGATAGGGATCAGAATGCTCGCATAATAACAGATTTAAATCTTCTTGTTGATTGCATACTAGATATTAAGCATAACAAGAAACCAAATTTAAAATGGTTATTAGCACGCAAGACTAAGGTTCTAGATATGCCTGGATATTCCGACCAAAGCCATATTCTTATGGAGAATGCTGAGAATGAGGAGTATCCAAAAAATATTCTCAGTACAGCGATTTGCCAATATTACTTGTCAGAAGGTTATTATGACCTGCTTAAGGATAATAATGGCAATATGAGGCATATGTCGGTGTTTGCGCCTGACTCTGATAAATATCAAATGCACCACGTTATACCATTAGGGGCTGATTGCACTGTTGCAGAGTCCACGGATAACATTAGGAAAAACAAAAAACACTTATTGAATTCACCTTTAAATATGCTATATATTACTGATTTCTCTAATTTAAAAATCAGTAATGCAGCACTTGATTCTTATACAAATATGATTCCTAAGGGAGCAGGTTTAACAAATGTTGGTTTTCCTTCTAGTAGTATTAGTATTGCTGCTACAGAGAAAGAAAAGAAGGAACTTTTAAAACAGAGATACAGTTCATTAGTAAACGTTATTCAGCTTGAGATAACAACATTGTTGGATTTTACTAGTATTCATGGAGAAGAATAATGGCTATATTTAAAACAAATTTAAATTTTCATCAGACATTTCCTCCTGATGTAAGTGCTATTTCGACACTTCTAAGTGTTGCTGAAGAGGAAACTGCTTATACGAAAGAAGAGATTTCGGACATTACTGGTATCCCCACGGGGAAGTCTAGTGGCAAGGTTGAACCATTTATAAAATATGCTCAGTTCATGGGCCTGCTAGAAGATGAATACCATGATAAAAAACATTTGCTTAAATTAACACCTTTGGGCAAAGAGGTAAAGTACCAGGATGAAGCTTTACAAGAGAAGGCTACCATCTACCTTTGCCATTCGAATATGGTATTGTCTAGTGGTGCAAGTTTATGGAATTTTGTCTTTTCTAATATTTTTCCAAGGTATGGAAGTAAGCTTAAAATGACAACATTTATGGATGCTCTGAAAGTTCAATACAAAGGTACAGATGTGAATATGAGCCCATTCTATACGTCATATAGCGGCATGTTTCGGAAACTCGCAGTATTGAAAACTACGCCAGAAGAAATCAAATGTACCTTTTTACCATTTAAAGATGCCTATATTAATATTTATGCCTATATCTTGCTGAAAGAGTGGGAGAGTTTACATGATGGCATCTTAGAATTAACTGCCGATGACTTCTATGCTATGAATATAGACGCAAAATTATGCTTGTCGAGAAGTGATTTTGATAAAGTATTAAGTACTCTCGAGAGTCATGGGATTATAAAATTTGAGAGACTTTTAACTCCGTTTATTGTACTAAAACTTCATTCATCAGATGTAATTATAAAACATATATATTCAACATTATAAGAAAAACAAAATGAGAGGATGATAGTCATGAGGTTTGGAGATTTACTAGAGTTTAGGAAAGATATCTTTTTTGATGGTGCGGTCCAGATAGACTGGTTCTACAACCGGGATAAAGCTACTTTAGTTGCTAAGAATTTTGTATTTCATGGTAGTGAATACAATGGAGCAGGAGGAGGAAGAGAAAGCAATCTCAAGGATACCGTTAGTTTTGTTCAAGAGATAAGTGAGAAGGTTAATAATGAATTTAACAACAAGCCATTATCCTTAGCTATTGCTACCTATGGCACTGGTAAATCACACTTAGGAGTAACCTTAGGAGAATTATTCTCTGGTCCTGACTATAATCCTGAGGCATATAGCGCTATTATTGAAAATATTCGTAATATAGATTTCGCTAAAGCTAGAGAAATAGAGCAGAACACAAAAAAACACAACCTTGTTTTAACGATTAACGGCATGAGAGATATTAATCTCAATGCAGAGTTGCTAAAGGTGGCTCAAAAATCGCTTTTGCTTTATGGCTGCTCAACTGATAACTTAAAGAAAATCAATAGAGCTCTAGAGACTGCTTCTAGATTTTTTGAAAGAAACTGGTCTTCGATTGAGTTATTTGAGAAATATGCATCTGAATTCGGGTTTATTCAAAAAGGAAATGAGTTGATAGATTATGTTCGTGCAACACTTTTTCAAGAAGAAGCTACGTTTAATTTAGTTAATGCAGTATATAAAGATGTAAATGGTGTGGATATTAGTTGGGATGAAGGTATTTCTGCTAGCTCCATATTAAATACTCTGTTAGATGATTATTGTGGATCTAGTGGTCCTTTTGATGGGATTGTTATTCTCTTTGATGAGTTTGGTAGATATCTTGAATATGCCTCTAATAATAATTCTGCAAAAACTGGTGAATCAGCATTACAGCAAATTTTTGAATGTGCTCAGAATGCTGAAGGAAGAATTCAGGTAATTAATTTTATTCAGAGCGACATAAAAACATATATGCAGCGCATAGATCCTACGAGCAATATTAGTAGATATATTGGACGTTATGATGCTAGCGATAAGTATCACTTATCATCAAATTTAGAAACTATTTTTGCTAATTTGGTTTTAAGAAAAGATAAGCAATTTTTTACAGCCAATATCGTTAGTAGACTGCAGAAGAAAGAAGAATATTGGAAAGATATTTATACTTCGCTGAATGACTGGACTAATGTAAAGGGCGTATGGAAGTACTATGATAAGTACAGAAAGGTTGTAGTGCAAGGAATATTTCCCATGCACCCGTTAGCTACATATGCACTGTCACAACTCTCTAGCTATTTACAGAACAGATCCTCTTTGTTTTTGGTGAGTCAATACTTTGAGGCGCTAAAAGATATAACGATAGATGCCAATAGTGAATTACTATGCATTTATCCAGAACAGTTATTACAGGGAGATTTATTTACAGAAATACTGAGCGCTGAGGAAAGTGGTCGTCAATCAACCCAATTTTGCCTTGCATTTAACAGAATTATATCTAAGCATTTAGACAATCTGGATGATAATTGCCTAAAGATTTTAAGAGCAAATCTTTTGATGAGAATTTTGCGCTTTAAGACACTTGATAGAAAAGGGGCTATTAAGGCTATTAGTCTATTTACTGGCTTAAGTGTAGCTGAAATTAATAATTCCATGGATTATCTGGAAAGAGAATATGCTATTTTAAGTCTAAATGAGCATTCTGGTTGTTTTGATTTCTTGGAAGAATCTACGGGCGCACATGACTTTAAAGTATTCTTCAACCGTGCTCGAGCTAATGCTAAGCTAAGCAAGGATATATTAAGTGATTCTATAATCAGAGAGCTTGCAGATGTAATAGAGCCTTTAACTACAAGGTTTAACTATGAGAATAAAATAAAGACAAAAGAATGGCAGTATGAGCAAGACTTATTTTATATTGATGAATTATCAGCTGGTTACTTAAATAATATTATAAAAGAGTGTTCAGAGGCAGTTAGTCCAGATAAACCTAAGGGTAGGCTGGTTTGGCTTTATACTAATAAGGATGTAGATTATTCGAATATAGAAAATGTTGTTAGGTTGTCCGCGAAGGCAGCTGGGTATCCTATTGTCTTTATGCTATTGAATGATAAGGATAACAGACTTTGGAATGCTATTACTGATTATGTTGCTTTGAAGAGTTTTGATTACCAAGCTGTTAATAGATTTTCAGCATATTATAATGAAGCATTAGATGATATAAGTAATTTAATTCGTGATATGTTTGAAAATTTAAAAATGGAAAAGACGTGTATAGATTCTCAAGGAGTTTCTAATTTGAATGACAGATTGCAGGTTTATCTAGCAAAAGTCTTTGGGAATGTTTATTCTCAGGTACTACCATTTGATTTTGATGGCTTTGAAAATAGTCGAGGTAAAGCACGTTCTATATTCTTTAAGATAGTACGTATTTTATTTAATGGAAATATTAACAATACTACTATTGAGGGCCTGGGAGTTGACGGAAAAGGACGCTTAAAAAATACATTGAGTTACAATGCCCCAAATTCTTGGAAGTGTATGAGTGAAGAATACTTATTCTTTGAACCAAAGAATCAAAGGGCGTTAAGTGCGTACAATTTAATTACAGGTAAATTTGTTGAGGACAGCTATATTTCTTACAACGATCTGGTTGGTGAGTTAATGGAAGCACCATATGGCATGAATGATCATGAGGTGTTATATCTAATGGCTGTTGTTTATGCTAATTTAAGCTATTGCCTGCGCGTATCTCTTAATGGAGTGAAGATTACAGTAGGTGAATGGCTTGATAACGTATTGCCTGCTAGTGGTAAAGGTACTATAAAAATTGACTTTAAGAAGTTATCAGCCACAAGCTTTGTAAAGAAGAATCTTGCTGGTGTTGAAGCTAAGTTCTTACAATTATTTAACCAGATAGAAGCATCTAAGGATGTAGACGAAGTAATTGAAAGAAAAGGAAAAATTGACGAGCTTCTTGCACAAGAGGAATTGCCTGAAAATCTTAAGGATAAGTATAAGCTGCTTGAACAAAAGTTTAATACTGCGATTAGACTGGATTCCGGTTGGAAGCAAGCTATAGATGCGTTATATGAGCAATATGAGAATCTTCTTGATAATAAGAAAAGCTATGATATTCAGCAAGGATTAAAAGCTATCGCTAGTCTTGAGAAAAGGGAACTTTTAAGTATTCTTCTGTCAAATGGATTTATTCCAAGTGAAGCTTATAAAAATGAATTGAGTAAGTTAGCTGTTATGTTTAGAAACGTAATTGCACCGTTATTAATTCAATGGATAGATAATGAAAGGTGTATTAGACGGGAAGATATTACTAATTTTGAATCTAGGATAAATTACTTTTCCAAGCTGCTTGCTGATGTTGGCTATAGTGAAGAAAACAAGTATGCTATCGAGCATATAGAGAAGGAGAAGAACAAACCCTTCTTTAAAATTGAAGCTGTAAATAGTAAGTTTAAACAAATTGAAACAATATTTACTCAAGATACTATTGATGAGAGTTACGGATATAAGAGGATATCAAAACTTATTCAAGAGTGCAAGAATTTATTGCAGGAGATAGCTCCGATAAAAACTTATTTGGGTAATGCAGTTGATTTGGAGATTAAAGTTAGTAACTGGCTGGTAATTGCTAAAGGTATCAAAGCTAAACTAAATGAGGCGTTAGATAGTTTAGAAGAACAACTCGATAAAGCAAAAAATTTAGATGACATTCGTTTGACTAAGTATAGCATTATTAAGCTGCAGAATAATGATTATGATGCAGAAACCGAAGCTTATCTGAATGGCCTGAAAGGGCATTTAAGTAGTGTTATAGAGGGTTTGGAAAAAATACCAGGTGATATAAAAAACAGAAATCGCTTTTATGAGACAAAGTCTTTGGTTTTGCAATCTATTCAACAAGCGTTAGATACATTAGACGAAGATTATGGTCATGACCTTCGTGTTAATGTTACAGAATTCTTCGCAGCTATTGAGGAGAAACTAGATGAGCTAGATTCTAATTGGCGAAAAGAGCATATCGAATTTGATTTTGCTAACGCTTCTATCAATAATGTGAATAAGCTTCGACTAGCTCTAGACACCTTGCCCGATTTTCTCAAGCAGAAGACCATAGATGATGTGGAGCTTGTTAGAACTAAAGCTGACGAATATATTGCCAAGCATAGGGTAAATGCTGTTGTGGAAATGTTCCGGCATTTAAATGATAAGCAACGTATCGACTGCTATAATATGCTGAAAGATTTAGTATGAAAAGAATAGGGGTGATTCTATGCTTAATAGAGATGTTATTCAATGGTTTCTAGATAAACAGGATACTAATACACTGAAAACAGTTTTGACTAGGCTGGCGGGGATAGTTGTTATGAATGACAATCCTGAAAGTATTAAGCGTCAATTAATCAACGTGTTGGAAAGCAAAGCTACTAAATTCGGCTTTGAAGATAGTAGTAGATATGATGATTTAAAGAAAAAAGAAGGTGTAGCAGATTACATTTGGAGCGTAATATGCGACCTGTCTTTAGATTGTAACACGCGTATGATTAAGAAATTTATAGGATACTATGGCGATAAAAATAACGGCAATGGGGTTCAGGAGACACTGCAGCTGTTAAGAGATAAGGTCAGCGATTTGAGCGAGAAAAACCAGCAGTTGGATATAGAGAATAAACAACAATCTACAGAGATAGATGATTTACTTAGCATAAAAGACGATCAAAGAAAAAAATTAAAGGCTAATGAAGAAGTAATTGTAAAGCAGATAAAGGAGATTGAGGAGTTGAGAGCATCTCAATCTGCTTTGAAGGAAAAGGTTGAAAATCTCTTCGCTCAAAATAGCTATTTGAGAAATCGTAAATCTTATACTAGCGAAGTAATTAATTATGAAAATGAAAAGCAGGTGTTTGCAGTATTAAAAAATAATGCTAAAGCTTGTGGACTTAATTTTAATAGTGACGACCTTATTAACTTTTATACTTCTGTAAAGAGTGCTCGCTTAACAATCATTGAGGGCATCAGTGGTACAGGCAAGTCTAAATTAGTTGATTTATATGGTAGAACGCTTGGGTTGGATGATAATGGTCATATGTTGATTGTGCCTGTCAGCCCTGGATGGACTGATGACACTGATATTCTGGGTTATTTAGATAATAGTTCAATGCAGTACAAGGAATCCAGCATTGGTCTCGTTTCGTTTTTGGTTGAAGCATCAAAGCATCCTGATAAACAATTTTTGGTATGTTTTGATGAAATGAATTTAGCTAAAGTAGAATACTATTTTGCTCAATTTATATCTATACTTGAAAATGATGTAAATAATAGAATACTGCGTATTTATAATCCCAAGGAAGAAATCAATGTGACTAATGCAGCTGAATATCCTGCAGAAATTAGATTGGGCGAAAATATTATCTTCTGTGGAACTATTAACGTTGATGAATCTACGTATAGACTCTCGGATAAGGTGCTTGATAGAGCAAATTTAATTAAACTTCAAGATTGCGATTTCAGTGTCTATGATGATGAAAGGCCAGTTTTTATTGTAGTAGATGTTACTTTGGTTGATAAACCTAAGTCTCAGGGGTTAACGGATGATGAGCTTAGTTTGCTTGATGAGCTTAACGAAAAGCTAAAAAATGTTAATCCCAGGTTTTGTTTTGCTCATCGTGTTGTAAATCAGATTTCCAGATATCTTGATGCTATTCCTGAAAATGACATCGACTATACTAGGGAAAAGGCTCTGGATAAGCTTATTGTTCAAAAAATTTTACCAAAAGTTAGAGGCACTGAGGAGCAGGTAAGAGATTTGATAGGATATATAGAAGATGATAATTATGTATCAGGCATCATTGACAAGTATCTGAATGATGGAAAAGTAGAATATCCTGTCACTCGCAAAGCATTAAAGGAAAAAGCGAAAGAGTTGAGAAATTATGGCTATATTGGCTAATCTTCCGTTTTGTCTGGAAGTAAGAAAAAAGTCATTAGATGATCAAAATTATGAAAATCTTGTATTGAAGGATTTTTTTGAAACAGTACTAGACTTAAAACAACAGCATAAGCCAGAGTTAAGAATCCTTGAAAACAGGAACTTGAGCATTAGGTTGACTTCTACTAATATGGATGCAGCTGTAGATATGGATGGATTTGATGGGGTGGACAATCCTGATATTGCACATGCAGATGGTACCTACTTAAAATCATCATATAGCTTCGTGCAAGCTTTTTCCGGAGAATCCTTCCCGTTACCACCTGGTTTATATGTATTAAAAGTTAGTGTTAATGGCAAGGAGTATTATACTGGTTTTGAAGTAGTGTCTTCTGTAATGGGGGATAACGGGATTTGGAAGGCCATGGTAGCTGATATTATGGACTGTATTCCAAAGCAAGCTGTTGACTACGCTTATATTAGAAGTGTTGCAAAGCAGTTTGCGTATAACGAAGTAACACCACATATGTTGTGGAAAATGCTGGTCTTGAATGAAGGTTATGCACGAGTAGTAGCTGCGCTTAATGATATAAGGAATAACCCACATAATAGGCTTATTAAGCGTTATAAGCTGCTTGGTTGTCGAAACCGGAGAGAAATTGATGCGCGTTCGAAGAGATTGAATGCGAGTAAGTACCATCCAGCAAACAAGGAGTTTGTACCACAAAAGGAGTTGAGTTTTGATCTATTAGAAAATCGTTACTTAAAAAGGATATTACTGGACCTCAGCAATAGGATGCAGCAGTGCTTAGATGAAGCTAGCAGCGATATGCTTACTGTAGCTGACGATTTAAAAAATGTAAAATATGAAGGTGATAAAAAACAACCTGAGTATATACGTAAGCGTAAGGTAAGTTCTTTTTTGCTAAGTCAATGTACGAAAATTGAAAGTCTGAAGACTTCTATCAATGCACTCATGCAGGTACAATGGATTAAAGAACTGCCTGCTTTTCAAGGGCCAGTGATTTCAACGCAGAATTTTTCTGATCCTAGGTACAATGTTATTTTCTCTCTATATTCGAAGTTGGATAGGATAGCAAGAGAGTATTCTAGTGATAAGCATATGACTCTGTTATGGAAGAGAACCAGCTTAATGTATGAGTATTGGAATATAATTTTGCTAGTAAAGAGTATAATGAATAATGGTTTTACTCTTCAAAGCAGCGATGCAGCTCAAATGACAGATAGGGGTATAGTATTTCAAGAATTAGTATCTGGATGTAATTTTTCATTTAGATCCAGCAATGGTGAGTATGTTTTGAAATTATACTATGAAAAAGAAATACCAAGAGTGGATTGTTCAATTTTTGATAAAAAACAAGCTGAAAAAGATGCTCAGGCTAAAACTAACAAATATGACCAGCCTTTATACACTCACAAGTCTAACAACACACCAGATTGTATTATTGATTGCTATAAATGCGATAGATACGGTCAACTAAGTTCATATTTAGGATCTTTGGTTGCAGATTTTAAATACAGGAAGCATATGGCATTATGGGATGATTATAATGAATATGTTTATAAGGGTTTCAGAAATAGTCCGGGTGAATATGAGCGAGAGACATGTGCAAGTCAGTTTAAGGCTTATAAGGATATGCGTACCATTTTCTTTGGGGATTGCGCTGGTATTGGTAACAATGTTTCAGATAAATATATAAGGCCAGTTCACGAAGTATGGGCTATGTATCCTAATCTGGAAGAACCATTGAAGGTTGAATTTAAATCTGGATATGGTATAAGACTGATTTCTAGTACACCTGGAAGTGAGGATGTTGTTAGAAAGCAGTTAAGCTTATTCCTAGAGTGGTTAATGCCAAATTTTACATCTTAGGGCCAATAATATTCAACCCCTCAAACATCGCCGTACGCTGACGCGCACGGCGGTGTTATCACTAAACAGCTTAAACTTTCTACACCGAAAATCGGCATGAATCCTTGAAAACTGCATATTTTAGGGATAAATCTCTCGATTTACTATAATAATCAGAAAATATATTGACTTCTGATAGCGTTTTTGCTATAATAATTGCATAGACTAGTCTGAAAATTATAAAATAAAGAGGACTGAGATATGCAGGATATTATGCAGAATTATGAAAGCATCAAGCAGGTTATCAACGACGTTACGCTGATGGACAACCGCTTTTTGAACAAAGCACTGGACGGCAATATTCCCGCTACACAAAGAATGTTGCGAATCATGTTGAATAATGATAAAATTAAAGTACGCAAGGTAAGTGTGCAGCAATGGCTGCAAAACCTTTACGGCCATTCTGCTCAGCTGGACATTTTGGCTGAGGATGAGAATGGTACGCAGTTTAATGTTGAAATACAGCGTAATGACGAGGGGGCATCGGCTAAGAGAGCACGCTTCTATTGCGGAGCACTGGATATGCACTTTCTGGATACTGGAGAGAAGTACGAGGCTTTACCAGAGGCCTATGTAATTTTCATTACAGAGAATGATGTGTTGAAAAAAGGCTGGCCGATTTATAATGTTCAACGCTGTATTACTGACAATGGTGAAGTTTTTGAAGATGGCTCGCATGTTGTATATGTGAATGCTGCCTGTCAGGATGATACGCCGCTGGGGAGATTGATGCAGGACTTGAACTGCAAGGATCCGGCGAAGATGCATTATAAAGAGCTGGCAGATAGAGTAAATTATTTTAAGATTTCGAAGGAGGGCGAGATTTATATGACAGATATTATTGAGGCTTACGCAAAAAATTATGCTGAAAAGATAGCTGAAAAGGTAGCAGAGAAAACTGCTCATAAAAGTAATGTTGAATTTGCAAAGAATTTGCTGGCAGAGGGTATGAGCGAAGAGTTTATTGTGCGTACTACTAAGCTTTCTGAAGAAGAGGTGCGTGCGCTGGCGGCGAAGCAAAGCGCATAACACCATAAACCCAAAGCCCTGTTGCGTCATTTGGCAGCAGGGCTTTTACAAATTATATGATTAATTAACGAAAAAATATAAATGACTTCTTGACGTCCTTGTCTTTATTTTGCTATAATTAATATAATAGAGATTTACTTTGACTAAAACTATCTAAATTACTAAGAAAAAGAGGGCTTGACAAAAATGAGAGGGGCAGCTACGCTTGAACGAGTAAGCAGATAAGCAGGTCTTACTATAGCTTTTTGTCAAAAACTAGATATCTTTTATAATTCTGAGCTTTTACAGTAATAATCTATCGCTAGTGATCGATTTTTATTGAAAGCTCTTTTTGTTTTTTATATGGGAAGCTTGGGGGATGGATGATCAGGATGGATAATAATATCAGCAGTTCAGTAAAAAAATATATACTATACTCCGCTGCAGCGTTGACGATGATTGCTGCCACGGTATTCATCTTATAC
>ERZ1026858.1173-NODE-1173-length-13669-cov-4.914279_pt1 | contig 13669 bp, 15 predicted proteins | sample MGYA00380159_ERZ1026858 | MGnify/ENA primary metagenome ERZ1026858 (study PRJEB33269, sample SAMEA4719795) | human gut metagenome | biome: human-associated habitat; feature: organic feature; material: feces | place: Cameroon | collected 2013-10 ...
AGGGGTCGCCGATCATGGTGGTGCCGCCGCCGATCAGGGCGATGGGCTTGTTGCCGGCCATCTGCAGGCGTTTCATCAAGGTCAGCGCCATGAAGTGGCCTGCGGTCAGGCTGTCGGCGGTGCAGTCGAAGCCGATGTAGAAGGTCGCCTTGCCGTTGTTGATGAGGTCGATGATCTCCTCGTCGGTGATCTGCGCCACCAGGCCGCGGGCTTTGAGTTCTTCGTACAGAGTCATGATTTTTTCCTCCTGTTTTGTGGGCAGAGGGATAAAAAACGCCCCCTGCCAAAATAAATTTGGCAGAGGGCGAGAAATGTTCGCGGTACCACCTCTGTTTGCCGTTCCCTCACGGAAGCGGCCTCACGAGTGCATGCCCCAGAGTAGGACGACACTCCTGCGTTTGTAACGCTCGCACGCGGCACAGCCTACTAGAGAGTTCTCTCATTCAGCTTACAGCTCCGGGAGGTATTTCCCCCGCTGCTCTGCACGCCCCTTGCACCGACCGGGACCTCTCTGGGCAGAGCGCTTCAGGGTACTTGTTCCCTTCATCGCCTTTCAACAAGAGCCAGTGTAGCACAATTCCAGAAACTTGTCAATCACGAGTTTCGCTCTCGGCAAGGCCCAGCATTTCCCGCGCGTTGGCACGGGAAAGTTCGGTGACATGGTCGCCGGAGATGATGTGCGCCAGAGCATCCACCCGGCCCTCCTGATCCAGCGGATGGATCTCGGTATAGGTGCGCTCGTTTGCAACATTTTTCTGGATAAGCAGATGGCAGTCGGCCAGAGCGGCGATCTGTGCCGTATGCGTGATGCAGAGGATCTGATGATCCTGCGCGCTCTGCTTGAGCACCTCGCCGATGCGGCTGGCCGCCTTGCCCGAAACGCCGCTGTCGATCTCATCGTAGATGACGGTGGGCACGGCGTCTTTATCGGCCATCGCGTTCTTGATGGCCAGCGTGATGCGGCTCAGCTCGCCGCCGGACGCGATCTTTGCCAGAGGCTTCGGGGCTTCACCGGGGTTGGTGGAAATATAAAATTCCACGCTGTCCTGTCCATGGCTGGCCAGCGGGCCGCGTGCATGGCGGAGCGTCATCCGGACACCGGGCATGTTGAGGAAATCCAGCGTACCGGAGATGCGCCTGTTCAGCTCCTCAAAAGCCCGCAGGCGGGTCTGGGTCAGGACCTCGGCCTTATCCCGCGCCAAAACATACAGACGGTGTTTTTCCGCTTGCAGATGTTCGGCCCGCTCCTGCGAAAACTGGATGCGGTCCAGCTCTTCTCGCGCGGTCTTTCCAAAGGCGATGATGTCTTCCACCGTGTCGCCATACTTGCGCTTGAGCTTGTAGATGAGGTCGATGCGCTGCTCGATCTCGTCCAGCTCTGCATCATTTGTATCATATCCGTCCAGCCGCCCGATGAGGTCCGCCGAGACGTCTTTGGCTGTATAATAGAGATCGAGCAGCTGCCCGGCGGCATCCGAAAGCGTGTTGTCCACCTGCGCTGCTGCGTCGATCGCGTTGGAGGCTTCGCCCAGCAGGTCCACCGCGCCGGGCGTCTCATCATCGCCGGAAAGAAGCGCATAGCACTGAGAGATCCGCTCCCGGATGGTGGAGGCGTTCGCCAGCACCTTGCGGCGGGCGTTCAGCGTCTCCTCCTCGCCTTCGGTCAGGGCGGCATCCTCGATCTCCTGCACCTGATAGCTCAGCAGGTCGATCTTCCGCTGCTTTTCGGTCTCATCGGTGATGATGGCATCCAGCTCTTTTTTGACCTTGATCAGCTCCCGGTAAACGGTATAGTACGCCTGAAATGCAGCACCATTCTGCGCATAAGCGTCCAAAATTCCCTCGTGATGGGCCGGGTTCAGCAGGCCGACGGAGTCGTGCTGGCCGTTGATGTTGATCAGCCCGCCGCACAGCTCCCGCAGGATGGCGGCTGTGGCAGGCATCCCATTGATGCGGCAGGTGCTTTTGCCCTCGGCTGTGATCTCGCGGCTCAGGGTCAGGGCATCGGAGCGCTCATATCCGGCCTTTTCCAGGCTGTCCAGCACGGCACCCGGCACGTCATCAAAGGCGGCACGGATGACCGCTTTGGCCGCCCCGGTGCGCACAAGGTCTTTGGACGTCCGGTTGCCGAGAATGGCATTGATGGAGTCGATCAAAATCGACTTGCCCGCGCCCGTTTCGCCGGTGAGGACGTTCAGGCCCTTTTCAAAATGCACGTCGGCTTTCTGGATGACTGCAACATTTTCAATTTGCAGGCTGCTCAGCATGGTAATTTCTCCCGCATTATTTCTGTCCGATGTGGTGGGTCAGCTCCGAGCAGATGGTCTTTGCATCGCGCTCCGAGCGGGCCACGATCAGGAAGGTATCGTCGCCGGACAAGGTTCCAACAACATTTTTCCATTTCAGGGCGTCAAACACCTCACAAGCGGCATTCGCCATGCCGGAGTAGCATTTGACCAGAACGACGTGTCCGGCAAAATCCACCCCCAGAACAGACTCGTGGAAGATCGTCTCAAAACGGCTCTGGATCTTCGGGTTCAGCGCCTCGTTGTGGCTGGAAACATACCGGTAGCCGGTGCTCGTGGCCGCTTTGACCAGGCTGAGCTCCCGGATATCGCGGGAGATCGTGGCCTGTGTGGCATCGAATCCCTCATTTCGCAGGTGGTCGAGCAGGGACTCCTGACGGCTGATCGGATGCTCCTGGATCAGCCGCAGGATCGTCTGCTGACGCTCCCGCTTGGTTTTGGCATCGCCTCGGCTGCTGGCCATATCGGTTCCCCTTTCTGTCAAAACTTACCGTCTGCCGCGCAGTTTCTGGTCGATGGCCTGAAACTGGTCGGCTTTGCTGAAGGTGATGAGCTGCACGATCTGGTCACTCAGCCGCACTTCGGCGGTGGCACCGGCATGCAGAGAATAGCCTGCCGCACCATCGCAGCTGACGAAGACTTCCTCGTCCGCGACCTGACCGACACAGATGTTGATCTTGCGTTCCTGCGCAAACACCATGGCCGGACTGGCCAGACTGTGCGGGCAGATGGGCGTGACGACCACGCCCTTGGTCTGCGAGTCCAGGATGGGCCCGCCGGCTGCCAGTGAATAGGCCGTGGAGCCGGTTGGCGTAGCCACGATCACACCATCTCCGCGGTAATGCTCGACCAGAATGTCATCGCAGTAGATGCTGAAATCAATGGCCTGCTGCAAACGGCCTTTGGTGATGACGACATCGTTGAGGGCGTGGCCCTCCCAGCTGTCGTCGCCCAGAACGCGGACGTAAAGCAGCATCCGGTTGTCCAGCAGATAATCTCCCCGCGCAACGGCAGAGAGCTTCTGTTCCATCTCGTTGATCTCACAGGTGGCCAGAAAGCCGCAGCGCCCCAGGTTGATGCCGAGGATGGGCTTCCGGTATTCCAGCGAGAGGTTGGCCTCGTGCAGAATGGTGCCATCCCCGCCGATGGTCAGGATGACATCCGTTTTTTCGAGGCATTCCTCCTGCGGCAGATACTCTACGCCCATCGTGTCGCACACAGCCTTGAGGTCGGTCTGCATCAGCACCCTGGCACCGTGGGTCAGCAGGATCTGCGCGGCCCGCTGCGAGATGCCGTAGGCCATCGCTTTGCCGGGGTTGGGTGAAATATAAACAGTCACACCCAGCACCTTCTTTCTGCTCTCAGTGGTCCAGCGTCGAATGGCTGGCTTCCACGACCTGTTTTGCCACACTGTCGTCCAGCACGGCGGGCTCTGCGCTCTTCTGCACGAACATCAGGTACTCAATGTTGCCTTCCGGGCCTTTGACGGGGCTGAAATCCAGCCCGCGCACGGCGAAGCCGTTGGCCGCTGCGTAGCCCATCGCATTGTGCAGCACCTCGCAATGGGTGGCCGGGTCGCGCACGACGCCGTTCTTGCCGACCTTTTCGCGGCCGGCCTCGAACTGCGGCTTGACCAGACAGACGCCCATGGCGTCTGGTGTGGTGATCGCCTGCGCCACCGGGAAGATGTGATGCAGCGAGATGAACGAGACATCTACACTGAAAAATTCAATGGGTTCGCCCAGCTGATCGGGGGTAACGCTGCGGATGTTGGTGCGCTCCATGTTCACGACCCGCTCGTCGGTGCGCAGTTTCCAGGCCAGCTGGCCGTAGCCGACATCGACGGCATAGACCTTGACCGCACCATTTTGGAGCATGCAGTCGGTGAAGCCGCCGGTGGACGCACCGATGTCCATGCAAACCTTGCCGTTGGGGGTCAGCGGGAAACACTGCATTGCTTTTTCCAGCTTCAGACCACCGCGGCTGACATAACCGATGTCGTGGCCGCGCACCTCGACTTTGGCGTCTTCCTTGATCATCTCACCGGCCTTGTCCACCTTCTGCTCGTTGACGAAGACGACGCCGGACATGATCATGGCTTTGGCACGTTCACGGCTCTGGATCAGGCCATGCTGAACCAGATATTGATCCAATCGGATTTTCAAGATGCAGTTTCTCCTTTCCTGTGCTCACGGACTGCCTGCGCCAGATGGGCGGCGTCCAGACCGGTCGCCTCCTTGATCTGCGGGACGGTCGCATGGGGCAGACGAACGTTTTCAACGGCCCGGTGGATGTAAGTTCCCTTCCAGCCTGCCTGATACAGTGCGGCTTCGAGGTGCTCACCGATGCCGCCGCAGGCGACACACTCTTCGGCAAACAAAACGACCGGATAGCGACGGATTTCTTCAATGAGATCATCTGTAAAGGGGAACACCTTTACAAGCTTATAAACATCGCAGGGCAGGTTTTCCTCCCCCAGAAGCTGAGCTGCCTGGAGCACATCCTCCACTTCGTCGGCGTAGCTGACCAGTGCGACCTGCGCGCCGGGTGCCGTGTGCATCCGGTCGTACGCTTTGCCCGAACAGCCGTAAGCCGCCAGCACCGCGCTTTCGCCGCCGCGCGGATAGCGGATGGCGCGGGGGCCTTTCTGGTCTTTGCCCAGCAGGACCGTCAGCCAGTGCCGCAGCTCCGCATAGTTCGACGGCGAATAGATGGGGATGCCGACCTGGCTCAGGAAAGCCGGGTCAAAGATGCCCTGATGGGTCTCACCATCGGCCGGAACAAAACCGGCACGGTCGATGGCAAAGACGACATTCTCATTGAGCAGATTGACGTCGTGGATGATCTGGTCATAGGAGCGCTGTAAAAAGGTGGAATAAATGCAGACCACCGGCAGCATCCCCTGGCTGGCAAGACCGGCGGCAAAGGTCACTGCGTGCTGCTCGGCCATGCCTACATCAAAGAACCGCTCCGGGTGCGTGTGTGCAAAGAATTGCAGACCGGTGCCATACTTCATCGCTGCCGTGATGGCGCAGATGGTTTTGTCCGCTGCTCCCTCCTGATTCAGCAGGTTGCCGAATACGGTCGAGAACGACTCCTTCGGTGCGACCTCCGGGTCCGGGATGCTGTCAATGAGGTCGAACTTCGAGACGCCATGGAAGTTGCCGGGGTTGCTCTCGGCGGGCGCGTAACCCTTGCCCTTTTTCGTGACGACGTGCAGGAAGTGCGGGCCGGGCTGCTTATGGATGCTGCGCAGGATCCGCTCGACTTCCTGTTCATTGTTGCCGTCAAAGGGGCCGTAGTAATGGAAGCCCATATCCTCAAACATGGTGGAGTGGTACAGGGCGCGGCGCACCATGGCCTTGCTGTTCTGGATGGTCACCTTGAGCGGTGTGCCGACCACGGGCACATGGTCCAGAAAGCTGCGCACGTTCTCCTTGGCATCGAAGTAGCGGTTGGTGGTGCGCAGACGCTTGAGGTAGCGGGACAGCGCACCCACATTTTTGGAGATGGACATCTTGTTGTCGTTCAGAACGACGAGCAGATTGTCCAGGCTGCCGATGTTGTTCATCCCCTCGTAGACCATGCCGCCGGTAAAGGCACCGTCGCCGATGAGCACGATCACCTGCCCCGGCTCCCCCCGCAGTTTTTTGGCCCACGCAATGCCGATGCCGACCGACAGCGCGGTGTTGCCGTGGCCGGAAATGAAGGCGTCATGTTCACTCTCGTTGGGGTTCGGGAAACCGGACAGGCCATCGAGCTGGCGGAGCTTTGCAAAGCCCTCGCGGCGGCCGGTCAGCAGCTTGTGCGTATAACACTGGTGGCCTACATCGAACACGATCTCGTCCTGCGGGGTCGTAAAGACGCGGTGCAGCGCTACCGTCAGCTCCACAGCCCCCAGGTTGGAGGCCAGATGGCCACCGGTCTTGGATACGTTTTCCAATAAAAATTCGCGGATGTCCGCACAAAGCTGCTCGACCTGCTGGCCGGAGAGCTTTTTGAGATCGCTGGGCTGCGAGATTTTTTCCAGCAAAGGCGAATTCATAGATTCACGTCCTTCTCACAATTTGGAATCAGCGGGTCTGCCCGCTAAAGATCAGCTCAGAGCGCCATCGGGTACAGCGCCCCGACCACGCAGCCGACCACAAAACCGGCCAGGACCTGCAGCGGCGTGTGGCCGACCATTTCCTTCAGGTGCATGTTCTGGAGGAAGGGGGCGTTCTTTTCCGTTACGTCGATCCACTGCTCGATCATCTTGTTCAGCACCTTGGCCTGTTCGCCGGTCTCGCGGCGGACACCCATGGCGTCGTGCATCGTGATGATGGCGACGACTGCGGCCACCGCAAAGATTGCCGAGCCGAAGCCCTCGCTCCGGGCCGTGGCGATGACCATGGCGCAGACGGTCGCGCTGTGGGCGCTTGGCATACCGCCGTCTCCCCACATCCGCTCCAGCTGGAACTTGCCCAGCAGGATAAAGTTGATGAGGGTCTTCAATACCTGCGCGACGAACCACGCCAGAAGCGCCACCGTCAGGATCGGATTCAGGTTCAAAACATCGCGGATCAGTTGCATGTTATGCTCTCTTTCTTTTTGTTTGTTCAGCTGCGGCGGACCAGCAGTTCCCTGGCAAGCTGCTCCAGGAAGGCGCTCTTTTCGCCAAATTCTGCGCGCAGAGACGCGCAGGTCTGCTCGTTCAACCTGCGGGCCAGCTCCATCGCACCCTCGGTGCCGTAGAGGGTGACGAAGGTGGTCTTGCCGTTCTCGCTGTCGCTGCCGATGGGCTTGCCCAGTTGCTCCTGCGAGCCGATGACATCCAGCACATCGTCCACGATCTGGAACACCAGACCGATGCCGTAGGCGTAGCCCTCCAGCTCCCGGCACTGGGTCTCGTTGGCCTGCGCAGCGGCAGCGCCCATCTGGACGGCTGCGTTGATGAGTGCGCCGGTCTTGTTGCGGTGGATGAGGCGCAGCTGCTCTTCGGTCGCAGCCAGAGCCTCATATTTCAGATCCAGCTCCTGGCCGTAGACCATGCCGCGGCTGCCCGCACCGGCTCCCAGCGCCTTGGCCGCCCGCACATTGACGATGGCAGGGGCTTCGACGTTGGCGATGACATCAAACGCCTCGGTCAGCAGGACATCACCGGCCAGCATGGCCGTGGCCTCGCCAAATGCCTTGTGGCAGGAGGGCTTGCCCCGGCGCAGGTCGTCGTTGTCCATGCAGGGCAGGTCGTCGTGGATCAGCGAATAGCAGTGCAGCATCTCCACGGCTGCGGCAAACTGGTCGGCAGCGGCGGCATCGCCGTTCAGCATATCGCAGACGGCCAGCACCAGTACAGCACGGATGCGCTTTCCGCCGCCCAGCAGGCTGTAGCGGGCCGCACGGCAGACGTCCGACTCTTCGGGCAGATAGGTGTTGCAGGCAGTTTCCAGCGCAGCATTGACCCGCACCAGATACTCCTGATACTGCTTTGCGTAATCCATTGATAGATCCTCCTTAGTTGTCTGCTTCCGGCTGCGGGGCGGCGGTGCGCTTGGCGTCGATCTCGTCCAGCTGCAGCGAAGCCTTTTCCAACGTTGCGCGGCAGTAATCGGTCAGGGATGCGGCCTCCGCATAGAGCTTGACCGATTCCGCCAGCGTCGTTTCCGGCTGCTGCATCTGGTCAAGGATGCCTTCCAGCCGGTCCATTCCTTCTTCAAAGCTCTTGGGTGCTCTCATTGGGTCCCTCCACGGCATCCACGGTACAATGGATGCGGTTCACTGCGCCGCAGAGCGTCATCTTCTGCCCTTCGCGAAGGGCATCCGGCGCACAGATGCGGCCTTTTTCGTCCTGCACGAGCGCATAGCCCCGCGCGAGGACGCCATACGGGTTCAGCGTTGCAGCCAGCGCAGCTGCATGGCGCAGACGCAGCTCGGCGGCCTGCTGCTTTTCCCGCGCGGCCGTTTGCAGCTGCCCGGAAACTGCCTCCACCTGCTGCTGGCGGCCTGCAAGCTGCGCCTGCATGTTCTGCCGGGAAAGCGGCTGCACCGTTTCGTCCAGCCTATTATAGCATAAACTCAGCCTGTTTTGGATAGAAATGTGAATATTTTCTTCCAAATTGCATAATTTTCGTGAAAATTCGGCCCGGTCGGGCACGGCAAGCTCTGCCGCCGCCGAGGGGGTCGGGGCACGCTGGTCTGCCACAAAGTCCAGGATCGTAAAGTCGATCTCATGACCGATGGCGCTGATGAGTGGTGTTTTGCAGCGGGATGCGGCCCGCGCGATGCGCTCAGCATTGAAGACCCAGAGGTCTTCCCGGCTTCCGCCGCCGCGCGCCACGATGATCTCGTCTACCTGACCGGACTTGTCCAGCCGGTCGATGGCTGCGGCGATCTCGTCGGCCGCTTCAAATCCCTGCACGCTGACCGGGCAGAGCAGCAGCCGCACGGCGGGCCACCGCCGTCCGATGACGTTCCGGATATCCTGCAGCGCAGCCCCCGTCTTGCTGGTGACGAGGCCAATGCACTTCGGGAACCGGGGCAGCGGCTTTTTGCGTTCGGCGGCAAACAGACCCTCCCGGTCGAGTTTTGCTTTCAGCTGCTCAAAGGCGAGCTGCGCCGAACCGATTCCGTCCGGGAACATGTCGTTGACATAGACCTGGAACGCACCGTCTCGCTCGTACAGGGTGGCGCGGCAGCGGACGATGACCTTCATCCCCTCTTCGGGGCGGAAACCGAGCCGCCGCGCGTCCGACCGGAACATCACCGCTTTGACGCTGCTCGTCTCGTCCCGCAGCGAAAAATAACAGTGGCCGCTGCGGGCGTTCTGAACAAAGTTCGCGATCTCGCCCCGCAGGGCAAGGTCGAACAGGAGATCGTTGGCATCCAGCAGGGTCTTGACATATTGGTTCAGCGCCGAGACGGAGATCACTTCAGCCATAATCCGGCCTCCCGTGCGGCAAGGATGGACACACCGATGGCGTTGTCGCTGGAATACCGGCCCGGCACGAAATACACCTGCGGCAGGCGCTGCTGCACCCACACGCGGATGATGTCGCTGCTCATGACGCCGCCTGCGCAGACCACCGGCAGGCCGGGGTATTCCTTCTGCGCCGCCTTCGTCATCCGGACGACGGTATCGGCCACACAGAGCAGGCAGTATTTGCAGACGTACTCCGGGCTTTTTCCGGCTTGCAGCAGCGCATTGCACTGATTTTCCAGACCGGAGAGACTGCACGTCATCCCTTTGACGCTGGACTTTGGCCGGATGGGCTCTTCGCACAGCGCTGCCAGGCGGGAGACCTCGGCACCTGCCGGGAACGGAAAGCCCAGTTTGACGCCCACGCGGTCCACGGCCTGCCCGGCGTAGAGATCACTGCTGGTACCCAGCGTCGTGATCTGCCGGACCTCGTCGCAGAGCAGCAGGTCGGTGGTGCCGCCGGAAATGTGGAAGAGCAGCACCTTCTGGCGGAACAGCTCCTCCCCTTTGGCGGCGAACAGAGCAGCGGCGGCATGCCCCTGCTGATGGGTCGTGTGGACGAGCGGGATGCCCCGCGCTCTGGCAAAAGCCGTGGCTGCACTGACGCCCGCCAGGAAGCAGGGCATGTAGCTTCCCTCCACGGGGCGGGGCTTCTGCGAAACGCCCACCGCCGCGATCTGCGTCAGGTCGAACTCCCGGCTCAGTTCCTCCAACATTTCGGGCAGAGCGGTGGTGTGGTGGAACAGCGCATCGCTCTGGCGGAGGCCCAGCTGGCCCTCCTTGACCGGAAGAAACCGTTTCTTTGCACAAACAACCTCTCCGGCTGTGTCAAAAACTGCCAGAGAGGTTGCATAATTGCTTGTGTCGATGCCCAGTGTATAGCGGCTCACGGCTCTTCGGACACTGCATCTTCGGCAGTGTCCAGACCCTGCTCCCGCGCGACGGTGCCCAGCAGGCCGTTGACGAACTGGTAATCCTCATCTGCTCCGTATTTCTTGGTCAGCTCGACCGCCTCGTTGATGACGACGCCGACCTTTTTCTCGTCGCCGTACAGCATCTCTGCCAGAGCCAGGCGCAGCACCGTCAGGCTCACGCGGGGCAGACGGGACATGGTCCAGTTGCGCAGATGGCTGCTGATGAGGTCGTCCACCTCAGCGGAATGGTCATAGTAAGCGTTCAGCAACCGCTTGCCGAACACATCCACGGGATGCTCTTCATCCTCGGTGTTGTTGAGCAGAGCCTCCCGCAGGGGCACGTCACCAAACGTCTGCGAAAAAGCCAGCAGAAACGCATTCTCGCGGGCTTCACGACGGGGCAAAATATTTTCCATAGTATTCCTCTCACCTTATTCCTGTTCTTCGGCGGCAACACCCGCAATGACCAGATTGACGCGGCTCACGGTCACGTTGGTCATGTTCTGAACAGCAGTCTTCACGTTTTCCTGTACTTTTTCGGCCACGGCCGGGATGCGCGCACCAAAAGCGACCACCAGATTCAGGGTCAGCTCTGCGGTGCCGTCCCGCATTTCCACGGTAACGGCCGGCTGGATGCTGGCGGCTTCCAGCAAGTCCTTCACTTTTTTGTTCTGCTTGCCGCAGGAAACCTCGGACACACCGTCCACTTCCAGTGCAGCGCAGCGCGCGATCTTGCCAATGACCTCGGTGGAAATCTGCAGGGTCCCGCCGTTAAGATCCATATTCTGTAAATCCATTCTATGGTCCTCCATCTGAAATGAGCGTTCGCTCATTCTTTTTATTTCCATCTTTGCAGGGAACGTTCCCTGCCATTGAATGCTTATGCTTATTATATCATCTTTCGGCCCGATTCACAACTGTTTCTTTTGGTTCCGGGTCTGGCTTTTGCAAAAGGCGGGTCAGCTGGCAGACGGCAAGGCAGCACACAAAGAACACCAGCAGCAGGCAGTCCGGCGGCAGACGGCGCATCGGGACCACCTGCGGCGGCAGAGTGCTGAAGACGCTCTGCTCCCCCTGCGGCAAAAGCAGCCAGAACAGCCCCACCGAAAGCGGCAGGTGGAGCAGCCGCCCCATAAGCAGGGGCCGCAGAGTCATTTCGGGCGGGCAGAGCGCACGGACCTGCAGCAGGACCGAAAGCCCCTGCACACTGAGGGCGGCGCAGCAGAGCAGACTGCCCCACGGCCCGGTGCGGGCGGCAAGGTCACAGCCGGAGCAGACTTCCAACAGCATGGCGCACACGGTGCCCACGGCAGGCGGGAACACAGCGCCCACCCCCGCCGCCAGCATCCGGAAGAAGAGCACGAAGCCGCAGAGTTTCAGATAGGCCATAGTCGCATGCGTGAGAAGGTCGGTCAGCTGCGGCGGCGGGGCTTCGGGCGGCGGGGCGGTGTACGGGGCCGGCTGCCCTGCCCCCGAAAGCCGGTTCAGCAGCGCAGCCGTAAGATACCCGGCACTCAGCTGCGCCAGAAACAGCAGGATGCCAAGCTCCGTGCTGTGGAGCAGCGTCTGCCCGACCGTCAGGACCACGAACGACGGCCCGGAACAGACGCAGGCGCGCGGGGTGAGCTGCCCGGTGCGGACGGCCTGTGCCGCCGCGTTTGCTGCCGGGGCAAAGCCGCCGAACAGACCGATGAGCAGGACCCGCGCCGCACAGGGAGCCTGCACCCCGATGCACCACGCCGCAGGCCGGAGCGGGATGGCCAGCAGGTCACCCGCCGGGCACTGGACCAGCAGCGACGACACCACCAGAAACGGAAAAAGCGAGAGCAGCAGCGGCCCGGCGCAGAGGGCCAGACCCTCCCGAAGCGCCTACCCGCAGGCCTGCGGCACCGCAAACGGCAGTGCGCCCGCCAGAACCGCCAGCAAAAACAGACCGATCTGATACATACGCAACCCCTCCGCTTCCATATATATGGAACAGGGGGCGTTGCCTTGCACAGCAGGTATGGGGAGGGAGCGGGCGTGAAAAAACAGCGGAGCGGGCGGCTTTCCCTGCGCGAATGGCTCTGGCGGATGTTCCGCCAGCCGCCGCGCGGGTTTTACGGTCAGCCGTCGGTCTACCGCAGCGGCGACCGGATGGAAATCGAGCAGTTCCGGCGCATCCTGACCTACGATGAAGAAAAACTCTGTCTGGAATTCCGGCGGGGGCGGTTCACGGTTTATGGAGACGAACTGCGCATCGAAACGCTTGCCGCGCACCGCATCACCTTGCGGGGGCGCGTTCTGCGCACCGAATTTGACGGCGACGGCGGGCATTAGGAGGAAGAGACGATGGATGTACGGCTGCTCTGGGCGGGGGTATGGTTCACAGCGCAAAACGGCGATGCCGAAAGCCTGCTCTCCGAAGCAGCGCGGACGGGCCTGCATCTCTCAGCGGTCTCCCCTACACCCGGCGGCTTTTCGGGCCGGTGCGCGGCCTGGCAGTACCGAAACCTTGCGGCACTGGCCCAAAAGCGGCGGGTGCGGCTGCGCATTCAGACCCGCACCGGGCTGTACTTCCGGCTGCGGCCCTTTCTGCGGCGGCGCGGGCTGTGGGTGGGCGTCTTGCTGTTCGTTCCCCTGCTGGTCTGGTCGCAGGATCTTGTCTGGGCCGTGGATGCAGGCAGCCTGACCACCGGGCAGCGAGCGCGGGCCGAGGCGATCCTGCGGGAGCAGGTGCAGCTGATGCCCGGAAGCGCTGTCACGCAGGAAAAACTGACCGCAGGCGAATACGCTCTTTTGCAGAGCGGCGAGTTCTCCTGGGCAAGCCTGAACTTTCTGGACGGTCGGCTCGTGGTGGAAGCAGCCGCCGCAAAACCGGTGCCCGACATCGCCGCCGGGAAGGCAGACGGCGTCTTTGCCAAAGCGGCCGGAACAGTGATCCGCACCAATCTTGTCAGCGGGACGATGCTTGCCGTGCCAGGACAGGCCGTGGAGGCCGGGCAATTGCTCATTGGCACCTCCCGCACCGAGCGGGACGGAACGCCGATCTATGAGCCTGCCGCCGGTGCGGTCTTTGCGCAATTCGACTGGGAAAGCACACAGGAAGAACCGCTGCAAATTACTGCAAAGCGGCTGACAGGAAAACACTTTTCAAAACGGGTGATCTCAACAAATGGGCAGCGCATTTCACTTCCATCATGGAAGCCTTTTTCAGAAGAAACTGCACTTGTGACGACACGGCATATCCAACCGGATATTCTTGGGTTTGGCCTTCCCTTTTCGGTGGAAGAGACAACGTATTCCGAACAAACAGAGCAGGAAATTCCATACACCGAAGAGCAGGCGCTCGCGCTTGCAAAGCTGCACAGTTTGCAGGCGCTTTTCCACGCCTATCCGGACGCCGCGTTTGTGGCACAAAAAGAGGACGTTTCCATCGAAAACAACATTCTCTATTACCGGGTCGTTTATACCATCGTTGCCAATATCTGCGCAGAGTAAACAGCGGCAGAGAG
>ERZ1026858.1180-NODE-1180-length-13636-cov-199.899566_pt1 | contig 13636 bp, 9 predicted proteins | sample MGYA00380159_ERZ1026858 | MGnify/ENA primary metagenome ERZ1026858 (study PRJEB33269, sample SAMEA4719795) | human gut metagenome | biome: human-associated habitat; feature: organic feature; material: feces | place: Cameroon | collected 2013-10 ...
AGAAATCTTCGGCTATTAAATAGGAAAAAGAATATATTGAATATTTCAACAGTTTTTAAATAACAAAAAACATTATGGCAAAAACTCCAGATTTTAAGTATGCTCCAATGTTCCAGATTGGAGAGGACAAGACAGAGTATCGCCTTATCTCTAAGGAAGGCGTAAGCACAGCAGAGTTCGAGGGTAAGACTATCCTCAAGGTTTCTAAGGAAGCTCTTACCTTGCTGGCTCAGCAGGGTTTCCACGACGTAGAGTTCAAGCTCCGTCGTGAGCACAACCTCCAGGTGGCTAAGATCCTCAGCGACCCAGAGGCTTCAGAGAACGACAAGTACGTAGCTCTCCAGTTCCTCCGCAATGCAGAGACTGCCGTTAAGGGCATCCTCCCATTCTGCCAGGATACAGGTACTGCTATCATCCACGGTGAGAAGGGTCAGCGTGTATGGACCGACTTCGAGGACGAAGAGGCTTTGAGCCTGGGTGTATATAACACCTTTACACAGGACAACCTCCGCTATTCTCAGAACGCTCCTCTCAATATGTATGATGAGGTGAACACCCGTTGCAACCTTCCTGCTCAGATTGATATCGAGGCTACAGAGGGCGACGAGTACCGCTTCGTGATGGTAGCTAAGGGTGGTGGCTCTGCCAACAAGACCTACTTCTACCCTATGACCAAGGCTACTATCCAGAACGAGGGTACACTGCTCCCATTCCTCGTAGAGAAGATGAAGAGTCTGGGTACAGCAGCATGTCCTCCTTACCACATCGCCTTCGTTATCGGTGGTACTTCTGCTGAGAAGAACCTCCTCACCGTGAAGTTGGCTTCTATCAAGTACTACGATGAGTTGCCTACAACAGGTGATGAGACTGGTCGTGCCTTCCGTGACATCGACTTGGAGAACAAGCTTCTCGAAGAGGCTCACAAGATTGGTCTGGGTGCACAGTTTGGCGGTAAGTATCTGGCTCACGATATCCGTGTCATCCGTTTGCCTCGTCACGGCGCAAGCTGCCCTATCGGTATGGGTGTAAGCTGCTCTGCCGACCGTAACATCAAGGCTAAGATCAACAAGGACGGTATCTGGTTGGAGAAGATGGATGAGAACCCAACAGAGTTGATTCCTGAGGAGCTCCGCAACCCAGGTGAGGGTACCAAGGGTATCGAGATTGACCTCGACAAGGGTATCGACGCAGTTCGTGCTGAGTTGAGCAAGTATCCTGTAAGCACCCGTGTTAACTTGAAGGGTACCATCATCGTGGCTCGTGACATCGCTCACGCTAAGCTCAAGGCTCGTTTGGATGCAGGCGAGGAGATGCCAGAGTACTTCAAGAACCACCCTATCCTCTATGCTGGTCCAGCCAAGACTCCAGAGGGTTATCCATGTGGCTCTATGGGACCTACCACAGCCAACCGTATGGACCCATACGTAGATGAGTTCCAGGATCACGGCGCTAGCTTGGTAATGATTGCCAAGGGTAACCGTGGCGATGTTGTTACAGAGGCTTGCAAGAAGCACGGTGGTTTCTACCTCGGTACTATCGGTGGTGTAGCTGCCGTTCTCTCTAAGAGTTCTATCAAGAGCATCGAGTGCGTAGAGTACCCAGAGCTCGGTATGGAGGCTATCTGGAAGATTACCGTAGAGGACTTCCCAGCATTCATCCTCGTAGATGACAAGGGCAACGACTTCTTCAAGCAGTTGAAGCCTTGGACTCCTTGCACAGAGTGCCAGAAGTAATGATACAGAAATTATGATATTTAAAAAAGCTCAGGGCTATCAGCCTTGAGCTTTTTTTATTTCTCACTCCCCATGCATATAGTGTATAACCATTCCATCTTTTTTAGCTATATAAATAGAGGCGGCATCACCGTAACTATCTGGTGGTAAGCTTCCCTCCATCAGCCAGCTATGTTGAAACTCTATAATTTTGAAAGGAATTTCCTCCTTTATGACATCTTTGCCATAAATGTCATAAAGATAGCAAATGCCTATTTGGGCTGCTACCTCAGATGTGTTAATAAGCTCTTTTCCGAATCTTCTTAATGAAGAGTCTGAACAGAAAAGAGAATCTTTCTCCATACTAAAGCACATTTTTTCTTCACTTTCTTTTAAATGTACAATTTTAGGAATACTCTTTTCTGCTGGAGTACGTCTCATATTTATATATAATCCGATAACAGTACCAGCTATTGCTCCTAATAAGAAATAAAATCCTATTTTATATGTTACTTTTACCATATCTTTCCAATCTTAAAATTCGACCATCATGTTTTTGAATATAGACTACTAATGAATCTTGCCCGACAACACTGATTTTCCAAACCTTTTTGCCTGTAGAAGTTATGTAATACCTTTTTATATCGCTATTTTCCTTTCCTGTATGTTTGTACAAAATATTCGCTACAAAGATAGCAGTCTTTTCTGTAGAAACAACATCTTTAGAATATATTTTCTCACTTCCATAAATAGCATTTTCTGATTCGTGATAACCTTGACGATCCCCTGTTAATTCTTGATATTCCTTTAAGGATATTTTTTTGTATGATGGAGATTTATCCTGTCTTTTACTATTGAAAGACAAGATAATAATCAACGAAATGATGAAACCCAATAAAAAACTAATAATTTTCATTTTTATTTCATTATTAATAATTGTTTACGATACAGTTCTATTATTTCAAGGGGAGTTTGAATACTATTTCTTACCCAGCTTGAATTGTTATTTTGGCGAGTTGGATCCTTGTAGTCACTTGGTAACTCTCTGCTTAAAATAGTAATTTCACCTCTTTGATATTCATATTTTTTTAGAGAACCATTAGGAGTTGCTAAATATATATTTTTTTTATTACGATTAGCTATTCCAATGTCTCCAGACCGAGAGTTACGCAAATCAGTATAATGCTTACCTGTACGTTTTGAATATGTGCCAGAGAATTCGTTGTCATAATACCCGGGACTATACGCTCCATGACTATGTACTGTTGCTACCGTTATTGCCCCAACAGGTGGTTTGCTTTCGGTACTGGTATGAGCCTTACCTACGTTTGCAATAGTATAAGTGTATCTAATGTCATTATTCTCATCTTTTACCATATATATACTAGAGGCATATTCTCTATCTTCTCTAATAGAGTTGTCATTGTAATATAGTCCAAAATCATATGCAGCATCATCTGGAGTTTTAAAATAGTCACCAGGTGCCTCTCCATTATAATCAATAAATCTAATTGGATTATTTAAGCAATAAGCATAAGGACTGATAGAATAATACTTCTCCGCCAATGGATCCATTGTGGAAAACCTAATGCCATCATAGAATCTAGCCCCATAATCATATAAGAATAGCCCCTGTAATGACTCCAGTTCTTTTCCATTGTAGAAATATCTTTGGAAGTCTACATCCTGGTCTGAATTTAGAATGCTTCCAAAAGGATAGTAGCTTATCCATTGTATGGCTTCATCCTTTTTGGCATTATATATGACTCGATTGGAACCTTGATAATCTTTGACATAATGATAAAAATCTGGCGATGAAGAATGTTTGTAAGACATGTATCCACCATCAAAAAGGACTGTTTCCAAGTTGATGTCATCAAACACAGCTTCTCCGCAATAATTTGTGATAATCGCTTTATCGCCAATACTTGGAGTGTGCTTTACTTGAAGCTTTTCGCCCGTAGCACTGTAAATATATTCCGTCTTGCCGCCTCCCTTGAAGCTTATGCATCTAGGCATGCCTATCTCATTGTAAGTAATAGAGTCTATATTTTTGTTTAGATTCTTTATCATATTACCATTTTCATCATAGGCATATTCTGTTTCTAAGTCCACGTTGTCGCTAAAGAAATAATGACTTATATATGATGGCTGTGAGGCTTGGTTGTCAGCCTTATATAGCTGATTGCCAATATAGCTATAAGCAATATCATCTCCTAATCCCCATTGTCCATTATCTAACAGTCTGTTACACTGTAATGAGAGAATATTTCCCATACTGTCATAATCATAGTTTGAGGTATATTTATTTGATGGAGTAGTACCGCTATAATACTTCGCCTTGGTGAGTCTTGATAGCTTGTCATATTCGTAGGAGTAGCCTTCCTGGTACGGTGCAATCTCCCAGCTATGAGCAGAAATGTTGCCATTATAAGACGACTTTGACTCATAAGGATTGCTATTATAATATAATTTTTCCGAGAAAATTGGTGATGAAATGCCTGTGAGTTGCGAACGCACATTATAGCTATACGTAGTATTGAGCGCAGCGGCTCCTGTCCGAGAATCATTCACTAAACGGCCAAGCTCGTCATATTGATTGTCGGCAATGGTTAGATGTTTTCTGGAATTCACTACTACATTTTCTCTGAGAAGCCTACCTTGAATGTCATAGTGATATTCATACCTAAATGTTGCAAATGGACCACACTCCACGTATCTTTTTAGGGGCTGCCCATTAAAATTATATGAAATCTGCTCTAGATTATAACCTGCAAGATGATTGGACTTCATTGTTCCATTTGTCAATCCTCTATAGTCATAAGCGTATATATGTGTATCATATTCAAAAGGAAAGAATTCCTTTTTTAAACGCAATGCTTTCATGCCAACCAACTTTCCTTGGTATATGTTAGAGCCACTTAGACCAAGTATACCTATAGGTAAGTCACAGCCTTTAGCAAAATCGTAATTATCATAATAATAGGTCTTTAATATGGACATAATTCCAGAGTAAGCACTCGTAGAGCATTGATAACCATTTGTAAATTCATCCTTTCCATCATAAAAGACTGTGGAATTTTTCAAGTCAGTTTCTGCTGTTGCGATTCCTGTTAAGCACTCACGACCATGTACATCGTAAAGATGGAAAGTCTTTTCTCCATCTTTGCGCTGGACACCATCTTGCTCAGAAACTAAGCGATCATAATTATCATATTCCATAGTTTTCCATTCTATGCCAGGTAATTTCTTACCAATAAGCCTGTCTTTGGAATCATATTGGTAGAGATAGGCATAAAGATTTATTTGGTCTTCATCAATCTCTCCCTTTGTTATTGATGTTGAAACCATTGCAGGAAGCACAGCTCTCAAAAGTCCATAATCATCATAGACATAGTATGTGTCAACACGTCCTCCCTCATTGTCAAATTGCCTAGAAAGCACTATATTTCCTTGCCTGTCTTTAAATTCTATAGACATGCAATCGTCTTCGTCTTTAGTTAAAACACCCTTTAATGTTCCTGTCTGATATAGACCGTTTGCCTTGATGGAACAATCAAGTCCAGTCTTGTCCAATACTGACAAATGCCAAACTTGGCTATCAGGATTGTTCTGTGTATTTGTGAGATACTGAATGATTTTCTTCTTTCCTCTATTGTGCCAATCTTCTCCTGGTCCTGATATTGCTGCTTCTCGCATCAAAGGCGATGCCTCGTATTCATATACCGAATATGGTTCTGCGTCATTGTTACTACTTACCGAAGCTGCCTCTACATTTTCTTTGATTACAAAATTACCAGCAGCATCTTGAGATACAACTCCATTTAGCCATTCTTTGATTGGCTTATTAAAACAGTTGTACTCTGTATAAGTTGCCCAGTTGTTTTTGTTAGGGCTGGCATTACAATTTACAGTTTCTATAGGTCTGCCAAATCCATCAAAATATGTTATTACTTTGTCTCCTATTAGTCTATCTTGTACCCTATTCTTTATAGACACGACGTAATTTTCATTGGAATTGTTTTTGTGTGATACGCAAGGTGTTATGTCTGCTGAGTGCACAGATGGGTATGCTGGAGTACAAGAAGTAGTATCCTCCTTTATGTCGCCAGCAGAACAAGTTAACACAATTGTAGACATATTATTAGTTGTCATATTGGGAAGGCTAAAGAGGTGAATGGGCTCATCAGGCTCCTTCAAGATTCCCAAGAATCCTAGATAGCTTATAGTGTAATCACCCTCCATCAAGTCTATTGTACATTTGTTGTTGCATATCACGGCGTCACCAGATTGCTTGAAACCAAAAGGTATGCTATAAGAATAAGGATATTCAACATCTCCCTTTGATTCCTGAGCTAGATTAAGAATCAGTTGATAATCGTTGTTGCCTAATTTCTTGCCATTAACTCCTGGATTATATGTAAAGTTTCTACAATAAAGTGTAAGGCGTTGAACTTCGCCAATGTGAATTTTTATTTTGTTTTTGTTGTTTGAAGATGCCCCCATGACATAGCTTAATGTCGCACTAGCAGAGTCAGTTTTGCTAAAGTTCCAAACAGGTTGCGCATCAATAGGGTCCAAGGTATTGCCTGCCAGAACCATCTTATGGCTCAGCATATACAAGAATAAAATCAGGGCAATTCTATATGAAATATTGTCTATCATAAGTCTTTGCTATTTTTGATAATGATAATCGTATGACTCTAAGATCTGTTTGCTCCCATTAAAGAAATACTTTTCCCTTAATCGTCCTAAGAAGTCGTACTTGAAATAATTGGTGAAACCAGAGATGTCTGTTAGCGAACGAAGTTGCATATTGCCATCATATTGATATATTGTAGACTGCATCGTTGGTATTTTTCTTCTCACTCCCAATATTTTCTGATAATCCAATTGGTTCAATGGAAGTCTAGAAAATGTCTCAGGTGCTGTGCCTAGTAAGATTTGCATCCTATGATAGGCAACATTGTCGAATCTTGCAATCTGCCTTTGCCCATAATGCCCCCATAGCAAGATGGATGTTCTTCCGTCTTGTGTTATCTCCAGAGGATTCCCGAAATCATCGGTTTTACTTATGAAATATTCTTCTCGATAATTACTCTTGTCTCTGCCATAACGCTTACTTCTAATATAAGGAATGCCATTTTTATTCCCATATACATTCTCTTCATAATGAAACTTGCCATTTTTGCTTGTCTGCATTGATACCAATGGTGATAATATATGCTTGTCTGACATCCATTTATAGTTGCTGACATCAGCGGGATATGTATAGCTTTTCACAATCCAGTTGTTATCACTACATAATGTACTGTCTTTGGTCAAAAGTTTGGAAGAGTTATATGTATAAGTGCAAGTTTCCGAGTATGTTCCTCCGTCATAATTTTCTGTTATGATTTTCTTCGTTGGCAAATAGGCGCATAATCTTGTCCCATATACAATACCTGCAAGAAGATTTTCCTTGGAAATAGCAGGATAACCTCCAGTTACCTTAGAATAAGAGAAGAGATTCTCGCTGAGCATCAACTGCTCATTATCATTTACGCGTGTATAAGCCGTTTTTTCGGTTCTCAACAACTTGCCTTCCTTAGAATAGTATTCTTTTGAAAGCAACTTTCCACGCTCGAAAGAGCGGCTACTGAATGCTGCCAATGGCGTATGAGCCAAGCCTTCTGTTGAATAGTAACAGTCAACATCCTTATGGGTATTCCCCCAAATGTCGGTATCGTAATTGGAATACCGATACTTAATGTAGCCTTGCGAAACGTTAGCGGAGTCAAGAGTTTCCTCTATCACACAAGAATAGCCCACGTCAGGAGAATTATAATTGGTTATATCTGGGAACATGCCTCCTTCAGAGGCTTGCACATAAGTCAAGTCTCCTTGCTGTATACTATATTTTATACATGGGCGTCCCTTCGAGATACCACTACTCTTATAATCAGCGTCTCCGATGTTTTCTTTATAATGGTAACGTGTTATACTAGTTGTTGCTCCATCTTTATCAATATTCTGGATCTCCTTAATTCTTAATCCTCCAGAAGGATTCCAAGAATGGTTCAATATGCTGTGGGACTTGTCGCTTACAACTTTTGAGTAAGAGTTATATTCGTAGTCAAAATTAGAGCGTCCTCCAGTTGGGTAACAAATAGAACTCAGAACACCTTTCTTCATGTATATTACGCTTGGAAGGTATATACCAAAACTAGGAGTGGCAGTTATTGAATTTGTACCACCACGATAATACCCCCATGAATCAACTTTTGATATGCCATAAGCCACTTGTCCTTTATCTTGTGAGATATAACGGAATTTATACTCTGGTACGCTGATGGTATCTGGCAGTTCTGGTATGTCCAAGACTGTAATGCAATCTTCAGGGTGAGGGGCTTGAATATCATGCTTTATCAAATCGGGAACCCCTTCTCTGAAGGTAACTAACGATAATAGGTTCTCTTGATATAATTTATAATCAAAGTAGATGCTCCTGGATTGCCCACCACAAAGATTTCTTATGGCTATGCGATGCAGGTAATAGTGTTTGAGACTATATGCAATTGCCTTATCCATAGAGAGACTTCCTAGTCCTTCATCTATTTTAAACAGAGTCAAGAACTGATTTTCTGGTCTATCTGATGGAAGATAGATATCTTGGCGATCATATCCTGCTGTATTCCAATATAGACAGTTTGAGTGACTACCAAAATTCGTGGAGTATGCCAAATCCCTCTGGTAATCCAATGTTATGGTTTCATTTTGGGTTGATATACTTTTTAAATTAACAGGATACAATAAAAAACCTGTAAATCCTTTCAAGCCTGTTTGCATAAGAATTTCTTGATTACTAGAATTTCCTTTGTAAACTTCGCTATACTGAGGTATATACTTTATATTTGCCATTACAGGATTTGTGTCGTATGTGAATGAAACGACACGATGAGAGGGGGTGGTAATTTTTGACAGCATCCAAGTCGAAGCTACTAAATCGCTATTGTTTCTTGCATAGTAGGGTATGCAAAATTCCATAGCATTAATGCCACCAAACTCATAACGGCATCCATCGGGAGTTATCAAAGTAAAGCGACCAAAAAAACGCTGATTCGTACTCCGCCAATTCCAGTTGTTTATCGGAATTCTCTTGCTTACATCATCCAAGGACAAAAAATCTGTGGTAGGTACAAATTCTACCTTGATGTCTTGGTCAGAAATAACAGCCCATTCTCCGTTGCCTTTATAATAAAAGTTTCCAGAGTAGCCACTGAAGTTAAAACTGAATTCGTCGGCAGCTAATTCATACCAATTTTTATTCCGTTGATTATGACTATTTATTTCTAGATAATTGACAAAATGGGATTGAATGTTACTTTCATCTAATTGTGCTATTTTGTCTGCATGTGCATAATACCCATGCTCTATACCTTGATCATCCATACTCTCATCTGTTCGCCCTCTTACAGAACGGGCTATATAACCACCAGCTTTCAAGCTCCATCCTGCTCCTAACATACCAGGGGCTGTTGTCGGTTTTACAGATGCCAAATGATAACTCAAAGATATAGGCAATTCATAATCTCCTATTTGAACATTATAAAGTGGTATGGAAATGTCAGGAACTCCTGTATAATGACCGACAGGTATGGTTCCATACTCTCCCAAATTTGACACTTCAGGACCAGATACATTGAATACAGGTTTTATCTGAGCCTTTATGCAAAGACTCAGGCAAAAAACAAGCACTATCAAACCTATTTTCCTTTCCATATTGCTATTTTTTATCTGTTAGTAAATTTTTCCGATAATCTTTCCCCATTGACTTCTATATACAGTACGTATTGCCCATAAGCTAATCCAGAATAGCTTATAGCCATCAGGTTCTCACCTACATTAGATTTTTGTTGCTTCTTTTTGTAGATGATTCCCTTAGTATCAGCTAGGATAAAAAGGACATTTGCTGCTTCTGACAATTCGTATTTTATCAGCAAGGATGCCTCTTCCTTATTTTGGACAATACTATATTTTGAGACAACGCTCTTTGTACTTCCCGTATTGTCATTTTCAGAAACTTGTAAGCGTATAGCTTCATTTTCAGTATCAGGCATTGAATTTTGTTCGTCTATAGGACAAAAAAATGTATAAGAATTTTAAAGTATGCCCCTCTCATTTTTCAATGTATAATGCTCAAGTATAGGATAACGGTACCCTTTGGCATACCAACGAAGCTCTATCTCCGTAACAAAAGATTCAGTGGAATGGAGTTTGTAAAGAATACTATCCGTTGTAAATTGGGGAAGAGTATTTGAATATAATGTATCTTGTGGTAAATATTTGACGATATATCGCCTAGACGTAAGCAATCTAGAAACATCATTCAGGGTATCTCCGTTGAAGACAATTTGATCATATCCAACAATTTTGGTTTGATAATCGCCAAATTTTCGATAAGGTAATCTCTTGCAGTATATGCCTATTCCATTAAATAAACCGTAGATACTGTCTTGGGACAAAAATATGCATGGTAGCCATTTCTCTGGCATATCATAATTGCACTTAGACAACTTGTTCTCATCACCCACTAATAACATACCATTTTCTTCAAACCTAAAATAACGTCTTGAAGAATTCTCTATGCTCATCAAAGCTGATAGAGTATCAGTAGAAGGCATGATAGTTTGACTTATTTTTTTCTTAGACAGGAGTCTGTCGTCTATGCATATCTGCAATTTTGATTTATTTAAGTCAAGGTCAGAAATGTCAATTTCTTCCTTTGTCAGTTGATCATCTATCCGATAATAATTCGCTTTTGTCAGAACACTCGCAGATTGCGGGTAGCAATAAGTTGCCACCAACAATAATGCCCAAAATAGTAGTACCTGCTTCATAAGCCTAAATTATTGAATAATACCCTACAAAGATAGGAAAATAATTCTTATTCCTTATAATATTGGCTTTAATTTTATCTTTATTTAACGAAAAAATCATCAATTCGTAACTACTCAGCACCCATAGAAGCACCCCTATGGGTAGGGTGTTAAAAATCCGAATCAAAAATCTGTTTTCATCTGAAAATAAAGACATATTTATACCGCATTATTTTGCTGATACCATTTTTTTTCGTAACTTTGCCAAAAATTCAATAAAAAGCAACAATATGAAATATCCTATAGGAATACAAGACTTTGGAAAAATCAGAAATGATGGTTATGTCTATCTTGACAAGACAGACTTGATTTATGATTTAGTACACAATGGGAATATATATTTTCTGAGTCGTCCAAGACGATTCGGAAAGTCTTTGTTGATTTCTACCTTGGAATGCTACTTCCAAGGAAAGAAAGAACTGTTTAAAGGACTTGCCATCGAACAGTTAGAAAAAGAATGGAAACAATATCCTGTGTTCCATATAGATTTCAACGGCAAGGATTTCACTCAAGCAGGCGAATTAGAAAAGACCTTGCAGACTTTTGTTGAAACCCACGAACTGATTTATGGCAGAAACCCATTGGCCAACACCATGGGAGACCGATTCATGGCTGTTTTGAAAGCTGCTCACGAAAAGACAGGACTGGGTGCCGTTATCTTGATCGACGAATACGACAAGCCTTTACTGGATGTTTTGGACACAGGGTTAAAGACCTTCGATTCTGAAGGCAACGAACGTTTGCTGGAAGACCGGCATCGCGAAATCATGAAAGGTTTCTACAGTGTCTTCAAGGCTGCTGACAGAGATTTGAAATTCGTGCTATTAACCGGTGTCACCAAGTTCTCGCAAGTAAGCGTATTCAGCGGTTTCAACCAGCCTGACGACATCAGCATGGATGACCGCTACGAAGCTCTTTGCGGCATCACGGAAGAAGAGCTATATTCTGTTTTTGATGAGCAAATCAAGGCAATGGCTGAAAGATATAAAGTATCTAAGGATGAGATGAAATATCGACTCAAGCGCAAGTATGATGGCTATCATTTCAGCCCAAGCATGCTCGACATCTACAATCCTTTCAGTATATTGAACTCACTGAGCAAGAAAATCCTGAGTGATTTCTGGTTCCGTACAGGTTCGCCTACCTATCTGGTCCGCTTACTAGCTCACTTCGACGAAAATCTTAATGAACTGACAGGAAAATTTTATCCTACCAGCAGTTTTATCGACTACAAGGCTGATACAGAGGCTCCCCTACCAATGATTTACCAGAGTGGTTATCTCACCATTAAGGATTGGAATATGGATACCGATTCCTATCTTTTGGATTTTCCAAACGATGAAGTAAAATCAGGATTCGTAACCATGGTGGCAGCCAACTATCTGAAGCCAAAGGAATCGCCTGACGCATGGATTCTAGAGGTAGTAAACACAATGAAGGTAGGAGATTGCGATAAGTTGGAGAAACTACTCACCTCTTTCTTTGCCAGCATACCCTATAGCCAACGACGCAAGGATGACGAGCGGGAAAAAGAGCGATACTTTCAATATACCTTCTACCTGGTTATCCGCATGATAAGCTGTTTTACCGTTCTAACAGAAAAGGAGCAAAGTGAAGGACGAGTTGACTGTATTGTTGAGACACCCAAGTTTGTGTATATCTTCGAGTTTAAGCGTGATGGTTCTGCGTCTGAAGCCTTGAAGCAAATCGAGGAAAAAGGATATGCCCGTGAGTATGCTGCAGACAACAGAACGATTTACCAGATAGGCTGCAACTTCTCGTCTAAGACGGGGACGATTGACGACTGGAAGTCAACAAATTTGCACCAACTAGGTTAGTGTCATGCCCGACACACAAAAGAAGCTGCCACCCATTCTTCACGAACAGGTGGCAGCTTTCCTAATAACATAAACTTAATATCAACTATTCTCTAAAAACCAATATAACTCTTTTTGCACTTTTTATGCCATACCTATAGAGGGGGATTACTTAGTATATTCCTCAGGGATGACAGGCATTGCACCATTCTGGGTGCATACGTATGCACTTACCTTAACGGCAAGTTCGTGTGCCTCCTGGATGCTCTTGCCCTTCAGGATGCTGGCACAGAAAGTACCGGTGAAGCTATCACCTGCACCTACGGTATCAGCCACCTCAACCTTTGGAGTCTCCTGGAATGACTTCACACCTGGAGCGAATACATAGCTGCCGTTTACACCGCAGGTCAACACGAGCATATCGAGATTGTACTTGCCGAGAATCAACCAGCACTTGTTCTCGATGTCCAAACCTGGATAACCGAAGAGGCGACCGATGGTAATCAACTCCTCATCGTTAATCTTCAAAACATTGCAGCGCTTCAGGCTCTCGGTAATCACCTCTGGAGTATAGAAGTTCTGACGGAGATTGATATCGAAGATCTTCAAGCAATCTTCTGGAGTATGATCAAGGAATGTATAGATGGTCTTGCGGCTAACCTCACTGCGCTGAGCCAGAGAGCCCCAGCAAACAGCACCAGCATTGGCAGCTATCTCCTTGATATCATCGGTGAATGGGATGTTATCCCAAGCCACATTCTGCTTGATATCGTAAGTAGGAACACCCTCCTTATCGAGCTGCACCTGAACAGTGCCTGTAGGATAATCCACTACAGGCATCACATACTTGAGCTTCTTCTCATCGAGCAGGCGGAGAGCTGTATCGCCCAGAACATCCTTGCCCACAGCACTGACGGCTACAGAATGCAGACCATGCTGACCAGCGTGGTAAGCGAAGTTGGCAGGAGCACCGCCGAGTTGAGAACCAGTAGGGAGAACGTCAAAGAGAATCTCACCCAAACCTACACAATATTTTGTATCTAAATTCTTTGTTTCCATAATTACACCTTATTATATATATACGTTATAAACGATACTGAACGTTTTTTATTATGCTTGCAATGATAACCTGCGGATTATAACTTGCGGATATAAGTGAAGAGATAAACTACACCTACTGCCATGACTG
>ERZ1026858.1185-NODE-1185-length-13585-cov-19.108795_pt1 | contig 13585 bp, 10 predicted proteins | sample MGYA00380159_ERZ1026858 | MGnify/ENA primary metagenome ERZ1026858 (study PRJEB33269, sample SAMEA4719795) | human gut metagenome | biome: human-associated habitat; feature: organic feature; material: feces | place: Cameroon | collected 2013-10 ...
CCGAGAAGGATATTGAGCAGGTGAAGCTCATCTACAACCTCATCAAGGTGAAGGGTTTCAAGATTGCTGCGGCACGTAAGTATCTGAATCAAAACAGAACGGGTGCCGAGAAGTCGTCTGACGTTCTCGACACCCTAATATCTGTGAGAGACCAGCTCAAAGAGCTCAAAAAGCAGCTCGATGGACTGGTTTAAAACAGGCTGGGTTTACCACGCTTCTTCGCCGAAAACCTCGGCGATGGTAACCTTGCCAGCCTCTTTCTTGCTCAGCTGATGGCTCCAGGCTACTCTGCCCTTGGTGGCGGCGCCTGGACCATGGTTCTTGTACTCGCTATATTCTGCCGTTTCTTCGTTCTTTGGGTTGTTCCAGTTGTGCCAACCCTCAGGACGGATGTGGCTGCCCATTTCGCAATTCATGAAGAGCGTTTTGGCGAACGGACGCCAAGGACGGCCCAGATAAACCTTGCTTACACCATCGGCTGCGGTGAGTTTGCACTTGTTGAATACATAGCCGTATTTCTGACCGGCTGGGCTTGATGCGGCTGTAATGTAGCTGTCGGCCTTGCTGTGAATCTCGCAATTCTCAAACCATGCCAGGCTAGGACCGAAGATGAAATCGGTGGTTCCTTCGATGTAGCAGTCGTAGAAGGCGATGCGAGAGCCTGCTCTGCCTGTATATACGGTATCCTGATTTCCCAGGAGCTTGCAGTTCTGCACCAGAATATGATCGCCTTCGATGTGGAGTGCTACTGCTTGTCCCAGTTTGGCAGCATTGTTCTCGATGGTGATATTCTTCAGCGTGATGTAGTTGCCCTGCACCTTGAGGGTGTAGGTGCGGAAGGTGCCCATCTTCTTGCCTTTGGCTGCTGCCTCGGAGTCGAGACCGCCGATAGGCATCAGGATGTTGGCGTGGTCATCCCAGGTGATGATGGTCTGGTCACGGTCTTCACCGCAGATGGTGATGTTGGTGAGCCAGGTTGGGATGATGAGCTTCTCCTTGTAAACTCCCTTCTTTACATAGATTACCTTGGTGTAGTCCATGAAGGCGCGGCACACTTCGATGGCTTCGTCGATGGTGCGGAATTCGCCTGTTCCGTCACGGGATACTACCAGGGTGTCTGGGTTGTCATACTTGTTGGCGGCTGCTAGAGGCAGCATCGTCAACATCATCATAATTGATAAGAAAATCTGTTTCATTTGTTTTAAAGATTGTAGCTTAAATATGGAACTTAGGAGTTAGAAGTTCAAACTTCTGGTTTCAGACTTCTAACTCCTTATATTCTCTGATTGATGATTTCTGCACTACAAGATTCTCTGCACTTCCTGCAAATCATCGATGGTCTTGAGCTGATCCATGATAGTTTTCACTTCCTCGCGGTCGTGAACACGGAGTTCGATGGTTCCGTCGAAGATACCGTTGTCGCTGCTGATGGTGAGCTTGTGGATGTTGATGCCCAGCTGGTCGCTGATAATCTTGCTCACGTCGAGGAGCATGCCCTTGCGGTCGATACCCTTGATTTCGATGGTTGCATCGAAGAGCATCTGCTTGTGCATATCCCACTTGGCATCTACGATGCGATTGCCATAGCTCGACTTCAGCTTGGCTGCAATGTTGCAAGAACGCTTGTGAATCTCGATGCGGTTCTTGTTGTCGATGAATCCCATAATGTCATCGCCTGGGATAGCATGGCAGCAGGATGGGAAGATAAACTGGTTGATGTTCTCTTCGGTCAGAATGAGTGGCTTCTTCTTGTTGAAGTCCTTGCCCACCACGAAGAGTTCCTGCGTTTTTACGATTCCCGTAGTCTCTTCCTTGCTCTTGTTCTTGCCCAGGAATGGGATGAAGTTGCGCCAGCCTCCTGCACTCTGCTTTGGCTTCTTGTTCTTGCCTTGCAATTCATCGAGGTCTTTATCGCCCAGGATGAGGCAATGCTCTCCGATACTCTGGAAGAAGGTTTCGTGCTGCTGGATATTGTGATACTCGCAGAGCTTATCTACTATGGAGTTGGTCATCTCCATATTGTTCTTCTGGAGCCATTCGGTGAGGATGGTCTCACCCTTCTTCTGAATTTCTCGGGAGTCACGGCGCAGTATCGCCATAATCTTGCTCTTCGCCTTGGCGGTGCTTACGAAGCTGATCCAGTCGGGCTGCACATGCTGGCTCTTGGAGGTAAGAATCTCCACCTGGTCGCCACTGTTAAGCTTGTGGCTCAGTGGCACCAGCTTGTGGTTTACCTTGGCTCCGATGCAGTGGCTGCCCAGGAAGGTGTGTATCTGGAAGGCGAAGTCGAGCGCCGTAGAGTTGGCCGGCATCGTCTTGATTTCTCCCTTAGGGGTGAACACGAATATTTCTGATGCGTAGAGATTGAGCTTGATGGCGTCGAGGAAGTCCATGGCATCTGGCTGCGGATCATCAAGAATCTCCTTGATGGTGCTGAGCCAGTCGTTCAGCTCGTTTTCATCTTCTGTATATTCGCCGCCTTCCTTATATTTCCAGTGAGCAGCAAATCCCTTTTCTGCCACCTCGTCCATGCGGTCGGAGCGAATCTGAACTTCTATCCATCTTCCCTGCTTACTCATCAGGGTTACGTGGAGTGCCTGGTAACCGTTGGCCTTAGGATGGTTGAGCCAGTCGCGAAGACGGTCGGGATGGCTTTTGTATATCTGGCTGATGGCCACATAAACCCTGAAGCATTCGTTTACCTCGTTGGCGCGGTCTTTAGGCGTAACGATGATGCGGACGGCGAGAATGTCGTATATTTCATCAAACGATACGTGCTTGTTCTGCATCTTATTCCAAATAGAATAAGGGCTCTTGACACGCGCCTTGAGCTTGTATTTCACGCCCGCTTTGTCGAGAACTTCACGGATAGGGGCTGTGAATTGGGCGAAGAGCGTATCACGCTGCGCTTCGGTGTCGGCAAGTTTATGCTCTATGTTGGCATATTCCTGCGGATGGTCGTAGCGGAAGCTGAGGTTCTCCAGCTCGGTCTTGATTTTGTTGAGTCCGAGTCGGTTGGCGAGTGGAGCATATATATATAAGGTCTCGCCTGCAATCTTATACTGCTTGTTGGCAGGCTGCGATGCTAAGGTGCGCATGTTGTGCAGTCTGTCGCAAATCTTGATGAGAATCACTCGGATATCATCGCTCATGGTGAGCAGGAGTTTCTTGAAATTCTCCGCCTGTCCCGATGCTTTGTCGCCGAAGATTCCACCGCTTATCTTGGTGAGTCCGTCAACGATTTGTGCTACCTTTTCGCCGAAGATGTTGCTGATGTCTTCTACGGTGTAATCGGTGTCTTCCACCACGTCGTGGAGCAGGGCTGCACAGATGCTGGTGGAGCCGAGTCCCATTTCCTCGCAGGCTATCTGAGCCACGGCGATAGGGTGCATGATATAGGGTTCGCCCGAAAGACGGCGCACTCCTTTGTGCGCCTGTCGGGCGAAGTTGAAGGCTTTGGTCACAATATCTACCTTTTTGCGATGTCGCGAGCTGAGGTAGGTGTCGAGCAAATGCTGAAAGGCGTCGCCTATCAGTTTGTTGTCGGCTTGCTCTCTTTCTAGGTCTTTCAAGTTCTGGTCGTCCATAATCGTATCCTCCAGTTATATATTAATAATGTAAGAATAGTTAATTGGTGAATTTACTTCACTTTCAGTTTCTTTCCGGCACGGATGCTGTTGCCCGAAATCTTGTTGAGCTTGCGGAGCTTCTTCACGGTTGTTCCGTTGCGAGCTGCAATCTCCGATAGCGTATCACCTTTTCTGATGGTTACGCTCTTGTCGCCTCTATTCTTGCTGGTCTTTTTGCCCTTTTTGCTGCGGTTGTTGCGAACAGATTTCTTGTTGCGGCTGCTGTTTGATGATGAAACGCTGCTGCGTGAGCGGCTGCTGCGATTGCGGGTATAGCTTGGCTCGTCGTCGTTTACTTCCACCACATCGCGCTTGGCAAGATACTCATCTGCCTTGTAATTATAGATGGAGTCTTCCTTGTCGATGAATGCTCCGATGAGCGAAACAGGAAGGCGCACTGGCATTGGCTTGCGGTTGCCGTAGATGATGTCGCGGCGATACTGTGGGTTCAGGTTGCGGAGATGCTCTGGGCTGATGTTGAGCACCTGGGCTATCTGCTCTATATGTACATCCTTGGTTACTTCCACGGTGTCGGTCTTTACTGGCAACTCGGTTACCATCGGACAGATGTTGTGGTCGCAATAATAGTTCATGATGTAGTTGGCTGCGATGAATGCTGGCACATATCCGCGTGTCTCCTTTGGCAGGTATGGGTAAATCTTCCAGTAGTCGGTCTCGCCCTTGGCACGATGGATGGCCTTGTTTACGTTGGCAGGACCGCAGTTGTAGGCTGCGATAACGAGGTTCCAGTCGTCGAACAGCTTGTAGAGATCGCGCAGGTAGTGAGCGGCTGCATAAGATGCCTTCACTGGGTCGCGGCGCTCGTCGTAGAGGGTATTTACCTCCAGACCGTAGCGCTTTCCGGTGGCAATCATAAACTGCCAGAGACCGGTGGCTCCTACGCGGGAAACGGCCTTAGGGTTAAGTGCCGATTCGATGACTGGCAAGTATTTCAGCTCTAATGGCAGGTTGTAGGCTTCCAGTGCCTCTTCGAAGATAGGCATGTAGAAGTTGCTGGCGCCGAGCATGAAGCTCACGGAACGACGGAGCTTACCGCTGTAGCGGTCGATGAACTTCTGTACCACCTCGTTGTATGGCATTTCGATGAGGGTAGGCAATCGCTTCAGACGGTCGATATATACCTCTGTCTCGAAAACCGGGTTCACATCGCGATACTTGCACGATGTATCAGCCATCATGTAAGTCTGCGTATTGTATAAGTGCAAGAGGCTGTCAAGGTTGTCTTCCAAACCTACAGGCACTTCAAATTCTTCAGATTTACCGTCTTGGTCGGTCACGGTAATCACATCGTCATCTTCTCCTGAATTGTCATTTTGGGCTTGGATGCCCTGCCAGCTAAACAGCATCGCTGCTGCCATAATGATTATTTTCTTCATTTATCTTTTTTTCTATTTTTGTCTATATGATTTTTAATCTGATATTCTTAGAATATGGTGGGTGTGCGCCCGGTGCATCCTTCTTTTAGAATGTAAGCGAGCATTGCTCTTCTTTTAGAATGTAAGTGAGCATTGCACTCCCAGGGTTCCCGAACGTAGCGGGTTGGTGGAGCGGCCGTTGTTGAGCACGGCTGGTTCCACCCTGAGGCTGAGGTCGTCGGAGATGTCGAATTCTGAGAGCGATGCATCTACGTAGGCATCGATGACAGAGAAGGCATAGATACCTATCATCACGAAGGTTCCCATGTCTCTCCAACGGCGGAATCTGTCTTTACGCTTGCGGAATATCTCCTTGTAGCGTTCTATGTTCGATTCATTGATGGTGGCTCCCAGGTGCAGAAACTGGTTGTAGCTCTGCGTGTTCGGGTCATCATCCATGATGTCGAGGTAGGCTTGCGAATAGTCGTGGTACATCTGGTTGTTCCAGGTGATGGCGTAGGCGCAGCCCACAAAGCCACCATATATAATAGGTAGCTTCCAGTATTTGCGATTGTATATCTGTCCTGCACCAGGCAAGACCAAGGCAAGCCACATGGCTCGTTTGGTATCTGGCTTCCAGGTAGCCCAGTTGCGCTTTTTCTTTTGGGTAGGCTGCAACGAATGGTTGAGCTTTGCCAGGTTGAGACTGTCTTGGGCTGTGATGACCGAATCTACCGGTGTCTTTGCTTCCCGGGTAGCCTGTTGGGCAGAGTCGGAGGCTGCGAAGGCAGGTACGGCCACGTCAGCCTTCACCTTTTGCTTCTGTGCAGAGGCATTGAGTGAGGCAGCCAGCAATAAAGCCGAAATACAGATATGTGATAATTTCAAATTCACTTTTTATTCTTGTTTCAATTTATCGAAAACGTTCATGATGTGCTCCAGCTCCTCTTCATTGGCGAAAGGAATGCTGATTTTTCCCTTGCCCTTGGAAGAGCAGGTGAACTGCACCTTGGTATTGAGGAAGGAAGACAGACGGTCTCTGAGCATGGCGAACTCTTCTGGCACTTGCGCTTTGGCGGTGATGGTTTTCTTTCCGCTTTCCACGTCCTCGCCGTTTTTGAGTCGCTGCACCATTTCCTCCACCTTTCTTACGGAATATCCATTCTTCTGGATTTCCTTGAAGAGCTTGATTTGCAGTGACGGACTGTCGAGTGCGAGCAGGGCACGGCAGTGTCCCATATCAATTTCCTTCTTCTGCAGAGCCATCTGCACCTGTGCAGGCAACTTCAGCAGTCGGAGATAGTTGGCGATGGCAGCACGGCTTTTTCCCACGCGCTCGGAAACTTTCTCCTGGGTCATTCCCTCGTTTTCCATCAGATGTTCGTATGCAAGTGCTATTTCTATCGCATTGAGGTCTTGGCGCTGGATGTTCTCCACGAGTGCCATCTCCATCACGTTCTCATCGCTGATGGTGCGGATGTAGGCTGGGATGGCTGTGAGACCTGCCAGCTGGGAGGCTCTCCAGCGGCGTTCACCTGCTATGATCTGGAAGTGGTTTTCTGAAATCTGTCGCAGGGTGATGGGTTGGATGATGCCGATGGCACGGATGCTGTCTGCCAGTTCCTGCAAGCTTTCCTCGTCGAACTCTCTTCGGGGCTGATTAGGATTTGCCTCAATCTGGTCGAGCGGAATCTCGTTGATGGTGCTGCTGCCCTGCGTGCGGACTCCCTCGGTTGATATAAGGGCGTCGAGACCGCGCCCCAGGGCGTTGCTCTTCATGCCGTTATTGAATTTCTTATGTACTGCCATTTTTTACTTTGAACTTTGAATTTTGAACATTGAACTTTCCTCATGAAGGGTTCAATTTCTAACTCCTAACTATTTCTGTTGATAATTTCCTTCGCCAGTGCCAGGTGGTTCTTGGCACCATTGCTCTCTGCATCGTAGAGGATGACAGGGAGACCGTGGCTAGGACTTTCGCTCAGCTTCACGTTGCGCTGAATCACCGTCTTGAACACCAGTTCCTGGAAGTGGCGCTTCACCTCGTCGTAAATCTGGTTGGCAAGACGCAGGCGGCTGTCGTACATCGTGAGCAGGAATCCTTCTATTTCTAGTTTCGGGTTCAGCTTGCTCTTGATAATCTTGATGGTGTTGAGCAGTTTGCTGATACCTTCTAAGGCAAAATATTCGCATTGCACTGGGATAACGACGCTGTCGGCTGCTGTGAGCGAGTTCACGGTGATAAGTCCCAATGAAGGCGAACAATCTATGAGTATGTAGTCGTATTCTTGACGGATGGGGTCGAGCAGATTTTTGATGACCTTTTCTCGATTTTTTAGGTTGAGCATTTCTATCTCAGCACCCACGAGGTCGATGTGGCTTGGCACGATGTCGAGACCGTCGATGTCGGTGGTATAGATGGCATCCCGGATGTCTGCATGGTCGATGATGCATTCGTAGAGCGAACATTCCACCTCGCCAAGGTTTACGCCCAGTCCGCTGGATGCGTTCGCCTGCGGGTCGGCGTCGATGACAAGCACCGTCTTCTCCAGTGTGGCGAGCGATGCTGCCAGGTTGATGGTCGTAGTGGTCTTTCCGACACCACCTTTCTGATTAGCTAATGCGATTATTTTTCCCATTTCTTTTGTTTATATAATAACCTAAAGTGTGCGCCCGTGAGCTAAAAATGGCTTTCGGACGCAGAAATTTTCGGCAAAGATACAAAAAATATGCGAGAAATATGTTTCTTTAAAGGTTTTTTCGTACTTTTGCACCAAAAAGAAAGATATTTTTATGGAAAATAAGAAACCTTTAGTGTTAATTTCTAATGATGATGGCTATCATGCCAATGGTATTAAAACGCTTGTGAGCTTCCTTAAAGACTGGTGCGACTTGCTGGTTGTGGCTCCCGAAAGTGCACGCTCCGGCTTTGCCTGCGCCTTCTCGGCTACCACGCCGCTGCGCCTCAAGCGACGCCACAACATGGGTGAGGACGTGGAGGTGTGGTCGTGCAGCGGAACTCCGGTAGATTGTGTGAAACTGGCACTCGACCAGTTTCTGAAACATCGCCGTCCCGACCTCGTGATTGGCGGAATCAATCATGGCGATAACTCCAGTGTCAACAACCATTATTCGGGCACCATGGGTGTGGCGAAGGAGGGTTGCATGCAGCATATTCCAAGCATTGCCTTCAGCAGCTGCAACTACGATGAAACTGCCGACCTCTCGCCTTTGCGCGAGGGTGTAGTCAAGGTGGTGAAGATGGTGCTCGAGAAGGGCTTGCCTGAATATACCTGCCTGAATGTCAACTTCCCGGCGCAGCCTCCGTTCAAGGGATTCAAGGCCTGCCGAATGACGCATGGTTCGTGGATTAACGAGGTGGAACATCGCACGCATCCGCACGGCTATGACTATTATTGGATGGTGGGCGACTACCGCAATGATGAGCCTGAGGCTACGGATACCGACCAGTGGGCTGTGAACAATGGTTATATTTCCATTACGCCGACCAAGATTGATGTTACGGATTATGACTGGATCAAGAACTTTGAACTTTAAAATCTCAAAGGTCAAAGTTGAAAAATAAATATCATGAAGTATTATTTGATAGTAGGAGAGGCTAGTGGCGACCTGCATGCAAGTAGGTTGATGCACTCTCTGAAAAATATTGATGAGTTTGCTGAGTTCAGATTCTTCGGAGGCGATTTGATGGCTGCCGAAGGAGGCACTCGTGTCAAGCATTATAAGGAACTGGCCTATATGGGGTTTGTTCCTGTGCTTCTGCATCTTCGCACCATCTTTGCCAACATGAAAAAGTGCAAGGAGGATATCGTGAAATGGAGGCCCGATGTGGTGATTCTGGTAGATTATCCGGGATTTAATCTGAATATTGCCAAGTTCTTGAAAAAGAAGACGAATATACCGGCTTATTATTATATTTCGCCTAAGATTTGGGCTTGGAAGGAATGGCGCATCCGCAGCATTAAACGCGATATTGCCGAACTCTTCTCAATCCTGCCTTTCGAGGTTCCGTTCTTCGAGAAAAAACATCGCTATCCTATCCATTATGTGGGTAATCCTACGGCAGAAGAGGTGAATGGATTCAGAGCTTCTTATCAGCAGACTACCCTGGAGTTCTGTGAAGAGAATAATTTGGACAAGCATCGCCCTATAATAGCCTTGCTTGCCGGAAGCAGATTGCAGGAAATTAAGGATAATCTGCCTGCCATGATAGAGGTGGCAGAGAGATTCGAGGATTACCAGATGGTGCTTGCGGGGGCTCCTTCCATTGAGGATGCTTACTACGAGAAGTTTCTGAAGGGCACTCCTGTTAAGATGGTGCGCAACAAAACTTATCCGCTGTTGACTCATGCTACGGCTGCTTTGGTGACGAGTGGTACGGCTACGCTGGAGACGGCGCTTTTCGAGGTGCCGCAGGTGGTTTGCTATGAAACGCCACTGCCTCGTCTGGTTCGTTTCGCATTTAAGCATGTAATGTCGTGCAAGTACATCTCGCTGGTGAACCTGATAGCTGATAAGGAGGTGGTTCAGGAAATGTTTGCCGACCGTTTTAAGGTGGATGCTATCGCCGACCAGCTTTATCAGATTCTTCCTGGCAAGGAGGGTAGGGAGCGTATGCTTGCCGAGTATCGTGAGGTGAGAGAGCGCTTGGGCAATCAGGTGGCTCCGGATGAGGCTGCTGCCATCATGTTTGATCTGCTGGTAAAGCGCAGGGAGATGCTTCTCAAATTGGCTAGAGAAAGAGCGGAAGCCGAAGCCAAGGCTGCTGCCGAGGCCGCCGAGCGTGCAAGACTGAAGGCTTTGGCTGAGGCGGAAGCGGCAAAGAAGAAAGCTGAGCAGGAGGCTGAGGCGGCTAGGATAAAGGCTGAGCAGGAAGCTGAAATGGCTAGAAGAAGAGCCGAGGAAGCAAGAAGACTGGCAGAAGAAGAAGCAGAGCGTGCCCGGCAGGCGGAAGAGAAATCTTAGTTATAAGAAAAATCGCAGCACACCCCGAAATGGGCGAGCTGCGATTTTTTTGTTTTTATCCGAAAAGCTGGAGGGTGTAGAGGTAAATCACCGCTGCCGGTATTGCCATGAGCGATGAATCGAAACGGTCGAGCATGCCGCCATGACCAGGCAGGATGGTTCCGCTATCCTTCACACCCAGCGTACGCTTGAAGAGACTCTCTACCAGGTCGCCCCAGGTGCCGAAGAAGGCTACAACCACTCCAAGACCCACCCAGCCAGGAATACTCAGGCGATGGGCTGCACCATCATTGGCAATGTAACCGATGATGATGGCTGCGATAATCACGAAAATGCCGCCGCCGATGCTGCCCTCCCAACTCTTTGCCGGACTGATGCGGGGAAACAGCTTGTGTTTGCCGAAAAGCGAACCGCTGCAGTAGGCACCCGTATCATTGGTCCAGAGGAAGATGAAGATGCTCAAAGGCAAGAGCATGTCATAATGTATCTGGCCGTCGAATGCCGAAGTCTCGAATGCCAAAACGTTAATCATCGAGAATGGTAGGGCAATATACATCTGTGGAAGCATGGTGTAGGCCCAGTCGTTGATGGCATTCTTGTTGCCCGTGTAGAGCTCTGCAATGAAAAGATACACGATGGTGAGCAGATAAGGTACGAATACCACGAAGTTGCTCACGATGCCTGTGCGGAAACCAGCCACGGCTAGGAAGAAATATACGCCTGCCACGGTGGTGATGAAGCGATTCACGCAGATGTCTTCCTTCTCGTTTACCAGTCCGCAATACTCCCAAATGCTCAGTCCTGTAATCAGGGCGAAGAGGAATACCATCGCCCTAGGATTCAGGAAGCAAGAAACCATACAGGCGACGAAGAGTACGCCTGTAATGGATCTTATCACTAGATTTTTCTGTTTCTCAGTCATAGGTTTTCCTATTTTTCGTTATTTTTCTCGTTTTCAGAAGCATCCTTAGAAGAATTCTCAGAAGCATCCTTAGAAGAATTCTCTGAAGCATCCTTAGAAGCCTTAGTCTCAGAAGCATCCTTAGAAGAATTCTCCGAAGAAGTTTCAGAAGAATTCTCTTCTGCCTGCTTCTTTGCCTCTTCGTGATCCTTGATGGCTGCCTGAACCTCAGGCATGTCCATTACGGCGTCGTCAATCTTAGGCTGTTCGTCTTCCATGATTTCCTGCGAGCGGCTCAACCATGGGCGCTTGCCGAAGATGTGCTCCACATCCTCTGCCATGATTACCTCTTTCTGAATCAGCAGTTCGGCAAGGGCATTGTGACCCTCCTTGTGCTCCATCAGAATGTTCTTGGCACGGGTGTATTGCTCGTTCACCATCTGCAGAACCTCCTTGTCTATCTCGCGAGCTGTGGTCTCTGAGTATGGACGCTGGAACGAATACTCGTTCTGGTTGTAATAGCAGATGTTTGGCAGACTCTTGCTCATACCCAGGTAAGCCACCATGCCGTAGGCACTCTTGGTAGCACGCTCCAGGTCGTTCATCGCTCCGGAAGAAATGTGACCGGTGAAGAGTTCCTCGGCGGCACGACCACCCATCAGTGAGCACATCTCATCGAGCATCTGTTCCTTGGTGGTAATCTGACGCTCTTCTGGCAGATACCAGGCTGCACCGAGTGCCTGACCACGAGGTACGATGGTTACCTTGATCAGTGGGTTGGCATACTGGCAGAACCATGAAATGGTAGCGTGGCCAGCCTCGTGAAGGGCGATGCTGCGCTTCTCATCGGCAGTCATTACCTTGGTCTTCTTCTCCAATCCGCCTACAATTCTATCTACGGCGTCAAGGAAATCCTGCTTGCAAACCGCCTTCTTGTTGTGGCGGGCTGCGATGAGGGCTGCCTCGTTGCAGACATTCGCAATATCTGCACCCGAGAAGCCTGGAGTCTGGCGTGCCAGCAAATCTACATCCACGGTCTCGTCAATCTTGATAGGCTTGAGGTGAACCAGGAAGATGGCCTTGCGCTCGTTCAAGCCAGGAAGATCTACGTGGATTTCTCGGTCGAAACGGCCTGCACGGAGCAGGGCACTGTCGAGCATGTCCACACGGTTGGTTGCAGCCAGGATAATTACACCACTGTTGGTGCCGAAACCATCCATCTCTGTGAGCAGGGCGTTCAGCGTATTCTCACGTTCATCGTTGCCGCCCATGGCTGGGTTTTTGCTGCGGGCACGACCCACGGCGTCGATCTCATCGATGAAGATGATGCTAGGCGATTTCTCCTTTGCCTGGCGGAAGAGGTCGCGAACACGCGATGCACCTACGCCGACAAACATTTCAACGAAGTCGGAACCGCTCATTGAAAAGAAAGGCACACCAGCCTCGCCAGCCACAGCCTTCGCCAGAAGAGTCTTACCGGTTCCTGGAGGACCTACGAGCAGGGCGCCCTTAGGAATCTTACCACCCAAGTCGGTGTATTTCTGCGGATTCTTCAGAAAATCCACGATTTCCTGTACTTCCTGCTTGGCACCTTCCTGTCCGGCAACGTCCTTGAAGGTAATGCCGATGGCATTTCCCTTCTCATACATCTTCGCCTTGCTCTTTCCTACGTTGAAGATGCCACCGCCCATGTTGCTCATTCCGTTGCCCATTCTGCCCGACATCCAGTAGATGAAGAAGAAAAAGAGGAGCAGTGGGGCGAGGCTCACGATGAGACTCCAGAAGTCGTTGTCCTTCTGGTTGTCATAACTGAAGGAACGGATTTTTCCTTCTTTCACCATCAAGTTGCCGTAGCGGTCAACTTCGTCGACGGATCCGAACTGTACTTTTACGTATGGATTAGGACCCACGCTCTGGGCACTCAGCTTATATACATCGCGCGTATATTTTGGGTTGATGTATATCTTGAGGTTACTCTCAGTCTTGTTTGCCACCACGCTGAGCACGTAGCCCTTGTCCACGTATTGCTTGAACTCGGTGTAGGTAGCTTCCTTGGCTGCGCTTCCGCCCAAGGCATCTCCACCACCACTGAAGAATAGCGCAATGAGTGCTATGAGGATGATGGTGTAGAGCCAATTCATGTTAAACCTAGGCATCTTAGGACCATTTCCTCCGCCCGGGTTGTTTAAATTGTTGCTTTGATTCATATATTATATTTTTTTGTATGCAATGGTAATGTATCGGCCCCCGATGGTTAGTCGAGATTTGGAACATGGATGAGCTTTGCGTCAGCCCACAGGTGCTCCAGGTCGTAATAGGCACGAACTTCTGGCAGGAAGATATGGACGAGCACGTCCACGAAATCCATCGCTACCCACTGGTCGTTGCCAAGTCCGGCCACGTTGACCGGCTTTTCTCCGAGGTTCTTGCGGCACATGTCGCCCACCGATTCTGCGATAGCTTCCACCTGGGTAGGGGATCCGCCCTGGCAGATGACGAAGTATTTGGCGATGGTGCCATCCATTTCACTGAGGTCAGCGATTACGATATCTTGACCTTTTTTCTCTTGTATACCTTCTTTAATAGTCTCTACGAGTTGTTTAACTGTGTTCATTAATTCTTTCTTGTTTTTATTTTCTACCTTATTATATGTAATTATGGTACAAAGATACGCTAAATACCCGAAAAACCCA
>ERZ1026858.1194-NODE-1194-length-13535-cov-5.991617_pt1 | contig 13535 bp, 10 predicted proteins | sample MGYA00380159_ERZ1026858 | MGnify/ENA primary metagenome ERZ1026858 (study PRJEB33269, sample SAMEA4719795) | human gut metagenome | biome: human-associated habitat; feature: organic feature; material: feces | place: Cameroon | collected 2013-10 ...
CATTGCTACATATTATATTTATCAATAATTCTGTATAATTATTCCTGCTTTTCGTACTTTAGCGCTTTAAATTGATGACTTCCCATTGCAAAGGCACCGGCTGCTGCTGCCTGCAGCAGAATAAACAGGATACGCGCAGGCAGGTTTTGCCTGCTGACCGCCAGCTGTACCAGCTGGGCGGCAGCTGTAATTCCGGCAAGTACAGCCGCCAGCGTGCAGCTGCCCGGCAGTTTCAGAACGGTCTGCTCATGAATATACGCCCGCAGCGGTTCCCCCGCGGCGGTCAGCCGCACCAGCAGGTAGACGGCATACACCGCCGCCAGCAGCCCCGCCATATAGGGCAGCAGCAGCCAGAACGGCGCATAGGCGGTCGCACCGGGCACCAGGCCCGCAGCCACTACCAGCGCGGCCCCACCGCCGCACAAGACCCAAAGCCCGGCCAGTGCCCGGCCGCGGGATTTTGTACCTTTATAATGGTAGTGCGCACCGCGATACTGGTAGTTGCCGTTCAGGTCTTTTTCAAAGTCGTCCAGATAGGCGCGCTTCTTTTTGCGGTCCGCCATTATTCCAGCCCCGTCAGGTCGTAGTGGTCCAGCCAATCCTTGGCAGTCTCGCAGACGCCACGCAGGCAGCTTTCCTCAAAGGGGCTGACCAGGTCGGCGTTTTTCAGCAGCTCGGTAAACACACGGCTGCCGCCCTGGCGGGTGTAGGCCATGTAGTGGTCCCATGCGTTGGCGCGGTCCTTCTGCATCAGCGCCCAGATCTGCAGGCTGACGGTCTGCGCCAGGCAGTAGTCAATGTAGTAGAACGGGCTCTGGTAGATGTGCATCTGGCGCTGCCAGTACTCGCCTGCACCATAGAAGGGGATCTCGCCGTCCAGGCGCATCCAGGGCTGGTAGATGGCTGCCAGCTCCTTCCAGGTCTCGTGGCGCTGGGCCGGGGTCATATCCGGCTTTTCGTAGACGATATGCTGGAAGTGGTCCACCATCGTGCCGTAGGGGATGAAGGTCAGCGCCCCGGCCAGATGGCTGTAGCGGAACTTGCGGGCATCCTTGCCAAAGAAGCCCTCGGCCCAGGGCCAGGCCAGGAACTCCATCGACATCGAATGGACCTCGCAGCCCTCCATGCTGGGCCATACGGTGGAGTAGGGGATGCGCTTGCGGTTCATATAGGCGGCAAAGGCGTGGCCGGCCTCGTGGGTGACGACCTCGACATCGTGCTGGGTGCCGTTGAAGTTGGCAAAAATAAACGGCACTTCGTAATCATCCAGGCTGGTGCAGTAGCCGCCGCCCGCCTTGCCGGGGGTGGAGAGCAGGTCCATCAGCTGGTCGTCCAGCATCTTGTGGAAGAACTCGGCGGTTTCGGGGGAAAGTTCCTCATAGAACTTTTTGCCCTGCTTGAGGATGGCGTCGGCGTCGCCCGCCGGGCGGGGGTTGCCGCTGCGGAACATCAGGGCGTTGTCGGCGGCGTTCATCGGGTACTGCTTGCCCAGGCGCCTGGCCTGCTCACGGTAGATGCTGTCGGCCACGGGGACGAGGTATTTCACCACAGCAGCGCGGAATTTTTCCACATCGGCCTTGGTGTAGCAGTTACGGCCCATGCGGTAGTAGCCCAAGGTAGTGTAGCCCTCGTACCCCAGTTTTTTGCCCATGGTGTCCCGCAGGTGGACCATCTTGTCGTAAATGGAGTCGAACTCCTCCTGATGCTCCTTATACCAAGCACCCTCGGCTTTCCAGGCGGCCAGACGGCGGGCATCGTCGGGGTCGTTTTTGAAGGGAGAGAGCTGGCTTAGGGTGTAGACGCCGCCCTCAAAGGGGATCTGGGCCGAGGCGATCAGCTTGCCGTACTGGGTGGAGAGGTCATTTTCCTGGGCCATCTCGTCCAGGATTTCCGGCGAGAAGGCTTTCTGGGCGATCTCGGCGTTGAGGAACATCAGCTCACCGTATTCCTCGCCCAGCTGTTTCCGGTAGGGGGACGCCAGCAGGGCGGCGCTCCAGGTATTCTGGCACTCCTGGATCTGCGGGGTGGCAGCGTTCCAGAAATTCATCTCATCATCGTAGAATTCATCCCGGGTATCGATGGTGTTGCGGATGCTGGCCAGGTTAGCCAGCGTGTCCACGTGCTTGTTCAGGGTCTGTTCGTCCAGAAAGGCGGCCTTGGCGGCGGCGTAGTCAGGCGCGGCGGCAAAGCGCTGGGTCACAGCAGCAAACTGCGCCTTGATCTCGTCCAGGTTCGGGCGCTGATAGGGCATCTCAGAAAATTTCATGAGCGTATTTCTCCTTTGTGCGTTTTGTAGGCATTATAGCATAGAAGCGCAAAAAAGGCAAAGATATAAATAGATACAAAAAGCCTCCCTTGTGCAAAGGGAGGTGGCACGGCGAAGCCGTGACGGAGGGATTGTAACCTTACGTGGTAGACCGATTTGCAACGCAGACAGGACAATCCCCCACCGCTTCGCGGAGCCCCCTTTACACAAGGGGGTCTTTATGCGTCGTTAAATCCTGCGGTATCTCCGCTTCAAATTCTGCAGCAGCGTATGCTTGGGCCGGCTGCGGATCAATTTCCACAAAAAGCTGCTCAACGCCGCGCTCCTCGCGGGCATCGGGAGCCTGGCCGCCGTAGACGCAACGCTCCAGCAGGGCGCAGGTAGAGTGCCTTTTCCTGCTCGGTGGTGACGGTAAGCATATCACGCTTACGTATAACATCCGGTCCGTGATCCCGCAACAGAAAATCTGCATTTTTTCGCTATTTCGTCTTATATTTCGACATCCGTGCAAATGTGTTGGATTTTAACGGTACCACTTTTTTGGCAAGTTGCCGCAAATTTTGAAAACGCACGTTTTTCATGTTTTGCAAAACGCCAATTTATGCCCACACAAGCGATTCAAAATTGACCGCAGTAACTGTTATATGGTAGAATATGTCTATATATTATATGCTGCACCAGTGCCATTTTTAGGAGGGCCTTATGCAGAAAAATTTCACCCTAAAACGTATCGTCTGCCTCCTGGCAGCCCTTTGCCTGGCCGCCGGGCTGGTGGGCTGCGCTGATATGCCCGCCAGCAGCAGTGAGGAAAGCAGCCTGCCCACGATTTTGGTGGGCAGCGATGTCTACCCGCCCTTCAACTATATTGGCGAGGACGGCGCCCCCACCGGCATCGATGTGGAGCTTGCCAAAGAGGCATTCCGGCGCATGGGCTACCGCGCCGAGTTTACCATCATCGACTGGGAACGAAAGACCCAGCTGCTGGAAACCGGCGACATTGACTGCGTGTGGGGCAGCTTTACCATCAACGGACGGGAGGATGACTACCGCTGGGCCGGCCCCTACATGGCCAGCCGCCAGGTGGTGGCCGTAATGCCCGGCAGCGATATTGAAACTATTGCCGACCTGGAGGGCCGCACCCTGGCTGTGCAGAGCACCACTAAGCCGGAGGAACTGTTTCTGACTGACGCCACCCTGCCCGCCCTGCGGGACCTCTACTGCTTTGAGGACCGGGAGCTGATCTACACCGCCCTGGGCAAGGGCTACGTGGACGCCATCGCCGCCCACGAAGTCTCGATCCTGCAGTACATGCAGGACTACAACACTGAGTACCGCATTTTGGACGAGCCTTTACAAGTGGTGAGGCTGGGCGTCGCCTTTGGCAAAAACGACGTGCGCGGGCTGGAAACGCAGCTGACCGCCACCCTCGATGAGATGCGGGCGGACGGGACTTTAGCCGCCATCATCGGCAAGTATCTGGCAAACCCCGAGAAATTTTTGGAGGTGGACGGCCTTGTCGAATAGAAAAGTATCTTCCTTCACCGTCCGCTTTTTCTGGCCCCTGATGCTCTGCCTGGGGCTGGGGCTGATGGCGCTGGTGGGGCTGATGTCCTACCGCAGTGACCTGCACCTGGCCAGCCAGAACCTCACCGATGCCACCCAGTACGTCAAACAGCAGCGTACAGCCTACGACCGGTTCAACGATACCTCGGTGACCAAAAGCCTGATGCGCGTCATCGAGAACGCCCAGCAGATCGACCGCGAGATCCAGTACAAGATTGCCCTGACCGGCGAGGCCACGCTGAACACCGACGACCTGCGCCGCTATACCTACGAGCAGCGGCTGACCGGCATCATCCTGATGAACGAGCATGGCGTCGTCCAGCGGGAGTACAGCACTGACGGGCTGGACTACGCCGCCCTGCGCGGGTACGTCACCAAGGACACCGTGCTGGGAACCGCCCAATTCCCCATTAAGACCTACACCGCCCGCATCCGGCTGGACGATGGCTCCTACGTGGACCTGGCTGCCCACGGCCGCACCGACGAGCCGGGCGTGATCGTCGTTTATTATCATACCAGCGCCGAATATGCCACCGACTACAACCTGATCATCCAGAACTTGCTGGAAGGCTACGACCCCGGCACCGAGGAAACGCTGGTGGTCACCAGCGGCGACAGCATCATTGCCGCCAACCGCGAAGGCTTGGCCGGGCAGAACGTCGACGACGTGCCGGTGCTGCGCAGCATCCGGGAGAACGCCCACGGCGGCGAGATGACCCGCGTGCGGGCCGGTTCCGGCGACGGCGAGTGGGTCTACTGCATGCTGGAGCGCGGGCGGGACTACTACGTCTACGCCTACATGCCGCTGACCCGCGCGCTGGACACCACGCCCAAGAACCTGCTGTTCACGCTGGTGGCCTACGCCATGGTGCTGTTCATCGTCATCATGATCCGCTGGCGGCTCAAGCATGTCTACCAGGAGGAGCAGCTCCGCCGGGAGCAGAGCTACCAGCAGCAGTTGAAAGACGCCGCCCGCAAAGCCGAGAGCGCCAACCGCGCCAAGACCGAGTTTTTGCAGCGCATGAGCCACGACATCCGCACACCCATCAACGGCATCCGCGGCATGGTGGAGATCGGCGACCATTACAGCGAGGACCTGGCCAAACAGGCTGAGTGCCGTCGCAAGATTTGGGATGCTTCGACTCTGCTGCTGGAGCTGGTGAACGAAGTGCTGGACATGGGCAAACTGGAATCCGGCGAGATCGTGCTGGAAAGCTGCCCGTTCAACGTGATAGAGCTGAAAGACGGCATCCTCCAGACGATGGAGCGCGCCGCCGCCGAGCGCGGCATCATGATGACCGACCGCACCGAGGTCAAACACACCACACTCATTGGCAGCCCGCTGCACCTGAAGCGGCTGCTGATGAACATTTTGAGCAACGCCATCAAGTACAACAAGGACAACGGTTCCATCGACCTGACCTGCCGCGAGGTGCGCAGCGACGGCAAGACCGCGTGGATCGAGTTTATCTGCGCCGACACCGGTATTGGCATGAGCGAGGAATTCCAGAAGCACCTCTACGAGCCGTTCACCCAGGAGCACAGCGACGCCCGCACCTCCTACAACGGCACGGGGCTGGGCATGGCCATCACAAAAAGTCTGGTGGAGAAGATGGGCGGAACGATAGAATGCCGCAGTAAGCTAGGGGAGGGCACGACCTACTGCATCACGATTCCCTTTGCCATCGACTCCAGCGCTGCCCCGCGGGTAGAGGAAACCTCCGCCCTGCCTGCCGCCACGCCGGAGGGCATGCACGTACTGCTGGCCGAGGACAACGAACTGAACATAGAGATCGCCGTGTTTGTGCTGGAGAACGCCGGTGTCACGGTGACAAAGGCCGTCAACGGGCAGGACGCTCTGGACCAGTTTGCCGCCAACGCCCCCGGCACCTTTGATGCCATCATCATGGACGTGATGATGCCGGTGATGGACGGCTACCAGGCCACCCGGGCCATCCGCCAGCTGGACCGCCCCGACGCGGGCAGTATCCCCATCCTGGCCATGACTGCCAACGCCTTTGTGGAAGACCGCCGCCGTGCCTACGAAGCCGGCATGAACGAGCACCTGACCAAACCGCTGGAGCCGGAGGTAGTGCTGAGGACATTGGCGAAATATCGGAGTAAATAAGCAGGAAGGCCCCCTCACAGAGGGAGCCTTTAACGTAAAAAAGCCGCACATCTGTGCGGCTTTTTTGCGTATTATCATTATTTAGTCCCGGCTATACAAATCTCTCGTATACACCTTCCCGGCCACGTCGGCCAGCTCGGGGGCGGCGCGGTTGGCGAGGATCACATCACACTCGGCCTTGAATTTGTCCAGATCTTTCTCCACGCGGTCGCCGTAGAAAGTATCCTCTTTCAACGTCGGCTCATAGATAACCAGCGGCATGCCCTCGGCCCGCAGGCGGCGCATAACGCCCTGGATGCTGGACTGGCGGAAGTTATCACTGCCCGCCTTCATCGTCAGGCGGTAGATGCCGACGGCCTTCGGCTCGCGGGAGAGCACCTGCTCGGCGATAAAGTCCATACGGGTGGCGTTGGAGTCCACGATGGCCTGCATCAGATTCTGCGGTACATCGTTATAGTTTGCCAGCAGCTGCTTGGTATCCTTGGGCAGGCAGTAGCCGCCGTAACCAAAGGACGGATTGTTATAGTGGTTGCCGATGCGCGGGTCCAGGCAGACGCCGTCAATGATGTCACGGGTGTTCAGGCCGCGCACCTGGGCGTAGGTGTCCAGCTCGTTAAAATAGGCCACACGCAGGGCCAGGTAGGTGTTGGCAAACAGCTTGATGGCCTCGGCCTCGGTCAGGCCCGGGAAGAGGGTATCCACATTCTGCTTGATGGCCCCCTGCTGCAAAAGCCCCGCAAAGGTATGGGCACGGGCGGCAAGTTCCCCGTCCCCCGCCGGGCAGCCTACCACGATGCGGCTGGGGTAGAGGTTATCGTACAGCGCATGGCCCTCCCGCAAAAACTCCGGGCTGAAAAGGATATGCAGGTTGTGGAATTTTTTCCGTACCGACGCGGTATACCCGACAGGCACCGTGGATTTGATGACGATGGTCGCCTCCGGCGCATACTGTCCGGCCAGCGTCAGCACAGCCTCCACGCTGGAGGTATCAAAATAATTCTTCTTGGGGTCGTAGTTGGTGGGGGTGGAAACCACGATGATGTCCGCGCCGGTGTAGGCAGCGGCGGCATCGGTGGTCGGGTGCAGGTCCAGCTCTTTTTCGGCTAAATACTGCTCGATCTCCTTATCGGCGATGGGACTTTTGCGGGCCGCCAGCAGGGCCACTTTCTCGGGCAGAATGTCTACAGCCCATACCTCGTTGTGCTGGGCCAGCAGCACACTGATGCTAAGGCCCACGTAACCGGTACCGGCAACGGCGATTTTCATAAACAGGCGCTCCCTTAACAGTGATATTTATTGTAAGTATACCATGGTGCGAGGCCAGCCGCAACGGTTTTTACCGGATTTCCTTTTCTGTCCTCTTGTACCCCGGCCCAAAATGCGATATAATACCTATGTTTACTTTGAGTTTTGAGTATCCCCACGGAGGTTTATTAAAATATGAAACGTACCCGTACCCTTGCCCTGCTGACCGCGCTGGTCTGCCTGTGTGTGTCGCTGACGGCCTGTTCCCCCAAAGAAGTGCTGAAAAGTGCCATCCTGAAAACCACCACTGCCCTGGGCCTGCGCCAGGAAACCAGCGATGAGGACGAGGTCGACGACCTGACTTACGCCACCAGCGGCGGCGACGTGACCTTCCCCGAAACGATGGACACCACTGCCTCCAAGCTGGTGTCCGAGGTGGACGGCGACACCTTGTATGTAGCCTTTAACGGCATCCAGAACCGCAGTACCGACTACTTTGTGGCGGGTTCCGACAGCCTGTCCATCACCGGCTATGCCACCACTGAGTCCACCAACGAGAACTTCCAGACCTTCAAGATCGCCTTGTGGGAGCTGTCCGACGACAAGACTTCCACCAGCTATGTCATCGGCTCCACCGTCTACTACACCACCGACGGCACCTGCTACCAGTACAATGTTTCCGGCCTGACCCCCGGCAGGCAGTACAAGGTCTACATCAGCTATGATTCCACCCGTTACTATATCACCGGCGGGCTGAAGATCCAGGGCCTGGGCAGCGAGGAGCTGACCACCATCGAGAACGAGAACACCGTCCAGTAACCACAAAACAGCACCGCCCGCGCCGCGCCAAGACGGTGTGGGCGGTTTTGTTGTAGAGGAATTTTTAGAGGAAAAAGTAATGTAAAAGGGGAAGTTTATGCCAAACGTACAATTACGCAATACCCTGCTGCTGATGGGGGCTTCCTTCATCTGGGGCACCGCTTTTGTGGCGCAAAGCGTGGGCGCTGACCACATGGGCCCTTACAGCTTTCTGGCGGGCCGCAGCTGGCTGGCCTGTGTGTTTCTGCTGGGGCTGATGGCCGTGCTGCGCAAAGCCGGCAAGACCAACTCCGCCGCCGAGCCGGGCTTTTGGCAGAACCGCAAGGTGCTGGTAAAAGGCGGCATCTGCTGCGGCATCGCGCTGTTTGCGGCATCTGCTGCGCAGCAGATGGGCATTGGCACCACCAGCACGGCCAAGGCCGGGTTCATGACCGCTTTGTATGTAGTGCTGGTGCCGGTGTTCGGCGTGTTTTTTGGCCGCCGCCCCGGCGTAAAGCTGTGGTGCTGCGTGGCCGCCAGCGTGGTGGGCCTGTATCTGCTGTGCCTGGCCGGGCACGACAGCCTGGCCCTGACCGGCGGCGAATGGCAGCTGCTGGGCTGTGCCTTTTTGTTTGCCACCCAGATTTTGCTGGTGGACCACTTCAGCCCCAAGCTGGACGGTATCCAGCTGAGCTTTGTGCAGTTTTTGACGGTGGCAGTCATTTCCACCGTGTTTATGCTGATTTTTGAACAGCCCACCATCGAGCAGTTCCGCCTGGCGGCGGTGGCCATCGCCTACTGCGGCATCATGTCCAGCGGCGTGGCCTACACACTGCAAATTGTGGGCCAGAAAGCGCTGGACCCCACCATTGCCAGTTTGGCTATGTGCTTGGAGAGTGTGTTCAGTGCCTTGGCCGGTTGGCTGATTTTGGGCGAGACGCTTTCCACCACCGAGCTGTGCGGCTGCGGCCTGATGTTTGCCGCCATCGTAGCCAGCCAGCTGCCGGATAAAAAGAAAGTTTAAGTAAAGGCCCCCTCTGCGAGAGGGCTCTCGCGAAGCGGGTGGGGTAGAGACTTTCCCAAGGCGCCCTCCCTCAGTCGCCTCCGGCGACAGCTCCCTCCCAGAGGGGGCCTTTAATAGGAGCATCTATGAATGACTTGCGCTTAATTTTCCGCTATGGCAAGCCCTACCGCCGGGATCTTTGGGCGGCTGCCGGGCTGATCTTTATTGAATGTATCTTTGAGATGGTCATCCCCGTGCTGATGTCCACCCTGGTGGACGAGGGTGTGCCCAGCCACAACATGGCGATCATCCTGCGGCAGGGCGGGTTGATGGCACTCTGCGCGGTGCTGGCACTGATCACCGGCCTGCTGTATGCCCGCTATGCCGCCCGGTTCGCCAACGGCTTTGCGGCCGAGCTGCGCCTGGCCGAGTACGCCGCCGTGCAGAAATTCGACTTTGCCAACCTGGACCATTTTTCCTCTGCGTCCCTCGTCACCCGCATGACCACCGACGCCACCGTGCTGCTCAACGCCATCAACGCAGGCCTGCGCCCCTTTGTGCGCAGCCCGGTCATGCTGGCCATGGGTCTGGGCATGGCATTTCTGCTCAGCCCCAAGCTGACGATTGTTTTCCTCATCACAACGCCTATTCTGACCATTTTGCTGACGCTCATCGTGTGCAAGGTCGGCCCGCTGTACGGCCGCCAGCAAAGCGCTGTCGACCACCTGAACAGCCGCATCCAGGAATCCCTCACCGCCATCCGCGCCATTAAAGCGTTCGTGCGCGGCGATTATGAAAACGAGCAGTTCAACGCCGTCAACACTGAGCTGAGCGACGCCAGCACCGAGACCTTCCGTTACGCCGTGCTCAACCTGCCCGCGTTCCAGACCATCATGTACACAGCCATCGTCTGCATCATGTGGTTCGGCGGCGGGTTCATCCTGCAGGGCGACATGAGCGTCGGCCAGCTGACCGCCTTTTTGAGCTACGTTTTGCAGGTGCTCAACTCGGTCATGATGTTCTCCGGCGCGTTTTTGCAGATGACCCGCTCGCTGGCCAGCGCCCGCCGCATCCGCGAGGTGCTGACCGAGCAGCCCGACCTGGCCAATGCTGCCGATCCGTTGGAGACTGTGCCGAACGGTCAGATCGACTTCGAGGGCGTCAGCTTCAAGTATAACGCTGCGGCACAAAAAAGTGCCCTGTCCGACATTACGCTGCACATCCCCGCCGGGGCGACCGTGGGCATCATCGGCGGCACCGGCTCGGCCAAGACCACGCTGGTCCAGCTGATCCCCCGCCTGTACGACGCCACCGAGGGCACCGTGAAGGTCGGCGGCCACGACGTGCGGGACTACGACCTGACCGCCCTGCGGGACGCCGTAGGCATTGTGCTGCAAAAGAACCTGCTGTTCTCCGGCACCATCCGGGACAACCTGAAGTGGGGCAACCCCGACGCCGCCGAGGAACAGCTGTGGGCCGCCTGCCGCGCCGCTCACGCCGATGAGTTTTTGGACCGCATGCCCGACGGCCTGGATACCGACTTAGAGCAGGGCGGCGTCAACGTCTCCGGTGGGCAGAAGCAGCGCCTTTGCATTGCCCGTACCCTGCTGAAGCACCCGAAGGTGCTGATTTTCGACGACTCCACCAGCGCCGTGGATACTGCCACCGAGTCCGGCATCCGCCGCGCCCTGGCCGAACTGACCGACGTGACCAAGCTGATTATCGCCCAGCGCATTTCCTCGGTGCAGAGCGCCGACCTCATCGTAATCTTGGAGGATGGTCGCCTGCACGCCGTGGGCACCCACGCCGAGCTTCTGGAAAAAGATACGATCTATCAGGAAATCTACTATTCCCAGATGAAGGGAGGCGACCCCGATGGCGAGTAAAAAGAAAGTCACCGGCGGCAAGCGCCCGCAGAACCTGCGCCGCACGCTGGGACAGTTCAGCGCCTATCTGGGCCGCCACCGCATCATGATCGGCCTGGTGGCGCTGCTGGCGGCCATCAGCGCCCTGGCCGCACTGTTTGGCACCTACATGATCCGCCCGGTAGTCAACGGCCTGCTGGAAAACGGCAGCAAAGCCTACCTAGCCGGGGCCGTGGGCCTTACCGCCTGTATTTATATCATTGGTGCGCTGTCCACCCTGGGCTATACCCAGCTGATGGTGCGCGCCGCGCAAAAAGTACTGCAGGAGATCCGCCAGGATCTGTTTGCCCACCTGCAGACCCAGCCGCTGCAGTACTTTGATACCCACCGCAACGGCGATTTGATGAGCCTTTTCACCAACGATGTGGACACCATCTCCGATGCACTGAACAACAGCTTTGCTGTCGTTATCCAGACCTTTATCCAGGTCGTGGGCACCCTGCTGATGCTGTTTATCCTCAACTGGCGGCTCTCTCTGCTGGTGGCGATGGGTTATGTGGGCATGTTCTGGTACATCAACTTTTCCACCCAGCACAGCCGTGCCTACTATGCCAAGCAGCAAAGCAGCCTGGGCGAGCTGGACGCTTACATTGAGGAAATGATCGCCGGGCAGAAGGTCGTGAAGGTGTTCAACCACCAAAAGGCCGACCTGGCCGAGTTTGCCGCCCGCAACGAAAAGCTGCGCCTGGCCGGCACCGGCGCGCAAAGCTATGCTGCCACGATGGTGCCCGCCGTCGTCAGCATCGGCTACATCAACTACGCGGTCATTGCGGTGCTGGGCGGCCTGATGGTCATGAAGGGCTGGACCGACCTGGGCAGCCTGGCCAGCTATCTGGTGTTTGTGCGCCAGACCACCCTGCCCATCAACCAGTTTACCCAGCAGGGCAACTTCCTGCTGGCGGCGCTGGCCGGTGCCGAGCGTATTTTTGCCGCCATGGAGCAGTCGCCCGAAGTGGACGAGGGCACGGTAGAGTTGGTGAACGTGCGGAAGAACGCCAACGGCCCCCTGACTGCCTGCCCCGAGGTCACCGGCCGCTGGGCCTGGCGTGATTCCGCCCACCCGGACGTAGCGCTGGAGCCATTGCGCGGCGATGTGCGGTTCCATAACGTCAGCTTTGGCTACACGCCGGAGCGGCTGATTTTGCAGGACCTTTCGCTGTACGCCAAGCCGGGGCAAAAGATTGCCTTTGTCGGCTCCACCGGCGCGGGCAAGACGACGATCACTAACCTGATCAACCGCTTTTACGATGTCACCGCCGGGTCCATCACCTACGACGGAATCGATGTGCGACTCATCCGCAAAAACGCGCTGCGCTCGTCTCTGGGCATCGTGCTGCAGGACACCCACCTGTTTACCGGCACCGTGGCGGACAACATCCGCTTTGGCAAGCTGGATGCCACGCAGAAGGAAATCGAGAAGGCCGCAAAGATTGCCAACGCCGACTCCTTCATCCGCCGCCTGCCCCAGGGATACGACACGATGGTCACCTCCGACGGTGCCAACCTGAGCCAGGGCCAGCGCCAGCTGCTGGCCATTGCCCGCGCCGCCGTAGCCGACCCGCCGGTGCTGATTTTGGATGAAGCCACATCCAGCATCGATACCCGCACCGAGGCGCTGATTGAAAAAGGCATGGACGGCCTGATGGAGGGCCGCACGGTGTTTGTCATCGCACACCGGCTTTCCACCGTGCGCAACGCCGATGCAATTATTGTGCTGGAACACGGCCGCATCGTAGAACGCGGCACCCACGATGAACTGCTGGCCCAAAAAGGCGAGTATTACCAGCTGTACCACGGCATGTTTGAACTGTCGTAAACGGACGCGGCGGTGGTTTCTCCAGCTTTCTCAGCTTTTGGAACACGCCGCGGCCCCGTGGCCCGGATTTTTGAAAAAAATTCTGCAAACCTGTTGACATATGTCCACGGTTGTGCTATTATACTATAGCACTCCGAAACGCGGAGCATATATCGCGGGGTAGAGCAGATGGTAGCTCGTCGGGCTCATAACCCGGAGGTCGCAGGTTCAAGTCCTGTCCCCGCAACCAACAAAAGCTCGTTGAAACGACAAGTTTCAACGAGCTTTTTTCTATATTGTGGCAAAAGTGGTAACTATCTGGTAACTTTGACCCCAAAATGACCCCAAAACGGGAAAATGACTGCGCCCGGACGGTTGAACTTTTCAACCGTCCGGGCGTTTTTTGTGGATAAATTTTGCGGAGTTGGCAGGTAAATATAGGATCGGTCAGCGTGGTCAGCCTGCCTTGACCAGTACCAGTACGCTGTTGGTTGGCACTACGATTTGTTCTTGCTTGGTAGGAATAGGTGGATTCTTGTACTGACGCAGGGCTTTTTGGATTTGCTGCTTGACTTCCAGCAGGGCGGCTTCCAGTGTGACTGCTTGGGTAGTGATTTTGGGAAAGTCGGGAACATGGGCGGTGCAGCCGTCTGCCGAGAGTGTGCAAAGCACCGGATAAGGCTGATTCTCTACGGAGATGCTGTACTCCATCCCGAACAGATCATCCATCTTGTCCATCTCGCGCCGTTTGTGTTCGTCCATACTGTGGACATAGGTGTCCATTGTGAACCTGTCTCTTATAGACATCTGAC
>ERZ1026858.1202-NODE-1202-length-13458-cov-11.610311_pt1 | contig 13458 bp, 7 predicted proteins | sample MGYA00380159_ERZ1026858 | MGnify/ENA primary metagenome ERZ1026858 (study PRJEB33269, sample SAMEA4719795) | human gut metagenome | biome: human-associated habitat; feature: organic feature; material: feces | place: Cameroon | collected 2013-10 ...
AGTACGGTCTCGTGGGCTCGGAGATGTGTATAAGAGACAGTGGCAGAGAAGGCGAAGCGCACGTTCTTGAGCACTTCCTTGGCGGTTTCGCTCTTGAGGGCGGCTTCAACGGCAGCCACTTCCGACTTCGTGGCAACAGTACCTACCACGCAACCACCTGCGGCCTGCGGGTTGAGCACGTCGCCAACGGTTTTCTCAACGATTTCCGTTTCTTTGGCGTTGCCCTTCTTGGGCTGTTCCACCTTGATAGGCAGTTTTCTGAGTTCGGCCAATTCGCTGCCCAGTTCGCCCACGTTGAAGGTGGTCCAGAATTCGAGGTTGGCGCTACCAGTGAGGAGCTGCTGAACGTCTTCAGGGTCGGTCACACCAGGCATTTCCACCATAATCTGTCCGAGCTGTCCCTTACCACGAAGGATTTGGATGTTTGGCTGAGCCACACCATACTGGTCAATACGAGAGCGGATGACTTCGTAGGCATTGTCGACGGCGCTTGCCACTTTCGACTTGATGAGTTCCTTCACTTCCTGGTCGGTGCTCTTATATGTTATACCGTCGCTTCCCAGCTTTTCAGCAAAGATGGCACCGAGCTGGTTTTCACCGTAGGCCTTCTGATAGCTGGCAGCAAAGATGTCGATAAAGTCACTGCCTGTGCGTGAAGCCTCAGCCTTGGCTGTAGCCACAATTTTCTGAAATTCGGGGTCGTAAGCCTTGCTGCCTGCGTCGGCCAATACCATGTCGGGCACTGACACTTCCAAGAGGAAGCTCACACCGCCTTTGAGGTCAAGACCAAGACCGATTTGGAGCTTTTCGCAGTCGGCCAGCGTTTTCCAGCCCAAATAAACTTTCTCATTGCGCTTGGCATCGAGGAATGCACGAGCGGCATCCTTGCCTTGTGTGGCTTCAATCTTTTCGGCCTCTTTCTTGTATTTGTTCGTCACGAAGGAGAATGAGAAATAGAAGAGGCAAATCAATGTCAGCAGCACAGCAATGAATTTCACAAATCCTTTGTTTTGCATGTGATTGATACTATGATTTTTAATTATTGATTTTGTTTTTCCAACGGATTTACTTTGTTGAACGTGCAAATATACACGTTTTTTTTCAATTGTCGGAATCTTGCGCCCATTTTTAGGGGGATTCTGAATTTTCTGGCACGAGGAACGGCATAATATCTGGCCTTGAACAGTGTCGGCAGACGGGCACAAAGGGCGGCTTACGCGGCTGGAATCCACCAAACAGGAGGCGGCGCGGGGAAATTTGCAGGGAAATGGTTTTGCCGTGAGGGGATTTAGATGTAACTTCACAGCTTCAAAGTAAAAACTCTATTTCCCATATATGGCAAAGAAAAACTCAAAACTCATGATTGTTTTTGCCGCCATCGCCTTGGCGGCCTATGGTTGTCGGCAGTTCTCATCGAACGAGACGGCCGACACAACGAACGCCACCACACGAAGCGCCGAGAGCGGCCACGCGGAGAAGACGGCACAGGAAACGGCACCGGCCGGCAACCGCGACCAGGGGGCTTATGAATGCCCGCGATGGGTCAAGACGGGAACGGCGGAGCAGATGCTAAACCGCATGGCCTACACGGTGTCGTACAACGGCGAACGCCTGACGCCAAACTGGGTGGGATGGGTTTTGACGGCAGCGCACACCGACGGTTCCTTTGAACGCAAAGGACACAAGTTTATGGAAGACCAGGAGGTGCCGGCACCCCGCGCCACGTATGCAGACATCCGCGAAGGGGAATGTGGCTATCAGCGTGGACATATCTGCCCGGCGGGCGACAACAAATGGTCGTTTCAGGCACAGAAGGAGGCATTTCTCATGACGAATATCTGTCCGCAAAACGGCGACCTCAACCAGCGCGACTGGAAATATCTGGAAGAGGCATGCCGCGACTGGGCAAAGCGCTACGAAAGGATTTACATCATGGCGGGGCCTATCTTCCGTTCGAAACGCCCCGAGACGGTGGGAAGCAACGGGGTGTCGGTTCCAGATGCTTTCTTCAAGGTGGTGCTGCGTTTGGGAGAGAACAGTTCCGACACGAAGGCCATCGGTTTTATCTATGAGAACCGCAAGGGCCACCACGAAATGGCGCATTACGTGCACTCGGTTGACGAAGTGGAGGCAGCCACGGGACTGGATTTCTTCTACCAACTGGACGACAAAACAGAAGAGGCGGTGGAGCAGGAAAGCAATCTGGCTGACTGGTAAAGAGACGCTGGAAAGACGGCCTGCCGCCGACAAAAAATAGAGGGGTGTTCTGAACCATCTGCGCTGCGATTATGGTCTGCAGCGGATGGTTTAGAACACCCCTCTGATATTATGGTAATACCATTACTTACTTCACCGTCTTGGTATAATTATAGTCACTGCCTTGAATGGTGGTGATGCCGTTGCTGACAAACACACGTTGGCGACCTTTCAACGCCTGCCACGTCTGTGTGCCTTTCACGCGCTTACACAAAATGGGCTGCTTGCCATCGAGGAAGATTTCGGCAAAGAGGGAGTCGCGACTATAAACGAGAAATACGGGTTTCTCGCCCTCGTCAAATCGCTCGCCCACTTCCCACACACGCACACAATCGTGTAGGGCATTGCTCCATTGATAACCCTCAGACGTGAGGCAGCCGTGGTCGTCGCGGTCGCTACCGACAAGGCGGCCGATGGTGGAGCGGGAACAGGCGGAGACAAGCAGCAGAAGGCCAGGAAGGATGAGGGGCAAGAGATGGTATAAGGATTTTCTTTGTTTCATAAAGCTGTGGGGTTGAGGTGTTAATTGATGGGGTGTTCAAAATTTAGAATTCCCAAGATTGGTAGAGAGGCGCCAGCGCCCCTGAAGGGTAGGGTGTTCAAAATTGGAATATTATGTCGATGGAGATTGTTGTACGGAAAAGCCCTATCTGCGGCCCTGCGCGGGCTGAAAGCCCAACAAGTCCGTAGCCCAGGGCAACGCCCTGGGTACCATGCCTCCATTCCCTACGCCCTGTAAGGGCAAAAGTAAAAGCCAACCATTCGCCCATACTTTTGCCCTTACAGGGCGTAGGCGTTTATACGTTGATACCCAGGGCGTTGCCCTTGGCTGTGGACTGACTGCCCTTTCAGGGCGCTCCTTTTCGCGCTTTGTTCGATTATCATGTGCGCATGCTTCGCCACTTGTTGTTTGGCTCAAAACCGCGCAGAGATTTTTCTGGATTTTGAACACCAGGGGACGTCAGGGGAAGGCTTTCTCCAAACAAAAGTAGTGCAACTGCCGAAGATGACCAAGCAAAGCGGGCGTTTTTTGCATGCAGCCCACTGCAAAAACAGGTTTGGGCAGCCGATGAAAAGATTCTGAAGCCGCATCAGAAGTACACGCGAACCAACAAACACAAGAAAAACGGCGTTTTGTTTGGCTCTCCCACAAGCAGTCGTTAACTTTGCAGATGGCTTTGCCCTCTTTGACAGGCAAGACTATCGGTTGTTCTTTCGAGAACATCAAAGATGCTGGCCACATGCCAATGGAGCGTTATGCTCCGAGGCGGCAAGCCCCATCCACTATAAAATCCATAAAGAAAGAAAAACATGTCTGAAAGAAAAGTGAGAGTGCGCTTCGCACCCAGCCCCACCGGACCTCTGCACATCGGAGGTGTCCGCACAGCCCTCTATAACTATCTCTTTGCACGCCAGCACGGCGGCGACCTCGTGTTCCGCATCGAAGACACCGACTCCAACCGCTTCGTTCCCGGCGCAGAAGACTATATCCTCGAGTCGTTCCGATGGCTCGGCATACAATTTGACGAAGGTGTCAGCTTCGGCGGAGAACACGGCCCCTACCGACAGAGCGAACGCCGCGACATCTATAAGAAGTATGTCAAACTGCTGCTCGATGCTGGAAAGGCCTACATCGCCTTCGACACGCCAGAGGAACTGACGAAGAAGCGCGAGGAAATCGAGAATTTCCAATATGATGCCCACACGCGCGGCATGATGCGCAACTCTATCACCCTCGGCGAAGAAGAGACGCAACGCCTCATCGAAGCTGGCGAGCAGTATGTGGTGCGCTTCAAAATCGAGCCGGGCGAAGAGGTTCACGTTGACGACATCATCCGTGGCGACGTGCGCATCATGTCGGACGTGCTCGACGACAAGGTGCTTTACAAGAGTGCTGACGAGCTCCCCACTTACCACTTGGCCAACATCGTTGACGACCACCTCATGGAAATCACACACGTGATTCGCGGTGAGGAATGGTTGCCAAGTGCCCCACTCCACGTGCTCCTCTATCGCGCCTTCGGATGGGAAGACACCATGCCACGCTTTGCCCATCTGCCGCTTTTGCTCAAACCCGACGGCAAAGGCAAGCTCTCTAAACGCGATGGCGACCGCCTCGGATTCCCCGTATTCCCGCTGGAATGGCACGGTGCCGACGGCACCATCTGCTCTGGCTACCGCGAAAGCGGCTATCTGCCTGAAGCTGTTATCAATTTCCTCGCCCTGCTCGGATGGAACCCAGGAACAGACCAGGAAATCCTTTCTATGCAGGAGCTCATCGAGCAGTTTGACCTCTCGAAGTGTTCTAAGAGCGGAGCGAAGTTCGACTATGTCAAGGGACAATGGTTCAACCGCGAATACATTCTCAAAACAGACGACAGTGTGCTCGCTCCGCAGTTTGACAAGATTCTCCGCGAAAACGGCATCGAAGCGCCCATCGAACGCGTTGAGCAGGTGGTGGGCATGATGAAAATGAAGAAGATTTCTTTCATCAAAGAACTCTGGCCGCTCTGCGACTTCTTCTTCATCACCCCGACGGAATACAGCATGGACGACAAGTTCACCCGCAAGAACTGGAAGAACGGTGCCGCCGCCGAAATGCGCGAACTCAAAACGCTCCTCGAAGGACTCGACGACTTCAGCATTGAAAGCCAGCGCACGGCCATCGACGCTTGGGCGGAAGCTGGAGGCCACAAACCCTGGAACGCTTGGCGTGTCTGCCTCGTGGCCGCAGGAAAGGGCCCTGACATGTATGAGCTCGCTGCTTTCCTCGGCAAGGAGGAAACACTGCGACGCATGGACAACGCCTTGCAGGCTCTGCCAGAAGCATAAGACATAAACAAGTGTCTTGAGTAATGGTGAAAATCCTGTGCGCAGGATTCCAATACAAAAAATCTGACTACCCACATAGAAAAAGTGTCGTGTATTCATTAGCAATCTATCTCTACATGCTCTGCGCAAACATCGTGTCGCTCTTCAACAAGAAGGCGCGACTCATGATGCGCGGCCACCATCAGGCTTGGAAAATCCTGCGCCAGAAAATCGGCGACGGCGAATATTATTGGTTTCATGCCGCCTCGCTCGGCGAGTTTGAACAAGGGCGCCCTCTCATGGAGCGCCTGCGCCGCGAACACCCCGAAGCCAAAATCCTCCTCACTTTCTTCTCGCCCTCGGGCTATGAGGTGAGGAAGAACTACGAGGTGGCCGATGTGGTGTGTTACCTCCCCTTCGACACGCCGGCCAACGCCCGCAAGTTCGTGCGTCTGGCGCGTCCCAAAGCGGTGTTTCTCATCAAATATGAATTCTGGCGCAATTACATCGACGTGCTCCACCGCCGTGGGATTCCCGTCTACAGCGTGTCGAGCATCTTCCGCGAAAACCAAGTGTTCTTCCGCTGGTATGGCCAGAAATATGCACGTTGCCTGCGTCGCGTGACGCATTTCTTCGTGCAGAACGAGGCCTCGCGCCAACTGCTCTCGCGCCTTGGCGTGACGGCAGTGAGCGTTGTCGGCGACACGCGTTTTGACCGCGTCATCGACATACGCAACGCTGCGAAGCCTCTGCCGCTCGTTGAGCGCTTTGCCAAAGGACAGGTACTCGTGGCGGGCAGTTCGTGGGCGCCCGATGAAGACCTCATCATTCCTTTCTTCAACGCCCATCCCGAACTGCGTCTCGTCTTGGCGCCTCATGTGGTGAGCGAAGAACATCTGAAGGAGATTGAACGGAAATTGCAACGCAAAACGCTCCGCTACTCCTGTGCCACGGAAGCTAACGTGGCGGAGGCGGAATGCCTCATCATCGACTGCTACGGCCTGCTTTCTTCCATCTATCGCTATGCCACCGTGGCCTATGTTGGCGGCGGTTTCGGCGTGGGCATACACAACGTGCCTGAAGCAGCGGTCTACGGATGTCCCGTCATGATAGGTCCCAACAACGAGAAGTTTCGCGAGGCACGCGACCTCATCGCCTGCGGCGGCGTGAAGGAAATTCACGACACTGACGATTTCAACAGCACGCTCAGCACGCTGCTTAACGACAAAGCAGCACTGAAGGAGGCTGGCGACGCCGCGGCAAACTATATCGCAGGCAACGCTGGTGCTGCCGATGCCATCTTCCAAAGCAAGGCTGTTTGTTTTGAATAAGCAATACCGCCTGCTTAGAACAGGCCATTGGCAACGGCGGCATGACTAAACCCCATAAGCACAATCGTTGGAGCGTCTTCTGATGCTCCAACGGTTTTTTTATTTGGAGAAGAAGGCGCTAATATGGTAGCCCAAAACTTCACTGAAACTGCTCCCAAAAGAGGTGGAAAGCCTCTGTAAAGAATCAATGCCATGAGCGCATATCTCCACAGAGTCAGTTGACGAGATAATTCATCAGAAGGGTAAAAGTTTACAAAGTCTCCTTGTATTTATCGTCCAACGAGTTGAAAAAAACTTCAATTTTCCCCATGCCCAGGCGAAAAGCAATTCATATGAAAAAGCTTCGAGCATCTCGTCTGACCGTTATCTTTTTATCTATTTAACTCTCAGTGTGCAATAATTAACACCAAGAATATCAACCAATACATTTATAATATCTTACTTTGCAATCATTGGCATAGCAAGCCAAATAATCATAATTTACAAATCATAAAATAAAAGCCAATGAGAACTACTACCCTCCTACTGAGCAGTGTGAGCTTGGGATGCATTCTATGCGATGCCCAGGCCCAAAAAACGCCTACGCCTGTTGTGGAGAAGCCCAACGTCATTCTCATATATGCCGATGACATGGGAATGGGAATGCTGTCGTGCCTTGGTCAGAAAGAATTTATGACCCCCAATCTCGACAAACTCTTCCGCCAAGGCACACAATTCACACACGCTTATGGTTGCATGGTCTCGGCAGCCTCGCGAGCCTCGTTGCTCACAGGCTACCACGACATACGCAAGGAAAAAATCCGTGTGAGTGGTGGTGGACGTCTGCTACTCGACCCGTCCACGGTGACAGAGGCCCAAATAGCTAACATTGAGGCCGACATCGACCAAAAGGACGTACGCCTGCCAGAAGGAGACCTGTATCTGCCACAAGTTTTTAAGAAGGCAGGTTACGTGACGTGCGAAATAGGCAAGTTGGAATATGGCTGGACTGCTACACGCGACCAAATGACACGCCACGGATGGGACCACTACTATGGATATCTTGACCACGTGGGCTGCCATGGGTACTATCCGCCCTACCTCTTTGAAGACGGAAAGATTGTGATGATAGAAGGCAACACCCACAAAGACTGCGCCAAAACAAAAGAGCCTGAAACCCAGACGGCCTACAATGAAAGATGGAACATGGAGGGAAAAGCAGTTTATTCGCAAGACCTCTTTGACGAGAAAATGAAAGAATTTATCAACGACAACAAGGATCGTCCCTTCTTTCTCTTTCATCCCACACAGTTACCCCACGGCCCCGTCATGGTGAAATCCGTTCACGAACAAGTGAAAGACAATCCACACCTCACCCAGATTGAAAAGGAATATGCCTCAATGGTTATCCGCATCGACAGCATCACTGGTATGCTCATGAACGAGGTGGAACGCTTGGGCATTGCAGAAAAAACCATGTTCATCTTCGCCTCCGACAACGGCCACGAAATATACTATGCACAATCTGGCCGCGTTGACAAACCTTATGGCCGCTACGATGACTGGAATACGGTTTATTACTCTGACAAACATGGCGATATTTTCAACGGCAATGGTAGTCTGCGCGGTTTTAAACGCCAAAACAGCGAAGGTGGACCACGCATTCCCTTGGCCATATATATGCCAGGGACTATACCCTCTGCCGTTCGCTGTCAAGAGTTCGTCACAATGTACGACCTCATCCCCACCTTTGCAGACATGCTCGGCGTAAATCTGTCTACCAGACACCCCAAGGACGGTGTCTCCATATGGCCCACCATCATGCAGGGCAAAAAGTTGGCGCGCGACCGCTACATCGTTTACTCCTCCTACCAAGGCCCAGCCATCGTGACCAATGAAGGCTATAAAGTTCGATACAATAGTAAGGCCAAAGCCTATGACATGTATAACCTTCTCGCTGACCCGCAGGAGCGCGTCAACGTTGCAGCATCCTATCCACAAAAATTCGAGGAACTGAAAAAGATTCTCCTGAAGGAATGCAAAGGAAACATTGCCAATGGCAATTGCGGCTATTGATTCGCGCAACGCAAATCGTTAAACAAACAACAAAACTTAGTAATATTGAAAAAATAATTTCCGCAATTTTGCCGCCCCGGCAAGTAGTATTCTATTTACTCACCTGCCTTTTCGGCTATTTTCGAACTTATTCTCAGTCACAATGCTCGCATTACTCCTTCGAATAAATCCAAAAATACAGGTACAAAATTGCGGAACTTATTCTTTCAACATTACTCTATAAAAAACGCCAGCATGAAAAAAACAATACTCACCATATTATGCTTCGCACTATGTATCCCCATTCTACGGGCACAATGGTCTCCAGAAAAAGAATACTTCATACAAACACGTGAAGGACTATGTTTGTCGAATCAGGACACCAATGACGAATTAGCTCTGGTGCGCTTTATGTCCCCCGATGCAAGCAACGCAGGACAAAAGTGGCAGATTATCCCCTGCAAAGACGGCTTCAAACTGCGAAACGTGTCCTCGCAACACAACATTGACAACGTGGGAACGCACATACTCAATCTTTTTCAGATGCAACCTAACGACACTGCCTCTTCGCAACTCTGGCAGTTCGTGCCTGTGCCTGGCAAAGATGGATACTACACAGTGGCATCCCACAACTTCGCAAACTGCAACTGGTCCACTAACTACAACGGCGCAGTAAGCCTGGCCACCCCAAACATATACCTTACCGAACAATGGATACGTATCAGCGAAACGCTACTTCCCCCCGACAACGAGACACAGCCCGACAAAGAACCCGTTATTACCACTGGTACGCAGCAAGTGGAATTCTCAACCGAAACCACCCCAGTATGGTATAAGATGAATCCGTTCTATGCCAGTAGCCCTACAATCAACAAAACCAACCTTGTGGCCTATCGGCCCGCGAACGCGGACAATTACATAATAAAGAGCGCCACCAACACACATATAAGCAACGTTGACTTCAGCGACCCTGATGCCGCACTATGGCGCCTGGAGGGAAATTCCGACAAGTTCTACCTCATAAACAAAGGCACGAACTTACGCCTCACCTACCCGCAAGGTAGCGACAAGCACTATACGCTCAGCACCGAAGGCAATACGTTCCGCATCCGAAAGTCAGCTGAACTTGATAAAAAAATGCAGCCAGATGCCTATTATCTTGAACCAACAGGCCCCACCATGCTGGCCAATGGGCGTGTACACTGCGAAGGTGCTACTGGCGAACTTATCAGCTTCAAAAACGGCAACGCCGACGTGGTAGGCGGTAAGGGTTCCACATATATATTCATTGAGACGCCCGTGAAACAAATATACGCCAAAGCCAACAACGAGGCATGGGGCACTGTACACATACGCAAGGACAAGGTGCCTGCAAAGTTTGCAGATGGTTCTTTCATTTTCGAAGTCCCCGATGAGGAAGAGCTCGCATCACCCGTTTTCCGCTCAATTAACAACAAGGTGACCCTCGTAGCCGTGCCCGCAACAGATTGCAAATTCGTAGAATGGCGTAATGACAGCGGGAACGTCATTGCCAACGAAGCCACGTGGGAATATACCAAAGAGGTCGACCTCGTTGCAGAGGCCATATTTGCAAGACCCACATCCATCAACTCCACCCCTAGCAAGGACGATTACGCACCGCAACTCAACCCCGAAGGAAACTGCGTATCCGTATCGGCCGAAGGCGGCACACTCACCATCTACAGTTCAACCTGTAAGAAAATACAATCAACGACCGAGAAGAAGCTCCACATAGGGCACTTGGAACACGGCATCTATATTGTAAAAGCAGACTTTGGAAACATCACATGCACCAGCGTTATTGTAAAGTAAGTAATGGCGAAAGAATAAGTTGATGGATTTTGCCATTACTTATTCTTTCGCCATTATTTAGTATTTGCAAAATTACTTAGTTGTATTATTTCACACCGATCTATGAAAATTTCCCCTTACATCCTGGCAGGTATGACTGGAATGATGTCCACTACCTCCGCCCTGGGACAGATATTATTTGAAAAGATGCCCAATATCGTTATCATCGAAGCTGACGATTTAGGATATGGCGATTTGAGTTGCTATGGTGCCACACGCATCAAAACACCAGGAATGGACAGAATTGCAAACGAAGGTATCCGTTTCACAGACGCTTATTGCACCGCAGCGACCTCCACTCCCAGCCGTTATTCCCTTTTAACTGGCATGTATCCGTGGACTAACACCGACGCGAAAATCCTTCCTGGAAATGCAGCCCTTATCATTGACACAAAAAGGGTTACGCTTCCAAAGATAATGCAAAAAGCTGGCTATGTGACTGGTGCGGTTGGAAAGTGGCATCTCGGCTTAGGCGATGGTGCGGTGGACTGGAACAAGAAGGTTTATCCTGGTGCCAAAGAAGTTGGATATGACTATTCTTTCATTCAAGCAGCCACAAACGACCGTGTTCCCTGTATCTTTATAGAGAACGGGAAGGGCGTGGGACTTGACCCAAAAGATCCGCTTTACGTGAGCTATAAGGGAAATTTTCCTGGCGAGCCAACAGGAAAGGACAATCCAGAAATGCTTCGTATGCATCCGAGTGTAGGCCATGCTGGTTCCATCGTAAACGGCGTTCCCCGTATCGGCTTCCAGACCGGTGGAAAAAAAGCTCAATGGAAGGATGAAGACATGGCAGAACTCTTTCTTGATAAAGCAAAGAAATTCATGAACGAGAACAAAGATAAGCCATTCTTCCTATATTATGGCTTGCATCAGCCTCATGTACCTCGGGTTCCTAATGAGAAATTTGCTGGGAAGTCTGATATGGGGCCTCGTGGAGATGTAATCCTCGAAGCTGACTGGTGTGTTGACGAATTTTTGAAGGAAATGGATCGTCTGGGACTTACCGAAAACACGCTCGTCATCTTGACAAGCGACAACGGGCCTGTCTTGGATGACGGCTATAAGGACAATGCAGAGGAGATGGTTGGCGACCATAAGCCAGCTGGACCTTTTCGCGGATGGAAAACCACGATGTATAATGGCGGCACTTGCATTCCATTCATGCTGAGATGGCCTGCGATGGTCAAACATTCTGTTTCTGACGCATTTGTCTGCCAGATAGACTTGCTTGCTTCTTTGGCTGCTCTCACTGGCCAGAGCTACGATGAAAAGACCGACAGCCAGAATACCTTGGCGGCCTTTTTAGGCAAAAAGAACAAAGGCCGTTCAGAGCTTGTCATTGAAGGTATGTTTAACTATGCTTTCCGCCAGGGGGATTATGTAATGATACCTCCTTACAGTGCCAAGGCAAAGTATGAGCTATACAACATAAAGAATGACCCTGGACAGACGGATAACATAGCGGAAAAGAATCCCCGTTTGCTTCGTCAGATGATGATGAAATTCGAGCAATTGAAGCGCGAGACAAATAAGGTCACCAATTATTGATTCGCTTGCAAAGAGACCTCCAATTAGCAAATATCTGAATTACATGAGAGCGCGTCTTAATGATGCGCTCTTTTTTGTAAGGAGGATAATTCCTTTTTTTTCTGTAACTTTGCAGGAAACGTTTATAAGTAGGTGTCAAAATTAGTTAACATTGAACTGGTTTTCCACCTGCTTACAGAATAATCTTGAATACCTGCCACTTATGAAACGAAAACAACTTGAGGCACGCCTGGCGTTTCTGCTGAAATTCTATGGCGCATTCCTTCTTCTCTTTGTTCTCTCAAAACCGTGTTTCCTGCTGTTGCAGGGAGAAAAGAATGTGGGCGACATACTGTCGGTCATCTGGCACGGACTTCCGCTTGACCTGGCCACTTCCGCGTATGTCAGCGCACCGCTCTGGCTTGCACTGACGGTGAGCATCTGGCTGGAAATTCCGAAGTTCCGCCTCAGCTGCAAGATATATGCCACGGTCATCACGGGCCTCGTGGCCTTAGGGCTCGTGGCCAACCTCCGCCTCTATCCATTCTGGGGTTTCCCACTCGACGGCACGGTGCTCAACTATCTCGACTCGCCCCGAGGGGCCGCGGCCAGCGTTTCTGTCAGTTTTATGATTGGCGCTTTGCGCGACTTCCTCATCGTGTGGCTCCTGCCCCTCTATCTCCTGTTTCGCATCTTTCCCAAGACATTGCCCCGCTGCCCGCGCCGCCCTCTCAGCACTGGCGTGGCGTTCCTCCTTGGCGGTCTGCTCTTTTTGGCCATCCGCGGCGGCATCGGGAAGTCGACGGCCAACGTCGGCATGGTGTATTACAGCGACAAGCAGGTGCTCAACCATGCAGCGGTCAACCCCGTGTTCAGCTTCGTGTCGTCGGCCTTCAAAACCCGCGACTTCGCTGCCGAACACAACTATTTTTCTGATGAGGAGCTCCCCGCGGAATGGGGAAAACTGGAGTATTCAACGAAGAGCATTGACACCCAGAAGCTGCTAACGACACAGCGTCCCAACGTGCTGCTCATCATCATGGAGGGCTGCGGGGGCACTCTGGTAAATGCCGTTGACCCACAGGCCGACGCCGCCATCACGCCCAATCTCAACCGTCTGGCACGCGAAGGGGTGTTCTTCAGCCGTTGCTACGCCAATTCGTTTCGCACGGACCGCGGCACGGTATGCGCCCTGAGCGGCTATCCTGCCTTCCCCGACGTGAGCGTGATGAAACTCCCCAACAAATGTGCGACACTGCCTTCCATCGCGGCATCGCTCAAGCGGGCTGGATATGCCACGGACTTTCTTTACGGCGGCGACATCAATTTCACGAACACCAACGGCTATCTGCTCTCAACGGGCTATGACAAGACGTTTGGCGACACGTCGTTTTCGGCAGAGGAACGCAGCACGCACAACTGGGGCGTGACAGACCGCATCACCTTCAACCGCCTCTTGAAAATGATCAACGAAAAGCCGCAGGGAAAGCCCTGGCATACGGCTTTCCTCACGCTGGCGAGCCACGAGCCGTGGGGCGTGCCTTATAGTCGTATCAAGGGCGACACGATTGCCAACGCCTTTGCCTATCTCTGTCTCTTATACACATCTGACGCTGCCGAC
>ERZ1026858.1203-NODE-1203-length-13457-cov-9.794508_pt1 | contig 13457 bp, 11 predicted proteins | sample MGYA00380159_ERZ1026858 | MGnify/ENA primary metagenome ERZ1026858 (study PRJEB33269, sample SAMEA4719795) | human gut metagenome | biome: human-associated habitat; feature: organic feature; material: feces | place: Cameroon | collected 2013-10 ...
CGTTTTTTTAGTTTTTTACATTTCCTTATGGCATACTTTTCTACAAAATCCGAGTGCTGCATTACGTTATACTTTCTAACTAGTTAAAATAAGTTAAATTATTATCGTAAAGTCAAAGCCCTTGAGATTTCTCAGGGGCTTTTTGTTTGAGCATCAGAAAGCTAGAGATTGACCAGTAAGCAGATCCTAAGAGAAAGATCGATCCTATCTGCAAAAATATGATTTTGGGGATCATATGATAAGAACGATCTTAGAGATCTGTTTTCAGAACTTTAATGTCTCAAAGCTAATTTTTCTGCAAAGTTAAACCACACCTTAATCGATTACTTTCTTATCTTCACCTTCGAGCCTATACTTTCTTAAAAAATATTCTAATTATGACCGTATATGAGGCGCAGGTTGACCGAGTAGATGTCGTAAATATAAGCAGATCCCTTTAACAATTTAAAATCTCCTGTAATGCTTAAATTGCACTCAGGCAAGCATAAAGAGCTCTCTCTATGAAGTTATCATAAAAGGAAATAAGAACTCTCTGTGTGAGAGTTTATGAAGGTCCTAAAGGCATTTAGGATTTCAGGTAATTGGATTTGAAAAGTTAAACATTACTGCTCTAAATGAAATTCAAAGCAGTAAGTTAATTAAAGATCAGCGTAAACTGCGCTGTTTGAATCAAACTCCGGAGCTATTTCAGATTCAATTCTTGTTTTATTGAACTCTTGAACGAATTCTAGGAACTTGTCTTCTTTTACAGGTTTAGAGTAATGATAGCCCTGTAAGAACTCAACACCATTTGTTGCCAGGACTTCAGCCTGTTCAGCTGTTTCTACACCTTCGGCTACAACAGAAATACCTAAGGTATGGAACATCTTAATACAAGCTATCATGATGGTTCTTGCCTGCTCATTATTAGGCTCAAATGCAGGCCAAATTAAAGACTTATCCATCTTCACAAGATCATACTTAACAGCAGCCACCTGAGACAGATTAGAATAACCAGTACCGAAGTCATCCATAGAAAACTTATAGCCAAATGACTTTAACTTCTCCATATTGTCTAAAGCAACCTTACCGCTACGTACTAAAGCTGTTTCTGTCACCTCAAGATTGATCATCTTAGGATCAAGACCATAGCTCTTTACGGTCTGATGTAATCTAAAAGGGATGGTAGGATCTGCTATCTGAATACCTGAGAGGTTGACCTCGATATACTTGATACCAAGTTTTTCAACTTCATTATCTTTAATAAACTGACATACCTTTGAGAAGACCTGATCACCAATCTTACTGATTAGACCACGTCTTTCTGCTACAGGAATGAAAACCTCTGGTGAGATAAAACCAAATGACTTGGTATCTTTTAATCTTACTAAAGCTTCAGCTGACTCACAGCGATTAGTCTTGGTATTGATAATAGGCTGATATACAACATAGAAACCATCTTCATCTACTGCTCTTTGAATCAGTCTTTCAACAGAAAGAATATAGTTTCTCTTATCAGCAATTTCTTTATCAACGATTAAAACTGAGTGGTCATTCTGCGCTTCATAATGAGACTGACAGAATGAAATAAGTGAGAATAAAGACTCAGCATTATCAGCACTGGTAGGGCATTCTACTGCGCTTACAATATAAGTAGGCTGAATCGAACTATCCTCAATTAAGAGAGCCTTATCTGATACTTTATATCGAGCACTCCAATCGGTTAACTCTTCTTTTGAGAAGAGGATGAAACCAAAGCTGAATTCTGAAATTCTAAAGATATTACGGTTACTAAAATCAGGAATTGATTTTACTGATTTAGCAATACAATCTAAACAGGTTGATAAGCTGTAGGTTGAACGTAATGAAGTGGTGTTCTGCATTGAAAAACAGATCACATAGAAGTTCTTATTCTCACCAAAGAGCTCATCGATTACCATCTCAAAAGCATTGCGAGATAATAAAGAGTGAATATCCTTATCCTCATTCTCTTTTGAGTTCTCAAAGGAGATGTATACAAACATCACGTTAAGAGCAATAGCTAAACTTATTAATGATGCTGTTGGTACCAAATACTGATAAATAGCAATGAACAGCCATGCAGCAAAGCAGAAAATAAAGTCATATTTAATTACTAAGTGTCTGTTTTTTACAGCATAAGCTAAAGCAGCAATTGCCATTACGCAGTAGGTAGCCGACATGACATAAACAATGTTTACTAAGGTGCCGTATGAGTATGAACCCTTTACAGAAACACTGTAGTTAATATCACCAAACAGAATACCTAAAATTGCAATTATCAGAGGAATGGCTCTTAATAGAAGTTCCAGTGTTGAATAGTTTTTGACCTTTCTTCCGCGTAAATCAATATAGATAAATACATAAAAGGCCACCAAAGACAAAGAAGCAAAAAAGAATTGATGAATAATTCTATTTATCAGAATTGAAAAATATTGAGGATGAAATGAGGCATATATACAACCAATGTCGCATACAATGCAGAAAATAGATAAGCCTAAGAAACCTTCAAATAATTCCGTTGAAAGTAACTTTACTCTTCTATATTGAAAAAATTCTATTGTAACTACTAGTACTACGCATAAGGCAACTAGTTGTGTGCCATAATCCATAGTTTTCTCCGATAATCTATTGTTCTAACTCATTCTACAATATGGAAAAATTTTTAACACTAGCAGTGCAAATTTAAATCGAGGCTATCACAAAAATTTTGATAATTAAGCGAATTTTGTATAAAAAATCCTCAGTGGAACATGTTATTGCATGAATTTTCTCCACTGAGGATCTTTATATCTAACTGCTTGAAAGCGCTGTTAATAACCCTAACAGCAAAAAAGCTTACAGTTAATTTTAAAGATTATCTAGCATTCTTATCTTCAAAGTATTTTTCTTCATTACCCCATGAAGCAACACCACTTTGATCTTTCATTAAAGAAGCTGTAAATACAGGCTCTTTGATGCCCTGTTTCTTCTGAGAAATGTAGTTATCAAATGCATAGAATGCGTACTTACCTAGGCGAACAATAGCATAAAGGTTGGTTAATGCTAATAGAGCCATACATAAGTCAGCTAAATCCCATACTACTGACAGTGAAGCATATGAACCGAAGAATACCATTGCAACAACTAAGATTCTGAAGACAGTCATTACATAGGTGTTCTTAGTTAAGTACATGATGTTAACTTCACCATAGTAGTAGTTACCAATGATTGAGCTGAAGGCAAATAAGGTAATGGTAAATGACATGAAGTATCTGCACCACTCACCTAACTGAGATGATAGAGATTCCTGAACTAGAGCAATACCAGTTACATCACCGCCGATTTCATATTTACCTGATAGTAAAACAATCACTGCTGAAGCTGAGCAGATAAATAAGGTATCAACGAATACACCGAAAGCCTGGATTAAGCCCTGCTTTACAGGATGAGATGTGGTAGCACAAGCAGCTGCATTTGGAACAGAACCTTCACCAGCTTCGTTAGAGAACAGACCACGCTTAATACCAGTCATGATCACTGCAGCAAAACCGCCAGCTACAGCTGACTGAGGAGCAAAAGCGTCATGGAAGATTAAGTAGAACATCTCAGGTACTGCTGATAAGTTCTTGAAGAAGATAACTAAAGCTACAATCAGGTATAAAGTTGCCATGATTGGAACTAAGAACTCAGTTACTTTTGCAATACGGTGAGCACCACCAAAGATCACCATTGAGGTTAAGATACATAGAACTAAACCGGTGATGATGGTGTCAAAGCCCATACTGTCATTTAATGCCATAGCAATGGTATTTGACTGTACTGAGTTATAGCTTAGAGCAAAAGTAATGGTAATTAAAACAGCAAATAAAGCTGCAACAGCAGGCTGTTTTAAAGCATTGCGGATGTAGTAAGCAGGACCACCGTGGTAACCACCCTCACGGAATGGAACCTTGTAGATCTGAGCTAAGGTACTCTCAACGAAGCCTGTTGCTGAACCGATTAAAGCGATGACCCACATCCAGAAGATTGCACCTGGACCACCTAAGGTTACTGCAATTGCGATACCTGCAATGTTACCTACACCTACACGTGAAGCTGTACTGATACAGAATGCCTGGAAAGAGCTGATCTCCTTACCCTTAGTTTTATGACCAACGATACCGTGTCTTAAAACACGAACCATTTCACCAACGTAGAAGATCTGAACGAACTTGGTTTTGATAGTGAAATATATGCCTAAACCAATCAAAACAACGATTAAGACATAAGACCACAGAACGCCATTAACAGCATTAATGGCTGAATCTAAAGTGTCTAGCATTTGAGTTATATCCAGTTAAGTAAAAAATTCAGTGACTATCTTTTCAGTGACATTTTATGTTGTTGCGCTTTTTAAGACGCAGGAACTTAATTTTTCATTAAATTTCTAGTCAAAGATTGTAAAAATCAGGTTATTGTCCCACAAAAAGCCTTTTTTACAAAGAGGGATATGAACTGCGCCGTTTTTGTTCATGCATTTTGTACACTTCAATTTACAAAATGCATGTGGTAACAGATTTTGGTGAGTGGTTAAATGAGGTTATGTTGAAAATAGGAGTTACTCTCTTTGCTATGCTGTACGTAACACCTTTTTCCTAAGATTTATATAGCAAAGAGTCATTAAGACTGCACTTACAGCCCATGACACTGGATAAACTAAAAGCACGCCTTCAAAATTATTGAGTACAGGTAGCGCAAATAGGATCCATAAAATTCTGAAGATACAGAATGAAAACAGCAATACCACCATTGGAACTAAACTCTTACCCGCACCCCTTATTGCTCCTGCAAAGACCTGAGTAAAGCCTAACATGCCATAGAATGGGCAGAAATACAGCATTGCAAGATATGCATAGTGGATAGCTTCTCTATCTGAGGTAAACAAGCTTAGAATTGGATTGTGGAATACAAGCATGATAATGCCGATACCTGCTGTATAGGTAACTCCTATGATAAGACCACAAATGACACCTTTTTTAACGCGCTCAATACAGCCAGCGCCATAGTTTTGTCCTACAAAGGTTGCCATTGCAAGAGAAATACTCAACAAAGGCAAAATATCAAAACCGTCTATCTTAAGATAGATACCATAACCTGCGATGGTCTCGTAGCCAAAGACATTAACGCTTGACTGAATTAGCACATTTGAAAAACAGATCACGGTGTTCTGCATTCCAGCAGGAATGCCCATACGAAGAATTCTCACTAACATCTGCCTATGGAAACGGATTGCTTTTAAATAGACTCTGCATTCATTTTTTGTAGTCATGACGTAGTGTAATGAGAAGATACAGGCTAAAAGCTGACTGATGTTAGTGGCTATAGCAGCTCCTGCTACTCCCATATCAAAGACAACAATAAACAGTAAATCTAAAACTACATTGATAACTGAAGCATAAGCTAAATAGAGTAAAGATCTTTTGGAATTACCAGAGGCATTTAAAATGCCTGCAATCATGTTGTAGAAGATGGTGAAAATAAGACCAAAAGAGTAGATAAATAAGTAGGTAACAGAGTCATCTAAAATATCTTTTGGAGTATTCATTGCCTCTACCATAGGCCTTGTTAACAGCGCACACAGCACGGTTAAAACCACACCCAAAACTAGTGAAAAAGCTAAAGAGGTATGCACTGATCTGAAGACATTACGTCTGTTTTTAGCACCTAAACATTGAGCAATAACAACACCTGCGCCAACTGCTATACCCTGACAACCTGAAATAATTACTGTCACTATCATGGAGGTTGAAGATACTGCTGCTAATGCCTGTGATCCTACGTAGTTACCTACGATAATTGAATCAACAGTTGAATACATCTGTTGCAGGAAATTGCCTAAGATCAGAGGAATAGAAAAGAAAAGCAAGATCTTAAAGATATTGCCTTCTGTCATGAGTGTGATTTTGCTTTTTTGCTTGTCAGTCATAGTCTTAAATAATCTTTTTTTGCTTATTGTATGCCAATTTGCAAAATAGTCACTAGTAGGGCACTAATGATCAAGGATTAGACTTGAGACAACATGTATTGAGTGATGTTAGTTTGAAATGTTTTCAGTATTATCTTGAGAGAGATGTTCTAATATTTCATTAGAAGATTGCTTAAATTTCTCCTCATCATCGACCATAGCACTTAATGAGGCTGTTAACTTTTCAATTTCATCAAGATCTTCTGACAACATTGGATGAGTCTTATTCAATTGATTTATATATACAGTCCAGTCATCCAAGATTAGAACTCATATCTTTAATCATGTACTCTTTTTCTTTACTGAAAGTTTATCATAAAGCATCAAGATTTCATTTTATGAATATACTGTAACTATGTAGAAGGCACAAATTGTATAAGTTCTTGAAAAGTTGACATTTATCTTCTCCGTGAAATAATTACGGCACAAAATACAACCTAAAAGCTAAGAAATTACCATGCAGACAGATTTAACCAATGGAAGTGTTTTAAAGAACATTGCCTTATTCTCACTTCCTTTCTTTTTATCTTATTTCTTACAAACTCTTTATGGTTTAGCTGATCTTTTCATCATAGGTCAGTTCGATGGAGTAGATAGCATTACAGCTGTTTCCATTGGTTCACAGATCATGCATATGATAACTGTCATGATTGTAGGTTTATCTATGGGCGCTACTGTATGTATTGCTCAGGTTGTAGGATCTAAAGATAAAGAGAAGTTAAGATACTGCATTGGTAATACTGTCACCGTATTTTTTATTGTATCTTTGATCCTTACAGGATTGTTGCTGTTCTTTACTGACTTTATTGTAGGTGTAGTAAAAACTCCAACTGAAGCTGTAGCAGGCACCAAAGAGTACCTTATCATCTGCTTTATCGGTATTCCTTTAATCACTGCTTATAACATCGTAAGTTCTATTCTAAGAGGCATGGGTGATTCAAAATCCCCTATGTACTTTATTGCTATAGCTTGTGTTGCCAATATCATTTTAGACTATGTATTTATCGGCTATTTTAAGTTAGGAGCAGTAGGTGCTGCCTTAGGTACTACTTTATCTCAGGGCATTAGTGTTATCTGTGCCCTCACCTATATCAATAGAAATAACTCAAGCGACTCATTCTCTTTTGCCTATTTAAAATTAAAAGGCAACATTGCCAAAAGATTATTACGCATTGGTATTCCTATCTGCGCTCAGGACGGATTTATTCAGGTAGCCTTCATGGTGATAACCGTCATTGCCAATATGCGTGGTTTAACTGATGCTGCAGCTGTTGGTATTGTTGAAAAGCTCATAAGCTTTATCTTCCTGGTACCATCTTCTATGCTCTCTACAGTATCAGCTATGGGTGCTCAGAATATTGGTGCAGGTAAATTTGACAGAGCTAAACAGACCTTACGCTATGCTATCTACATTACCTTTATCTTTGGTGTGATTGTAGGAATTCTCTTCCAGTTTATCGCTGAAAACACCCTTGAACTGTTCACTGAAAATCATTCTGTAATCGTCTCAGGAGGTAAGTACTTACAGGGTTATATTTGGGACTGTATGTTCGCAGGTATTGCCTTTAGCTTCAGTGGTTTCTTCTGTGCTTTAGGTAAATCAGAAATTTCTTTCTTGCATAACTTAATTTCGATTGTAACTTTAAGAGCTCCCGGTGCTTATGTAGCATCAATCATGTACCCTACAACCCTGTTGCCAATGGGTCTTGCTACAGCTAGTGGCTCCTTGCTCTCTGCAATTATCTGTACCATTGCTTATAAGGTTATAGCAAAGAAACTCTAATCTTAAGCGCATATTGATTTAGTAAGATATTTTACTATTATAGGTAATCGTATGCGCACTCGTGAAATCGTCAATGAGATAAATTCTCTTTTAAATCAGAGCACCTATCTTTATGCGCAAGAGAACAGAATCTCATATGTAGAGATGATGGTGCTTTATGCCCTCTTAAATACAGATGCTCCTCTTACTCAAATAGAACTGGGTGCTTACTATGTCATCTCTAAGCAAAGCATAAACTCTGCTGTAAAAAAAATACAAAACAGAAGTTTTCATTCTTACTGTTCAAGATGAAAAAGATAAAAGACAAAAGTATTTAAAACTTACGTCTTCAGGTGAAAAGTACGCACACTCTGTTTTGGACAAAATGATGAAAATTGAGGATGAAGTCACTGCTATTTTAGGAGATAAGAACAAAGCCATCATAGATGGACTTGAAATGTACAACATGCTGTTTGAGAAGAGACTTAACAAGAAGGATCAATAATCTTATGTTTCAAGGTTACGATTTAAAACACTTCTTTAAATTCATCATTCCATCAATTCTTGCCTTTACCATTTTAGGTGTTTACTCCGTTGTTGATGGATTCTTCATGGGCAATGCTCTAGGTGATGCTGGTGTTTCTGCTATTAACATTGTCTTCCCTGCTGTAGCATTAACCTTTGCTCTAGGCTCAGGTATTGGTTTAGGTGGTGCTGTAATTTGGTCTATTGAATCAGGACGTGGCAATTTAGAAAAAGCCTATAAGAGTTTAAAAGTTGCCTTAATCTTACTGGCTCTCGTCTCTTTAATTATCACCATCGTGCCTTTTGTATGGATGGTCGAAATTCTTGATGTATTAGGAGCTAGAGGTGATGTTGCATCTTATGGCAAGATTTACTTATGGTACATGTTTGGTGCTACCATTATTCAGTTATCAGGCTCAGTCTTTGTACCCTATGAGAGAAACAATGGTGGTGTAACCTATGCAACTTACTTCATGGTCATTGGTTTTATCATGAACATTGTTCTAGACTATGTACTCATCATGATCTTTCCTTTTGGAATTCATGGTGCTGCCATCGCAACTTTATTAAGCCAGGCAGTTACTATAGTTGGATGCATCTATTACGTTAAAAAACATCAGATGCTAAAGCTTTCAAAGCCTGTAAATGTACAGAAAACCTCACTTAAGATCATGAAAATTGGTATTGCGCCGTTTGGTATCAATATGTCACCTATGGTCTCTATCTTTTTTATGAACGCTATTCACTTTATTATGGCGGAGCTTTAGCGGTATCAACCATTTCTTGTATCGAATTCATACTCTTCTTTGTATACTGCGTTCTTCAAGGCGTAGGCGCAGGTGCTCAGCCTTTGATGAGTAGATTCTATGGAGAAAGGAGATTTACTGACTACGCAATTACAAGACGCCTGTCCTTGTTCACAGCGCTGTTTTTATCAACTGTAAGTATCGTCATCATTTTTGTTGCAAGAGATAATTTAGGCAATTTATTTGGTACTTCTGATGAGGCAGCACTTGAGATTGCAATTGCAACTCCAGTGTTCTTAGTAGGTATGTTCTTTTATACTTACAGCAGGATCTGCTCAAGTGCCTTTTATTCAACTGAGCGTAAAATCCTATCTTACGTCTGCATTTATGCCGAACCTATCATGCTAATCGTTTTACTTTTGATTATTCCAAGATTCTACTCACTTACAGGTGTATGGTGGTGTATGGTGTTACCGCAAATTCTTACAGCATGTATCAGCTTTTATCTAAGTAAAAAGACCCATGTAAAAAGAGATAGGAGCAAAGAAGAATAAAACAGTAGAGCTTAAAGGAAAGTTTTAATAAGAACTGATAATTACTACAAGGCCAAGCAATATAGCCTGACCTTGTGATTAAATTACTTTAATTGAGAAATCTTTTACTTTAATAGATTGTCATCTGTAAAGTAATCAATACGCATTGCGTGCTTTACTTCACTTAAAGTCTGAGCTGCAGTTTCACGTGCTTTAGCTGTACCCTGCTTTAAGATCTCATAAACATCAGGAAGTCTCTTTTCCCAATCATTGCGTCTTTCACGAATTGGGCGAAGTTCTGTCTGGATAACATTGTTTAAGAACTTCTTAACTACCATGTCACCTAAACCGCCACGCTGATAATGAGCTTTTAACTCATCTAGGTTCTTGTAGTCAGGTAAGTACTCAGCAAAATACTCATCCTTGCAGAATGCATCAAGATAAGTAAATACAGGGTTACCTTCAACATGACCAGGATCTTCTCTACGCAGGTGAGTAGGATCTGTGAACATAGACATAACTTTCTTTTTGGTGTCTTCTTCAGTGTCTGATAAGTAGATGCAGTTACCTAATGACTTACTCATCTTAGCTTTACCATCGATACCAGGTAATCTTAAACATGATTTATTAGTAGGTAATACAATCTTTGGCTCAACTAGGGTCTCACCGTAAACTTCGTTGAACTTTCTTACAATTTCACAGCACTGCTCAATCATTGGCATCTGATCTTCACCTGCAGGAACTGTAGTTGCCTTAAAGGCGGTGATATCTGATGCTTGGCTTACTGGATAGCAGAAAAAGCCTAATGGCAGACTTGTTTCAAAATTCTTTTGCTTAATCTCTGCTTTTACAGTTGGGTTACGCTGAACACGAGATACAGTTACTAAGTTCATGTAGTAAACAGTAAGCTCAGCTAACTCAGGGATCATTGACTGAATAAAGATATTTGACTTGGTAGGGTCAATACCGCAGCTTAAATAATCTAAAGCTACCTGCATTACATTCTGGCGAACTTTTTCAGGATTATCAGCATTGTCAGTTAAAGCCTGAGCATCTGCGACCATGATATAAACTTCATCGTACTCGCCTGAATTTTGCAGACTAACACGCTCTTTTAATGAACCTACATAATGACCTACATGTAGGCGGCCAGTTGGTCTGTCACCTGTCAAAATAATCTTTTTCACAATAATCTCCGTTTATTTATTCTTTTGAAAGTTGAATTCAACTTTGAATACGACTTAACCAGATCTTAAATAAGAGGCTGTTTCTGTGTACTATTTTACTAATACAAAAAGGAGTGGTAAACACTTATCAAAAACAGTCCATTATTATGCATGATCTTTTGGAAAAATTAGAATATTAAGCACTGACTGACATGATAAGTGTGAACTCAGAAACAAAAAGATGTAATTAGTAAGAAATAACTAATTATGATTATTCTGTTTAATAATGGCTGAATGTGTAGTACCTGTAATCTCATATGTTCCGTTAAAACATCCAGAATCGGTCTCTTTTATAAAGTTTTTCAGTTGAGGATTGTATATATCAGCTCAAATTATTAAATCATCAGTAAACTTAGCACATTGCTATTCAGATTCTATCTCTCTTAATGATTTTCCTTTTATATTTTTCCATACTGCAGGTCCGCTGACACTGTATCCGGTTACGAAATCAGCAGCTGCAGAAGAACTTGAAAATAATATATCCTCAGTCGTAATGTGCTCTTCGTTGACAAGTCCTGATGCTATATGTTTTTCACGAATAGCCTTCATGCCTTTTGACAGGGATTTCCCAAACGTCTTCTCGTTAATTCCCGATCCTTTTAGAACGACAAATCCTTCTGAAGTTATTTCTCCAACGGCATCAGCAGTACCGGTCTTAAGATAAAGAAGATTTTCGTTTCTGTCATGCTGTTGCGAACTGTCATGGCGTAAAGGTTCTAATACTTTGTATCCCATAGCGTTAACAAGAACCTTTATATTGTCCAGAAACTCTTCCATTGCAGCAATCTGAGATTCCTTTAAAACAGTATTCTTATATGTGTTTTTTGTAAGAACTTCATAGCGCCTACTGTTTTGGGCTAAGTCAACAAGCCTGTTCTCAAGATATCTAATCAGGGCCTTGTTAAGGTCACGGCCTGTAAAAATTACTGCTGCATTCCAGTAATATTTTTCTTTTTCTGTAGCTGCATTTCTAAGATGCTGCAAAAGACGATCTTTGACGTTCTCAGCTTCACCTATATAAACTGAATCTTCATCGTTTTCTTCATCTTTACAGAATAAAAAATACACTCCAGGTTCCTGAATATCGTCTCTTTTGCAGTCGGAAACTTCTATTCTTGGAATTTTTATTGCCTTGCCGTTCCAGTTGGATAATTCGGCTGTAACGATGCTGTCAGCTGATCCGTTGACAAGAAAAAGTTCTATTGATTTTCCGTGCATAACAGTGTTCACCTACTCTATAGTTTGAAAACTCAGATTTATCCTTTTTTTGACATCAGCACCACAGTCTCCACATGCAAGGAGGAAATAGATTCCATATCAAATAGTTATTTTTTGCACATAAAAAAGTGTACACAAACATCTCAACTACGAGTTAGTATGGTGTCATAGTGAACATATCTGCTGTTTTAACGTCCATCAGATATTGCAGATTCAGTTTTGGCACATGCGTGTGACAAATTACCCCATCAACGTAAACTGCTACAAAAAAGATCAATTCGGAACGCACTGCGTTCCAAGTTGGAAAAACGGCATAAAACTTACGCATATTTCTCAGTCTCAGAAACAGCTACGACTATTTCAGCCGGAAATAACATGTATTTTTTCCGGTACCCTCGCGCTTTAATTCACCCGATGCAACCATATTTCTAAGAGCACTTTCAACTGAGCTTATACTTAATGAAGGACATTGTTCTCTGATATCCTGTTTTGTAAATCGGCCAATTTTATTCTGAGTTGCCATTCTTACCTTTTCTATGGCTGAATGTTTTGTTTCAACAATGGCAAATCTGTCAGCAAAATCTCTATAAGCTGAAAGAATAGTACCAAGAAGGTATTTCACAAACGGAATAGGATCGTCTTGTCCTTCATGCCAGCCATTCTGCGATGCAGCAAGTGCATCATAATAGAGATCTTTATTCTTGGCTATTTTGGCCTCTAATGAAATATACTTGCCAACGTAAAATCCGCTCCTGTAAAGAAGAAGCGTTGTCAGAAGTCTGCTCATTCTGCCATTACCGTCATTAAAAGGATGAATGCACAGGAAGTCATGAATAAAAATCGGTATAGCAATTAACGGCTCCAGTTCCATATTTCCGATGACGCGATTATACTCTTCGCAGATACGATCCAGAGCCTCAGGTGTTTCATAAGGAGCAAGAGGTATAAATAGTGTTTCTGTATGTCCGTCAGGATATGTTGCACTAATATAATTCTGTACCGTTTTTGTTCTTCCTGCTATAGGGTTATTCATATGGCTGTACAGGATTTTGTGCAGTTGCAGAATGTAATTTCTGGTAATGGGGATTGCATCAAAGCTTTCATGGATAATTCCCAAAACATCTCTGTATCCGGCTATTTCCTGTTCATCACGATTTTTAGGAGTAGTTTTTTCTTCGACAAGCTGTCTGATGCGGGTACTGGTGGTTACTATTCCTTCTATGGCATTTGACGCTTCTGTACTTTGAATTTTCGCTATTTCTACCAGTTTTTCCAGCTCTTGAGGGCGTTGTTTCAGATACATTTCCTGCTTTCCGGCTTCACGATATATAGCCGCAATTAATCCAAGAAGCTCAGAATCCCACTTTTGGTCTTTGATCAATGAATAATTAAACTGTCGCATTCCCCCTACCCCCTTTCCCTTAAATTATAGTATAAAAAAAGGGAATAACGTAAGTAATAAGG
>ERZ1026858.1207-NODE-1207-length-13453-cov-24.849754_pt1 | contig 13453 bp, 9 predicted proteins | sample MGYA00380159_ERZ1026858 | MGnify/ENA primary metagenome ERZ1026858 (study PRJEB33269, sample SAMEA4719795) | human gut metagenome | biome: human-associated habitat; feature: organic feature; material: feces | place: Cameroon | collected 2013-10 ...
ATCTGGATGAGTCATGCCTGCTGGCCAAGCATGGTTTGGTGTACCTACGATTATTACTTCGAGCCAACTGCTGCTTACTTTGGTGTGAAGAAGGCTTGCGAGCCATTGCATATCCAGTACAACCCTGTGAAGAAGGTTGCCGAGGTGGTCAACTTTGCCGGTGGTGCCAAGAACGGTCTGGTGGCTAAGGCTCTGATTTTCGATATGTACGGAAAGCTGATTAAGGAGGAAAGCCAGGAAGTGAATGTGGGTGAAGACCAGACTCTTGATGCGGTAAGCGTAAGCGAGCCGGATGAGGCAGTTTATTACATCAAGTTGACGCTTGAGCAGAACAACCAGATTGTATCTGACAACTTCTACGTGATGGGTAAGGAGGAGGATCATCTCCAGGCACTTTCTAAACTGCCAAAGGCTACGGTTGCCATCAGTGGCAAGCGCTTTGTTCAGCAGGGTGAAGAGTGGATAGGCGAGGTTGAAATCCGCAATACGGGCAATGTGCCAGCCCTCTTGATTCGTTTGAACTTGAAGGGTGGTGATGGCGAGCAGATTCTGCCTGTTATCTACAGCGACAACTACTTCAGTCTGATGCCGAATGAGTGCAAGACGATCAAGGTATCTTATCGTGATGAGGATGGCAGAGGTCAGGCTCCATACGTAGAGATTACAGGTTTCAATAAGTAAAACTGAAAGTAAAATAAAAAAGCGCATCAGAATTCTGATGCGCTTTTTTATTTACTTGAGGAATCCCTGCTGCTTGAGGGCATCGAGGAATCCGATGCTCATGGCTTCGCAATCCTTCTTGGTATATCGGATATCGGTGAAAACCTGGGCCAGGGTTTCTACGTTGTTGATGCGTACAAACTCCTGGTTCTCTTCCAGTGCTTCCTTCTCGGCGTAGAAATCATCAATCTTTTCTGGGGTATAATCCTCGAAATGCTCGTTGTGGATGATGCTGCGCAATGGCAGGCGGTCGCTCTGGGCAGGCTGTTCGGCTGGCCATCCTATGGTGAGTGTAGCAACTGGCATCACGAGTTTCGGCAGTTTCAGAGTGTCGATGATCATCTTTGGCATGTAGACCGTGGTGCCCAGGAAGCAGGTACCCAAACCAGCCTCTTCTGCCAGGTTGGTGAATGTCTGCGTGAAGAGCAGGGCATCGGTAGCCGCATTCATGAACGAGAGGATGTTGTCGTATCCCGGAGTACCCTTGCGGTTTTCCGCCCAGAGGGTGGTGCGGCGATAGTCGGCGCAGATGGTGAGCACCACAGGAGCGCCTGTTACCATCGGCTGGTTGAAGTGGGCAGGAGCCAGGGCTTTCTTGCCTTCTTCGCTTCGGGTTACCACTACGCTGTAGAGTTGCAGGTTGCCCATGGTAGGGGTGCGCATCGCCTCTTCGAGCAACTGGTTCAAAAGTTCATCTGTTACCTCCTTGTCAGCATATTTGCGGATAGAGGTTCTTTTCTTGATTGATTCCATATCTTTTTCTATTTATGATTTCAGCTTATAAATTCTTCTTATCAGTATTGTTCATCTGATGTAAATACATTGCAAAGATACTGAAAGTTTTCCGAAAAGAACCGACTTCTATAGCAATTTTTGGTTAATTATCGTCCAATCGGCGAATTTTTCAAGAAATATCTGCCCAAACGTTTCATATTTTAGAAATATTGTTTTAATTTTGCAGCTAATTATTAAACGTTTAATATGGAATATACTGAAAATATGACTTTCGAAGAGGCGAGTCACGCCTTGATGAAAGATTTGAAGACCCGATTGGCTGAGCTGCACGGGCATTTCGATGCTCAGAATGTCGATTGGCATAAGCTCCATCAGCCATTGGCGAAACTTGTTTCCGAAGAAACGCAGAAATCAATCGGCAGCCCGGAAGTGGTTGAGGTTCGACCTAAGGAATTGGAGTGCGATGTGGTAAGATACCAGAACAATAAGGAGAAATGGGTGGCTCTGGTCGGATTGCTCAATGGTCATCCCTACGAGATATTCACCGGTTTACAGGATGAGGATGAAGGCATCATGCTCCCCAAGTCTGTCACCAAGGGCAAGATCATCAAGACGGTGCTCCCGGAAGGACAGAAGAGATATGATTTCCAGTTTGTCAACAAGCGTGGCTACAAGATTACCGTCGAAGGATTGAGCGAGAAGTTCAATCCCGAGTATTGGAACTATGCCAAGCTCATCTCCGGTGTTCTGCGCTATCGTATGCCGATTGCCCACGTCATCAAGCTGGTCAATCAGCTGCAGCTCACCTCCGAAACCCTCAACACCTGGCGGGTGGGCGTGGAAAGAGCCTTGAAGAAGTACCTCTATGAAGAAAATGGAATAGATAACTTGGAAAACGGAATAGATTATAAGGAGACTGAAGATGAAATTGATGAGCAGTAAGATATACCTCAGGAATGTGCGTTTCCACGCTTTCCATGGCGTATTGCCGCAGGAGGGAATCGTAGGCAACGATTACCTCGTCAACCTGGTGCTGGATTATGACTTCTCTTCTGCCATGAAAACCGATGATCTTCAGGGAACCCTCAATTATGCCGAGGTCTATCAGAAGGTAAGAGAAGAAATGGCGGTGCCCAGCAAGCTCCTGGAGCATGTGGCAGGCAGAATCGCCCATAGACTCTTTTCTGATTTCCCGGAAATCCAGAAACTCCAACTCTCTATCACCAAGGTAAATCCTCCGATGGGTGCCGATAGCGACGGCGCTGGGGTAGAGGTTGTATTAACAAATGATAAAACTTATAGTTAGAATTAGGTTTTCTGATAATAAAGTAGTAATTTTGCAAAATCATCAGAAAGTATGTGTAAGAAAGTAACACTGATATGGATCTTCTTGTGTGTGTTGGTAATGACTGCATTCGCTGCCAATAAGCGGTTCACGCTGGTCATCGACCCTGGTCATGGTGGTCATGATGCCGGAGCACTCGGAGCCATATCCAAGGAAAAGAATATCAATCTTGCCGTTGCCTTGCGCTTCGGTAAGTATGTGGAGCAGAATCTCCCGGAGGTAAGAGTCATCTATACCCGCAAGACGGATGTCTTCATCCCGCTCAATGAGCGTGCGAATATCGCCAACCGTGCCAATGCCGATCTCTTTATCTCCGTGCATACCAATGCCTTGCCGGCAGGAAAGGTGGCTCGTGGCTTCGAGACCTATACCCTAGGTATGCACCGTGCCAAGGATAATCTCGATGTGGCGATGCGGGAAAACTCCGTCATCTCGATGGAGAAGGACTATCAGCAGAGATATCAGGGCTTCGATCCCCGCTCTTCTGAGAGCTATATCATCTTCGAGTTCATCCAGGGCAAGAATATGGAGCGCAGCGTAGAACTGGCTCGAATGATTCAGCGAGGTGTCTGCGATGGTGCCAACCGTCCCGACAAGGGCGTGCATCAGGCGGGATTCCTGGTCTTGAGAGAGACTTCCATGCCGGGTTGCCTCATTGAGTTGGGATTCATCACCACTCCTGATGAAGAGCGCCTGCTCAACGATGACAGCAGAGTGGATGATATCGCCCGTGGCATCTACGAGGCTTTCGCTAAATACAAGAATAAGTACGATAAATCGGTTTCCGTTCCTTATCGTGCCAAGGATTCCGAAGACGTGAATCTACCGAAGATTGTTCCTGATCAGGAACCTGCGCCTAAGACTCGTGTCGTAACGAGGGGAAAGCAGCCGAAGCGTGAAGAGGCAACGCCTGAACAGCCAAAGCGGGAGGTGAAGAAGCAGGAGCCGAAGAAGGATGTGAAGAAGCAGGAACCGAAGAAGGAAGTGAAGAAGGCTGAGATAGCCGATGCGCCGGTCTTCAAGCTTCAGATTTTCGTAGGTAGTAGAAACCTTCGCAAGGGCGATGCTCATTTCAAGGGCGAAACCGATTACGATAGTTTCCAGGAAGGCAATCTGGTGAAATACACCCTGGGTGCATCCACCAATTACAACGAAATCTATCGCCTGCGCAAGGAAAAGCTGGAGAAGTTCTCGGAGGCTTTCATCATCGCCTTCAAGAACGGACAGAAATATGACGTGAACCAGGCTATCCGGGAGTTCAAGCAGAACCGCAACCGGTAGCTCCTCCACTTCTCGGGCAGCCTGTAGCTCCCTTCTCGGGTAGCCGGTAGCTCCGCAGCCTGTGATTCGCTCTATATAAATAGGTATAATAAAAAGAACAAAAATAGATAAATATGAAACTGACAAAGGAAATTAGGATAGCGTTGGTCGCTATTGTAGGTATCTTGGTGATGTACTTCGGAATCAACTTTCTGAAGGGCATCAACTTGTTCTCTACCAATAACACCTACTATATGACGTTTGATGACATCCAGGGTATGGGTGCTTCTACCCCTATCTATGCCGATGGTTACAAGGTGGGTACCGTGGATCAGCTGGATTTCGACTATTCCGGAAAGGGTCCCATCAAGGTCAAGGTGGATATCAATAAGGATCTGAGAATCCCTGCGGGTAGTACCGCAGAGATTTCTAAGGATATCATGGGCAATCTCCAGGTGAGTCTCCTGCTTGCCAACAATCCTCGTGAGCGTATCGAACCGGGCGGCATCATTCCTGGTACGGTGAATTCCGGTATGATGGGCAAGGCTGCCGAAATGATTCCGGTTGTTGAGAAGATGCTGCCTAAGCTGGATTCCATCCTCACCAGTGTGAATGCACTCCTGGCTGATCCTGCCCTGGCTGCTTCCCTCCACAATGTGGAGACCATCACCAGCAACCTCACCGTTTCCACCCGTGAGCTGAATACCCTGATGGCTGGATTGAACAAGCAGGTTCCGGGTATGATGAAGAAGGCGAATGGCGTTCTCGACAATACCAACCGACTCACCTCTAATCTGGCGAGCCTCGATGTGCAGGGCACACTTGACCGTGTGAATGCCACCCTCGATGGTGCACAGAAGTTCACCGAGCAGTTGAACAGCGGAAAGGGTAGTCTCGGTCTCCTCATGAACGATACCCGTCTCTATGAGAATCTGAACTCTACGATGTCGCATGCCGACTCTCTGGTCATCGATCTCAAGGCGCATCCAAAGCGCTATGTTCACTTCTCTATTTTTGGCAAGAAAGACAAGTAGAGCCTCAAAAATACCGCTTTAAGGGCTTCTTTGAGGAAAAAGCCAAAATAAATTTTGTCTAAATAACAAAGGCGATGTTTCACGCCCCGGAATAGCTACAGAACTTGTTGTTTTTTAGCTATTTCGGGGTGTTTCAAAATTGTTTCACTGCCCCTAAAACGCAATTGTGGATAACTTTCTTAGTTGCTTGATTATGAGGTAGTTATCTTGGTAGTCTTAAAATATTATAAATAGCCCGATTTGCTACTTTGGGCTTTTTTTTGTAATTTTGCAGTCGATTTGCATCAGATGGTGCAATCTGATGTAGTGTTAAGGTAAAAAATCAATTAAAATAAGTAGTAAATAGTGTCAATGTTAGCAAGTCCAAAAGCGCTTTGGGACAATAGTCTTTTGCTTATAAAAGATAATGTGTCAGAGCAGCAATATAATACATGGTTTCGACCAATAGTCTTTGAGTCGTACAAGCCTTCGACCAAGACTCTGTTGGTTCAAGTTCCAAGTCCATTCGTATATGAATACTTGGAACAAAATTATGTTGGCTTGTTGAGCAAGGTCCTTCATCGCAATTTCGGCGATGGCATCCGTCTCACTTATCGTGTGGTAACGGATAAGGAACACAGGTTGACCCAGGATGTGGAAGCTGATCCGGCTGATATTGATGAGGCTGAGCGCAAGAGATTGGCACAGCAGCCACAGACACAGGCTAGCCCGGCAGAACCACAGCAGCCTGAAGACATTGACACCCAACTTGATCCGAAACTCACCTTCAATAATTATATGGAGGGTGACAGCAACAAGCTGCCACGTTCGGTGGGATTGTCTATTGCTGAGCATCCGAATACCACGCAGTTCAACCCGATGTTCATCTATGGTCCTTCTGGTAGCGGAAAGACTCACTTGGTGAATGCCATCGGTCTGAAAACCAAGCAGATGTATCCGCAGAAGCGTGTGCTCTATGTCAGTGCCCGCCTCTTCCAGACACAATATACCGATGCGGTGCTGCATAATGCGAGCAATGATTTCATCAATTTCTACCAGTCTATCGATGTGCTCATCGTGGATGATGTGCAGGATTGGGCAGGCAAGGCGAAGACCTTGAATACCTTCTTCCACATCTTCAATCACCTCTTCCGTAATGGAAAGCGTATCATTCTGGCGAGCGATCGACCTCCGGTAGAGCTCAAGGATATGCCAGACCGACTCATCACCCGTTTCTCTTGTGGACTGGTGGCAGAGTTGGAGAAGCCGAATGTGGAACTCTGCGTGGATATCGTGAGCAACAAGGTGCGCAAGGACGGACTGAAGATTCCGAAGGATGTGGTTTCCTTTATCGCACAGACCTGCAACGGCAGTGTGCGTGATCTCCAGGGTGCCATCAATGGTTTGCTGGCTTACAGTATCGTATATAACAGCAGCATCGATATCCGACTGGCTGAGCGTGTCATCAAGCGTGCCGTCAAGGTTGAGGAGAGCAACAAGGTGCTCACCCTCGATGAAATCGTGGAGGCGGTCTGCAATCATTATAAGGTAACGGTGGCTGCAGTCAACAGCAAGAGCCGCAAGCGTGAGTACGTGGAAGCGCGTCAGGTGGCGATGTTCATGGCTCAGAAATTCATCAAGATGCCTGCTTCCAGAGTGGGCAAACTCATTGGTAATCGCGATCATAGCACGGTTATCCACAGTTGCGCCAAGGTAGAGGAGCGACTGAAGATTGATGCCGAGTTCTTCGATGAACTCTCCAGCATCGAGAATGGATTGAGAGTGAAGAGATAATTATCATAGATAAGCACGGAACCTTGGTATAGTGGTTCTCGTTTATATAAATGAAACAAAAGGAAGTCGGATAAGTTTGTATTTGTCTTGGCTTCCTTTTTCCGTTTCTCTTTCCTTCGAACTTTATGATTACCTTGTACATAAAGTATTTTGAGTCTTTTTTCGAAAGATTTTTGGGAAAAAGCGATTTTGTATCATTCTTTTTTATTATATTTGCAGTCGAAATAGATTTGAGCCTAAACTAAACTCAGATATAGTTATGGAACAGAACTTAAAAGTTATATTATATGCCGTAGGTGCGATGATTCTTGCACCTCATACCCTCTATGCCCAGTCAGAAAATGTCAAAGGTCTGGATTCATTGCGCTTATACGGTTCGGTGAGCGTGGTGGAGCCTGAACTGCTGAAGAAGGGCGTACTCAATAATGCCCTTGATGCCTTGAATGGACAGACGGCTGGTGTAAACGTTACTACCAATGGTCTCGACCGTATTGCCATGCTCAACTCTGTGCGGGTTCGTGGTACCACTTCCATCATGGGCGGCAACGACCCATTGGTCATCATCGATGGCGTAACCTCGGATGTGGCAACGCTTGCTACGATCTATCCAGCTGATATCGAAAGCTTTACCGTGTTGAAGAATGCCAGTGAAACCGCTCTTTATGGTTCTCGTGGTGCTTCGGGCGTTATCCAGGTGAAGACCAAGAAGGGAACGGGTAAGGGATTTCAGATTTCTTACGAGGGCAACTATGGCATCGAGGCGATGTTCAAGAGTATGGAGATGCTGAATGCCGCTGAATACATCGCTGCTGCACAGAAGTTTGGGCTGGAATATAACAATAAGGGATTTGATACCAATTTCTCCAAAGCCATTACCCGACCCGGAAATGTGCAGAACCATTATCTCGCCTTCAGCGGTGGTACTCCGCAGAGCAACTATCGGGCTTCCTTCGGCTATATCGACCATAACACCATCATCCGGAGCAAGGGCTATCGCAACCTGGTGGCTAAGATTGATGTCACCCAGAAGGCGTTTGGTGATAGACTGACGGGTGATTTCGGCGTATTCGGTTCATCCTATAAAAACAATGATATCTTCGACAGTCAGATGCTTTTCTATTCTGCCGATGCCATGAATCCTACCTATCCTTATGATAAGCTGAATGGCAGTTGGGTGAAGAATGGGGCAGCTTCGCAGGTGAATCCTCCCGGAGCCTTGCTCAAGGAGCGTAGTGACACGAAGAACATGAACTTCAATGCCCACTTGAAGTTGAACTATGATATTTTGAGCAACCTGAGTATTTCTGCCTTCGGGGCATACAGTTATACTTCCAACGAGAACAACCAGTTCTGTCCTACCTGGGTGTGGGCGCAGGGCAATCTCTATCGTGGGGAGTTCAAAAGCGAGGAATGGCTTGCCAATGTTTCCTTGAACTATCAGCGGGTGTGGGGCATTCACAGCCTTAAGGCGATGGCAGGTGCTGAGTATCAGAAGGATATCCGTACGGGATTCTGGACTTCTGCCAAGGGATTCTCAAACAATAGTATGTATTACCACAATATCGGTGCTGCCGCTTCCCGACCTTTCGGCGGTACAGACAGCAACTATGAAGACCAGGCGCTGGCTTCCGTGATGGGCAACATCGACTATACCTTATATAATAAGTACAGTCTTTCGGTTTCCATGCGTGGCGACGGTTCTTCTTTGGTGGGCGATGACCATACCTGGGGTTTCTTCCCATCCGTTTCCTTATCCTGGGATATGAAGCAGGAAGAATGGCTTCGCCAGCTCAAGGCGATTACGATGCTCAAGTTGCGTACGGGTTATGGACGTTCGGGTAATCTGGGCGGCATCTCTGCCTATACCACCATGAACACTGTGAGACAGAACGGCATCGTTTCGGTGAACAGTTCGCCTGTGGTAACGATGGGTATGATTCGCAACAACAATCCCGACCTGAAGTGGGAGACGCGTGCCACCTGGAACTTGGGTGCCGACCTGGGCTTGTGGAACAATCGCCTGGTGCTGACGGCTGAGTATTACTATTCCAAGACCACCGATATGCTCTATGCCTACGATGTGCCGGTGCCACCTTTTGCCTACGATAAGCTGTTGGCCAACATCGGTTCGATGAGCAACCAGGGCTTGGAGGTGGGCTTCTCCATCACGCCTATACAGAAGAAGGATATGGAGTTGAACATCAACATGAATCTGGCTTGGCAGAAGAACAAGCTCCTCTCGCTCAGTGGCGAATATGATGGCATGCAGATGTCGGCGGCGGATATCACGGCGATGGGTGCCTTATCGGGTGCCGGTCAGCATGGCGGCTATAACAATGTGGTTTATCAGATAGTGGGACAGCCGCTGGGTGTCTTCTATCTACCTCATTGCAAGGGACTTGTAGAAGATGGCAACGGGCATTATCGCTATGATATCGAAGATTTAGATAAGAACGGAACCGTGGATTTGAGTGATGGCGGTGACAGATATATCGCCGGACAGGCGACGCCAAAGGTGACGCTTGGCTCAAACATCAGTTTCCGTTATCGCGACTGGTATCTTTCCTTGCAGATGAATGGTGCTTTTGGACATAAGATTTTCAATGGAACGGGGCTGGCATATACCAACATGTCGAGTTTCCCGGATTACAACGTGCTGAAGGGTGCCCCGGAGAAGAACATCGTTGACCAGAATGTATCCGATTATTGGCTGGAGAAAGGCGATTATCTTAACTTCGAGTATCTCACCCTGGGTTATGATATTCCTATCCGCAAGGGCGTGGTGCAGTCGCTCAGGGTGTCGGCAAGCGTGAACAATCTTTTCACTATCAGCAGTTATAGCGGACTGACGCCGATGATCAACAGTTATGTGGTGAACAGTACGATGGGCATCGACGACAAGCGGACCTATCCGCTTTACCGCACCTTCTCGCTGGGTTTGAGTGTTCAATTCTAAATGCAGAACTTTAAATGCGGAATTCTAAATGCAGAATTCTAAATGCTGAACTTTAAATGCAGAAATATATGAAACGATATAGACTATACTTTTTCCTGATAGCAGCCTTGATGATGACATCGCTGACGATGACATCCTGTCTGGATGAGCATCCGAAGGACCAGCTCGAGGAGGAAGCCATTTATGGCTCTGCCTTAGATATTTATACCAACGCCGTGGCTTCACTCTATAATTATATCGGCGGCACCAACGAGAGTGAGGGCATTCAGGGCACATGCCGTGGCATCTACGACTACAACACGCTGACTACCGACGAGGCGATGATTCCGATTCGTGGAGGCGACTGGTACGACGGCGGGTTGTGGAATGCCATGTACCGGCATGACTGGACGGCTGATGATGAGCCGCTTTATGATACCTGGAAGTATCTCTATAAGGTGATAGTTCTGGCAAACAAGTCGCTCGACATCATTGAAGCCAAGTCGTCTCTGCTCACAGCGAACCAGAAAGACCAGTTCCAGGCAGAGGTTCGTGCCTTAAGGGCATTGATGTATTACGAGGCGATGGATATGTTTGGCAGGATTCCGGTGGTTCTGTCTTCGGGAGAAGCTGCCCTTTATGCGAATGCTGGGGGAGCTAATGCCACTCTTCCTTCTGTCACTGGTGCTGCTCTTCCTTCTCAAAGCGAGCGGAGCGAGGTGTTCCACTTCGTTTTCAGCGAGTTGCAGCAGGTGCTGCCTTATCTTCCCGATGAGCATAGCAACAAGGAGGGCAATTACTATGGCCGCATCACGCAGCCTGTGGTTAACTTTCTGCTGGCAAAATTGGCGCTGAATGCCGAGATCTACATGTTTGATGACTGGACCAAGGGGTATGCGAAGCGACCTAAGGGCAAGGATATCTATTTCATGGTGCAGACTGCCGATGGAGCTTCTCTGCTCAATGGCGGCAAGGCGAGTGCGAACCGCAGCAAGAAGTTGAATGCCTGGGAAACCTGCATTTACTATTGCGATAAACTTGCCGGGGAGGGGTATGACCTGGAGGCAGATGATGCCTTTAATTTCTCTACGCACAATGAGACATCGAAGGAGAACATCTTTACCATTCCAATGGATAAGAACATCTATACCAATCAGTTTCATTATCTTTTCCGCTCTTACCATTATACGCATGGTGGTGCCTTGGGATGGGGTAGTGAGAATGGTACCTGTGCTACGATTGCTACGATGAAGGCCAACCGTTATGGCGAAGCAGACGAGGACACCCGTTGCAAGATGAACTTTGTGGCAGGTGTAGTGAAGGTGGATGGCAAGGAACTGCTGATGGATAATGGCAAACCTCTGGAGTATCAGCCTTTTGAGGTGGCTCAGAACCTGACTGGCAGCAAGTATATCAAGACGGCTGGAGCGAGAATGGCGAAATACGAGGTAGATAGAACTTCGTATATGGATGGCAAGTTGCAGAGCAACGATATCGTTCTTTTCCGTTATGCCGATGTACTGCTGATGAAGGCGGAAGCCAAGGTCCGCCTGGGAGAGAATGGTGATGTGGAACTGAACAGGATCCGTGCTCGTGTAGGCATGCCGAATCGCAAGGCAACGCTTGCCAACATCCTGGAAGAGCGATTGCTGGAACTGGTATGGGAAGGTTGGCGCCGCCAGGACCTCATCCGTTTCGGCAAGTTTACCGCAGCTTATGATCTCCGCACCCCACTTCAGGGCGAGGAATCTGGCTATACCACCGTCTTCCCGATACCGCAGAAATGCATCGATTTGAATAATAAACTGGAGCAGAATAAGGGGTATGAGAAGAAATTATAAAGGGCATACTTGTCTCCATACGCCCTGCATACTTGTCTCCATACGCCCTGCATACTTGTCTCCATACGCCCTGAAAGGGCAGAAGCTCCTAGCCCAGGGCATCCGCCCTGGGTAATTATGGATGCAAGCCTGCCGCCCTGTAAGGGCAAAAGCTTTCAAATTACAGCTGATAGAACTTAGTGAATGCCTTCACGCAATATTCGTGATCCATCACGCTGCCGGTTTCGCGGCAACTGTGCATGGCGAGGATGGCATTACCCATATCCACGCCCTTCAATGGGATGGAAGAGGCGAGGATATTGCCCAAGGTGCTGCCACCTGCTACATCGCTGTGGTTTACGAAACGCTGACATGGCACACCGGCTGCCTCACAGATATTCGCAAAGATGGCAGCAGATACGGCATCGCTCGCATACTTCTGTGCCGCATTGAACTTGATGACCGGACCGCCCCCCAGCATCGGATGATTCGTTGGGTCAAACTTCTCGCTGTAGTTAGGATGCCAGGCATGCGCATTATCGGCAGAAATCATAAAGGCACGCTCCACAGCCTGATAATAAGCCTCTTCAGTTCCGCTCTGTGCCAGGGCGATGCGCTGGAGCATAAAGGATAAGAATGGGCTTCCGGCACCCTGTTTTGTCTGAGACCCGGTCTCCTCGTTGTCGAAAATGGCGAGAACACGAGTGGTATCAGATGCAGATGATGTTGCATCAGAAGATGATGAAACTGCATCTGCTGCAATCATTGCTTCTACGCCAGCCCAGCACATCGATAAATCATCGAGTCTTCCCGAAGAGATGAACTCATCGTGTACACCGAAGGTGCAGGCTGGAGTGGCATCAGCCAGATAGAGATCGAAGTCGAGGATATCCTCCTTCTGGATATTCAGTTCGCCGGTAATCACGTTCATCAGCAGATTACCCTTTTCCAGTTCATCGTTGATGATGCCGAGGATAGGGAGCACATCCTTCTGCTTGCTCAACTTCACGCCATCGTTCACCTGACGGTTGAAGTGGATAGCGAGATTACTGATCTGCAGCAATGGGCGCTGGATATGGAGCAGGAGCGTCTTCGGATGCATCGCATCCTCGCCCTTTACGATTACTCTACCCGCCAGAGTGAGTGGACGGTCGAACCAGGTTGACATAATCGGACCGCCATAAACCTCGGTATTCAGTTTCACGATGCTGCCCTCGCAAGTCATCTCAGCGTTAGGCTTGATGCGGAAGGTAGGGGAGTCGCAGTGAGCGCAGATCATGTGGAAGCCGGCATCAGCCAGTGTCTTCTTTCCGATTTGGAAAGCATAGATAGAAGAGTCGTTCTTGGTAACGAAGAACTTGTCACCAGCCACAACCTTGCCCAGCGGCTCCTGAGGGTTCAATCGTCTGAACCCATTTTTCTCCAATTCCTTGGAGATATTCTTCACAGCCAGGAAGTTCACTGGCGAAGCGTCTAAAAAGGATAATAATCTTTTGATCATAGTCTATATCTTTATTTTGTTTTTATTGTTTTCTTCAATTTCAATTTGTTTTCTTCAATTTCAATTGCCTTTGCAAAGATAATGCAAATTTTTCATTTAATCACCTGTTTTCCCTTGTTTTTCGTTTTTTTTAATGAGCTAGAAAGAATCTTACGTATGGTCTTATGCTCTTCTTGAAATAAATGATGTAATAAAGTTGGTTAAAAATGCAGTAAATAGCTTGTTTGCTTGTCTTTTTTTTAGTATCTTTGCGATGAAAAATAAAACTCAAGTGCGGAAAATGTGGAGAATTTCACAAAAGAAGTATCAGAAATGTGTAAACTTACACAT
>ERZ1026858.1215-NODE-1215-length-13373-cov-6.971993_pt1 | contig 13373 bp, 10 predicted proteins | sample MGYA00380159_ERZ1026858 | MGnify/ENA primary metagenome ERZ1026858 (study PRJEB33269, sample SAMEA4719795) | human gut metagenome | biome: human-associated habitat; feature: organic feature; material: feces | place: Cameroon | collected 2013-10 ...
GGTGAGCACATACGGGATGGGGAACTTTTCCAGGCCCGATGCGCGGGCCGTCTGGATGATGCCCACAAAGGTGATGTCATGGCTGGCCATGGCGTCGAACTTGATCTTCAGGTTCTGGTCATCGCCGCTGGTGTTGTGTGCCGTCAGGATGCCGTAGGCCATGGTGCCCTTGGGGGCATCCGCCACAGCGGCGGTATCAAAGCCCTGCGCAGCCAGTGCCGCCGGGGCGTCTGCATCTGCGTTGACCCATGCGCCGCGCACATAGTACGCGCCGCCCATGCTGCATTTGATGGATTCCAACATTTTCCTTCGCCTCTCTCTATCAGACCGGGGCATTTCCCGCCTTTCCCTGCGGACGCCCTGGAGCCGGAGCCCTTACACCGCGGCCCCGCGCTTCCGGTGCTTCTTAGTCGAACAGCATATCGTGGATGGCGCTGACGGCCTTGTCGGCGTCGTTGCGGTCGATGATGCAGGAGATCTTGATCTCGCTGGTGGAGATCATCTTGATGTTGATATTGTTGTTGGACAGTGCCTCGAACATCTTAGAAGCAACGCCGCTGTGGCTCTGCATACCGGCACCCACGATGGAGACCTTGGCGCAGGTGGTGTCCACGCTGACATTGCTGAAGTGTGCACTTTCTTTCAGTACACGCATGGCCACCTCGGCTTCGCCTTCGGCACAGGTAAAGCTGATGTCCTTCTTGCCGTCGCGGCCGGTGGACTGCAGGATGATGTCCACGTTGATGTTCTTCTGGGCCAGCAGGCCGAAGATCTTGAAGCTCGTGCCCGGCTCATCGGGAACATTCAGAATCGTAATAACAGCAACGTCGGTGTCCTTTGCGACGCCCTTGATCAGCATACCTTCCATTTTTGTAACCTCCTTGACGACCGTACCCGGAATCGGGTTCAGGCTGGAAAGCACTTCCAGCTCCACGTTATACTTTTTGGCCAGCTCCACGCTGCGGTTGTTGAGCACCTGTGCGCCGAGGGAGGCCAGCTCCAGCATCTCGTCGAAGGTGATCTCCTTCAGCCTGCGGGTGTTGCGCACCTTGCGCGGGTCGGCGGTGTAAACGCCCTCCACGTCGGTGAAGATCTGGCAGCGGTCTGCATGAAGCGCCGCCGCGATGGCAACGGCGCTGGTGTCGGAACCGCCGCGGCCCAGGGTGGTGATGTCATCCAGCTTGTTCAGGCCCTGGAAGCCTGCCACGACGACCACGCGGTTGCGCTCCAGCTCGGAGGAGATGCGTTCGGTCTCCAGTCGGGTGATGCGAGCCTTGGTGTAGGCACGGTCGGTGCGGAAGCCTGCCTGCCAGCCGGTCAGGCTGGTGGCATGGCAGCCCAGCTCGTTCAGGGCCATGGCCAGCAGCGAGATGCTGATCTCCTCACCCGCTGCCAGCAGCATATCCATCTCACGTGCGGAGGGATTGTGGGTGATCTCCGCTGCTTTTGCGATCAGGTCGTCGGTGGTATCGCCCTGGGCGGACACCACGACCACCACGTCATTGCCTGCGTTGTGGGTATTGGCCACGATGCGGGCCACGTTGAAAATACGGTCCCGGTCCTTCACGGAAGAACCGCCGAACTTCTGTACGATCAACGCCATAGTTTGTCACTCTCCTCTTCTTCTGCCCTGCTTTTCTGCGCAGGGCGTACGCCTAATATCATTCCACGGTTGCGCCGGTATTATCTGCATCCAGGCGCAGCAGCGTAAATGCTTCACATCCGTCCAGCCCTTCCAGCTGTTCGAGGCCTGCCTCCAGGCCCTTGTAAAATTCCTCTGCGTCGGCGCGCTCGGCCACCGCCATCACAGTGGAACCGGCACCGGACACATACACGGCCTTTGCCCCGCACTGCTTTGCCAGCGCGAAGGCTTCCTTCGAGCCGGGCATCAGCGGCATCCGGTAGGGCTGGTGCAGCTTATCCTCCGTCGCAATGGCCAGCAGCTCGTGGCGGCCCTCACAGAAGGCCGCAGGGACAAGCGCTGCGCGCGACAGGTTGTAGACCGCATCCTTGTGGGAGACCTGCTTCGGCAGGGCTGCGCGGGCGGCCTCGGTCAGGAGCTTGTAGTCCGGCACGATGGCCGCGAAGCAGAGGCTCTGGTCCACATCCCGCTTGACGGAGTAGACCACACCGTCCTCGTAGACGCTGCTGGTCAGGCCGCCGAGCAGGGCCGGTGCCACATTGTCCGGGTGGCCCTCGATGCTGGTGGCCAGGGTCAGCAGCTCCTGGGTGTTCAGGATATCGCCCAGCATCCGGTTGGCCCCCAGCAGGCCCGCAATGATGCAGGCCGACGAGGAACCCAGACCGCGTGCCATGGGGATGGGATTGGTCTGCACGATCCGGAGCGGCGGGACCTTCTTTCCCACCTTGTCAAACAGGCCTTTGGCCGAGCGGTAGACCAGATTGGACTCGTTGCGGGGGATGCGGGTCCCGTCCGCTGCCGAGATGTCCAGCTTCTCGCTCTCTTCAAAGGTCACGGTATTGTACAGGGTCACCGCCAGGCCCAGGGCATCGAAGCCGGAGCCGACGTTGGCGCTGGTGGCCGGGACAGAGACTTTGATCTTCATGATGGCTGCACCTTCCCTTTTATGCTTCCTCCGGCAGACGCTTGAGCAGCAGCTTCACGCTGCCGCCCACGGCCTCCACCTTCCGGGTTGCTTCGGCCAGCGCTCTGGCGTCGGCCTTCTCGACGAAGTACGAGCAGCCGTCGAACCGCTCCTCCACGACCTTTCCGGTGCCGTAGATGGCCTCCACCACAGCCGGTGCAATGCCTGCCACACGCACATAATATGCGGCGGGCGCGGGGTCGGTGAGCATCCCCTCCACCGGTTCGGCAGGCTGCCAGAACAGGCTGTCGTGGACCTTGGAGCCTTCCTTGATGGCATCCACCACATCGGCCACCACGGCGCTGGCGGTGGGCAGCTTGCCCGCGCCCTTGCCATAGAAGATGACGTCGCCCAGCATATCGCCCTTGACCAGAACGGCATTGAAGACGTCATCCACACCGGCCAGCTGGTTCGACCGGGGCACCAGGCAGGGCTCCACGCCTGCGGCCACGCTGCCGTCGCCGCCCCGCTTCATCCAGGCGATGAGCTTGATGACGCAGCCCAGTTTCTCCGCCGCCGCCACATCGGCGATGGTGATCTCGCGGATGCCGCGGGTGGGGATGTTCTGGGGGTAGATCTGGTGGCCGCAGACCAGCGAGGACAGGATGGCGATCTTGCGGCAGGCATCGCGGCCGTCCACATCGTCGCCGGGGTCTTTGGTCTCGGCATAGCCAAGCTCCTGTGCGATCTTCAGCGCCTCGTCAAAGCCCAGGTTCTCGTGGATCATCTTGGTCAGCATGAAGTTGGTGGTGCCGTTGACGATGCCCTCCACCTCGGTGATGACGTTGGCCGCGAGGCACTGGTGCATCGGGGTGATGATGGGGGTGCCGCCGCCGACCGAGGCCTCGAACAGGAAAGCGCAATCGTGCGCCTTGGCCAGACCCAGCAGCTCGGCACCGTAGGTGGCCACCATCTCCTTGTTGGAGGTGCAGACGCTGCGGCCGCTCTCCAGGCAGGCTTTCACATACGGGTATGCGAACCGGGTGCCGCCGATGGTCTCGACCACCACCTTGATCTCCCGATCTTCCAGAATGGTGTCGAAGTTCTTGATGAAGAGATGCGCGGCCGGGTGGCCGGAGAAATCCTTGGGGTCGAGGATGTACTTCACCTCAACGGGTTCCCCTGCCCGGCGGGAAACGCCCGCTGCATTGCGGCACAGCACCTCGTACACGCCGCTGCCAACCGTGCCAAAACCTAAGATCGCGATCTTTGCCATGGTAACCCCTCGTTCCTATCTCTTCGTTGTTTACAGATTGTATCCACAGTGCACACCGACGACCATCCGCTGCCGGGAGAGCTTTTCGGTCAGTTCCTCCGGGGTCATCTGCATCGTGTCGGTGCGGATGGTGACAGCCACCAGCGCAGCGCCATTTTCCGGCGTGGACTGGTTGATGGTCACGATGCTGGCTCCTGCGGCACTGATGCCGGCCAGCAGACTTTGCAGCGCACCGGTCTCGTCCCGCAGGGTGGCCATCACGGTGATGACCTCGCGGCCGTTCTCGGAGTCAAAAATGCAGTCTTTGTATTTATAGAAAGCACTGCGCGACAGGTCTACGCTGCGGGTCGCAGCCGAAATGCTGCGCGCCTCCCCGCTGGCCAGAAGCTCCTTGGCCTTGACGACCTTCAGGAAGACCTCCGGCAGGACCTGTGCATCCACCAGATAAAAGCGGCGTTCCAACTTGTTCACCTCACAAACACAAGTGTTCTTGCAGAGAATATAATAACATCCGGCCCCCTGCATTGCAAGAGGCCGGATGTGTTTTTGTCAGATTGTCCAGTTTTGATGCGTGAAGTGGCGCATTGCCTTGCCGGAATGGCACCCATCCCATGGGAAAAAGTATGAGTTTTGCGCTCAGTCGGTGTCGAGACCGGAAGTGTCCGCCGGGATGGTGGTCTGGTCGGCTGCGGGCTGGGCCGCCTGCGTCACGCCCGAAGCGTGGGAGTAATTGCAGGTATCGGGCAGGTCGTCCGCACGGTAATAACCAGTAGCGCGGCTGGGGCAGCTGGGGCCTGCCAGCAGGCCGCTCTGGGTGCAGTAGGCGCGCTCCACCACGCCGTCTGCCGCCGGGAACGGCTTATAGGGCAGGTCCTTCTGGACCTCTTCCATATAGGCCTTCCACGCCGTGACGCAGGTGCGGGTCTTGGCCTGATTCTTGCTCAGGGTGTTGGTCATATCATACGGCGCATCGTAGCCCCACCACACCGCGGTGACGTAATACGGTGTGCCGCCCACGAACCACAGATCCTTTTCGTCGCTGGCCGTACCGGTCTTGCCGAAGGACTCCATACCGTTGGAGTTGGGGTAGCGGCCGCTGGCCGTACCAACGTTGGAGTACAGGACGTTCTTCAGCAGGCGGTTCATGACATAGGCCGTCTGCGGGGTCAGGGCCTGATAGCTGGTAGAGTTGTTTTCCAGATAGATATTGCCGTCACGGTCCAGCACACGGGTGTACAGATGCGGGGTGGTGTACTGGCCGTCGTAGAAGATCTGGAAGGCTGCGGCCAGCGCCGTGGGTGTGACGCCGTGGGTCTGGCTGCCCATGACCATCTGGGCAAGGCCGACGTCGCTGGAGGGGTCCAGCGTGTCCAGCTGCAAGGTATTATAGACAAAGTTGAAGATGTTGCTTGCGCCCACCAGGTCGCCCACGCGGATGGCGATGGTGTTCAGCGAGCGGGCCAGACCGTTCCACAGCGGCAGGTCGGAGTTGTCGCCGTAGTTGCCGCCATAGTTGCGGGGCCAGCTGCGCCATGCGTTGGGATAGGCCTTCAGCTGGGTGTCGGACATGCCCATCAGGCCGTTCTTTCGGCAGTAATCCTCATCGCGGATGACCATATCCTGCTTGAGGTAGAGGGGCGAGTTGTTCAGCATGGTGGACCAGTTGACAAGGCCGTACTCGATGCCCAGAGCGTAGGCGCCGATGGGCTTGATGGTCGAACCGGTCTGCCGGGTGACGCCGTAAGCACGGTTCAGGGAGAGGCTCTTGGTCTTCTTGCCCAGGCCACCCACCATGGCCAGCACATTGCCGTCATAGTCCAGGGTGACCATGGCCGCCTGGGTGCGGACATTGCGGTAATAGTAGACCGTGCCGTCGTCGCCGGTGCGGGTCTTGGGGGTGCCGTCCTCGTTCATCACCTGCACGTCGTCGTCCGAGATGGAGGTGACTTCTTCCTCATGCCAGCCTGCCGGGAAATAGGCATCGTCGGTGTTGAGCATGAGGTTTTCCATGGCGGTCTGCATCTTGGGGTTGACAGTGGCTTCGATGGTGTAGCCGCCGGTGTAGAGCATGTTCTGGGCCGTGGCTTCGTCCACGCCCTCCTTCTCCATGATATCGCCGACCACCTCGTTGAACAGGGCATCGGTGAAGTAGCTGGTCACGGAGGAGGTGTTCTTTTTGCTGGTATCCTCCGCCAGCACCAGCGGCTGGGCGGCGGCATTCCGGTAGTCATCCTCCGAGATCACGCCCTGCTGCCACATATTATACAGGATGAAATTGCGGCGGTGGATCAGATTTTCGGGGTTCGTATAGGGGTTGTAATTGGTGGGGTTCTTGGTGATGGACGCAATGGTCGCGCACTCCCACAGGGTGAGCTGGCTGACGTCCTTGTTGAAGTATTCGTTTGCCGCCGTCTGGACGCCCTGGATCGTGCCGGTGAAGCTGATGGTGTTCAGGTAGGCTTCCAGAATGGTCTCCTTGGAGTAGGTGCGGCTCAGGCAGAGGGCGCGGTAGATCTCGCGCACCTTGCGCAGGGCACCCTGGATGCCGCTGGCGCTCTTGTCCGAGGTCAGGTTCTTGATGAGCTGCTGTTCCAGCGTAGACGCGCCCTGCTTGGAGCTGTAGATCGGCAGCACATACTCGTTGACCATGGCACCGATGGTGCGCTTGAAGTTGACGCCCGGCTCATTGTAGAAATCTTTGTCCTCGGTGCAGATGAACGCATACTGTAGGTTGGTGGGGATCTGCTCCAGGTCTGCCCAGACACGGTGGCTGTTGGAGGAACGCAGGGTGGCGTACTCCACCTGTGCCCCGGTGTCAGGGTCGGTGGCCACCACCGTGCTGGACTGGCTCAGCTCGATGTTGTCCAGATCCAGCAGGTCGCCGTCGTTGGCCGTGGCCTGCACCGCGTAATAGACCATGCCCACCATCAGCAGGCTGCCCGCCATGATGCCCAGACAGATCAGCATCGCGAGGGTGCGGCCCAGGAACCGCAGCAGGGGGTGCCTGCTCTTCTCCTTCGGCTCCTTGGGGGGCTTTCCGCTGGGAGCCGGGTCCCGGCGGCTGTTGTTCACATTGACTTGACGTCCCACGGAAGGCTGGGGTTCTCTCTTCGCCCCGCTCTGGTGGATCTTTCTTGGTTCGATAAGGATCGCCTCCTGACCGGCCACTGGGCCGATGATTCGCTGGTTATACGACAAGCTGCCCCGCCCGGTCCGACCGGCAAAAGGGCAGAATTTTCCCCGGATAGAGGTAGTATAGCACATTTTGCCCTGCAAAGTACAGCATTCTGCTGTGAAAATTCTGTTCTTCTGTCTGGAAAACTTTCTTTTTGCGCATACTACCGTTTGAAACTTTCCCTGCAAAGGAGTGATTTCCCTGTGCGCAAGCTCGTTCTCTGCCTGTTTTATGCGCTCTGCGCCTTTGCCATCGCGTTCAGCCTGTTCTGGATGGCCCTCCCCCGGCTGACGCTGCCCTCCCCTGCCCCGCAGGACGAAGCGCCGGACTCAGTGCCGCTGAGTCTGGCGGCGCAGGCTCTGCCGGAGCGGACAGCCCTCTACTACCTCTGCGACGAGGGCGGGATGCTGACCGTCTATGCCTGCGGGGCCGACGGGGAACCCGCCGACCGGTTGGAGGAGACCGGCATCTACGTCAACCTTCTGCCCGAAAACGACGCCCTCCGCATCAAGCAGGGCCTTGCGGTCTACAGCGAGACCGAGCTGCGGACCGTGCTGGAGGACCTGGGAGAATGACAGAGACCCTCCCGCCGGGGAGGGTCTCTGTCATCGGTGCATTACGCTTCCATGGCTTCCAGCGGCACAAGGTAGTCCTTGCAGCACTGTTCGTAATGGAGCGAGTATTCCTTGGTGGGGTTGTGGTGCATCAGGCTCTTCAGGGTGTGGGAGTCGTAGTCCTCGCCCTGGTTCGTGCCGATCAGACGGGCTGCGATGTTGGAGCAGTGATCGGAGATGCGCTCCACATTGTTCAGCACATCCAGGAAGACGACGCCGGTGTCGATGGAACAGATACCGTTCTTCAGGCGCTTGATGTGCTGGTCACGCAGCTTTTCGACCATGATGTCGATGACCTCTTCCAGCGGCTCCACCTGGCGGGCCAATGCGACGTCATTGTTCTCAAAGGCATCGTTCGTCAGGTCCAGCACGCGCTCCATCGCGCCGGTGAGGAGCTTGAGCTCCTCCTTTGCGTGGTCGCTGAAGGACGCTTCCTTCTCATAAAGCTCCTCGGATTTTTCCATGATGTTAACGGCATAGTCGCCGATGCGCTCGTACTCGGTGACGAAGTTCAGCAGCTCGGTCACGGCATGGCTCTCGTCGTCGCCCAGCTCCTGGTCAGTCATCTTGATGAGGTAGTTGGAGATCTCGACTTCCATCCGGTCGATGAGGTTCTCCCGGACGTTCACCGCGCTCACGACGTCTTCGTCCATCTTGAGCAGCAGCGGAGCCGACAGGTTCACGTTGCGGGCAGCACGGCGGGACATCTTGACCACTGCGTTCTTGGCCTGTTGCAGAGCAACGGCCGGGCTCTTGAACAGGCGCTCGTCCAGCACGGGCATACTGAGCTCCTGTGCTTCCTCGGCGCTGTCGGGCACGGTGAGGACAGCCAGCTTCGACAGCACACTGCTGAACGGCAGGAAGAGGAGCATCGCCGCCACGCTGGACATGGTGTGGATGTTTGCGATGGAGCTCTTGTTCATCACATCGCCCCAGACAGGGATGCCGATGGTGTAGCGCACCGCATAGATGGCCGCCAGAAGCACCACACTGCCGATGATATTAAAATAAAGGTGGATCAGCGCGGCGCGCTTGCCATCCTTGGAGGAGCCGCCGATGGTCAGCAGCGGGGTGAAGGCCGTGCCGATGTGGGCACCCAGAATGATGGGGATGGCCGAGCCGAAGGTAACAAGGCCGGTGCTGGACAGTGCCTGCAAGATACCGACCGATGCCGAGGACGACTGGATGATGACCGTGACCACCACGCCCACGAGAACGCCGAGGATGGGGTTGGTCATGCTGACGAACAGGTTCTGGAACGCCGCGCTCTCCCGCAGGGGCGAAACGCCGGTATCCATCAGGTTCATGCCGGTGAACAGGATGCCGAAGCCCAGCATGATCTGGCCGATGTTCTTTTTCTTGGCGTTGCGCAGGAACACATAAAAAATACAGCCAATAAACGCGACCACCGGTGCGAAGGTCTTGGGCTGCATCAGGGTCAGCCACAGGCTGTCGCCGGAGATATCCGCCATGCGGATGAGCTGGCCGGTGACAGTCGTACCAATGTTCGCACCCATGATCACGCCTACCGACTGCGTGAGGGTCATGATCCCGGAGTTGACAAGGCCGACACAGATGACGACCGTGCCCGCCGACGACTGGATGACGCCGGTGATGAGGGTGCCGAAAATGACGCCCTTGATGGTGGAAGAGGTCAGCTTTTGCAATACGCCCTGCATCTTGCCGCCCGCCAGCTTCTCCAGGCCGGCGCCCATGATCGACATGCCGTACAGGAACAGCGCAATACCGCCCAACAGAGAGGTGATGTGTGTGATATCCATCTCGATACTCCTAAAAATGTTCTTCCTTTTCTTTCTAAACAGACAAAGGACGGCCGCCGGGCTCTTTCTGCCTGAACGCCGTCCTTTTTATTATAGCATCGAGCGGCCTGTTTCAACAAGCCTTATTTTACATGTTTTTTGCGTTTTTGATACATTTTTGCGCGGTTCGCCGGGTTTTGGCACAGTTCTTTTCGCAGATTTTACATGGATTTTACAAACGATTCAGTTTGCCGCAGCTGACGCCATTTCCCGCCGCCGGGCCGGTTTTGCGGCGGACTGCTCGGCGCGGGTCTTATCGTAGCAATACCGGATGATGGCCTGCCGCCGGACAATGCCGATGAACATGCCCCGGTCGTCCACCACCGGCACAAAGTTCTGGTTCATGGCCGCTTCGATGAGCTGGTCCATGCTGGTGCTCACGGTCACGGCTTTGTAATCCCGCTTGTGGGCAAAGCTGGAAATGGGCACGTCCTCGGCGGCTTCCAGGTCCAGTCCATGATATTTTTTCAGCCCCCAGAGGATATCCCCCTCGGTCAGGGTGCCCACATATTCGCCTTTGCGGTTGAGCACCGGAATGGATGCGTAGCGGTTGTTCTCCCATTTTTCCAAGGTCTGCCGCAGGGTGAAGTCATCGTAAACATACATCAGGTCCTGCTTGGGGGAAAGGAAAAACAAAATGTTCATCATCAGCTCTCCTATCGAAAAACAAATTCTGCCGTTGTGGGCGCAGCGCCCCGTCTCTCTGATTTGATTTTAGCACTTTTTCACAGCAAGTTAAAGGGAATAATCATACTTTTTAGATTTTATTCACAGTCATTTTTCGCTCTTTTTCAAAACATGCGGAAAAACCATGCACTCTGGCGCATTTTGTGCTATACTAAGCAGAAAGGAACTGCCCACCGGGCCCTTTGGCACTGCGGCCCTGTTCTCAGGATACCCACTGCGGCGCTCGAAATCGGGTGCAATGGGGCATGTCCGGCACAGGAGTTGCAATTTTCCGCTGTACACCGGGCCGGTAAAGAGGTATAATAAGCGTGTAAGATTCCTTTCCCGGTTCGCCGGGCCAAATCAAATAATCTGATAAAAGGAGCAGAGCGACTATGATCACTTCCCGTTTCCCGCTGGGAGATGTCAGCTTCTCCGCCGAGTATTTTTCGACGCTCGTGGGCGAAGCAACCAAACAATGCTACGGTGTGGCCGCAATGACCCCCCGCGATCTGACCGACAAGGTGCGGAGCATGGTACACGGCGCTGATTTTTCTGCAAAGGGCGTCCGCGTCACCCAGGAAGAGGGCCGTCTCGTGATCGAGCTGCACATCGCCGTCAGCTATGGGCTCAACATTTCGACCGCTGCGCGCAGCATCTCGCACCGCGTCAAGGACGAGGTGGAGCAGGCTACCGGCCTCAAGGTCGCCCGCGTGATCGTCTCCGTGGACGACGTGATCGCCTGATCGGACAAGAGAATAAGGAGAAAATTCAAATGATTTCTGGTAAGATCCTGCGCGACGCGATTATTTCCGGCGCAAACAACATCAACAACCAGCGCTCCCGCGTGGACGAACTGAACGTCTTCCCCGTCCCGGACGGCGACACCGGCACCAACATGGGCATGACCGTGGGCGCAGCCGTCCGTGAGCTGGAAGCTCTGGACGACAGCTGCACCGTCGGCGAGGCCGCCAAGACCGCTGCCTCCGCCATGCTGCGCGGTGCGCGCGGCAACTCCGGCGTCATCACCAGCCTGCTGTTCCGCGGCTTCTCCAAGGCGCTGGAAGGCAAGAAGGAAGCCGGTGCAGACGACCTCGTTGAGGCTCTGAAGAAGGGCGTCGAGGGCGCTTACAAGGCTGTCATGAAGCCCACCGAGGGCACCATCCTGACCGTTGCCCGCGTGGCCTCCGAAGAAGCAGCTGCCTGCGGTGCCAGCGAAGTCCCCGCTCTGTGGGACGTGGTGCTCGCCGCCGGTCAGAAAGCACTGGAGGACACCCCCAACCTGCTGCCCGTCCTGAAGAAGGCCGGCGTCGTGGATGCCGGCGGCCAGGGCATCATGGTCATCTTCGAGGGCATGGGCAAGGTTTTCCACGGTGAGCCCATCGTCGCAGGCGGCGAGGCTGCCCCCAACAAGGCCAAGCTCTCCACCGAGAACGCCGGCCGCGGCGTCTTCACCGATGACCTGATGAAGGTCGAAGACATCAAGAACGGCTACTGCACCCAGTTCCTCATCAACAAGAATGAGGGTGCCAGCGCCGCCAAGATGCGCGCTTTCGCGGAGTCCAACGGCGACAGCGTCGTCTGCATCGAGGACGATGACGTCATCAACCTGCACGTCCATACCGCCGACCCCGGCAAGATCCTGAGCGAGGCCATCAAGTACGGCTACCTGACCAACTTCAAGATCGAGAACATGCACGAGCAGTTCCTGGCCCGCCAGAAGCAGGGCAAGAGCCTGGAAAAGCAGGCTTCTGCCGAGAAGAAGCCCGACCCGACCTCCGAGTTCATCTACGCCGCTGTGGATCCCAGCCGTGATTACGGCTTTGTGGCAGTTGCTGCGGGCGAGGGCCTGAAGGCAGTCTTCACCGACCTGGCGGCCGACGCTGTCGTCTCCGGCGGTCAGACCATGAACCCCGCCACTGAGGACATCCTCGCCGCCATCCAGAGCGTCCCGGCCAAGACCGTCTTCGTTCTGCCCAACAACAAGAACATCATCATGGCTGCCGAGCAGGCCCAGAAGCTGGCCGACCGTCAGGTCGTCGTTCTGCCCACCCGCACCGTGCCCATGGGCATCACGGCACTGCTGAACTTTGACCCCTCTGCCAATGTTGAGACCAACACCATCAACATGATGGCTGCGGCCGACAAGGTCTCCACCGGCCTCATCACCTACGCCGCCCGCGACAGCGAGTTCGACGGCAAGCGCATCCGGAAGGGCGAGATCATGGCTCTGGAGAACGGCAAGATCGTGGCCACCTCCAATGACCTGACCAAGGCCACCTACCGCCTGGCCCGTAGCATGTGCAAGAAGGACTCCAGCTTCGTCACCATCATCTCCGGCTGCGATGTCTCCGATGAAGATGCCGAAAAGGTCACCGAGATCGTCAAGGCAAAGTGCCCCAACCACGTTGAGGTCAGCCACATCCGCGGCGGTCAGCCCGTTTATTATTATATGATCAGCGTGGAGTAATTTTCACTCCTGCGCTTGCAGAACACAGAACAAGCCCCCTGCATCCATCCCGGATGCAGGGGGCTTTGTGGTTCTTGGTTTAGAAAAAACTCACCTGGCGGCTCTCACAGCCACTGTTTCAGCACATCGTTCAGCTTATTCAGGTCCAGCGGTTTGGCGATATGTTCGTTCATGCCGGTGTTCTTGGCCAGCTGCACGTCCTCGGCGAAGGCGTTCGCCGTCATGGCGATGATGGGCACTTTGCCCCGGCTGTCGGGAAGGGAACGGATCGCCGCCGTTGCTTCGTAGCCGTTCATGACCGGCATCTGGATGTCCATCAGAACGAGGCTGTACCAGTTTTCCGGGGCCGCCGCGACCTTTTCGACGGCGATCTTTCCGTTTTCGGCCGTTTCGACCGTCACACCGGTCATGCCCAGGATCTCGGTCGCGATCTCGCGGTTCAGGTCGTTGTCTTCCACCAGCAGGAGCCGCTTGCCCGTGTAGTCCGTTTTTGCAAAGTCTTCCAGATAATTCCGGGCGTCTTTCTCTTTCTTGCCGGAGGTGAACTGCCGCAGGGTCGCCGTCAGGCGGGAGCGGAACAGCGGTTTTGCCATAAACGCATCCACGCCCGCCGCTCTGGCTTCTTCCTCGATCTCGCTGAACTCGAAGGAGGTCAGGATGATGATCGTGACGTCTTGCCCGACGCATTCCCGAATCTTTCTGGCCGTTTCGATGCCGTCCATCTCCGGCATCTTCCAGTCCAGGATCACCGCAAAATAGTCACTGTTGGTCTCATGACGCGCATAGCAGCGCTCCACAGCTTCCTT
>ERZ1026858.1239-NODE-1239-length-13150-cov-6.733639_pt1 | contig 13150 bp, 14 predicted proteins | sample MGYA00380159_ERZ1026858 | MGnify/ENA primary metagenome ERZ1026858 (study PRJEB33269, sample SAMEA4719795) | human gut metagenome | biome: human-associated habitat; feature: organic feature; material: feces | place: Cameroon | collected 2013-10 ...
TGCGGGCAGACGGGCTGTGGTCGCCCGCTTGTGGCAGCACACAAAATCTAACTCTATTATTGTAGCACAATCCCCTACCGCGTTCAAGCCTTATCCGGGGGATTTGCGCCAAAAATCGGCAAAAAAGCAGGGTCTGACGCCTGTTTTACAGCAGCCTCAGCGCCTTGGGATAATGGTTTTTGACCCGCCCGGCCGACACTTTGCCGCCGCCGAGGGGGAACCCGTCCACCGTGACACAACACCAGCCATCGGCGGCGGTGGCAGCGGCGATTTCCCGGCCCGACAGATACTCGACCACGCGCGGGTCGGCAAGCGCCAGCTCCTCGCGGTTGGTGCACTGGGCACCGAACGCCGTGAAGAGGTGGTGTTCGGGCACGAAGCGGCCCTTCTGCACACTGCCCACAAAGACGCCTGCGCGCAGGACATGCAGACCCGTCTGCGGGAAGGCCGCAGGCAGCAGCACACCGCCGCCATGGACCACGGCGGGGCGGTCTGCGAGGGCCGGAAAATACTGCTGGGCGAACGCGTTCCAGGCCGCGAGGCTCTGGGCGGGCATCACACTCTCCCCTGCCGCGGCGCTTTCGCGGCGGCGGCTGCCCTGCACCGCATCCCGGAGGGCGCGGGCGTTCTCCCGGCGGGATGCACGGGCATCGCCGCGCTCCGGGCGGGCAGACTTGCCCTTACCGGGCTTCTGCTTCCGGTTCTGCTCGGCGGCAGCCGCCAGCCAAAGCTGCTCTTCGGGGGGATAACAGCCCGGTGCGGGCAAAGCACGGGGAGTGCCCGCCTTGACCAGCCGGGCAATGAAATGACCCTCGCCGCCCTGACAGGGCCAGATGCGGCGCACCTTGCTCACATCCAGCGGCAGACCGCCGGTGCGGTTGGCCTCGCCCGCGCTGCCAAACGTGTAGTCCACGTTGCCGAACACATCCGCCAGCGCAAATTCCGGGTGCCGGGCCAGGAACGCGGCCACCTGCCCTTCATCCTCTTCGGGGGCAAAGGTGCAGGTGGAGTAGATCATCTCCCCGCCCGGCGCGAGGACGGCGGCGGCGTTGTCCAGGATCTGTGCACCCAGCGCGGCGCACTGCTGCACCAGCGCTTCGCAGTGCTGGGTGACGGCCACCGCCTCCTTGCGGAACATCCCCTCGCCGGAACAGGGCGCATCCACGAGGACACGGTCGAAGAACTCCGGCAGGGCGGCAGCGATGCGGGTGGTGTCCTCGTTGAGGACGACGGCATTCGCCACGCCCATCCGTTCGAGGTTGCTCTTCAGCACCTCTGCGCGGGCGGGCACATACTCATTGCTGACGAGCAGGCCCCAGCCGCCCAGTGCGGCAGCAAGCTGGCTGCTCTTGCCGCCGGGCGCGGCGCACAGGTCCAGGACCCGCATCCCCGGCCGGACGCCCAACAGCGGTGCGGCAGAGGACGCGGACGGCTCCTGCGAGTAAAACACGCCCGCATGGTGGTATGGGTGGCGTCCGGGTTTGAAGGCAGCCTCTTCGACCACGAAGCCCGCCTTGCAGAACGGCGATGGCCGGAGCGGGAAGTCGGCCTTCCCGGCAAACGCCTCCGGCGTCGTGCGCAGCGCCGAGACCGTCACCCCGCGGGCTGCGTTCTCGGTGGGTGCCGCGTACAGCGCCTCGTACCGCCCGCCCAGCAGCGCCCGCTCCCGGCGCTCAAAATATTCCGTAGACATGAACGTTCCTCCCATGTATAAAGCCGCATCGGGCGGCAAGACTAAGGGTGTGAGGGGCAGACCCCCTCGCGAAAGGAGACATGACGATGAACGACCGCACCGAAAACCGTTCCAGCAACCGCACCAACAACTGCAAGAGCCAGAACCGCACTTCCAACCGCACCGAGAACCGCACGGACGACCGCACCGAGAACCGTGCCACCAACGAGCACAAGCACCCCAACCAGTACACCAAGGGTGCCGACGACGAGGGCAAGTAACCAGAACCTCTCCGTCACGCTTCGCGTGCCAGTGCCCATTTCACAGAGAAAAGCCCGCTGCCTTCCCTGCACTGTTTTCCAGTGCGGAAAGCAGCGGGCTTTCGCGTTTTACTTCTGGTTCGGGTCAAAATCGGCCCACAGCTTCTCGAACAGCTCCTCGACGCGCGGCATCTGGCCGGTGAGGTAGAGCCACCCCAGCAGGCACTCAAAGCCGGTGGAGGCCCGGTATTCCTCCGGCGAAGCGTGTTTTGCCACACTGGCCTTGCTGGCGTTGCGGCCCCGCTTGAACACAGCCAGCTCGTCCTCGGTGAAGAGGGGTTCGAGCAGTTGCTCCTCGCGGAACTGGGCCCGCGCCGAGACATACTTGACCTTTTCGGTGTTCAGTTTGCCTGCCGACAGCCGGTGGTGCCGTGCCAGACGGGTGCGCACCAGCAGTTCCAGCACACTGTCGCCCACAAAGGCCAGTGCCAGCGGGCTGAGCTCGCGGGGGTCGATGGTTTCCATTTCATTCATTGGAGTCAAACCTCTCAGTCAGCGCTATCAGGCGCTGACAGCTCCCCTGATAGGGGAGCCAAATTGCGGTATGATTAGAAGATATAATCGAACTGATACTCGCCGATGAGGATGGTGTCGTTTTCCTGAACGCCCTTCTCGACGAGGGCATCCAGAATGCCGCTCTCACCCAGCTGGCGCTGGAAGTATTGCAGGCTCTCGTAGTCGTCCACATTGCTGCCCGCCAGAATATACTCCAGCCAGGGGGCGTCGATGCTCCAGACGTGGGCCTCCATCCGCTGGATGGTAAAGGCGCGGTCGTTTGCCTTGGGCTCCGGCTTCTTGTACTCTGCGGTGAAGACCGGGATAGCCGGAATATCCTTCAGGCGGTTGTAGACCAGGCCCGGCAGCTCTCGCACGCCCTGCATGGTGGCGGCAGAGATGGGCACGAAGGTCAGGCCCTTGCCCTCCACGTAGTTCTTGAAGGTCTCGATCTGCTCCTCGGTGGCCAGGTCGCACTTGTTGCCCACCACGATCTGCGGGCGCTCGGCCAGCGCGGGGCTGAACTTTGCCAGCTCCTCGTTGATCTTCTTGAAGTCCTCGATGGGGTCGCGGCACTCGCTGCCGGAAACATCCACCACATGCAGCAGCAGACGGCAGCGCTCCACATGGCGCAGGAAGTCATGGCCCAAGCCGATGCCCTCGCTGGCACCTTCGATCAGGCCGGGGATGTCGGCGCAGACGAAGCTGGCCCCCTCGCCCACCGATACCACGCCCAGCGTGGGCACCAGAGTGGTGAAGTGGTAGTTGGCGATCTTCGGCTTGGCCGCGCTGATGGTGGAGATGAGGGTGGACTTGCCCACATTGGGGAAGCCGATCAGGCCCACATCGGCGATGAGCTTCAGCTCCAGCGTGACCTGGATGTCCTCGCCGGGCACACCGGGCTTGGCAAACTTGGGGATCTGGCGGGTCGGCGTGGCAAAATGTGCATTGCCGTAGCCGCCGCGGCCGCCCTTTGCCACGGTGACGGGGGTGTGGTCGGACAGGTCGGCAATGACAAGGCCGCTCTCGGCGTCCTTGATGACCGTGCCCAGCGGCACCTTGATGACGAGGTTCTCGGCGTTTTTGCCGTGGCACAGGCTCGCACCGCCCTTGCCGCCCTCCGGGGCCACATACTTGCGCTTGTAACGGAAATCCATCAGGGTGGTCAGGTGGTCGTCCACCACAAAGATGATGTCGCCGCCGCGGCCGCCGTCGCCGCCGTCCGGGCCGCCTGCTGCCACGAATTTTTCGCGGTGAAAGCTCACCGCGCCGTCGCCGCCCTTGCCCGCGTGGAGCCAGATGGTGGCGATGTCGATAAAGTTGGTTTGTGCTGCCATACAGGCCCTCCTTATCAGCCTCTCCGTTTCGCCTCCCCTCATGTGGGCAGGCGGGATAGAGAGGTCCTTGCTTTTCACTCAAATCACTCAAAAAAGAGCCGGGCCACAAGGGTCCGGCTCTTCAGGTTGCAGTTTTTCAGGCAGAAGTTACTGCTTCACGCTGCACTTCTTGCCGCTCTTGCCCACGCGCTCAAAGCGGACGGTGCCGTCAACCAGAGCAAACAGGGTATCATCGCTGCCCTTGCCAACGTTCTCACCCGGCTGAATGTGGGTGCCACGCTGACGAACAAGGATGTTGCCGGCCAGAACGAACTGACCATCTGCACGCTTTGCGCCCAGACGCTGAGCCGCAGAATCACGGCCGTTCTTGGTGCTGCCTACGCCCTTTTTATGTGCCATTGTAATTTACCTCCTTAGCCGTTGATCGCAGTGATCTCAACCTTGGTGTAGGGCTGACGATGGCCCATACGGCGAGCACTGTGCTTCTTTGCGCGATAGGTGATGATGTTCAGCTTCTTGCCCTTGCCATTCTTGATGACCTTGGCAGAAACGGTAGCACCCTCAACAACAGGAGCGCCAACCTTCACAGAACCCTCCTCGCCAATAGCGAGAACCTGATCAAACTTCACTTCGGAGTCGGCCTCAACGTCCAGCTTTTCGATGTAGACGATGTCGCCCTGCTCCACGCGGTACTGCTTACCGCCGGTAACAATGATTGCGTACATTTGTTTCATTCCTTTTCGTTGTACTCGCTGGTCGTAAAGGCAGACCCCTACGGGGCCATTTGCGGTGCCCACACCAAGCGGCTAGAATAGTATAGCAGAAAAACGAGCTGATTGCAAGAGGTTTTGCGCATTCCCGCAAAGTTTTTTCAGGATGCGGAGGTCAGCTGCTCCTTCACCGTTTTGTTGTAGGCCTCGGTGCGCTCCACAAAGAGGGCGCGCGGGCTGGACGCGGCCAGCTCTTCCGGCTCCAGCCGGAAGGCAGGGTCTGCTTTTTTCGCCTTTGCGGCGAGGGCGCGGTTCTCGGTGGTAAGGGCCAGCGGCACCATAAGCGGCTTGCCCTTATACTTTTTCGTCAGAAGGACCTCGGCGACGATACCGCCCACAACGGCAACGGCCGCCACCACCTGCGACACCCGCAGGCCGATAGAGGGCACCAGCAGCAGGCTGTCGGTGCGGAGAGCTTCGATCCAGAACCGGCCCGCGCCGTACCAGATGAGGTAGCGCAGGGCGATGTCGCCCGCAAACTTCCGCTTTTTGATGTGCCGCACCAGCAGGAACAGCCCCACGAAGCACCAGATGCTCTCATACAGAAAGGTGGGATGCACCGGCAGATTCGGGTCAATGATCACTCCTTTGGGCGCTGTGACCACGCTGCTGAGCAGATAGTCGTGGGTAGCCTCGCTGTACATGCCCCAGGGCAGGGTGGTGTTGCAGCCAAAGGCTTCCTGATTGAAGAAGTTGCCCCAGCGGCCGCAGCCCTGCCCGATGAGAAAGCCCATCGCGGCCAGGTCGAACATGGGCAGCACCGGCACCTTGCGCCACTTGCAGGCCAGACCGCCGAACAGGAAGCCGCCGATGATGCCGCCGTAGATGGCAAGCCCGCCGTCCCGGATGGCCAGCACCTCCCACAGGGAATCGTAATTGTAGGGTGCCATCGCCACATAGTAGAGCCGGGCGCAGAGAATGCCCATCACGACACCGATGAGGATGACGTCCACCATGGCGTCGGCGTCCACGCCGAACTCCACCCCGTGGCGGAACGCGAACACCAGCGCCAGGCACATGCCCACCGCGATGCAGACACCGTACCAGTAAATGTTGATGCCGCCAATGGAAAAGGCAACACGGTTCAGCGGAAAGCTGAGCCCCAGTGCCGGAAATTCTACCAGATTCGTCAAATGCGTCATGTCAGTCCTCCAGTTCTGCTTCGTCGTCCGTGTCGGGCAGGTCCGCCGTGCCGTCCGGGTCGATGTACATCGCTGCCATCCGGCCCGGCTGCAGGATGGTCTGCAAGGCGGCATCGGCGTCTTCGGCGGTCAGCGCCGCCAGCGTTGCGATCTGCTGGGCGACCGTCTGGCCGGAGAGGGCGAAGTCTGCCATCTGGCTGGCCGAGTCCTCCACATTTTCCAGATTTTCGATCAGCTGGCCGTACTTTTCGTTCTTGCAGAGGGTGAAGACCTCCCGGTCGATGCCCGCACGGCGGACCTGTTCGATCTCATCCAGAAGCAGCTGCTTCACGGTGTCGGGCTCGTCGCTCTCGCCGGTGAAGAGGATGCAGCAGCAGCCGTCCACCCGCAGCACTTCCCCGCCGAAGCCGGGATTGGTCAGGCCGGAATCGTACAGCCGGCGGTAGAGCGGCGACATGCCGCCGCAGATGCAGCAGAGGACGAGGTCGTACAGCATCTCGCTGCGCAGGTCGTCCGGTGCAAGGGGTGCTTCCTTGAAGCCGAGGCCGAAGCAGGGCTTCGAGACCGGCATCCGGATGCGCTTTTCCGCAGCCGCCAGCGTCATGGGCTCGTCGGCCCAAAGGCGCTGCACCCGCTCTTCGGGGCGGGGGGCCAGCAGGCCGTGGCGCGCACAGGCGGCCAGGACCTGCTCCATGGTGGTATTGCCTGCTGCTGCCAGCACCATATTGCCGGGGGCATAGAATGCCTCGCAGCAGTCGTAGAGCATTCCGGGGGTGATCTCCGCAATGCTCTCGCAGCTGCCCGCGATGTCACTGCGGATGGGGTGGCTGTGGTAAAGGCACTCGCACAGGCCGGTGATGAGCCGCCAGTCGGCGCTGTCATCGTACATCTTGATCTCCTGCCCGATGATGCCCTGCTCCTTGGCGATGGTCTGTTCGGTGAAATAGGGGTGCCCCACCATGCCCAGCAGCACATCCAGACTTTCGTCCAGCTGCTGGGTGGCCGTGAAGAGGTAGCAGGTGCGGTCGAAGCTGGTGAACGCATTGGCGTTGGCACCGGTCTTCGCAAACTTGGCGAAAGCGTCGCCGTCCTGATCCTCGAACATCTTGTGCTCCAGAAAATGCGCCACACCGGCGGGCAAGTGCACCTCCCGCCCGTTCAGGCGGAAGTCCCGGTCAATGGAGCCGAAGCGGGTGGCATAGATGACATGGGTGCCGGAATAGCCCGGCATGGGCCGCACAAGGACCGTCAGCCCGGAAGGAAGCACCTTCCACTGGTCTGCCGCCGCTTCCGCGAGGGCTTTGCTCTGCAATTCAGACATGGGCCGGCCCCTCCTCTCTGGTCAGCAGGTAACTCACGGACAGCGTCAGCTGGCGCAGGATGGCGCGGACGTCTTCTCTGGTGACGGCGCGCAGGGCCGCACGGGCCTCGTCCGGGGTCTGCACGGCCCCGCCCCGCAGCACCTCCATATAGTACCAGGTCTCGATGCCGCCCAGGCTGTCCTCAATGCCCGCCATCCCGCTCAGCAGAGAAAGACGGCAGTCTTCCAGTTCCTCTTCGGTGATGGGCCCGGTGCGCAGATCGTCCAGCTCCTTCAAGATGGCCTGTTCGGCGCGGGCGGCGTCGGCGTGTTCCACGCCGCTGTTCACCGCCATGCTGCCCGTGAAGCTCTGGAAGCTGGACGAGCAGTAGTAGCACAGGTGGTCGCGCTCCCGCACGTTGAGGAACAGGCGGCTGGTGACGCTGCCGCCGTAAAGCGCCATGGCCAGCCGGACAGCTGCCATCTGATCCGGCTGCATCGGCTCGCCCAGCGTGAAGAGCATACAGAGTTTGGCCTGCACGGTGTCGAAGCATTCCGCCTTCCGCACGGCCTCCTGCCGGGGCATCGCCAGATTTTCGCACAGCGGCACCGGGCGGCGGGCCACCGCGGCCAGCTCCCCCAGCAGCGCCTGCGTGACGGCCTGGGTCTCTGCCTCGCCGCAGCCCAGAATGAGCAGTTCGATCTGTGCAGTCTCCAGCATTTCGCGGTAGGCGGCGGTCAGGGTCTCCGGCGTCAGGCCGTCCACCTCTTCCAGATAGCCCTCCTGCCGGATGCCGGCAGGGCTGGCCCCGAAGAACTCCCGGTTGGCCTGCCGCTGGCAGTAGATGCGCTTTTCGTTCACTTCATCTTCCAGCGATTTGCGGAGCATCTGCTTCTCGATGGCCACGGCCTCCGGGTCAAACACGCCGCCCGAAAAGGCGGGGTGAAAGGCCGTGCCCAGCGCCAGTGCGGCGTATTCGCGGGTGAGGTCCTCCCCTTCCAGCGCAAAGCGGTTCTTGATGCCGGTGGCGCTGACGCAGAGGTTGTGGTTCGCGCCCAGCGGGCGGGCGTCCACGGTCAGGTCTGCGCCGTACAGGCGGGCCAGCTTTTTGGTCATCTGGGTCATATCGGGGCAGTCCGCATAGCCGCGCTCCATCACCAGCGGGAGCAGCGCGTGGGCGGTGGCCGTCTCACGCTTTGCCGGGAAAGCGAAATGGAGGCTGATGCGGCAGCGGTTGAATTTTGGCGCCGGGTCCCACGAAAGATGGACGCCGGGCGCGATCTCGGTTCGTTTCAATGGTTTCTCCTTTGGATTTATGATTTTGCGCGTTCCAGCGCGAGGAACTCTTCCAGCGCAAGGCCGGACTCCCGGATGGCGCAGGCATTTTCCACGCCCACATACCGCCAGTGCCAGGGGGCGTAGACCATGCCGGTGGCGCTCTGGCGGTCCTCCGGCCAGCGGAGGATGAAGCCGTACTCGGCGGCATAGGCCGTCAGCCACTCATAGGCACGGGTCTCGGCAAAGGCTGCCGTCTTCTCGGTGCAGTCCGGCGAGAGGATATCGGCGCAGTAGCCGGTCCCCTGCTCGCTGGTGCTGGCCGCAGGCTGCAAAGAGGCCGTATGGTCGGCGGCTTCCTCAGCCGAAAGGCGGCTGTTCTCGGCGCTGTAAGCGGTCAGGCGGGCCTCGTAGGCGGCGGTGCGGGCATCCGCATTCTGCCAGCCGGTCACAAGGTTCAGCTCGACTCCGTCCGCCTGCGCGGCCTCGGCCATGCTGCGGTAAGCGGAAGCGGCCTCGGCCTCCAGCTGCTCGCCGGTGGCGTCGTCGGCCACTGCAAGCTCCGGCGCAGGCTCTTCTTCCAGCGCGAGGTTGGCGTTCACCACCACGAGCCGGTCGTCGGCGGCGTCGAACACATAGGAGCTGCTGTCGTAGTTCCGCGCCGTGAAGGGCACCGGCCCCGCGACCAGGGCGTGGGCCTTGGGCAGCAGCCAGAGGATGCCGGTGGCCATCAGCGCCACGGCTCCGCCGCATGCGGCCAGAAAAAGCACCCAGTTCCGCGCCAGCCGCAGACATTTGCGGATCTTCCACTCCCGGTAGGTCATCCGCCTGGCGGGCGATCGTTTCTGCATATCAGTTTACCCCATCTCTTTGGATCATTTTCTATCGCTGCGGTGCAGCCTGTTCAGGATACACCTTATTTATGAACATTTATACTTCCTGCGCCTTCTGGCTGCGGATATCCTGCCCGGCGAACAGGCAGGGCACGAAGGCCGACAGGCGGCTGGAGATCTTTTCGGTATAGAGCTTTTCCAGCAGCGCGCCGTCCGTGATGTTGGTGGTGACGATGGTGGGCAGGTGCGCCCCCAACCGGTTGTTGAGCAGACTGTACAGGGTGCTCAGGAAGAAGCTGGAATTGAACTCGGTGCCCAGGTCGTCCAGAATGAGCAGGTCTGCCCCGGCGGCGGTCTGCAGCAGGGTCTCCTCCTCGCCGCCGGGGTCTGCGCCAAAGTGCAGTGCTTCCAGCTTGGAAAAAAAGTCCGGGCTGGACACATAAATGACATCGAAGTCCTTTTCCAGCACGATGCCCGCAATGGCAAGGGCCGCGTGGGTCTTGCCCAGGCCCGCATTGCCGAACAGCATCAGGCTCTCGCTGCTGCGGTCAAACTCTTCGGCATACGCGCGCAGCTCCGCCAGCAGACCGCCCATGTAACTGCGGACCGGCTCGCCCAGCTTGTCGTCCATGGTGTTCGGGTAGTAGCGCAGCTCCATGGTATCGAAGCTGGAAATGGACAGGCTGGACAGGCTCTCGATCTCCTCACGGCGGAGTTTCTGCATGAGCTTGTGGACGCAGATGCAGGTGTGCCCCTCGAACGTGCCGGTGTCCTGGCATTTTTTGCAGGTGAAATGCGGTTCCAGCGCATCGGCGGGGCGTCCGCTGGACGCCAGCAGGGCCGTCAGATCCTGTTTTGCCTTGGCCAGTGCGGCGGCAGCGGCGGTGCGGTCCTTGCCGGAAGCACCGGCCAGCGCACAGCGCACGCCCCGCACCCGCACCTCTTCTTCGGCGTGGCGGAGGGCCGGGACGGCCGCTTCGGCTGCGGCGCGGGCATCCTCGGCGTTGGCGCGCGCGGTCTGACGCCGCAGCGCGACGGCCCGCATCGCCTCCTGATACAGTTCACGTTTGGTACGCATAATTTCTCCTTACTGCGATGCTTCGTCCGGCTGTTTCCGCAGGGAGCGGCGGCGGACAGCATTTTTGAGGAAGTCGTTTCCGCTGGGTGTCTCGCGGTCCACCCGGAGGTTCCGGCTGGCGCCTGCTCCGGCCACCGGCCCGCGCACATCGTGGACGGTGCGCAGGCCCTTGGCGTTCCAGGTCTTGAGGATGCTGTTCCAGTACCACAGGTCCCGCTTGGCGCCAGCCTGCACGGCGGCTTCCTCCACCATGGCATCGTCGTAACCGTAGACCTCGTACCAGCGGGCGATGGCTTTGCGCCCGCCGAGGGTCAGTTCGCTTTCGGCAATGCCCAGCAGACCGCTGACGTACTGCTCCCGCTGGGCGCGGAGGGCCAGCAGCTGCAAGTGCGCGTCTGCCTGCTCGCCGGACTCCACGCCCTCGGCGCGCCAGACCTTCAGCTCGTGGCTCACAGCCCCCATCGTCCGTTTGCCCCGGCTGGCCACATAGGCCACGCAGAGCATGACAGTCTCCGGCGCAAAGCCCTCGACGATGTACAGATTGATGAGCTTTTCCATCTCGCTGTGGGTCAGCGGACGGGCAAACCCGGCCTGTGCGCAGTCAATGAGGCTGGAGATCATCGGGTCGGTGCGGGAGGCCGCTGCGATCTCAGCCCAGGTCATGGGGGCCAGGGCGCTGGGTTCCTCGCCCGGTGCGGCGTTCTCCTCGTAGCGTTCCAGCAGGCCCGCACCGGCCCAGAAGGCCAGCGCGCTCTCGGCGCTCATCTTGCTGCGGAGCTTGAGGTCTGCGCAGATCTTCTCCGGGTCGGTCACGCCGGTGGCCAGCACATACAGCGCCACCCGGACGTTATACTCCTCCGCGATGCCCAGCTTGGAAAACACCAGCTGCGGCACGGCGATGGCATCGCCCTTTTGCTCTTTCAAACGGTAGATCATTCGGCTTTTTCCTCCTCCGGCGCAGGCGGTGCCCACGGCTCACAATCCAGGATGGAGGGGGTGTTCTTCCAGCGCTCCGGCTCGGCCTCAAAGGCCTCCTTCATGCACTGCGCGGCAGCGGCGCGGCCCGCGTCGCTCAGCGGGAAGACTTCGCGGCGGCGCAGCGCGGGGTCGGTCTGGTCCAGCGCCCAGGGGTCCGGCCAGATGTCCACCGTGAGGATAGCCTCCTCTTTTTCGGTCCCCTCCCCGCCTTCCGGGTCAGGCACCGTGCGCTTGCCGGGCGTGAGCAGATACCGCATCCCGGCTTCGCTGCCGCTGTATGAATTTTTGCACTTAAAGTAGTGCAGCAATGGGACAAAGATCATGATACAGGTTCTCTCCAAAACAGATTGTCCTTTTTAGTATAGCATTTTTTGCAGACAAAGAAAAGCCGCAGCGGTTCAAAAAAGAACCCCTGCGGCAAAATGATTCAGATTTACAGCCAGGTGATTTTCGGCTGACCATGCCAATCCGGTCTCACCTCACAGGAAATGGTCTGGCCTTCGTGAAATTCCAGCACTTTGGCATTATCCAGATGATTTTCCGTGATAAACCGCTGTGCCATATCCACGCTCATAGCGCCCATTCCAGAACCGCCAACCAGCCCGCCAATCGCACCACCGAGCGCTATGTATCCAATGTCGGTCAAGGTCGTTTTACCGACAAGACGCCGGGAAATGATGACCAGATGTGCACCCGGCTCCACCGGGATATGATGCGCCGTCTTCGAAGCGTGGAGTTTCGTGTACTCCTTATCGCTGTCGATGTAAAGCCGGATAAAATAGATGGGGTCATACTGCTCCAGCACCTTCAGACCGCTCGAATTCGGAAAAGAAAGGCCATTTTTCACCCGGATGTCAAGATACGCAGACATAAATGATTCCTCCTAGAATATATTTACCGCTGGTCCAGCACTTCACGATAGATGCTGTCCAGACGATCCTGCACAAAACACGACTGGATGAAGTTGTCCATTTCGATCTCATTCTTTGCCGTGTTGATCTGCTCTGAGAGCCGCGCCGCATTCAGGTTCTGCTGCATGATCATGGCCTCCTGCCGCGTCCGCATCTCTTCCTGCAATTGCAGCATCCGCTGGTTGTGACATTCGGCATGGAACAGGTTGATGGCTTCGGACAATGTATTCACACGGCCACTGCTGAAATATCCGTACAACTCTACTGGAATCGGCCATTCTCGTAATGGTTTCGGCAGAACATCTTTTGCTTCGTAGCTCTTGCAGCGAAGATCCACCATCTTCAGCGCAAAGTCAGCATTTTGTAGTTCCTCTTCTGCTGCAAGAAGCTCCGGTGGCTTGCCATCCTTATAGGTCTTTTTTTGCTCTTCTAACCATTTTTTCTTTTCTGTGTACTCTTCTTTTGCTTTTTTCCAGTTTTCGCATTCCTTCTTGTATTCTTCTCTTCCGCCGTCAAACATTAACCATATCCAGAGTGCCACTACACCAAGCACAACTGCCCGGAACCAAAAAACAGAAAACAGACCAAACAGTCCTCTGCCAATCAGGACAACCAGCACACTTCCACCTATTTCTCCAGTATAGCTTCTCTTGGGTGGCATATCACTCGGTGCCTTCAGGCTAGATTCATCATACTTTTGCTTCAGTGCTTTTATTTTGTTCTCTGCCTGCTCTTTTTCCAGCGAAAACTGATCGTAAGCCATGTAAGACACAATGTATTGTTCCAGATAATCCACAACCTCCTGGCGCTGCATCGTTTCGCCCGTATATGTAATCGAGACAGGGACTTCCTTTTCTTCCGTCATACAAAATTCTTCCTTTCTATCAGATTTCTGCACAAATAAATTTGTTTATAAGCCAATATTAGCACAAAAATATTTGTACGGCAAGAGTCAAAACAGTTTTTCTTTGTAAGTTCACTCGCATAATACAAATTTTTTCGTCTTATCGTATCGATTTAGCTCTATTATTTTTGTAA
>ERZ1026858.1241-NODE-1241-length-13143-cov-7.327934_pt1 | contig 13143 bp, 10 predicted proteins | sample MGYA00380159_ERZ1026858 | MGnify/ENA primary metagenome ERZ1026858 (study PRJEB33269, sample SAMEA4719795) | human gut metagenome | biome: human-associated habitat; feature: organic feature; material: feces | place: Cameroon | collected 2013-10 ...
GGCAGTATTCGTCCCAGACCTCCCCAAAGGGCAGGGTCTTCAGCTCCTCCTGCCGCACCATCAGCTCGGTAAACTGGTTGGTGTCCTGCAGCTCCTTCAGTGCCGCATGGGGGGTACACAGGGCAGACAGCAGTGCCTTTTCCACGTTGCGGAAGCCCACCGTCCATGCGGAAATGCGGTTGATGGAAGCATCAAAGTAGTCCAGTGCAATGTTCACCCGGCCGTCCAGACCGCCGCAGCGGACGATCTCCTTGCAGATCTCCTTCGTTTCATCGTCGAACAGCACCACGTGGTCAGAGTCCCAGCGGATGGGGCGGGTGACGTGGAGCGCAATCTCCGGGAAGAAGGCCAGCAGGGCAGGGATCTTATCGCTGACCACCTCGGTGGGATGGTAGTGGCCGTTGTCCATCAGCGGAATGCACTTTTTCCGGTTGAAGGCGGCATAGCTCAGGGCAAACTCAGCGCTGCCCACGGTGTACGCTTCCACGCCGATGCCAAACACCTTGCTCTCGATGCAGGGCTTTACCAGCTTGAAGTCGTAAGGCTCGCTCAAAATCTCGTCAATGCTTGCCTTATAGCGGTCGCGGGGACCTTTGCGGTCCGCCGGGATATCCTTGAAGCCGTCGCCTGTCCAGATGTTCATGGTGCAGGGCTGCCCCAGCTCCTTTGCCAGATACTGGCTGATGCGGATGCAGGCTTTGCCGTGTTCTACCCAGAATTTCCGGGTCTCCTCGTTGGGGCTGGCAAGGGTCAGAGGATCGCACTTGGGGTGGGAGAAAAAGGTGGGGTTGAAGTCTGCGCCCAACCCTCTTGCCTTGCAGAAATCTACCCATTTTTTGAAGTGTTTCGGCTCCAGCCTGTCCCGGTCCACCCATGGGCTTTCCTCGTCAAAAATGGCGTAGGAGGCATGGAGATTGATCTTTTTGGTGCCGGGGCAAAGGGACAGCACCTTGTCCATGTCAGCCATCAGTTCCTCCGGGGTGCGGGCACGTCCGGGGTAGTTGCCGGTGGTCTGGATGCCGCCGGTCAGGGGCTTGGTGGGGTCGGTATCAAAGCCGCGGACGTCATCTCCCTGCCAGCAGTGCAGGGAGATGGGCACGGTCTTTAACCGGGCAATGGCGGCATCGGTGTCCACACCAATGGCGGCGTAGCGGGCTTTTGCTTCTGCGTAGCTCATAAAGTTCCTCCTTCAGGAATGCTCATCTGAATCTTCAAATTGCCGATGGCGGTGGCCTCAATGGGCAGCGCCACCACCTGTTTTCCGGTATAATGGGCGGTCAGCTCGTTCAGGGCGGCGTTCTTGGCGCCGCCGCCTGCGATGTAGAGTTTGTCCCAGTGCTGCCCGGTGAGGGCTTCCAGCTCCCGGAATGCTTCCCCGTAGCAGTACGCCAGCGAATGATAGACGCTGTTGATGAGGTCGGCATCCGTGGCAGGAGCTTCGCCTGTCTCGGCAAGGGCGGCTCTGATCTCTGCGCGCATATCCTGCGGGGCAGAGAACCGGGCTGCGTTTACATCAAAAATGCGGGTGTAGGTGCTGGTCTTGGCCAGCTCCACCATCTCGACAAAGGAGATGCCCAGTTGTTTTTGCACGCACTGGATGATCCACAGACCCATGATGTTTTTCAGGTAGCGGATGTACCCCACGCCACCCTCGTTGGTAAAGTTGGCGCGGCAGCTTTCCGGGCTGGTGATGGGCGTTGCCAGCTTGACCCCCAGCAGGCTCCATGTACCGGAGGAGAGGAACGGTGCATCGCCCTGTTTCATGGGAATGCCCTCCACGGCGCTGGCGGTGTCGTGGGTGGCGCACAGCACCACCTTGGTCTGCCCGCCCACCTCGGCGGCGATGTCTGCTTTCAGAGGCCCCAGCACGGTGCCGGGTGCGGTGAGCTTGGGGAACATCGCCTCCGGCAAGCCCAGAGCCTGCAATATTTCCGGGTCGTACTCCTTGGTCTGGGCGTTCACAAGCCCGGTGGAGGTGGCGTTGGTGTACTCCCGCGCCTTCACGCCGCACAGCTTCCACAGCAGGTATTCCGGGATCATCAAAAAGTCCTTGGCCTGTGCCAGTCGCCCGGCTGTTTTGTCGGCATACAGCTGATAAATGCTGTTGAAGGGCTGGAACTGGATGCCGGTGCGTGCATAAAGCGTTTCAAACGGCAGAATGCTGTGCACCTCATTCAGCACTGCCTGCGTCCGGCTGTCCCGGTAGGCGTAGACCGGGGAGAGGGGCTGGCCGTCTTTCAGCAGCACATAGTCCACCGCCCAGGTGTCGATGGAAAGGCTCTCAATGACCGGGTACTTGGCAAAGGCTTCCCGGATGCCCTGCTTCACGTGGACGAACAGGCTGTCGATGTCCCATTCCAGATGACCGTCCACCCGCCGGACGCTATTGGGAAAACGGTACACTTCCTCGGTGCGGAGAACGCCGTTCTCCATCCATCCAACAATGTGCCGCCCGCTGGATGCGCCAATGTCGATGGCAAGATAATTTTTGTGCATAATGCGCCTCCTGTGTGGCTTTGACTGCTACCAGTATAGCCCCATGATGCCGCCGATTCCATCCGCAAAGGTGACGCATTTTTTGTGAAAAGTCTACTCTTGCACGGCAAAGGCTGGTGCGCTATACTGAACACAGAAAGAGAGGAATCGGAAAATGCTGACCTACAACATGGATGTGACCCCGGAAAGCGTTTGGAAGCGCACCACCCCCAGCGAAGCAGAGCTGGCACAGCCCTATTACTGCACCGAGGCAGGGGTGTTTTACGCTCAACAGCATTTTTCCACCGCCCGCACCGATAAAGAAAGCTACCTTCTGTTTTACACCCTCCGGGGTGCAGGGCTGATTGAGCAGGGGGAAAGCCATGTGGTACTCAGCACCGGGCAGGCGCTGTTGCTGAATTGCCGCACGCCGCAGAGCTACTGTACCGCCCCAGGGCAAAGCTGTTGGCATCATTACTGGGTGCATCTGGACGGCGCAGGGGTCGCCGCTATGGAGCCGCTGCTGCTGCCGGGCAAAAAACTGACCCCGGTGCAGCTCACCGGGGTCAAGATGCAGGAATATTTTGAGACGCTTTTAGAGCAGATGGAGCGCAGCACCGTGGACAGTATGGTGACCACCGGCTTGGCGCTCCACGAGATGCTGACCCTGTGCGCCCAGAGCATCCTTGCACAGGCTGAAGCCACCAGCGCACGGCAGGTCATTTTGCAGGCGGCGGAGACCCTGCGCAAAAATTACCAGCAGGAACTTTGCCTTGCCGACCTGCTGGCAGAGGCGCACATGAGCAAAAGCTATTTTCTGCGCCTGTTCCGGCGGTATATGGGCACGACACCGTATAATTATCTGGTCAACTTCCGCATCACACAGGCAAAGGAACTTCTTGTTCTCACCGACCACAGCGTCAGCGAGATCGCACGGGAAGTGGGTTTTGGGGATGCCAGCAATTTTTCCACCCGCTTTGCAAAAGCCACCGGGCAAAGCCCCCTGCAATACCGCAAAAGTGCGCTGAAAAGTGCAGAAGAAAGATAAACAGGGACTTCCTGTTCGTGTGTCTGCCCTGAAAGCTCCACAGGCAATAGGCTGTTTTTTGCAAGTAAAAAGACTGATCTTGCGGTGCGGCCACTCAAACCAATGCCGTCAAGTCGGTGGGGAATAGGGCGATTTTGTTTGTCGGAGAGTAAGTGCACGGTTTCTGCACGGTTTTTGCACGGTTTCAAACCGTGCAGAGGGTACTTTTCAGTGCAAAATACGACAAAGGGTGCAGAAATTACTACGCAAAAATCACGTTGCTTTGAACAAAAATGACGATGGCTCGAAACTTCCATCTTTTGAGACGAACCTGCGACTTGCTCTCTTAATCAGTGGGCCCAGGGTTCGAGTCCCTGGAGGTGCACCACATCAACAAAATCCGAACTTTTTTCCGATAGGAGAAGGGTTCGGATTTTTTGTTTTCTTTGGAAAACAAAACGAATCTCTTGCTTCCCTCGAAAAACGTCCTAGACCTTATCACAAAAAAGCACGACAGACCACGGTAAGAGTGCCGTAAGGCAGAAAGGATGCAAGATTATGAAGTGCGATGCAAGAGTTTGTTCGTTCAACATGGACACCAGGTGCGTGGAGCTGCTGCTCCGGGATGGGAGAAAAATCTCTATCGACTGTACCGGGGTCGAGGATGCGTTGGACGTTACCATGGCGCAGAGGTCGGAGTTAGAGTATCTCATCTATAACGACCCTCTGGCGTATGCAGACCTGATTCTAAACGGCGAACCGGAGGAATATTTGAAGAATGTGGCTGGAATCCATGGACTAGAAGACTAACCCCCAAAATCCACACACGATAAGGAAGGCGGAGTGTTCCATCAAAAGAACACCCTGCCTTCCTTTTATTTCAGCTTGGAGCTCAGTGACGGAGAAAATCATGATCTAGGATCTTGATTTTTGCCCCGGAAAATTCAATAACCTTTTCATCCCGCATCCGGCACAATTCGCGGGAAAGCGCGCTGCGATCTACACAGAGGAAGTCGGCCAGCTCGGTACGGCTGTACAGCAGATGATAACATCCTTTGCTGTCCGGTGTCAGCGTCTGCAAATAAATTTTCAGCCGGTCCCGCAAACGCTTCTGGGCAAGAATACGCACCTTTGTATTAAAGAATAAAAGCTGCTGTGCCATGTCCTGCATCAGATTAGCGGTCACCTGCATCCGGCAGGGACAGGTCATGGTCTGCTGGGACATGAGAGCGCTGAAATCCAACCGGAGCACCGTACAGTCTGAGTCGGCCCGCAGGCAGACCGGACTGGTACTCCAGCCGGTACAGGCCAGTTCGGCCCCAAAAATCTGCCCGCTTGCCAGCCGGCAGATGCTGACCTGATTTCCATTTTCATCATACAGAAACTCTTCCACTGTGCCATCCAGCAGGATGCCTGTATTGTGGCTTTGCTCACCCAGTTCCACAAGATGCGTATTGCGGGGATATTGATGCACGCTTGCGTGCAGGCAGTCCAGAACATCCCGGTAGCGGCGCGGCTGGATGCCGTGGAACATTCCGCACTGCTGTAAAATCGAATAATATTTTTCCATGCTCCAAAATCATTCCGTCCGTTGCCATAACAACGGACACATCGAGGTAGTTGTGTTAAACTCTGGTTAGAGCTGTCTAATTTACGACAGCTCTATTATACGGAATGAAGTTTGAAATGTCAAACCCTCAAAGCAACAGGGTTGATTTTTGAAAGGAGCTGTCCCATGTATTCTTTGGGAATGGATCTTGGTACCTCCACGGTCAAAATCGTGCTGATGCAGAACGGAACAGTGGAGAAGTACTGGCTTGCCGTGCATCATGGCAGACCACTTCTGTGCCTGCGGCAGGGCTTGTCGGAACTTGCTATTGGCAGGGACGAGACACTTGCCGTTTGTGTGACAGGTGATAATGCCGGGGCACTACTGGAACGCTGTCCGATTCTATCAGAATTGGGAGAGATTCCTGCCATCGTGGAAGGTGTACGCAGGCTTGTGCCGCAGGCCGGTTCGATTATTGAAATCGGCAGTCAGGGTGCGCGGTTCATCACGGAAGTCCAGAGCTGGACCCCGCAGTTTGCGGCCAACGAGCATTGCGCAGGCGGCACCGGTTCCTTTTTTGAGGATCAGATGTCCCGTGTGGGCTGCAAGCTGGAGGATTATTCTGCGCTGGTTGAGCAGGCGCAGAGCATTCCGCGGCTTTCCGGACGCTGCGCAGTGTTTGCCAAAACGGATATCATTCACCGCCAGCAGGAAGGTGTTTCCACGCCGGATATCCTGCTGGGATTGTGCTATGCAATGATCCATAACTACAAGGCGACCATTGTGCGGCGGCTGCCGGTCTGCAAACCAGTGGTATTCTGCGGCGGCGTGACCTGCAACTCCGGCGTGATACGGGCTATCCGGGATGTGTTCGACCTGACCGAAGAGGAACTGATCGTCCCGGAAGAAGCGCGTTTTGAAGCGGCCATCGGTGCAGCATGCAAGGCAGAAGGTGCATTTACACTGGCACAGCTGGATGCGTTGTTGAACGATGCAATGGCAGCACGCTCCACGACAACCGGGCTTCCCAGACTGGAACTGTTGCCCGGCACCGATCTTTCTGAGCCGAAGGCCACCGGTATCCTCCCGGAGAAGGGCTGTGCGCTGGGCATCGACATCGGTTCCACCAGCACCGACCTTGTTCTGGTGGGGCCGGAGGGAGAACTGGTGGATTTCCAGTATCTGCGCACTGCAGGCGACCCGGAAGGAGCCGTCCGTAAGGGGCTGTCCAGTATCCGGGAACGGTTTGGCGCAGTGCGCTTTACGGCGGTAGGCGTGACTGGCTCCGGGCGGGAGCGTGTCGGCAAGCGCATCGGTGCCGATGCCGTGCGGGATGAGATCACCGCGCAGGCAAAGGGCGCTGCGCACTGGGTGCCGGAGGTGGATACTGTCTTTGAGATCGGCGGGCAGGACAGCAAATACATCAGCCTGAAAAACGGTGAGGTCGTGGATTTCCAGATGAACAAGATCTGCGCAGCGGGCACCGGTTCTTTTGTAGAGGAACAGGCCGCCCGCATGAGGATTCCGCTGGCTGAATTTGGCCAGTTGGCGTTGTCCGCAGAGCACCCGGCCGCATTGGGCGAGCGCTGCACGGTATTCATTGAAACCGCCATTGCTTCTGCCGCTGCCGAAGGCGTTCCACAGGCAGATATTGCGGCCGGACTGTGCCACGCCATCGTGCAGAACTACCTGCACAAAGTGGTCGGCTCCAAACCGGTCGGACAGCACATCGTATTGCAGGGCGGTGTGGATTACAATCCCGGCATCGTGGCGGCTTTTCAGGCGGCCTATGGCAGCCGGGTCCGGGTCAGCCCGGTGTTCTCCATCAGCGGCGCATACGGCGCGGCCCTGCTGGCGCAGGAAGCGGTGGGCGATACGTCCAGTCAGTTCGTCGGGTTTGACAGCCCGGCACAGGCCGCAGAGGACAGCCGCAGCGCCGAGACCCAAAGAAACATTGATTTTTACCGGCAGGCCGACAACCTGCTTCTGGAAGGCTACACGGGGAAACGCGACCCTCGCAAAAAGACGGTGGGCGTGCCCTTTGTGCTGATGATCCACAAGTTCTTCCCCATGGCTAATGCATTCTTTACCTCGCTGGGGTTCAACGTAGTCCTGACCGACCCGACCAGCGAGGAAACCATCCGGCTTTCCCAGCAGCTGGCACAGAGCGAGACCTGCTACCCGGTCAAGCTGATCTATGGTCACATGCAACAGCTTATCGACCAGCAGGTGGATTATATCTTTCTGCCCAGCATCCACACCATGAAACACGAAAAGAGCCGGGTGAAGCACAACTACGGCTGCGTCTATATGCAGACGGCGGCGGTGTCCATCGCAAAGGCACTGGACATCGAAAGCAAGGGCATCACCCTGCTCAGCCCGGTATTTGATCTGGACTTCGGGCAGGAAGCCATGGCCACCGCCATGCTGGGGCTGGGCAAAGTACTAGGTATCCCGAAGCCGCTTTGCGCAAAAGCACTGCTCAGCGGTGCCATGGCGGTGCGCCGCCATACTGCCGCAGTGGAAAAGCAGGGCAAAGCACTGCTGGCGACCCTGAAACCGGAGGACAAAATTCTGGTGCTCATCACCCGGAATTATGGCGTTTCCGACCCCATCCTGAACATGGGTATCCCGGAACTGCTGCTGGAACGCGGATACAAGGTCATTACCCTGAGCCATCTGCCCGGTCATGCGCTGGACATTGCGGACGAATACGAAAATCTGTATTATCCGTTCGGACAGCACATCCTGTCCGGCGCAAAGCTCATCGCCCATCACCCAAACCTGTATGCGGTGTATCTGACCAACCACGGCTGCGGCCCGGATACCATGCTGTCCCATCTGTTCAAGCAGGAAATGGGGGATAAGCCCTACTTGCAGATCGAAGTGGACGAGCACTTTTCCAATGTGGGTGTCATCACCCGCATTGAAGCCTTCCTGAACAGCCTGAACCACCGCCCGGTGGAAGTTCTGCCCAAGGACTTTGTGCTGGAGCAGGTCGATATCCGCCCCTGTCATCTCCCGGCGGTGCCGGAAAAGGATTTTCCGCTCTGGTTGCCGCCGCTGGGCGAATACACGGCATCGTTGACCGGATATTTCCGTGCACAGGGGGTGGATGCCCATGCACTGCCGCATCTCAGCGCTCATGTGTTGAGCCTTGGACGTGCCGAGACCAGTGCAAAGGAATATCTGCCCTTCCCTGCTTTGCTGGGCGGCATCCTTGCACAGCAGGAAGTAGACCCGGCACCGGCACAGTTCCTGATCCCGCAGACGCAGGGCGCAGAAGCGGATGGTCAGTATGCCCGCGTCATCCGGGCAGTGCTGGACCGCAGAGGAAACCAGAGCGCCAAGCTGGTCAGCCCGATGCTGGAAACCCTGCCTGCAACGGCGCAGGACCGGGATGCCCTGTTCCGTGCACTGCTGGCCGGAGATATCCTGTATGCCGCCCCGGCGGCGATGCGCGCCGGAATTGCTGCTGCATGGGACACGCTGCCCGGCTGGGCACAGCTCCACAAGGCTGCGGTAGAGATCGGCAGATGCCCCGCCACGGGCCGCAGGCTTGCCACCGTGGGTACGCCGCTCTGCCTGACCGAGCTGGACAGCGGAGTGCTTTCTACGCTGGAAGCAGAGGGCAGCCAGCTGCTCCGCGCGCCGTTGAGCGAGGCGCTCTGGTTCCTTTGGAAGGACAACATGGATGCCAACAAGCCCTGTGCCAAATGGCTGGAACAGATGGCGCAGGAGATGCAGACCATCGGCGCAGAACTGGGTGCACACAGCACCTTTGCGCAGGACACTGCGGCCCTGTTTGAAACGGCAGACACCATCCTGCCGCACTTTGCGGGCGGGAATGGCCGCTACCGCTATGCAAAAGCAGTAGAGCTTTCCGGGCGGGCGGATGCCGTGCTGACCCTCGCCCCACGCTATGAAAACGCTGCCATGATCCTGGATATGCGCGGCCTGCGGGATGCCTGCAAGGCACCGTTGTTCCAGCTTTCGCTGGACAACGACTGGGATGAAACGGCGTGGAGCCGCCTGCGTTCCTTCCTGTATTACTGCTGAAGAAACTGAATGACAAAGAACCCGTCCGGAATGCTCCGGACGGGTTCTTTGCGTCAGTTGTGATGAGGAAATCGCTTATTCGATCACCAGCAGAAGGCTCATTTTGAACTTGCCCTGTGCGGTGACACTGTGCAGGCCATTTTTATCAAAACGGAAGCTCTGGCCTGCGGTCAGCTCATAGTCCTGTCCTTCGTAGCCGATGATGGCTTTGCCTTCCAGCGCGGTCAGGATGGCGTTGCCGGGTGCACGGTGCGGGGTCAGGCCGGTGCCCTCGTCAAAGGCCATCAGCACGAATTTCATGTTGTCGGCGTGGACGAGGTCGAGGTTTGCAATGCTGCCGTCCTCGTAAGAAATGAGATCTTTCAGTTCGGTGGGCTGGCCTGCTTTGAGAATGTTGTTCATGGTGAAGTTCTCCTTTTTCAGAATGATTTCAGTATAGATCATGCCGCTGTCGGTCAGACAGCCACAGAGCGTTTTGGGCGGAACGGCCAGCAGCTGGCCGGGATGCAGCGGGACAGTACGGCTCTCTCCACCCAGAAGAAATATGCCGCAACCTTCCCCGCACAGATACAGGGTAGTGCAGTCGTAATACTCCGGGGTGATTGAGGTGCCGCCGCCCAGTGAGAACCAGGTAACAGGTACACTCTCGCCCAGTTTTGCTGGGCGGGAAACTGTCATGGCTTCCCGGATGGGACGCAGCTGGGAAAGCGTAAATGGCATCTTCATACGGCATTCCCTCGCAAGGCCACTGGCACAATGCTGCGCACGGCGCGTCCCTGATAATTCAACTCGTCCACGATGACCTGAACATCAAAGGAATAGGAAATGTTCTGTTCGTTCAGGATGGCAGCGGCCGGACCGTAGAAAAATTCACCCTTGCGGTTGAGCATCAGTGCTTCGTCTGCCACGCTCATGGCGTTGGTGGGATAATGGGTGTTCATAATGGCGCTGATGCCTTCCTCATGCGCTAGCCGCTCCACCATGTTCAGGACAAGGATCTGGTTGTGGAAGTCCAGACCGGTCTCCGGCTCATCCAGAATAATGAGCTTGGGATCGTTGATAAGGGCACGGGCAATGAGCACCATTTGCAGTTCGCCGCCGCTCATCCGGTTGCAGTCCTTGTTGGCAAGGTGAGAGATGCCCACCCGCTCCATCATGGCTTCGGCCATTTCCAGTTCCTCTTTACCGGGCTGCTGGAACATACCCAGATGGGCACTGCGGCCCAGCAAAACCATTTCCAGTCCGGTATAGGAGAAGGCAAACCCGTGGGACTGCGGGATGTAGGAGATGGTGCTCCACACTTCCTTCGGCTTCAGGGTGTGGATCTCCTTACCATAGAGCAGGGTCTTGCCGCTGTGCCACGGCAGCAGACCGATCATGCATTTGAGCAAAGTGGTCTTGCCGATGCCGTTGGGTCCAAGGATGGCAAGAATGTGTCCCTCTTCCAGTGTCAGGTCGATATTTTCCAGTATGGCAGGCTGTCCGGGGTAGCCGAAACAGCCATTCTGCACTTGCAAGATCATCGCAGGTTGCTCCTTGTCTTATTCAGCAGAGAGATGAACACCGGCGCACCGATGATGGCGGTCAGGATGGAAAGCGGCAGCTCAATGATGCTGATGGTGCGCGACAGCGTGTCGATCAGGATCATGAAGCTGGCACCAAGGCTCAGGCTCACCGGCACGGCATAGCGGTTGTTGCTGCCCACCAGCATCCGGGCGCAGTGCGGGATCAGCAGCCCGATCCAGCCCACCTGTCCGCACATAGATACCGCCGAGGCGGTGATGAGGGTGGAAGCCAGAATGAACAGCATCCGGGTCTGTTTGATGCTGATGCCGCTGGCGCGGGCTTCGTCATCGCTCAGGGAGAGGATGTTCAGCCGCCAGCGCAGCAGGTAAATGACAGCGATGCCTGCGATGATGAGCGGGCAGCCGATGAGGATCTTCTGGTAGCTGGCACTGGTAAAACTGCCCATCAGCCAGTAGGTGATCTCCGGCAGCTTATCCTGCGGGTCGGCCGTATACTTGAGCAGCGATCCAACCGCATTGAAAAGAGAAGAGGCAATGGTTCCGGCCAGAACCAGATAGACCATGGAACGGCCATCGTTCTTGCCTGCAATTTTCAGGGTAAAGCAGACAGACGCAAGGCCGAACACCAGCGCAATGAGCTGTGTTTCCAGAATGCTGCACGACAGAATGATGGCCAGAATTGCGCCCACGCAGGTGCCGCTGGTCACGCCCAAAATGTCCGGCGTGGCAAGCGGATTAGAAAACAGGGACTGAAAGGTGTTGCCCGCACAGGTCAGTCCTGCACCTACGATGATGGCCATGAGGATGCGCGGCAGACGCAGGTTGATGACGATGGAATAGTTCTGCACATTGGCCGCGCTGCCGCCGGTCAGAGCTGTGCGCAGGGCGGTCAGCACTTCCCCGACCGGGACATTCATGCGTCCGAAGCACAGGCAGATTACTGAGGTGGTCAACGGCAGTGCCAGCATCAGCAGGATAGCCAGCGGGGTAAAGCGGCCTTTTTTGATCCAGATGGTGTCCTTCATCAGTACAGCAGCATTTCCTCCAGCTCGTCATCGGTCACATCATAGCCATACCAGGTCTTGTAGTATTCCTTGATGGTATCGCCCAGCGGGTAATCTGCGAAAGCGTCCGGGTAGGTGTTGCAGGCCAGCCATGCCAGTACCAGCGGGGCATCCGGGTTCGGGGTGAACCAGTTCCACATACCGAGGGTGGTGTTGTACACGCGGCCGTTCTGCACAGCGGTCAGCGTGGAGAAGTCGGCACCATCCACGTTGCCGGAAAGCACATTCTCCGTGCGCAAGGGCTGCAGGCCGGGGCCATCGAGGAAGAGGATGTCCGGATCCCAGCTGTAGACCTGTTCCATGCTGGTCTGGGCAAAACCGGTGGCTTCCAGCGCTTTGTCGGTCACGCCCAGATGCTTCATCCAGTAGGTACCGAAAGTGCCGTTTCCGGAGACCTGCGGCACACCGTCCGAGTACTTCCACAGGATCAGGGCGCTGGGGCGGTCGCTCTCAGGAATATCCGCAATGCGGGCTTCCACATCGGCCACGATCTCGTCACCGGCAGCCACAAAGGCCTCGGTCTTGCCCGGTTCGCCAAAGATGTCCTCCAGCAGTTTCAGCCACTCCTCATAGCGCTCCAGAGGGTCGGCCTCAGTGGAAGCACCCACGGTGGCAAAGCCGACCGAGGGGATACCGCTGGCCTTCAGGATCTCTGCGTGGGAGGAATTGCCGGCATTGTACAGGATGACATCCGGGTTCAGCTTCATGATCTCCTCAATGTTGAGGTCGCTCTGCGCATAGACTGTGTCGCTGGATTCCATCAGCTCCGGGGCGATGTTCTTGAGCACAGTATCGGAAATGACCGACTTGAAGGAGCCGCAATAGCCCACGATATAGGGTGCGCTGCCCTCAAAATAGGCCATGTAGGTGGACAGGATGGGGATCTGGTCGATGACCACACGAGTGACCTTGTTGGGGACTTCGACCTCATTGCCGCCGTGGTCGATGACGGTGTGGGTGCCGGTCTCATCGGCAGAAGCCGCAGAAGAGACTGCTTCGCTGGAAACAGAGGCAGATTGAGAAGCGGCAGCGGAAGAAGCTGCATTGCCGGAACCACCACAGGCGGTCAGGACACCGGCAGCGCTGACAGCAGCCATAGCAGCGAGAAAAGAACGACGTGTAATCTTTTTCATGGGAAACTCCTTAAAATGATGAAAATTTCTGGTAGTTAGTTATACATAACCAACCGCAGAGCATTTTAGCAGATTCCCGCAGGATTGTCGGTTGCTATGGCAACCACTCTCCAAAATCGGAAGAAGTCTTAAAGTTTTCCAAGAAAAAAAACAGGGCGCGTCCACCCGGACGCACCCTGCAAAAATCCACACACGATAGCGATATGTACAACAGAGCGTTCCCCATCGGGAACGCTCTGTTTCTCATTGCTGGGGGCATGATGAGCCTGTTCCGCCTGCCACGCGGCAAGCTCGCGTTTGCGCAGCGCAG
>ERZ1026858.1244-NODE-1244-length-13123-cov-7.623049_pt1 | contig 13123 bp, 16 predicted proteins | sample MGYA00380159_ERZ1026858 | MGnify/ENA primary metagenome ERZ1026858 (study PRJEB33269, sample SAMEA4719795) | human gut metagenome | biome: human-associated habitat; feature: organic feature; material: feces | place: Cameroon | collected 2013-10 ...
GCTTACAGCGTATAGCTGCTTAGCACATTATTGAATTATTAACGAACTATTGTAATATTGATTATTACATAAATTTATCAACCATAGTAGTTGATAAAGCTCTTAGTTGTGTCATTCAAGAGGTAAACGAAATTCAGAAAGATAAATCTGAAGAAAATTTAGCACAGGTCGTTCATTCTGCCTGGGAAGCAATTGTGTTGATGGATTCTTTTGACAAGGAAAAAAACTTCGCTGTTCATTATCTTTCGAATAGGGAGACCTTGTCGGAAATTTATAAACAGATAATTATTTCAAACTCTGTTTATCATGAAATGTTAGAATATTATAGAGCAATTGATGTTTTTTGTGGAACAGTAAAGAAGAAAGATCCGATATCTTCAAAGCATGATTCTTCATTCATTTTTTCAGATGCTATAGAGGATATGCAAAATGTTATAGAGGAAATGCATATTCCTACGGTTGTATCAATGGATTTTCCTGGTCTTGATAGTGAGACAAAACGACTTCTCCAATTTCAGAAAATTGATACTTTTTTGAACAATGCATTAAAGCCACTTCGTAGAATAAAAATTTCACAGTCTATTAACCAACAAGAATATTTGAAGCTTTCAATAAGAGTCGTTTCTTTGGCTTTAAATAAAGTAATCGTGCTTGTTAATAATTGCAATTCATCTCCACGTTTCCAATATGGATTATATACAGATTTAAATTTCACGGTTTTAGAAGCGTATAAAGCTTTTCAAAAAATGTCTTCGTTTGATATGGATGAAGATTTTAAGAAGCATTTTGATAAACAAAAAAGTATTATAAAACAAATGGCGGATAGAATAATGAAACCATCACAAATAAGTTCTTCAAATAGAGGAAACAATAGTGGGTGTATGGTAATGCTTTGTTCTACTGTTGTATTGATTATTTTTACTTTTTATTATCTTGTGAAAATATGATTTTTAGCTAAAAAACAACATTAAATTTCAAAATATATGGGTTTATTCGATTATTTCTCTTCTCAAAAGAAGACACAAAAGCAGCCACAACGTTCGGAGGTGCAGTTTCATTTGGATTTATTTTCCAATCTCAACGAAACACAGAAGTATGCAATGCTTACTATGCTTGGGTCATTGGCGGCAGCACCTGCAAACGCAGAAAGAACGGAAGTTGTACAAAGAATGATGTTCACAGATGCTGCGATGATGGGTATAACACAGAATATGATGTTGAACTATATGCAGACACATACAAAAACAGATTCTCAAACTATGATTTCTACTTTAAGAACAATTACAGATTCTAATATTCTGGAATGGCTTATTTACAGTGGTTTTGGCATCGTAGCTGTCAATCAAAATGAGAAAGCGTGTTATGTATTCTTTGAATGGTGGAAACAGTTAGGGTATGAGTCTGAAGAAATTTATAGTATCGTAAATAGAATAAATACAATGGGAGACGAAATGAGAAAATTTAATAACATTTAAATCAATAAGTTATGGCAGTCGTATTAATCATAATAGCAATCCTATTATTTATTATTAGTGTATCTTTGCATAAAAGTGCAGACAAAATTGAAAATAGATATAATAATCGTCCATCAATAATAACTTCCCCTTCAAGTGATTTGTTTACGAATCAGAAGTATGCAATAATAAATATATTGGCATTTACTCAAGGTACTAATTCTGCAAGTGTTTATAGCGATGAAGCAAATAGTATTCTAAATAAGTGGCTTTCAAAACTCGGTTTGTCACAAGCCGAAGCTGAAAAATCTATTAGTTTCTCAATGAGTCTTTCTCCTGAAGAATCCATTCAAAGCATAAGAGATTCTCTGACAGAAATTAGAGATAAGGCTTTTATCCGGTCTGTCTATCGTGATGCCGACCGTATTGCACGAATTTCTAACGATAAAGAGACGATAGAGTTTATAACAGAATTCTTTAATATTATCCTCTCTCATTGATCGTTGTGTTATGTACAATATTGATGTTGAATATAATAAAGTCGAGATTCATACTCGTTTGAGTCAATTCTGACATGTCTATAGTAACGACTAAATATTTATAAATTATGGAACGCGGAATTTTATTTATTATTGCCATTGCTTTAGCATTTGGCGTAGGCATTATGGGAAGTAAGAGAAAGATCGGTTTTGGCTGGGCTTTTGTGATTTCTCTTTTGAATGTAGTGATTGGATTGATAGTGGTTCTCTGTTCGAAAAAACTTACTCCTGAAGAACTTGCAGAAAAAGAAAGGAGCAACGAATGAAAGTTTTTGGATGGATATGTACAATAATAGGTTCGCTTGCATTTATTGGAGCTGCCATTTATGGTCATAGCGTGTTTGGACCGGTCTTTTGGATAGCATTAGGAATTGTACTATTGTTAAAATCCAAGAAGAAAATTTGACACATAGTTTATTGATAAAGTATGATGATAGTAAAAATGAGTAATATGTTTTTGTCTACTCTGATTTCGGTTTCAGACCCTTGCGTTGTTAAAAATGACTTTGATCTTATTTGCAACGCTTGCATAGAGGTAATGATAATGTTATCGAGGAATTTGGGCGTTACATACGGCACTGCTAATGTAGTACTTTTTGTAATATTGATGCCCTTGATTATTGTGTTGTTTTTTGTGGCGGCATTATTCAAACGAGAAAATATGTTTGCTAAGATATGTTTTTATTTGGGTGTTGTCATTACGATAGCAATAATCCTGTCGTTAATGGTTGCATTTGCAGATACAATGTTAATTGCAAAAGAATTAGAATGATGAAGAATATTTTTTTAGCAATAGTATCTATAGTTCTTGTTTGTAGTGCTATTATTAATGTGGTTCAATATAAAACTATTAAATCACAGCATGAAACTATTAAAGAACAATGTGAAACTATAGATGATTATAAAGACTATTATAATGCTGCTGAAGATTTACTGAAGTCAATAGAAGATGAAGATGGTATTGGTCGTGTTGGACCTACAGGTATAAATATGTGTGGTGATATACCTGCTAATTATATTGCGGCTTGTGCGAAACTTAATTCAAAAGATGTTAAGGTAACAAAAGTTCAACCGTCAAAAGGACGATAAAAACAAGTTTAATCAAGAAGTAAGACACAAATCAATGGATTGTAAGATACAATCATATCGTTGATGATAGCCTTTGCTGATACAATATTAACCGTAAAAGATTAGAATTATGAAATATCTTGTTTCGTTTTTTCTTTTGATATTTTTATTTGCTTGCAATGGTAACAAAACTTCTATAAAAGAGAACCCATGGATCAAAGCATGGCTCAAAGAAGATGAGTCTTGGCGCTCTATTCAAACTATAGTCGCTCATGATGAGCAAGATGCCATTGTGGGCAATTTTACAGGCAAGGGGATAGACATCTTGTATGTAGAAAAAGTCGTGGAAGACTTTGATCTCTTGTCTATTGGGCATGGCTGTAGGTATTACATTGCATCTCCAAATAAAAACATTCCCCAAATAGAAATCTATGGTATTAATTATGCTCCTCCAAAATTGGTAAATGAGGGGGATTTAGATGGTAATGGTACATGTGAGGTCGGGTATCTTGATACTTGGGATTGCAGCCAATGGCGAACATATAGTATTTTTACTCTTCGTAACGGTGAGTGGAGAAACTTGATTGATGGTGATTATTTGAATACATGTGGAATGTTTCGGCAATCAGGATTTGAGGTTGCTGAACCTGGTCTGGCAAAAGGCACCGTGCTTGTTCATTATTTAAATTGGGATCTTTGGGAAGCTGGGGAGGATAAGAAAGATACGATAGTAAAGCCAACTTTTTCAAGAATAGATATAGATGATTAATGGAAAGTTGCCTAATTTCTCCAAGGAATTAGGCAACTTTCGCATAGAAATCAGGCAACTTTCTATTTCTCCTCAATATCACAATACAGCAATTCCCCACAATTTTCCCTTACCTCTTCAAATATCTCGATGCAGCGTTTGCGTGATATCTTGTTTTTTGTGCCCACGGCAATAAAGTCGGAGAGGGTGGGGCGGCCTGTATTGTTGACCGACGTGGCGTGTTCGCCATTGTATCCTTCGGAACAATGTGTCAAGTCGTATGCCGGAGCGAGATGCCATTGCCATTTCTTTAGGGTGTCGTAACTGACAAAAAAACTGAAGTTTTTGCAGTGGTCATCTTTGTTCTCCGTGAGATAGTTGAATACCATACGTCGGTACATTTCTTCAACATCCTCCTTGGATTGAGTCAGATAGCCGGTGAGTGCCAGAAGATTGATGTAGTCAAGCACAGGAGCTGAGAGTGAAATGCAAAGCAGACCTCCGGCTGTGGCGGTATGAATCTTTTCGCCGTTGTCGGTCAAATCAAAACGCCGTGAGGCAAAATACCTGCCGTCAACAAGTCGGAAATCTGGCACCGATATTCCGCAGCGCTTTGCCGTTTCGTTGTATAAAAATTCAGTCTGACCCATATCTTGTGGGTCGTAAGTGTGTCGGAATTTTATCAGCCAATGTCCGTCTTTGTCGCTGAAGATAGCTTTTGGTCTGCATCCGCCGCTGTTTCCGCTGTTATAAAGTAAAAGTCCGGCATCTGTATCCTGCTGCTCCCTTAATACTTCGAGGGCTTTTTCCTGTAGCAGGTCCCAATCCGTTATCTCTTCATCATTCTCAATTGTTGTTGTAGGTTCGTATGTCAGCGCACCCATTCCGTTCTTTCCAACTAAACTTAGTCTGTCCAAAACAGAGAGATTGAAATCATTTATTCCTTGTCTTAATAAGGTTTTGTGCATGAGATAGCGTCCGTAGCCGTCTGGCAGACTGTCTTCGAAAACACCAAAATTACCACCAAACGGATTGTGCTTTGCTGTAAAAAGTCCGTTTTTCAGTGGCAGCTCCAGTGGTGAGATACTGAATCCGTCGAGAAGCCAAGTCTTGTCGTATTCAAAGACACATGTCTTTCTGTCGGCAGAAAGTGTTAGGGTTCCTACATTCCTGTCGTGATATTTTACTGTCAGCGAGTCAATCTTTTCCATTCCTGTATGCTTTCTTTTTGTTCTGGTTTCGTTTTATCTGTTGCAGTTCTTCTATTGTCTGATATTTCGGTTCGGAGAAGATGTTTTTAATCTCGTGTGTATAGCCGAGAGTCATGGCTATGGATATAAGATTCTTTAGCGATATCAGTCCCTTCTGTTCAAACCTGATTATGTTGCTCACGGCAACGCCCGATTCTTCGGCAACTTGCTCTCTCGTGAGATTCTTCTCTATGCGTCGCTTTCTGAAATCATTTGCCATGTCGTGTGCTATCTCGTCAGGATTGTTATGAATGTAATTGTCGAGTATAGCTAATATATTGTTTGTTTCTTCCATATTGTGATATATAAAGCTAATATATTATCTGTTGCAAAAGTAATATAAAAAACTTGGAAAAGCAAGATTAAAGATATTATTTTGCTTTTCCAAGCTATACCTAACGATTTTGGATAATAGAGGTTATTTGGCAAACAGCTTGCCAATCAAGTTGAGCAGATTCTTTACTGTTTCCTTGCTTTCAACAGGAATCTTAATCGAAGTCTCTCCAGTCTTCTCGTCCTTCTCCGTTATTGAATCAACGAGTGCTGTCGTTGCTTCGGGCGATTTCAGAGTCTCAGCCAATCCGGAGAGGAAGGATACACCTTGTTCCACAAGTTCTTTAGGTTGTGCCGTCTTGTGGGATTTTGTGTATGGCTCGTTGTCAAAAGACTCGTCCATGGCAGCCTGTCTGTCGTCTGTTGTGTTTCCGTCCGGCAAGTCTTCTGCGGTATACGGCATGCCTTCTGCGGTATAGCCATCTTCAGGTGTCGTGTTGTTTCCTTTTGCGGCTTCCTCATTTTCTTCTGCTGCGACAACAGCTTCTGCCGTGGTGTTTGCATCTTCCTCATTCTTGTCCGGTGTTCCCTTGTCCTCCTCCGATACGAAACTGCTGACAGTTTCCATAATCTTGCCGAACTTGTTGTCGTCGGCAAAGATGGAATCCTCTCCGTTGTCGAGCACTCCTTCAAACATGGATGTCTTGAACCTCAGCTTGCCCACCATCGTTTCCTCGATGGAGTGGGGTGCTACAAGGTTGATGACCTGTATGTTGCTTTGTTGTCCCAACCTGTATATGCGTCCGATGCGCTGCTCAAGCACAGCCGGATTCCATGGCAGGTCGATGTTGATTATAGTGGCTGCAACCTGAAGATTCAGTCCGGTGCTTCCTGCATCGGTGGAAAGGAAAACGCGACTTTCGGCATTGTTCGTGAAGTTGTCCACCATATCCTTCCTCTTTTCCGATGGCACTCCTCCATGCAGATACTCAAAGCCTATGCCTTTCTTCCTCAGTTCCTTAGCCACAAGTCGGGTCATCCGCTCCCACTGGCTGAACACCACCACCTTTTCTCCCTCCTCGCAAACGATGTCGCTGATGAGGTTGATACATTCGTCCACCTTGGTGTCGTATCTCGTCTTCTGGTCCATGATATAGCTGCTGTCGCATACCATCCTCATTTGTGATAGATGGAGCAGGAGCCTGTTGCGGTCTTTCTCCGACAGGAAGTGGTGCTTCTGCCATTTCATGACAAGCATTCTCACCTGCTGCTGCCATTCGGAGTGCATCTCCATCTGTTCTTTCGTCATCGGCACGAAGAGGTTCTTGTCAATCCTGCTTGGCATCTGCAGCTTCACGTCCTTCTTGCGCCGTCTGATAAGAATGTCGCTCAGTTGTTTTCCTATATTGTTCAGTCCCTTGTAACCTAATATCTTGCCTGTCTCGTCGCTGACGATATGTTCTTTCTTGAACTTGTAATATGGTGCGAGTCGGAAGTTGTCTGCAAACTCTACGATGGAATACAGTTCGTCGAGCTTGTTCTCCAGCGGCGTGCCAGACAGGATGACGGCATAGTCGGATTCTATTTTCCTTGCCGCCCTTGAAATCTGTGTGTTCCAGTTCTTCAACCGTTGCACCTCGTCCATGATGAGCATGTCGGTCTGTAGTTTTCCGAGAATCCTGATGTCGTTGCATGCGCTGTTGTACGACACAATCTTGTATGTCTCCTTACGGCAGTATGCCTCTTTCCTTTTCAGGTGTCCGCCTTCAATCACGTATACGTCAGCATTCGTGAATTTCTTTATTTCGCTTCTCCATTGGTATTTCAGCGAAGTGGGGCAGAGTATGAGTACAGACTCTATGAGTCCCTCTTTCCTCAGCAGTTCGGCAGTTCCGATAGCCTGAATAGTCTTGCCCAGTCCCATCTCGTCGGCGATAATAGCCTTGCCGGCTCTTGCTGCGAAGCGTATTCCCTCTTTCTGATAGGGATAAAGGTTGGCATTGAGCAGAACGTCAAGCTCCTTGTCGCCGTAAGTCGCCACGATATCCTTCCTTGCCTTTCTCGCCCTGAAGTCAAGTATGAAGTCAGCGGCATCTTTATAGCATCTGAATGTGTCGCTGATTCTCTTTGCTTGGTTCAGGAAATCGCCGAAGGTGTAGAAGGCAGACTCCTTCAACACGGAGTCCTCGTCGAAATAATCCTTTGCCAGCTTCTCGTATTCTTCCTTGTTGTCCGCTCCGATGCGTATCTTCACGCAGCGTTCCCCCCTGTATGAAAGATATACCGATGTGTATGGTGGAATCTCTCTGTGAACTCGATATTCCTTTCTCGTCCCCAGCCATTTCTTCACAGCTTCAATGTGCTTGCATGTTCCCAACCTTGATGTCTTGAAGTCCCAGCAGGAGCAATAGTTCCATTCGCTGTTTGCACCTCGGTATACCACCTTGTATTCATTTGCCGTCAGAGGATTGCCCACGAGATATTCTCCGGGGCATAGCTCATCGTCAACACAGCGTATCTTTAGCTTGGCAGGTTCAGCGATTTGTCTTCTGAGCTTCACCTGCCATTCTTCCATCGACAGGTTTTCTGGCTTTATGATATGCGAAACCTTGGCTTTCTTCTTGCCGGCTGTTTTTCTCTTCCTTTTATCTTTATTCTCCTTTGTCGCCATATATATTTAAATGATTTTTATCGGGTTCTTCAGCCACTCCTAAATGGAAAGTTACGGACTTTCTATGCGAAAGTTACCGAATTTCTATGAGAAAGTTACCGGATTTCTCAAAGTCAACAAATAAGTACGTTCGGAAAACATTTCCATAATGTACGTTGTCATTCTGAATTTCGTTGTCTCCATTATATTATGCAAATACTTTGCAAACGAGTGCAAAGAGAGTTTACTCTTATTTTGCCGAGTGCAGCTAAGTATTATGCAAATATAGCATAAAAATACGATTAATCGAGCGAAGCGGGGAATCTTTCTCGCTTCCGGGCGTCAGAATTTTATCCAAAGGCTGTAATTTTCCAGTAATCTCCGCCAAGTACTGGAGTAATCTCCGTCAAGTACTGGAGTAAGTCATATAGAATACGATACGAAAGCTATAGGGTTAGGCGGAATAAAAAGCGTGTTTGTTGTCTGCTTTGACTTTACCCTCAATCGGTCATTGGGGGTTAATGTCTTTTCCTGAATCAGAAACTTGAATAAAAATAATACCCTTGAAGAAACATTTTAGATAGAAAAACAGTAACTTTGTAGCACGAAAAAAATAAAAATGTATGATAACATCAAAGACAGTTCATTCCTTCCAACTCAGTCAGCAGGAAGGACATACGCTCCTTACGGCACAGGAATATCCTTGGAGCGTGTTGCAGGTGGTGCCTACTACTCCGGCTGATTTTGAGAAAACGATGGCAATTCTGAAGGAGCGGGGAATGGTGGCTCACCACGATACCGACCGCACATTCTTTATTATCCATTTGACGAGCGGCGACCATGACGGGCAACACCCCGAGCGGTATATTACCATCACTCAAGACAACCACATGCTGATTATCAATGACCTAAAGGACACGATGGCGCAGGCGGCTGTGTGGTATAAGACGAATGTTGTAGACTCTCTCTTGTGATTCGCTCTAAAAAATATACATCTGTTTGAATCACAACAATCGACCACATGTAGGGATATGCGATTTTATAATTGTCGGCGCAATGCAATCATTGGGTAGCCGTTTCTAAATTAATATCCCTACATGTGGACGTGTAACGTACTTTCAATAATGTCAGATGAATGAAGCCATTCTGTCGTATAAGCGAATGAAATCATTTGCTATACGAGATCCGTTCCTTTCCCTATTTCTTCTTCAGCACATATAGCTTAGCTGTCTCGCCTTCAGGCTCAACGCCCAAGGAGTCTGTCATGACGATACTGCTGTTGTCCTTCACCTTGTAATATGTCTGTTCGCCGCTTGAAGGACGTACAAGCATCAGTACTTTCCCGTCGAGCACTTTGAAAACGCCGCTTGCCTCATCATGGCCATTCTTCTTGTCTATGTAGTCCTGCTGCAGCTGATACGTGCTGTCTGCCTTGATGGTAAGCACAGTCTTTATGCCTGGGCAGTCGGCAGCCGGGAGCGTACCCTCGTAAGTTCCTGAAACAGCTGCCAGATCAACATAGTTGTCATCAGTAGCGTTGGTGTCTACAACACTTGTAGAATCTTTGCCCGTGGCATTTGCCGTGGTCTTTTTCTCGGCGCATGAATACAGAACGGCCAATGCGCCTACTGTCAATACAATCAATTTTCTTTTCATACTTTTCTTTTGTTTTATTATATATCCGGTTACTTATATAGCACAATATCTATACTCTTGTGTAATTACCTCTGTCTGCCACTACCATGACAATTAAAACATTTCCCGCTTCCATTACAATTCGGACATGTATCATTGTGTGCGCTGTAGTTGTTGAACTTATAACCTTTGCCTTTGCAACTGCTACAACATCCATTTCCTCCGCAGTATTTGCAGACGATGGAACCGCCTGATGAATGGTTATAGGAACCGCCAGTAGTAGACCCACCACTTGAATATCCTGTTCCTCCTCCGTTCAAAAGCCTGTCGTTGTCATTTCTGATGGATTCGTAAGTATTCTTGGAGCATGCTTTGTATCTGTTGTTGTTTTCGTCTACCAATACAGAGAAATCTTTGCTGACCCAAAATGGATGTTCCTTTGTCCTTAAAGGGTATGGATAACCTGCAGTGAAATCAGTATACGTGTAAAGCCAAACGAAACAGAACCAGCCGTCGTTGTATCCTTTGTATTGGATTTTCCATGCACCGCCAGGTGTACATATAAGCCAACTGTTGGATGCACATCCGTTTCTAATCTGCAGGTGCCTACCAAGAAAATACCAATCGCCCGAATTCGGAAGTTGGGTGTTGTCGGAATTATTGGCCCCTCTGTTAATCTCCTTATTATATGTGCCGGTTGGTTGATATTCGGTTTCTGAATTAAGTTCAAAGTCTATATATGAAGGTTCTGTAAGGAATTTCTTTCTGTTTTGGTCATAGAATCTTATGTTACAGTAGTAAGTGTGCGTTCCCTTTTTGGGGTGAATCTCCATATAGGGTATGAATAGCTGATAGTCTGTATATTTGGTTTCCGCATAAGGTGCCCATATAGTTTTGCTTGTCGCTACATAACCGCCCGTATCACAGTATTTACCATTCGTGTCACGCATGCATGTGCCTTTAGGTGATTCAATGAAAGAGGTCACCTGTACAGGTTCTCCTTTTATTCCATTTACAGTAAAATCGATATGTATGATAATACCCAATTCCCCGTCTTTTTCTTCATCCATGGAAATCCAGGCTTCTGTCATGTTAATATAACGTGCAGTTGCATTGTTGCTGAAAAGCAATAATGCGAAAAGTACAGTGACCAGCCGATAAATATTTATTTGTCTTATTCTCATTTTGATATGTTTAAATATAAAACCATTACAAAAATATAAATAATATGGATATTGACAAAGTGATACTTGAAAAAAATTATACCTTTGTGGTATAATCAACAACTTTGATGATATTATAACAGAAGAACAATCTGAAAAAATATGTGTCAGATGTCAAGAATTCGAAAAAAAACTTTAAAAGATTATCAGATGGAAAACCAGAAAGATTGGTATCTAATGAGACGCAGATTCCATGCAGATGTCCAGAAGCTTAAAGCTATTTGTAAAACCAACGGCTGGGAGTTAGGTCAATATGACCTGTCCCATGCCGATTGGCAGTGTGTATTATCAGAAAGTGATTATGAAATGGATTCAGGCATGTATGAATGTTCTGAAGAAAATGAGAATTACTTTCTAAGTCCAGAACAATATAATCAATATAAAGAGAAATATGGATACGAATATTAAAACACCTTCACCAATAACTTTTCAAGAAAGCAAGTTAAAAACCATCTGGATTGTATTGCGTTTTGATTTGCTCAAAAATTTATACCTTTGTGGTATAATCAACAACTCTACATCTTCATCCCTACCGCAACTACGGGTTGTGATTTGCTCATAATAAAGAGGTGTGACAACATTAAAAAGTATTTTATTCCTTTCCGATATGTTAGAAAGAAGACTGTTAAAAGATTGTTAAGCGTAATGTTTTGGTTTGCTTGATAATTAATAAAGTATTACATTTGCATAAACATAAAAAAGACAAACCCTATGAAGAGACTTTTGATTTTTACTGCAATGACCTGCGCCTTTTCCAATATGAATGCGCAGGATGTGTTAATTACACAAGATGGTGAATTGCTGAATGTGTATGGATTGGAAATAAGCGACAATGCAGTTTTTTACAAGACCGAAGATAAAACAGATGCGCCTATACAGCGAATCGGTAAAGAAAAAATCCTTATGGTAAAGCGTAAGGACGGAACGAAATATAAGTTTGACAATAACGACAAGGTTGTGGATTCCGGAAGTCCGGCAAAGGCTGTAATTGCAGCATTGCCTGGCGCAACGGCAGAAACCAACAGACTGAGGATAGAACAATACAACAGCATATTACCTGAATTTAAGGGCAAGCCGAAAGACAAGGAAGCAAAGCGCTTGTTCTGTGCCATGGGCTACGGTGCAGACTCGCAATTAACGGACGACAACGTAGAAATTACTACAGAATGCGGAATATGGGACACGCAGAACGTGAAAGGACGTAACATCAGCACTCTTATGGCTTCACCAAGCCTTGCCACTGTTTTGAATATAGGCACGAGGACTTACAATCCGGTTTTTGTGGTGAAAATAAAGAACAAATCGAACAAAACCATATATATAGATTTAGGTAACAGCTTTTTCATCCGCGATGACAACTCTACTGCATACTACATACCATCTTCGGTGAGTAATTCAAGCGGGACCAGTTCCGGCGTAGGTGTGAATCTTGGTGCTGTGGCAGGGGCTCTTGGTGTAGGAGGAGCTGTCGGAGAACTGGCTGGTGGCGTGAATGTAGGCAGTGGCAAACAGGGCGGTTCTGTCAGCACCACATATTCTCAAAGGGTAGTAGCTATTCCTCCAATGTCGACCAAAGCACTTTCTGCCCAACCTCTGTTTCTGCGTTATGGTGAACATGGTCCCAATGTGTTCGTATATGCAGAGAAAACAAACGATGATTTGTTCCTTGTACCCCACATTGATCTGAAAAATGCGAATAATAAAAATATACGTATCGGTGAAACTGTGACGTATACAGAGCAGAACACCCCAATGAAATTCGGTACATACATCAGCTACTCCTTCTCTGAGAATTTGACAGATATAAAAAACCTGAAGGTAAACTATTTTCTCAAATCCGTTACGGGCTTTCATAGGACTCCAGGAGGAGAATTTATGACATATGCATACTACTTAGATCATGACATTCCTTCATCTTCTTCCTTCATAGGCTTTGTGGGAATACGTAATTGAGATACCGTGTCGTTCAGATAGAGAGTCACAGCCTGCTTCATGAAAGCAATTGTTGTAAGAAAAGAATGTGAGAGCGATTGAATGTTGTGTTTTATCCATCAAATGTTTTATGCCTTCACGTTATGTTTGGATGGCGGATGGACATAGGTTATTCATTGTCCACCCCCAGTCCGAACAAGGCGAAGTCGCCCTTCAGAGGGTCGTCGGGGAATATCTTGAGCATGGCATCGGTAAGCCGGCGGGCGGCGGACATTGATGCCGTGCGGCTCTGCAGCAGATTCATGCGCTGTGCCTCCTGCACTACGTGGGTGTCGAGAGGCATGATAAGAG
>ERZ1026858.1246-NODE-1246-length-13092-cov-10.022858_pt1 | contig 13092 bp, 9 predicted proteins | sample MGYA00380159_ERZ1026858 | MGnify/ENA primary metagenome ERZ1026858 (study PRJEB33269, sample SAMEA4719795) | human gut metagenome | biome: human-associated habitat; feature: organic feature; material: feces | place: Cameroon | collected 2013-10 ...
ATATAATACTCCTTTTTGATTCATAATTATTAATTAATATTATGAATCCTGAATATCTGATTTATTCATAAATTTGTATGATATGACAATCGCATATAACACAATGTCAGAGGTAAGTTGAAAGATTTTATAAAGAAATTTTAATGATATAAAATGTATGGTACAATAATATATAGAAAGAATATGTGACGGATTTCGTCACATCCTTATCAAAGAGGAGGTACGTGTTATGCATATATCAAAGAATTCTGCAACTCAGATTGTTGAAGAAATTTCAAAACTTGTTAAACAGAATATTAATCTTATGGATGAGACAGGACATATAATTGCAAGTTGTGATAAATCCAGAATAGGGGATTTTCATTATGGTGCGTATAAGATTATATCTGAAAATCTTGAGGAATATTATATTGATGAAGATGATTTATCAAAAGGCATAAAAAAAGGAATCAATCTTCCACTTGAACTTGATGGCGGAATAGTAGGAGTGATAGGAATGACAGGTGGATATGAAGAGGTTATAACGTCTGGAAAACTGTTAAAAAAGATGACGGAAATTCTTTTGATGGAGAGTCGTGCAAACTACAGACAGCTTATGAATAAGCGTGTAAAGAATGCTTTTTATGAAGAATGGCTTATAAATGGAGGATATAAGAATGCTGATTTAGAAGACCGTGGAATGGCTTTGGGAATAGATATTAATAAGCCAAGAAGAGTATTTATTGCTAGTATAGATGAGCTGGACAACCTTAAAGATTCACAGCAGGGACAGTCTCAGATTGCAAAATTTGAGACTGATGTTGATGTATTTTTAAAGAGAAATAATTATAAAATGCATTTCAGGAATGCTTCAAGACAGATAATAATCATAGATAATATGGATACGGAAAATGTAGTTAAATTTGCAGAAAATCTGGCAGGATATGTGTGGGAAAAAGATAAGTTTGAGCTGAATATTGGTATAGATTCAGCCCAAAGCTATGATATGCATGAAGCTTATGTTGAAGCACATAGGGCATGGACGGCTGCAGCTGAAAAACATGAACAGATTATATGTTATGAGGATATTAGTCTTGAACTTTTAATAAGCAATGTACCGACAGAGATTAAGCTTGAATATTTAAAGAAGGTATTCAAAGATATGGATTATAATGATATATGTGAAATTATTGCGTTGCTGAAAGCGTATTTTAATGCACAGGGATCAATACAGAAAGCCGCAGACAATCTGTATATTCATAAGAATACATTACAATACAGAATATCAAAACTGAAAGAAATAACAGGACTTGATGTCAGAAAACCAACAGAAAGTCCAGCATTGTATCTGGCATACATAATTACTGATGAATTAATTAATGAAAAATATGATTTACCATTATTGTTACATAATACAAAATAAAAATGATATTATGTGCTGTGTAACATTTTGCTATTAAACTTTACATGCTATTATTGTGTCATACAAAGCACAACGGTTTGTGCAAATCGTACAACAATAAAATAGAAATGAGGTGTTTTTATGACAGGAGTAGCATTGATAATTGCATTTGTGTTGGCTATCATTGTGATGATAGTTGCAATCTCTAAGTTTAAGGTTCATCCTTTCTTAGCAATTATGGCAGTATCACTTATTCTTGCAATGTTGGCAGGGATTCCATTTGTTGATACTGTAAAACCAGACGGAACAAAGGTGTCTGGAATTCCAACAGTTATAGGAGCTGGATTCTCAGGTACATTCAGCAGCATCGGTATTGTTATTATATTAGGTGCATTGATTGGATCGGTACTTGAAAAAACAGGAGCAGCTTTAAAGCTTGCAGATATGGTAATTAAGGTAGTAGGAAAGAAAAGACCAGAACTTGCAATAGAACTTATGGGCTGGGTTGTTTCAATTCCTGTGTTCTGTGATAGTGGTTTTGTAATTCTTAATCCAATAAGAAAAGCACTTGTAAAAAGAACAGCAGTTTCAAGTGTAGCAATGACAGTAGCACTTTCAGCAGGACTTTATATTTCTCATGTTTTTATTCCGCCAACACCAGGTCCGATAGCAGCTGCTAATACACTTGGAGTTGGAGATAATCTTTTACTTGTAATGGGACTTGGTGTTGTATGTTCAATATTTCCTCTTATAGCAGGTCTTGTATATGCAAAGTTTATTGGTAAGAGAGTAAGAAGTGCAGATGAAACATCAGATAATGGAGAAGTTACTAAGACATATGAAGAATTAGTGGCAGAGTATGGAAAACTTCCTAATGGATTTAATGCACTGGCTCCAATACTTGTTCCTATTATTCTTATGGCACTTGGCTCAATATCATCAATGGCAGGCTGGACTGGCGCACTTGACATAGCATGCCAGTTCCTTGGAAAACCAATTATAGCACTTGCTGTTGGTACAATATTCGCAATAATACAGCTTGCAACAGCACAGAAGATGTCCGATTTTTACAATATTACCAATGAGACATTAAAGACAGTTGGTCCTATACTTTTTGTAACAGCAGCCGGTGGCGTATTAGGAAAGGTTATTTCATCAAGTTCAATGGTGGCATTTATTACACAGCATGCAGAAGTGCTTTCAGCAGTTGGAATATTCTTCCCATTCCTTCTTGCAGCAATATTAAAAACAGCACAGGGATCTTCGACAGTTGCAATTACAACTACAGCAGGTATCATTGCTCCATTGCTTGGAGCTCTTGGACTTGGTTCACCTGTTAAGACAGTGCTTTGTGTAATGGCTATAGGTGCTGGTGCCATGACAGTATCACATGCTAACGACTCATACTTCTGGGTAGTTACTAATTTTGGTGACATGGATCCTGAACAGGGATATAAGACACAGACAGTATGTACATTGATAATGGGTATTGCATCAATGGTTGAAATATTTATTCTTTCATTGATTTTATAATATATTTATAATATAAATGTTACATAATGCGGCTATACTTATGAGAACTATATGGACTTATCAGTATGACCGCATTATTCTATATAATAAAAGTTATAATAATAATACATTTAGAACAATATCAGGAGGCGTATATATGATAATAGGCTTTGTTGGATTGGGAATAATGGGTAAACCGATGGCAAAGAATCTTTGCAGAGGAGGATATACCTTAATTGTTAATGACCATCATAAGGAAAATATCGATGAACTTGTACAGGCAGGTGCCAGAAGTGGTGATTTAAAACAGATTGGCATGGAGAGTGATGTGGTTATAACAATGCTTCCAAACAGTCCTCAGGTAAAGGATGTAATGCTTGGGGAAAATGGTATTGCGGGTTATATGAAAAAAGGGACATGTTTTATAGACATGAGTTCAATTAATCCTGTCGACAGCAGATATATTGGTGACGTATTAAAAGAAAAAGGAATTGATATGCTTGATGCACCTGTGTCAGGAGGAGAACCTAAAGCAATAGATGGAACAGTTGCATTTATGGTTGGTGGAGATGAGAAAACATTTGATAAGTATAAACAGATTCTTACACAAATGGGTTCGTCAGTTACAAGATGTGGTGAACTTGGAGCTGGAAATACAACAAAACTTGCCAATCAGATAATTGTTGCATGTAATATCCAGGCAGTTTCTGAAAGTTTCATTCTGGCAAAGAAGGCAGGAGTAGACCCTGAATGTGTATTTGAGGCAATAAAAGGCGGACTAGCAGGTTCTACTGTTATGAATGCCAAAGTTCCAATGATGATAGAGGACAATGTTGAACCAGGATTCAGAGTAGATTTGCATATTAAAGATTTGAATAATGCATTAGAGTGTGCACACAATGTTGGAGCTCCAGTACCCATGACAGCACAGGTTCAGGAAATAATGCAGTATCTGCATAACAATGGAGATGGAAGCAGCGACCACAGTGCAATTATACATTATTATGAAAAGCTGGCAGGTATAAAATTGTAAATATTGTTTATAAGCTATAATGGCAGGAAGGAGAATCTTATGAATACAGAATTGAGAGCGGTTGCAGATAATATAATTGATGCGGCAATAAAAGCAGTTCTTCCGGATGAAGCAGTTAAGAGAACACTTAATGATACTAAATTTGATGGTAAGGTTATTCTTGTAGCAGTAGGAAAAGCTGCATGGCAGATGGCAAAAGCAGCAAGTGATTGTATTGGTGATGTAATAGATAAGGGAATTGTTATAACTAAGTATGGACATGTAAAAGAACCGATTGAAAGAATTGAGTGTTTTGAAGCAGGTCATCCTGTTCCAGATGAGAATTCATTTAAAGCAACACAGGCAGCAATTGAGTTGGTTAGTGGGCTCGATAAAAATGATACCGTTTTGTTTCTTCTGTCAGGTGGTGGAAGTGCTTTGTTTGAAAAACCTAAAATTTCCGGGGAGGAATTGCAGGATATAACGAACCAGTTACTTGCATGTGGTGCTGATATTGTTGAGATTAATACTATAAGGAAGCGATTATCAGAAGTAAAGGGAGGCCGGTTTGCAAAGTTATGTGAGCCAGCGCATGTATTGTCAATAGTATTATCAGATATACTTGGTGACCCATTGGATATGATTGCTTCAGGTCCGGCGTGTGCAGATACTACAACATGTGAAGAAGCAAAATATATTGTACAAAAATATAATCTGAATCTTAGCGAGACGGCTGATAAACTGATGAATATTGAAACTCCAAAGAAACTTGATAACGTAACAACATTTATTAATGGAAGTGTGCGTGAATTATGCAGTGCAGTTTCAAGAGAGTGCTTACAGTATGGATATGAACCGGTAATGCTTACTGACCAGCTATGCTGTCAGGCAAAAGAAGCGGGAAGCTTTCTGGCATCAATAGCAAAGACACATTATAAGTCAGGAAAGAAGCTGGCATACATAGCAGGTGGTGAAACGGTTGTTAATATTACAGGACATGGGAAAGGTGGAAGAAATCAGGAAATTGCATTATCGGCAGCAGAAGGCATTAAGGGAATGCCAAATGCAGCAGTATTCAGTATAGGCAGCGATGGAACAGACGGACCTACGGATGCGGCAGGTGGATATAGCGATGGTGATACAGCAGGAGTCTTAAAGAATAAAGGAATAGATATATTTGAAGTGTTTAAGAATAATGATGCTTATAATGCATTGAAACTAACAGAGGGGCTTATTATAACAGGTCCTACGGGAACAAATGTTAATGATGTTTCTGTGCTTCTTATAGGATAATATATTAAAATAGTACTACTGTGAAAAACAATCACAGTGGTACTATTTTTTTGCAAAACATTATTCAGCCTGTATGGATTATTTCTTTCGAGAACCGTATATTTCATGAACTTTGGATTCAAGCTCCGCTATTCTTGATTCCTGCTCTGCTTTATACTGTTCGTATTCATTATTGGCAATCTGAGAGAGAGTTTCTTCATTCTCGAGTGCTTCAAATGCCTGTGAAAGGGTATAAGAATTAATAGAGCCTTCACTGATCTTACTGCTTAGTTCTTCAAGAAAGCCTGTTATAGTAGAATCATCAATAGTTCCATCCTGTATATCTGCAAAATCAAATATCATTACGGCATCATTATTAGTTGAAATAGCCTGATTAATCAGATTGGTAAAAGCATTTGACGAACGGATAAAGCTGTAGGAAATGTATAACATTCCATTAGAAGCAGTTCCTGATGCAAATGTTTCGTTATAGCAGACAAGATGGCTGTAATCATTATCAAGTAATAATTTACGGGCTTCATCTGTATCATATGTATGTCTTAGGAAAAATGTTTCTTTAAGATTATAATTATTCTTAGCAAGATTATTGCGGACTTTTATTACAGATACAAGGATATCCTCATCGAAGGTCATGCCTGAAAGAAGAATGTCATAATTGTTATTCTGTGACTTTCTTATTATAGAGTCCAGCTCTTTGCTGTCGATAGAACAGTCAGCAATGATTGTTGGTGTAAAATCATAACCAGTCATAAGTTCTTTGATTGTATCAATATCATTGGCAGAAGCAGGAACGAATGCAAGAGTAACTCCTGCATTGGAGTTATCAGAGCTGCCAAGCTTCTGCTTTCTTGACTGAAGCTCGGCGTATATGTCGTTGATTTCATCCTGATAAGGTACAGCTTCTTTTTCAAGATTATTAAGCTCGTTCTGATTCTGTCTCTGGCTTCTGACTGCGAAAAATGTGCAGACACAGAGAACACATGCTGCTATAGCAATTATAATTCCATATATTTTTTTCATCGTTATATACTCCATTCATTATTTTATAGGAAAGTGTATCTTAAGGTGTTGATAATGTCAATGTATAGCACATAAGTACAGATGAAGCAACAGTAAAAAGGGTCGAGCCCCGGTTTTATATTTTTTTAATAATTTCATTAGCACTCACCTCTTGACAGTGCTAACAATGAGATGTATAACATCAATTGTAAGAGGAAAACAATAGTTAAACAGTGAAGTTAAGACTTCATTGTAGCAGAAGGAGGTAATCGTATGAACATTAATAAATTTACACAGAAGTCTATTGAGGCTGTCAACCAGTGCGAGAAGATTGCCTACGATTATGGTAATCAGGAGATTGATCAGGAACATTTTCTGTACAGTCTCTTAACTATAGAGGATAGTCTTATCGCGAGCCTGATAGAGAAGATGGGAATTGATAAGGATGCATTTATAAAGAATATTGAGACTCTGCTTAGCCAGAAGAATAAGGTTTCAGGAAATGTACAGCTTTATGTAAGCAATGATCTTAATAAAGTTTTAGTAAATGCAGAAGATGAAGCAAAGAGAATGGGCGATGCATATGTTTCTGTTGAACACCTTATGCTTGCAATGATTGCAGCACCTAACAAGGGAATCAAGCAGCTCTTTAAGACATATGGAATTAACAGGGAATCATTCCTGTCAGCCCTTGCTACAGTAAGAGGCAACCAGAGTGTTACTTCGGATAATCCGGAGGCAACTTATGATACTCTCAGCAAATATGCTACAGACCTTGTAGAAAGAGCTAAGGACGGAAAGCTTGACCCTGTTATCGGCAGAGACAATGAAATCAGAAATGTAATAAGAATTCTTTCCCGTAAGACTAAGAACAATCCGGTTCTTATTGGTGAGCCTGGTGTTGGTAAAACAGCAGTTGTTGAAGGTCTTGCACAGAGAATTGTAAGAGGTGATGTTCCAGAAGGCTTAAAGGATAAGAAGTTATTTGCACTGGATATGGGTGCACTTGTTGCAGGTGCAAAGTATCGTGGTGAGTTCGAGGAAAGACTTAAGGCTGTACTTGATGAGGTTAAGAAATCTGAAGGTCAGATAATTCTGTTTATTGATGAGATTCACACTATTGTCGGAGCAGGTAAGACAGAAGGTGCTATGGACGCAGGTAATATGTTAAAGCCTATGCTTGCTCGTGGAGAACTTCATTGTATAGGTGCTACAACTCTTGATGAGCACAGAGAGTATATTGAGAAAGACCCGGCACTTGAAAGACGATTCCAGCCGGTTATGGTTGATGAGCCTACAGTTGAGGATACTATCTCAATCCTCAGAGGTCTTAAGGACAGATATGAAGTGTTCCATGGAGTTAAGATTACAGATGGCGCACTTGTAAGTGCAGCTACTTTGTCAGACAGATACATTTCAGACAGATTCCTGCCAGATAAGGCTATTGACCTTGTAGATGAGGCATGTGCAATGATTAAGACTGAACTTGATTCAATGCCTGCCGAACTTGATGAGAAGAGAAGAAAGATTATGCAGATGGAGATTGAGGAAGCAGCTCTTAAGAAAGAGACTGATAATCTTAGTAAGGAAAGACTTGATGCATTGCAGAAGGAATTATCTGAATTAAGGTCTGATTTCAATATCCAGAAAGCTAAATGGGACAGCGAGAAATCTTCTGTTGACCAGGTAAGCAAGTTAAAGGAAGAGATTGACCAGATTAATACCCAGATAGCACAGGCTAAGAGAGAATATGATCTTAATAAGGCAGCAGAGCTTCAGTATGGTAAGCTTCCACAGGCACAGAAGGCTTTGGAAGAAGCTGAGAAGAAGTCAAGTAACAGAGATATGAGCCTTGTTCATGAAAGTGTTACTGAGGAAGAGATTGCCAAGATTATATCAAGATGGACTGGTATTCCGGTAAGCAAGTTAAGTGAGTCTGAGAGACAGAAAACTCTTAATCTTGATGAACAGCTTCATAAGAGAGTTATCGGTCAGGATGAAGGTGTTACTAAGGTAACAGAAGCAATCATAAGGTCTAAGGCTGGTATTAAAGACCCGACTAAGCCAATCGGTTCATTCCTGTTCTTAGGACCTACAGGTGTAGGTAAGACAGAGCTTGCAAAGGCACTGGCTGAGAGCCTGTTTGATGATGAATCTAATATAGTTAGACTTGATATGTCCGAGTACATGGAGAAGTATTCAGTATCCAGACTTATCGGAGCGCCTCCAGGATATGTAGGTTATGATGAAGGTGGACAGCTTACAGAAGCTGTAAGAAGAAAACCATATTCAGTTGTTCTTTTTGATGAGGTTGAGAAGGCACATCCAGATGTATTTAATGTCCTCTTACAGGTACTTGATGATGGCCGTATCACTGATTCACAGGGAAGAACTGTGGATTTCAAGAACACTATAATCATAATGACAAGTAACATTGGTTCTTCATATCTGCTTGAAGGCATTAATCCTGATGGCTCAATTAAGCCAGAGGCAGAGGAAGCTGTTATGGGTGATTTAAAGAATCATTTCAGACCGGAATTCCTTAACCGTCTTGATGAAATAATTATGTTCAAGCCTCTTACTAAGGATAATATCAGCAATATTATCAATCTTCTTGTTGCAGATGTTAACAAGAGACTTGCAGATAAAGAGCTTGAGATTGTTCTTACAGATGCAGCCAAGGATTTTATTGTTGAGAACGGATTTGACCCAATGTATGGTGCAAGACCGCTTAAGAGATATGTCCAGAAGACAGTTGAGACGCTGGCAGCCAAGTTAATACTTGCAGGCAATATCAATACGGGTGATGACATTGTTATTGACCTTGTAGATGGAAAGCTGACAGCCAGAGCCGCTGCGAGACAGAAATAAACCATACAGGTAATAATATAAAGAATTGATTATGGCAGGTGTAATGTACAGAGTTATACATTACACCTGCTTTTTATATGTGAAATCATTAAAAGTATCAGCTTTCGTATGCATATTGTTGGGAAAAACCTACTAAGGACGGAATAATATGCAATATAGTAGGTTTTTCAATTGGAAAATTGAAGATATAAAAATTGAAAGACTTACTAAAACAATGAACAATTCAGGTTGTGTAGGTCTTTTGCTGATAATTTTGATTCTGGTTTACTATAATTCGTTGGAGAAGCTGAAAAAAGACCTACACAGATGTAACGAAATAATGATTGAGTAGGTAAATTAGAAGAGCGCAAAACTTAATGTGCAAAAAAAGACCTACTAGATTTACATATTGGCAGGCTCTAGTAGGTCTTGCGTTTTCAGACTAAACAAACTGGTTCTTTTCACTATTATATTCGTAATTAATTGTCTTTAACTTATTGGTTATTTCTTCTTCAGAAACCATATAAGATTTGCAAAGTTCCTCTAATGTATTGTAATTGTCTCGAAGTTGTGTATTGACAAAGCTTAAAAGCATAACAGGGTCTTTAGGCATAGAAAAATCCTCCTTTTATTAAGTGATGGGATATACGGTATTAATATTAGTATGAACACATAATTCTTATTTAATGTACATGTTGACCGATGTCCCAAACATCATGAATATTTTCCCATATTAAGCATATTCTGTAAATGGAAGGCTTGTATATAAAATTGTATTGATTTTAATACATTTGTGGTTGCACTAAAATGATTACTATGTTATAATTTTAACAACCTAAGAAATGGACTACTTGAATAACTGAATATTAAATTATGGAGGTTTTGTTATGGGTAAGAAATGGGTGTATTTATTCACAGAGGGTAACGCAGATATGCGTGAGCTTCTCGGAGGTAAAGGTGCTAACTTGGCAGAGATGACTAATATCGGTCTTCCTGTACCACAGGGATTCACAATTACAACAGAAGCTTGTACCCAGTATTACGAGGATGGTAGAGAGATCAATGATGAGATCATGGGACAGATTAACGAACATATTGAGAAGATGGAACAGATTACAGGCAAGAAGTTTGGAGATATGGAGAATCCACTTTTAGTTTCTGTTCGTTCTGGAGCCAGAGCTTCAATGCCAGGAATGATGGATACTATTCTTAATCTTGGACTTAATGAGGATGTTGTTAATGTTATTGCACAGAAGTCTGGCAATCCAAGATGGGCATGGGACTGCTACAGAAGATTCATTCAGATGTATTCAGATGTAGTTATGGAAGTTGGTAAGAAGTATTTTGAAGAGCTTATCGACAAGATGAAGGATGAGAGAGGGGTTAAGCTTGATGTAGAGCTTACAGCGGATGATCTTAAGGAACTTGCAACACAGTTTAAGGCTGAATATAAGTCTAAGATTGGCAAGGATTTCCCAGATGATCCTAAGGAACAGTTATATGGAGCTATCAAAGCTGTATTCCGTTCATGGGACAACCCAAGAGCTAATGTATACAGAAGAGATAATGATATTCCTTATTCTTGGGGAACAGCAGTTAATGTACAGTCTATGGCATTTGGTAATATGGGGGATGACTGTGGAACTGGTGTTGCATTTACAAGAGATCCTGCAACTGGAGCTAAAGGACTTTTCGGAGAGTTCCTTACTAACGCACAGGGTGAAGATGTTGTTGCCGGAGTAAGAACTCCAATGCATATTCAGGAAATGAGTGAGAAGTTCCCGGAAGCATTTGAACAGTTTAAGAATGTGTGTGCAACTCTGGAGGAACATTACAGAGATATGCAGGACATGGAATTTACAGTAGAGCATGGTAAGCTGTTCATGTTACAGACCCGTAATGGTAAGAGAACAGCACAGGCAGCATTAAAGATTGCATGCGACCTTGTAGATGAGGGAATGAGAACAGAGAAGGAAGCAGTTGCAATGATTGATCCTCGTAATCTTGATACACTTCTTCATCCGCAGTTTGATGCAGCTGCACTTAAGGCTGCAACTCCAGCAGGAAAAGGACTTGGAGCATCTCCTGGTGCTGCATGTGGTAAGATTGTATTCTCAGCAGAAGATGCAGAAGAGTGGAATGCAAGAGGCGAGAAGGTTGTTCTTGTAAGACTTGAGACATCACCAGAAGATATTACAGGTATGAAGGCTTCACAGGGTATTCTTACTGTAAGAGGCGGTATGACAAGCCATGCAGCCGTTGTTGCAAGAGGAATGGGAACATGCTGTGTATCTGGATGTGGTGATATTGCAATGGATGAAGCTAATAAGAGATTCACACTTGCAGGCAAGGAATACCATGAAGGAGATTATATCTCAATTGATGGTACAACCGGTAATATATATGACGGACAGATTCCTACAGTTGATGCAAAGATTGCAGGTGAGTTTGGAAGAGTAATGGAGTGGGCAGATAAGTACAGAAAGTTAAAGGTTCGTACTAATGCAGATACTCCTAAGGATGCCAAGAAGGCAAGAGAACTTGGAGCAGAAGGTATCGGACTTTGCCGTACTGAGCATATGTTCTTTGAAGAGGACAGAATTGCAGCATTCAGAGAGATGATATGTTCTGATACTGTAGAAGAAAGAGAAGCAGCACTGGATAAGATTCTGCCATATCAGCAGGGAGATTTCGAAGCACTTTATGAGGCACTTGAAGGTAATCCTGTAACTATCAGATTCCTTGATCCACCTCTTCATGAATTCGTTCCTACAGAGGAAGGAGATATTAAGAAATTAGCTGAATCACAGGGTAAGTCAGTAGAGACTATTAAGAACATTATTGCAAGTCTGCATGAGTTCAATCCAATGATGGGACACAGAGGATGCCGTCTTGCAGTAACATATCCAGAGATTGCAAAGATGCAGACAAGAGCTGTTATAAGAGCTGCAATCAATGTTAAGAAGGCACATCCTGACTGGAATGTTAAGCCTGAGATTATGATTCCTCTTATCTGTGAGGTTAAGGAATTAAAGTATGTAAAGAAGACTGTTGTTGAGACAGCAGATGAAGAGATTAAGGCAGCAGGAATCGACCTTGAATATGAGGTTGGTACTATGATTGAGATTCCAAGAGCTGCACTTACTGCTGATGAGATTGCTAAGGAAGCTGATTTCTTCTGCTTCGGTACTAACGATCTTACACAGATGACATTCGGATTCTCAAGAGATGATGCTGGTAAGTTCCTTAATGCATACTATGAATCTAAGATATTTGAGAATGACCCATTTGCAAAGCTTGACCAGAATGGTGTAGGCAAGCTTATGGAGATGACAATAAAGCTTGGAAGACCGGTTAATCCGGATCTTCACATAGGTATCTGTGGAGAGCATGGAGGAGATCCTTCATCCGTTGCATTCTGCCACAAGATTGGGCTTGATTATGTGAGCTGCTCACCATTCAGAGTACCTATTGCAAGACTTGCAGCAGCACAGGCTGCTATTGCAGAAGAGAAATAATCCAATTTCTGACCATAACACGAGTTTCGGGGCATGGAAGGCGAAAGCTTTTCATGCCCCGGAATGTTTCATAATATTTTGAGGCAGACAAGGAAAAGTTACATTTTATATGTTGTTTTAAGATTGAGCAAGATAGAGGAATACTAAAAATTTAGAGAAAGGATGATGAGTAATGAAGTTTTATATTTTAGCTACACCTGATTATATGTCATTTGCGGAGAAACTTGTAGAAGATATAAAAAATGCAAAAATTATTACACATACATTTATTGGAATAAGTAATAAAGAATATCTTAAATGTATGATGGAAGTTGCAGATGTTATATTGGTGATAATTGATGATAAATTTTCTAGTAATAAGTTTCTGAATTTAGAGTTACAGTTGGCACAAGAAGTCGTACAAAGAAATGAACATAAAATGTTATTCCCAATTGTTTTGAATAAAGCTGTAGTGCCAGAGGAAATACAGAATATGTTGTATATTTCTTGTGATTCAAAATCTAATAAGGATATAGAAAATACAAAGA
>ERZ1026858.1248-NODE-1248-length-13089-cov-8.533067_pt1 | contig 13089 bp, 9 predicted proteins | sample MGYA00380159_ERZ1026858 | MGnify/ENA primary metagenome ERZ1026858 (study PRJEB33269, sample SAMEA4719795) | human gut metagenome | biome: human-associated habitat; feature: organic feature; material: feces | place: Cameroon | collected 2013-10 ...
TTGATTGATTGATTGATTGATTGATTGATTGATTGATTGATTGATTGATTGCATAAAACGTGCCTTACTGTATTTCTATAGTTTAAGGATCATTTTTTCTTCAGTGAATAGATCTTTGCGAACCATTCTTTGCTCAAATAAAAAAACATCATAAATTTCTTACTTTGCACAAAGTATTGCTAAAGGAGATCTAATACTCAAATTTGCAATTATTGTAAAAGGAATTTTCTTGTTGTGAAATAAGAAATTGGAAAATTTTTGATTTGAACGGCAATCTTTGAAAGGATGAATAGGTTACTGGTGCTACCTGCCAGAATCGAACTGGCGACCTCCTGATTACGAATCAGTTGCTCTACCTACTGAGCTAAGGTAGCACAAGTGTGTGTTATTCTAGGAATTTTTAGGTACAATTTCAAATAAATTTAACCTAAATTGAGGCATTCATGGATGGATACTTACAGCAAGATAGTAAAATTCAGCATTCTGCTGATTCTTCTGTTTATATTTGCAACAAACTCCTATGCATTGTGTCCAAACACTTTTGTAAGAACTGTGCTGTTACTTTTAGGCAGTGTATCACTTATATTTAGTGCTTATACCTACAACAGAGATAAAGCCTATTTTAAAACAGGTATCTTTGCCTGTCTTTGCGCTCTGCCATGGGCTTTTTATCTTCAGCAAAAGTTAATCTTTGGGGAGTATGTAACCGCTCTTAATACAGCTCCACAAACATTTACGCATATGATGGTTGTATTCAACCTCTTCCGCTATCTTTTACTTGTTTTTGCCTTTTTTATCTTGGTAAAAGGTCTTTTTTTGTCAATTAAAAATCTTTATGAAACATAAAGTTATAAAATTATTTTCAAATTTTTGCATAATATGCCAGTAAAAAGGCATAAGTTGTAAAATCCCCCCTGACAATACGACATCTTTAATTTATTTGGATGTCGTATGCTAAAACACAAACTTACTTTATCACTACTCTTTGTTCTTCTCTCTATTGCATTATCTCCATCTGTAAATGCTTTAGAACTTAACAATGTCATCATTAAATCTGGTGCAAGAATCGATAAAAAAGCTATGGATAAAAAACTCAATCCATATCTTGGAAAAGAAATTGATATTGCCCTCTTACAGAATATCTTAAATGAGATCTCTGATTACTACAGAAAGAATGGTTACCTTGCAGCGCAGGCTTTCTACCCAGAGCAGCAAAGTCAAAACGGTGTTGTAGAGGTTATTGTAAAGACTGCAAAGTTAGATGACATAAAAATTTCAAACTACGCCTCACTCACTCCTAAAACAGCTTACATGCTCACCGAGAATGTACGTAAGTTTCAAGGTAAGGAGATCAACTCTCATGAGTTAAACGCAAGCTTGCTTAAGATTAAAGATCTAAATATCTTTGATATTGCAGGCTACTTTGAGAATTCTCAAAATAAAGCAGATCATGCGTCTTTAACTATCGATCTTAAAGGTCGCTCCCGCTTTGGTTATGAGCTAAGCTATGACAACTACGGTAATGAGTCTACCGGTAAGAACCGTTACACACTATCATTGAACTCACTGAACTTATCAAAACATGCCGATAAGGGCTACCTTATTCTAGGCACCACTGATAAAAAACAGAACAACCTAATCCTAGGGTATTCCATTCCCTTCACATCACATCCTACTATCTTTGGCTTTCAGTTTAATTATGGAAGCTATGAGCTTGGAGATACCTATGACTCTTTAGAGGTAAAAGGCAATTCATTAGGAGGTAATCTCTATATAAAAGAGCCTTTATACAGAACGTTAGACAGTAGAGTTAACTTTACAGGTGGAGGCTACTACAAAGCTCTTACCGACAAAATTGAAAGCTATTCTCTCGAATTGAAGAGAAACAAATTCGGTGGCTATTTTGGTTTTGAAGCATCTGTCTTTAAAGAAGACTTAAACTTTTTAAATACCTTAAAACTTGACTACGGTCTTGTACAGGATAAAAGCAATTTATCAGACGCCAAGTCACAGCGCGCTTATTTACTTTCTAACTTTGATTCAAAGCTAGATTGGAACTTCTATAAAAACTATTCCTTAATCAACACTCTTAGTGTGCAGTACGCGCAAAAGGCAGTGGATGCCTCAGACAAGTTCATACCAGGAGGAGCATACGGAGTATCAGCTTATGACGGCTCTTTAGCTTCCTCTGATCTTGGTCTGTTTCATGATCTTAAATTACAGACAAAACTCATGAGTAAGCCTTATCTGGACTTCTTTGTAAATTTCATGCAGGCCCATGCCAAAAACGTCGAGGTTGAGAAAAAAGAATCCTTTTATGCCATAGGCTCTGGCTCCAACATAAGTTATGGTGGCTTTTACCTTTCAGCATCTGTAAGCAAAGCTATTGGTAAAAACAAAGAATATGCAAAGGATTCAGCAAAGTTCCTGTTAAAAGCAGGCTACGCCAAGATTTAATAAAAACACAGTATTAAGCAATAGAACTACTCAATTTAGGATATTTATGAAAGTAACTATAAGCAAATTATTTATCTTCTCATTACTTGCTATGGCAATTAAAAGTGCCCATAGTGCTGCAGCTCTGCCTACTGGTGAAAAAATCATACATGGAGAGGTTTCAATCTCAAGAGGACCTAACTCAATGTTCATTAGTTCAAATACAGACAGAAATGTCATTTCATGGAATGATTTTTCAGTTGCTAAAGGCAATAGTGTAGTCTTTTCTGGAACTGACGCCACATTTCTTAATATTGTAAAAAGCAGCAATATCTCAGTTATCGACGGCAATGTAAGCTCTATAGGCAACAACAATATCTATCTAATCAATCCTAATGGTATCAATGTTGGAATTACAGGATCTTTTAAGGCTAATAATGCAATTTTATCAACATCAAAACTCTCTCAAGAGAACGTTGATAACTTTATTGACACCGGTGATTTTGAATTTACAAAAAAAGGTATGGGAAAGGTAAAACTCATAGGTACTTTGCATGCTGAAAACACCGTAATTGACGGCAGTCAGGTTATCATTCGTGATATTTCAAATATTAAAGTCGATACTGGAGTTTTAGACAGTGTAAAGCCACTTAAAGATACGGTCTCTATCCACAGCTCAATTAAAAGAATTGATATTGGCTCGAGTAAAAAGGTCGATCTTGAAAAAGAGTTGGGACTTACAAAAGAGGATGGTCTTTTTGATCATACTGATAAAACCGCTATTTCTACAAAAGAGGAGTTTCTGAAAATAGCCTCCGATCCTTCTGGCAGTTACTTTATTACTAATGACATTGATTTAGGATCATTAAATTCAGCTGTTACCGGTACTAATGACTTTACAGGAAAGATTGAAGGAGCCTTTAACTCTATTACTTATAGTCTAGAAGGTAAAGGCACTAATCTTGAGCAAAACATTGGTCTGTTCTCAACTTTAAATGGCTCTACCATTGAAAACTTAAAAATTAAAAATCCTTATATAAGTGTAAGCTCACCTGAAGATTCAACCTATATTGGAGCTCTTGCAGGTGTAATCAAAGCCTCAACTATCAAAAACGTTGAGGTAGATGGACTTAGTCTTACGTTTTCAAATCTTGGGAATAAAAAGATCTACGCAGGAGGTTTAGCAGGACTTGCAACCTATGATGGCGCATCTTCTAATTTTGAAAATGTAACGGCTGGTTTTAGTACTAAAACACAAAAGCACTTATTTACCCGTGACAACTATACTTTTGGAAGTGTATTAGGCGAGTTAAAAGATGAACTTAATTTAACTGGAGCTAATTTTGGAAAAACCGATTTTTCAGATGACTACTCTTTAGGTTTAATCAGCGCTATTGGTTACAGCCAGGCTACAGCATCCATTGATAACGAGTATCAGCATAATTCAGGAGAATTTATAAAAGTTAATGGCTACTATCAGAACAGTGGCTTCTTTATCCCCTACTTTATAGATGACGATAAGATCTTTGTCACCGACACTTTTGACAAGGTTTACAACTATGATGAACTTGTAGGTAACAACAAGTACTTTAATCTCAATGATTATGTTGATCTCAGTTACAAATACGCTAATGGAATGCAAAAAGAAGGTAACTACAATCATGAATACACCTCAAAAGCTAGAGGTCAGACCTTCTACTTTGTAAAAGATGGTAATAAGTCTGAGACAGCGACTCATACCATAAGTATTGAAGCACCAATGGGAAAAATTGAAGCTGATGACAACTTTGACTTAGGTTACATCGCTGATGAAGAGCCTGATCCTGATATGGGTAGGATTGACGAAAGCGATTTGTATTTTGACAGTGATTTTGATAACGCTTTTACGAACGAAGAGCTTCCTGATGAGGAAAGTGGGAAAGCTCCTGAAGATGACAGTGATTTTGATAACGAATTTAATGTAGATTATGAGTATGAAGAAGCCCCTTCAACTGCTGATAGCTATCACTATAGAGGTCCACAAAAGAAGCAAAAGACGCAAAAGACATTCTCAGACATTATCGAGAACAAAAAAGTAGTGTTAATGCAAAAGCAAAGAAGCACAAGTTTAAGTTTTCAGAATAATTACTCTGTAGTGCATGACATTATTTCAAAATCTTTACTTGCATCTTTAAGCCTGTTAGAAGAACCAAATAAGTTGCTTACCAAAGCTAATGACGACTCTGATAAAGAAGAGAAAATATCGTAACAATAAAAGGATTGTGCTGTTCACAAATTGTACACATTATCTTTGACGAAATTGGTTTAAAAAATTAGAATAAACAGTTTAATTATGTGGATAATTCACACAACGATTTTAAGTATAATTATTTACAGTTTTTTAGAAAATTTTGTCAGAGGTCAATAATGAGTCAGCTTCAGGGATTAGCATTAGTAGGCGATGTGGGCGGCACTAATGCAAGACTGTCACTAGTTAATTTAGCAGATGGCAGTTTATCAAATACAAAAGTTTATTCTTCTGTAGAAAACGAGTCTTTAGAAAAAGTTATTGTAAAATTCAGAGAAGAAACTGGCGCAAAGTTTGACTCTGCTTGTATTGCAATCGCTACTCTTTTAGATGGCGATTACGTTAAGATGACCAATAATCCATGGGAATTTTCAATCTCTCAGATGAAAAAGAACCTTGGTTTAGAGAAATTAGAGTTCATCAACGACTTTACAGCTATGTCTATGAGTACTACAGCTATTCCTTTAGACAAAATGACTAAGATTGGTGGTGATAAGATCGATCCTAATGCACCAAAGGCAATTTACGGTGCCGGTACCGGTTTAGGTGTAGGTCACTTAATCAAGGTTAACGGCAAGTGGATCGCTCTTTCATCAGAAGGTGGTCACGTTGATATTGCTGCAACCAATTCAAGACAGGATGAAATCGTAAGAGTATTACGTACAAAGTTCGACCACGTATCTGGTGAAAGATTATTATCAGGTCAGGGTCTGGTAAACGTTTATAAGGCAATTGCCCAGTTAAACGGTCATGAGATTAAGGACGTTGAGCCTTGTGATGTAACATCAGGTGCTTTTGCTAAAGATCCTTGCCCTGATTGCAAGGAAACTGTTGATGTATTCTGCTCTTTAATGGGTTCATTTGGCGGTAACTTAGCTATCGACCTGTTAACTAAGGGTGGCGTTTATATCGCAGGTGGTATCGTTCCACGCTTTATCGATTACTTCAAGAACACTGATTTTAGAAAGCAGTTTGAAGATAAAGGTCGTTTCAAGAATACCTTAAAGCAGATCCCTGTATATGTAATTTCAAACGGTGATGCAGGCCTATTAGGCGCTGGTGCTTACATTCGTCAGGAATTAGGTGCTGAGCTTTAATTAACGGATCCTTGTTAGGATTTTAATAATGGATCATGTTTTATTACATGATCCATTTTTTATTTCTGATGACAACAAAGGCGCCATAAGGCGCCTTCTCACAGATCTTAAAATAACTTAAAGTTAATCCAAGAAACCACGTAAACCTTGTGATCTACATGGATGACGAAGCTTACGTAAAGCTTTTGCTTCAATCTGACGAATACGCTCACGGGTAACACCAAACTGACGACCAACCTCTTCTAGAGTATGATCTGATGGCATACCAATACCAAAACGCATACGCAGAACCTGAGCTTCCCTTGGAGGCATTTCATCTAGAACACCGTTGATAGCATTCTTTAAGCTCTCAGATGTAGCAGCTTCAGCTGGTACTACAATTGAGCTATCCTCAATGAAATCTCCTAAATGTGAATCGTCATCATCACCTACTGGAGTCTCAAGTGAAATAGGCTCTTTTGCAATCTTCATTACCTTGCGGATCTTCTCCTCAGGTAAGCCCATCTTTGAAGCTAACTCCTCAGGTGTAGGCTCTCTGCCCTTCTCCTGTAACATCTGACGAGAAATTCTGTTGAGCTTATTGATAGTCTCAATCATGTGCACAGGAATACGAATGGTACGAGCCTGATCAGCAATAGATCTTGTGATAGCCTGTCTAATCCACCAGGTCGCATAAGTAGAGAACTTATAACCACGACGGTATTCAAACTTATCTACAGCCTTCATCAGACCAATATTACCTTCCTGAATTAGATCGAGGAACTGAAGACCACGGTTGGTGTACTTTTTAGCAATAGAAATTACAAGACGAAGGTTAGCTTCAACCATCTCCTTCTTGGCTTTCTTTGCCATTGCATCGCCCATCATAATTCTACGTGAGAGGTCTCGTAAACGAGCGATGTTGATACCTGAATCGTCTTCTATTTCTTTTAGAGCTTCAACACATCTCTGAATTTCTGCTTCGTACCCTTTTAGTTTTGCAGCATAAGGCTTCTTAACTTTAACAGCCTTCTCGAACCAGTCCATATTAGAAACTGTTTCAGTTTCGTTGTAATACTTCTTTAATTCGTCGATCTTCATGCCACAACGACCAACAGCGATCTCACGAACACGTCTATCCTGACGCTTTACACGATCCATCATATCGTGCATCTTACGTAATAGACTTTCTAGCTGTGAAGGTACAATCTTAAAGGTCTCAAAAATCTCTACTAATTTTTCAAGTTCTTTCTTGTACTTCTTATCAGTTGTAGATTTCTGTCTTGCTGCTGTTACCTTGTCAAACTGAACTCGAAGTTCTGTAAAGCGCTTTCTGGTCTCCTCAGGATCAGGGCCAGAATCAGTTGGAGAATCAGAGCCTTCATCTGCATCATCAAGATCATCATCAGCTTCTTCGTCTTTCTTCGATGCCTTAGTAGCTTTCTTACCCTTCTTAGCACTCTTCTTGTCAAGCTCCATAGACTCATCTTCTTCATCTAAAGCTTCTAGCTCTTTATCAAGTTCTGCTTCTGCTTTCTCATCGATAGCGATGTCTTCGCCTTCTTCACTTTCCTGTGAATTAGGATCAGCAAAACCGTTGATAATATCGCCAAGCTTAATCTCTGAATCTGGATCTAAAGTCTGCTCATAACGAGAGAACAGTTCTTCCATAGCTTGTGGATATTCAACTAGACACAGCTGAACTTCATTAGTGCCCTTTTCGATACGCTTTGAAATTTCAATTTCATCTTTTCTGGTTAAAAGAGAAACGTTACCCATTTCGCGCATATACATACGAACAGGATCTGTAGTTCTGCCGATATCAACTGAACTGTCCAGCTGGTTTGCAACAATCTCAACATCCTCTGAGTCAGTCTGTGAGTTGCCATTTAAAAGAATATCATCAGCCTCAGGGGGTGTTTCACAAACATTGATACCCATATCAATGAATGTCTGAATGAAAACAGACAGCTGATCGCCACTGATAATATCAGGTGGAATTAAATCATTGATTTCATCAATGGTCAGATAGCCCTGATCTTTTCCTTTTGCAATTAACTGTTTAAATTCTGTACTTGCTGAATTGTTATCCATTATTATAATTTTCCTAGACGCTGCAGTCGTAACAAAAGTAAATGGGTAAGAGATTGACTCTTGCCCATTCAACTAAATATTTATAGGTTATGAATACCAAAAAAGCAAAAAAATTATTAAAAAATTTTTCTCTTTTTTAGTCTAACTCAACGTCATCAGGGAATGATGCGTTATGGTAAACGTTCTGAACATCATCAAGATCTTCTAAAGCGTCGATCATGCGCATGCACTTTGCAGCATTATCTGCATCAAGTTCAGCTTCTGTAGATGGAACCATTGAAACTTCAGCATTAGTAGGTTTGATCCCCTTAGCTTCGAATGCTTCTACAACATCAGCAAATGCCTCAGGAGCAGTGTAAACATCGATTGAACCATCATCATTGGTTACGATATCGTCAGCACCAGCCTCAAGACCAATTTCCATTGCCTGCTCTTCATCGATTGGCATTTTGCCATCTTCATCCTGAGCAAAGCTGATTACACCTTTCTTGGTGAATAAGTAGCCTACAGAACCTGTAGTACCTAAGTTACCACCAAACTTGGTGAATGCGTGACGAACGTCTGAAGCGGTACGATTGTGGTTATCAGTCATGCACTCAACCATAACTGCAACGCCACCAACACCGTAGCCTTCATAAGTGATGTTCTCTAAATCTGCACCATCACAGCCACCAACACCACGCTCAACAGCGCGCTTGATGGTATCACGAGTCATGTTCTGAGCTAAAGCAGCAACAACTGCTGAACGCAGACGTGGGTTGCTTGACTCATCACCGCCACCCATACGAGCAGCTGTTGTAATTTCACGAATTAATTTGGTAAAAACCTTACCACGTTTTGCGTCCTGGGCTGCTTTACGGAAACGGATATTAGCCCATTTTGAATGACCTGACATTTTTATCTCCTAAATGAACGCACTGCGTTATTTTTCAAAATCTGTTACAGAAATTGCAAGATCTCTTAAAGCATCTTCACTTGCAACATTTGGTGCATCTGTCATTAGACATGCAGCAGCTGTTGTCTTAGGGAACGCAATAACATCACGGATGTTATCAGTACCGGTTAACAGCATGGTTACACGGTCTAGACCGAATGCAAGACCTGCATGTGGAGGAGCACCGAATGATAGAGCATCCAGTAAGAAACCAAACTTCTCACGGGCCTCTTCTTTAGAAATGCCTAAAACAGTAAATACTGCATTCTGCATGTTATCATCATAAATACGTACAGAACCGCCACCTGACTCATAACCGTTGATTACAAGATCATAAGCATCAGCGTAAACTGACATAGGATCAGAGATTAACTGCTCAGGAGTTACATCCTTTGGTGCTGTAAATGGGTGGTGCATTGCTGTAAGACCTGCTTCCTCTGTCATTTCAAACATTGGGAAGTCGACAACCCATAGAGCTTTATAGCCATCAGCTACTAAGTTCATATCACGGGCTGCCTTAATACGCAGTGAACCGATTGCAGTTGCGGTCTTTACTCTCTTACCACAGCAGATGAAGACGATATCACCAGACTTTGCTTCAGACAGTTTTACTAAATCTAAAAGTTCCTGCTCTGATACGTGCTTGCCAATTGAAGACTTAAGACCTTCAACACCTGCATTTAGATCATTTACTTTGATATAGATTAGACCAGATGCGCCTAGCTTCTTAACATAGTCTGTATACTCATCAATCTTCTTACGAGTTAAAGCAGCACCGCCTGGAAGAGCAAAAGCAATGACTCTGCTGTCTTTGTCATTAGCAGGTTCTGATAAAACCTTAAACTCTGAGTTTACAACAGCATTATCAACAAGTTTTAATTCAAATGGAATTCTTAAATCAGGCTTGTCTGAACCGAATCTGTCCATTGCCTCTTCCCATTTCATAACAGGAAGTTTGCCTAAATCGACGTTCTTAATGCTCTTGAACAGTTCACGCATCATTTCTTCCATGATGTCACGAACGTCCTGAGAAGTCATAAATGAAGTCTCAACATCGATCTGAGTAAATTCTGGCTGTCTGTCAGCTCTTAAATCCTCATCACGGAAGCACTTTACGATCTGATAGTAACGATCGTAACCTGCAATCATTAACAGCTGTTTGAACAACTGTGGTGACTGAGGCAAAGCGTAGAACTTACCATGATGAATACGAGATGGAACCAAGTAATCACGAGCACCTTCAGGGGTAGCTTTAGTTAACATTGGGGTTTCGATATCTAAGAAACCATTCTCATCTAAGAAATGTCTTACAAAGTGAGTGATCTTTGCTCTGGTTACAAGTTTTTCAACCATCTCTGGGCGACGTAAATCAAGATATCTGTATCTTAAACGCTGCTCTTCTGAGTTATCCTGATTGAAATCTAATGGTAGCACACCAGCTTTGTTGAAGATCTTTAGCTCTGTTGCATAAACTTCAATTTCACCTGTAGCCATCTTCTTGTTGATCTGGTCATCAGGACGAGCTTTTACAGTGCCCTTTACACAGATGCAGAACTCATTTCTTAAAGTAGATGCTAGAGAATGAACAGACTCATTATCAGGCTCAAAAACAACCTGAACGATACCAGTTCTATCTCTTAAATCGATAAAAATCAGACCACCAAGATCACGTCTGCGGTTAACCCAACCGCATAAAGTAACCTCGCTGTCTTTATTGGTTAAATTTACATTACCACAGTAAATTGAACGCATTGACATAAAAAAGCCTCTTTTATTTAGGGCATCAATAGCTTTCTGTGTAAAATCCCTATGATGAAAATTCATGAGTATTTTCATCATATTTATTGCACACAAAATCTTTTCCCTTTCAGAAGAAAGGAAAATCAACATTGATTACTTGTCTTAAAAATGCGTACATTATATGAAATTTGCTATTTGTAGGCAATATAAAAACACTTATGCAAGGCTGTAAGTGCCGTCAGGCAATGGCTTTATATGATTACCAATTCTTTTATGCACCATAATGATCTACAGAATTAGAAACTCTACTCTAAAGCATCTCTTTATTGAATAAAGACTACGGCCACAAAATGGGGCAGATCGTTATCACAATAATTGTTAGTTAATCATATACTGTAGTTATCTATCATGTAACGTTAAGCTACAAGTTTATATTAACTTGTTTGGCTTCAATTGAACCGAAAAATTATGTAGTGTTGCTCGGTTCGATTTGCTTGCCGTAAAATTTCATTGAGATGTTAATTTTTTTTCCAACTTAAGAATAAATAAGAGCAACAAGGTTAAATTTAAAAGCAATATTAGAAAATCCTGCCTTTTAGAGTAAATATCCCCTTTTTTATCTACAAAGTTAATGCTCTTTTTTATACAATATCTATTAGGAGGAGTTACTATGTTCCAAGCTTTAAAAAAATCAGTTCGATCCTTAGCAATATGTTCTTTAGCTATCGTAAGCTCACTGTCATCTGCTTATGCTGATGAGGCAAACACCAATGCTCAAGGAAAAACTTTAAATGTAGGTTGCGAAGGTGCTTTCGCTCCTTTTACCTATATTGATGATCAAGGTAATATCACAGGCTTTGATATCGATTTAATCAAGGCTATTGGTAAAGATCTTGGATATAACGTAAAAATCAATGTAATGCCTTTTGATGGTTTAATTCCCTCATTGATGACAGGCAACATTGATCTCATCATCTCAGGTTTCACCATTTCTGAAGAAAGAGCAAAAAAGGTAGACTTTTCAGATCCATACTACTTATGCGGTATGAGCTATGTCATTGAAAAGAAGAATGCTCAAAAATATGATACCTATGAGAAGTTAGACGGTCACCCAATCTGCACTCAGTTAGCAGCAACCGGTACTAACTTCACCCAGAAATTTCTTCAAAAGTCTAAAGATAAGATCTTTAATACTCCTCCTGAGACCTATATTGAGTTAGGTAACGGTAGCTGCCTTGCTGCAATTCATGACAAGCCAGTAAATGACTTTTTCTTAACTAAAGATAACTCTGGTAAATTTACCTCAATCGAAATTAAGAAACATATCGATAAAGAGTATTACGGTATTGCTGTACAAAAAGGTAATAAAGAACTTCTAAATCTAATTAACAAAGGATTAAAAGAAGTTGAAGAAAATGGTGTGTTTGAAAAGATCAGTATGGACTGGTTTGGAAACAATATTTTAGATTCACTAAAAGAATCAGAATAAACTAAAAATTGATAAACACATTGTCAAAAAGCGAACTAAAAACGAGTTCGCTTTTTTGTTTCTAAAAGTCTCTACTAAAAAGTAATCAGCTAAAGATCTGAAGGAATTGAGAACCACTTTTTACTGATATTATCAATTTCTCTAGTGCTCATTAAGTAATCAAGACCTTTATTGATTTTATTTAATAACTCTGCTTTATTATCCCCTACAGCGATCTTGTAGGTAACTTCACCAGTAAAAGGGATATCTTTAACAGTAAGTTTTCTCAAACGATGTTTACTAATGTAGTAATACATACTAGATTTACTGTCTATGAAAGTTGCACACTGCTCCTTGTAAAGACCTGAAAAAGCATCCTCGGAACTGGCAAAAATCATAATTACAGAGTTTTTGTATTTAGAGCGTAAATACTTTAAAACATCAGGCTTATCTGTGACACAAAACTTAACACCTGACATTGAAGATATATCTTTATACTTAGAAGCGAGATTATCTTTAACAGCAAAAACTAAGTTATTTTTAAAATAAGGTACAGTAAAATTTGAATTTAGTTGATTCTCTTTTAAATTAGAATCAAATGGAGCTACTACAGCATCAACAGTGCCACGGCGTAAAGAGTCCTGAAGAACATAGAAAGGAATCATTCTAAACTCAACGTTAACATCTAATGCATTAGCAACAGCTCGCATTAAGTCTACTCCAAAGCCTTTTAGCTCGCCAATATCGCTTGTCATTGAAAACGGTGCACTATAACCATCTACTCCAACATAGATAGTTGTATGGTCACGATTAACATAGTTAAAGACACCAAAAGCTAAAATGACGAAAGCTACGATAATAGATACAAAGTTTAAAAATCTAATCAAGATCAGCTCCTATCACAATTTATGCTTAGTATACGCTAAGAACTAGATCTAAATATCTAACGAACAGACAATATTTGAAAAAAGTTATGAGATTTAGAAGATAAAATTCAGTTGATTAAATTGTATGATACAAAAACGAAAAAACCCGAATACATGTTCGGGTCTTT
>ERZ1026858.1249-NODE-1249-length-13083-cov-5.793752_pt1 | contig 13083 bp, 2 predicted proteins | sample MGYA00380159_ERZ1026858 | MGnify/ENA primary metagenome ERZ1026858 (study PRJEB33269, sample SAMEA4719795) | human gut metagenome | biome: human-associated habitat; feature: organic feature; material: feces | place: Cameroon | collected 2013-10 ...
CGATAGATTTGGAGGCATATGAGTTATCAAAAAATAAAGATAAAGCAATAAAATCCGAAGATGAATTTCTGCCAGATTTGGTAAGGGGACATATATTGCTATTTCAGAGCTTGGATAATACACAAGGTTACAGTGGCTGGCTGTACAATACAGAATCTAAAACAAATAAAATGACTGTAAGTGCACCGAAAGGTGGTTTTCAGGAAGGAGTGCCATATAAGGTGACATTTTACTGGATATGGCCAAAGTATTTTAGAAATTACGTATATGATGCAAGAAACGCATATGGAGATTTGTTTGCAAATATTGAAAACAATACAGATTATAATACATTGCTTAGTTTTGTAAATAATAATCAGAATAAGTTATTTTACGGAGGCACGACATCAAGTGAAATAAATAATCAAATGACAGATGAGGTTTTGGATCATTGTAATAAGTATTACAATGATGCAGATGAATATATCGGCCGGAAGCAATGTTACATATATATAGAAGCATCAGTACAGTAAAATGGGAGATATGTAATGAGGAATATAACGGATAAATGTGAAACGAAAAAAAAGAATACGAAACGTAAAATGTTGATCCGTTTGACGATAAGTATGTTAGCTGTAATTCTACTAGCGTTTGGTGTAAGTAAGGCGTGGTTTGTGCATGAAAATAATATTGCTACACTAATGCAGGTAACAAAGCCGTCACCTATCGCAATTCGAGGACCACATGGGGAAGCATTATCCTCACTTGATTTGTCATATACAGAAGATGATAAGAAAGGGGATACCGTAACGATAAAGAGGGTAGTAAGTGTCAGCAGTGATGCGAGAAAGCATAAAATCGAAATCGTTCACACAACGAATTTAAGAGGACTGACATTTAAAATTTATCCGGCAACAGAAGTGACATCAAAAATGGATGGAAGTGTTACAGAAGGCAATTACACATATACATATAGCACAACACCTTTAAAGGGACATTATATTAATGAAGGGAACTCAAAAGCAGATTATAAGTATACGAATGGTTCAAAACATTCTTGGAACTTTGATAATTATAATCAGGTACAAGCTCATGCGGAGCCGATTTACTGGCTGGTAGATGGACCACAGGATGGTGTAAAGAAAGATGAGACAAACAAGTCAGTAGATAGCGAATATTTGAATTATTATGTGATTGAAATAAGCTGGACAGAAACGAAAAAAGAAACAGATATTTTTTATTTACTGGTTCAAATTGATAAATAAATGGTAAATAGATCATATACTGGGAGGGAGAACGGTCATGAAGCTGACAGAACGTCTAAATTTTAAAATTGTTATATGTGCGATACTTGCGATGGCAGGAATACTTGCAGTAGCAGGTGGAAGTTATGCAGCTTACACAAGTCAGGATGCGCAGAGGGGCGTTGTCAGAAACAGGGATACAGAAGCAGTAAGATTTACTTCTAATTATTTACAAATCTGTGCAAATGGAACAGCACAAAATAAATATGCAGGGAAAACAATCCTGTTTACTGAAAGTCAGAAAACCCAATCGAAATTACCAATAAACATTGAAATATATAACTATGTAAAAGGAAACACTGCAATAGTAAATGAAAGAGATATCATATATGATTTAACTTTGACATTTGAGGGGGGACATGGAGGGTATACTGTTAATGGAAATATAGTAACTGGAAATACATATACTGAAAAAGGCGTAACCTTAACAGGGCGTTCGGCAAGTACAAAGAAATACACGGTGACTATTTCAGGTGCAGATGTTGACAATCTGAAAATTACTGCAACGGCAATACCGACAAAATTGTCTGTGACCAATAATCAAATATTGGCAGCTGTCATTTCTCTGTGTACAGAATCAAAAGTAAATGTATTTACATGTGAGGGAAGTTTCATAGATGCTTCCGATGATGCAAAATCGACACCGGCTAAGTACGATGCATTTAACTATGAGGTGTCAATTTCGAACGGAAAAGCAGATGTAACGATTACATGGGATTCAGAAGCAGTGGAAATAGATAAACATTTCTTGCAAAAAATAGGCAAAGCAGATACATCAACTAGGGCGGGAACAGTAACATTTGAAATGAACCAGGAAGAGGGAAGTGGAGATTATTTGATTCCATTTTATATAATATCGAAAGATAAAGTGAGAGATTTGGACTGGACTGGAATGAAAGATATAATAAAAGTTGAGGGAACGAAAAAATAGGGAGTGACTGATAGATGAGATACAAAAAAGTTGTGGCAGGTTTACTTGCAATTTGCTTAATAGTGAATATAGTACCAACAACGGTAATGGCAGAAACACTTTCTCAGGGTACAGATACAACACAAGAATATACAGATGAATCCAGCGAAAATAATCAGACTCAGACAACGGAACCTGATGCTGGAGATAATAGTGCTGAAAATAATAACGTCAACAACGATAACGCTGACAATAATAGTGCTGATCAGAGTGATACAGAAACAAATGAAACAGGCAGCAACGAAAGAACAGAGACTGAGGTTCCAGAAAATACTGCGCAGGAAGGTGACAGTGATGTTAGTGTAACTGCGACTGACGGAAAATTCACCTTAGAGCAGTTGAAACAGGCAAATATCAGTGGCCTAATCATTTCTGATGATAATACAAAAGTCGAAGCTTCAAGTGTAGAAGCACTAATTCTTTTATCACATTGTAGAGCAGATGAACAACAGAGTCTAATTATTGATATAAACATTACAGGTAGGGAAGTGGATCTTACAAAACCTATTACAGAACCGGATGGACAGCAGTATACATTTGCCGGATTTGGAAGTGAAGAAGTACCTTTTTCCGGACAGATTATCGGACAGAGACCTATTATAAAAGCAAATCGTGCAATTTTCGGTGGACTGTCTTCACGTGCAACTGTAATATCAGGACAACAGATTAACTGGGCAGGTGACGGAAGTTCTCCCATGTTAGCAGATGTCTATGTTCTGACAGGTGGAGAAGCAGGTATCCCGATGGCATTCTTAAATGGAACAGGAGCGATTGTCGGTAAAGTAAAAGGAGAGGGTACATTTAAGATTGGTAATCAGATTACATACAGTAGTATAGTATCTATAAAGGGAAATAACCATGCAGGATTACTCTGCAATATATTAGAGAGCGGATCTGTACAAATTACGAACGATTATGAATTCCCAACTAAAGGATATACGATAAGTGCAACAGCAGGAAATGCTGGTGGTTTGATTGGACAGATGAATGAGGGTACTCAGCTGATTGTGGATAAGGCGGGTATTAATTTAACTGCGCTCAGTGTAAGTGCAACAACAGGAAATGCCGGCGGTTTAATCGGGCAGATGGCTGCAGGTGCACAGATAGTCGTAAATCAGGCAATCGTATTAGACAAACCATCAGTAACAGCGAGTGTAAATGCGGGTGGGTTTATTGGCCAGGCAACAAATGTATTATTTGCAGAGACAAACCAAAAGATTACACTTACGTCTCCTACAGTAACAGCTACAGCTGGTGGAACAGTGGGGGGCATCATAGGACGGTATGAACTCAGCGGAAAGGGCAACCAGACTTTCCCGACATGTATTGATATTACAAATCCAGTATTACAGATTAATCAGGCAAGCAATGGCAATGGTTATATTGGCGGATACTTTGGCGTATTAAGTCTGAAAAATGGCACGGATTATACAATTGGGGACAAAACTGAAGCAATTACATTACATATCACTATGAACAATTCTAATTATATAAGGGCATATGGAGCAGTGGCAGGATGTGTTCAGGGTGATCTTAATAATGGAGTATTAAATGCGCTTTATTTAAAAAAACTAAAGATTAAATCTGATTATTATGGCACCTATAGAACACAGGCAAAATATCATGGTGGTGTGATTGGTGAACTAGGTGCAACTGGAAACAGCAATGCTGCAGTATATCTTGAGGCAGATACTATCGAAGTAGAAGATACAAATCCGTATGCGTATAATGATAATGACCCCTATGCAACTATAGATAGGTGCGCGTTTGGAGGAATTGTTGGTCTTTCTGCCAAAGGAAGCGTGTCTAAAATCAGAAACATCCAAATCAATACTGGAACTGGAGAGATTAGCAAAGGTGGAGGAAGCGTTGGTTTTGCAGAGGCGGGCAGCGCAGTTGAATTGTCTGGAACAACAGATTTTTCTAAAGTACGCTATGCAAAGTATTGGAGTGCAGGACAGATTGTAGGAGGACAAGACAGTGCACTGATTTATGCAAGAGGTGATGGTGAAGGAAAAGGATGGACATTGGAACGATGTCCAAGTGATTATGCGAGCCAGAACAATGACATTGGAAATTATGGACATGTTATACGGCTGAAGGCAGAAGGCACAACAACTGGTTTAAGTTCTACCCTGATAGGTATTAATGATGCAACTCATCAGATAAATCTGGCAAGTCCATCAGATACGAATTTCCTTGACGGAGCATCGATTGCTAATACAGATGATTTTGCATTGTTGAATATTGCGTGGAGTACCCATGGAGCTTTTCCGGTTGCAGGCGTAACAGCTGCTAATTATACAAATCTTCAGACTCAGACTATCACACTTAGTGGAGATGTAGATTTAACAGGGACTGGCATTACAGGAGTCAGTAGAGACAGTCAGCAGGATACGATGGTATATTCTGGAACAATAAATGGTAAAAATCATACAATTAAGTTAGCTTTGGGTGAGACATTTGGCTTGAGAAATGGAAATGAGATAGCCAAAGGAGCAGAAGGTGGAGGAAAACTTTATCCGTACAAATGGGGAAGCTATTATAACCATACAGCTATTGGTATGTTTGCTCAGGCAAGAGGGAATGTAAATCAACTGACAGTAGCGGGTCAGATTACAATGAGTAATGTCAGTGATTTTAGCTGTGTAGGTGGATTTGCGGCGAAGGCGAAAGGAAGTACTGTTTTTTCAGGGGTCAAAATAGAAGAAAAGATTACCATTGATGCACCTAACACAAAAAAGACTTATATAGGAGGAGTATTTGGAGAGGCAACTGACAGTTCGGGTGGAAATATTGAAGTGACTTTTCAAAACAATTCTATAGTAAAACCAGATATTACGATTCAAGAATTAAATTCGAATAGTGATTCTTATATTAATGCAGGAAGTATCATAGGTTATGGTTCAAATCAATTTCATAAACTTGCATGTAATGGTTTAACTGTAGGGGGAACTATTGAAGCAAATGGTAGTAATTATAATTATGCATATGTAGGAGGATTGATAGCAAGAACAGCCCAAGGCGGGCTTGCGAGGATTGAAATCCAAAATTTAATTTATGAGGGCTTTAAAATCGATGCACCGGAAGCACAAAAAGTATGTGGTGGTTTGTTTGGAAGTATCTGGGCGAATGTGGGTGTTTTTATGGGCTTAAATGATAACAGTGATGGAACATTTACAGGCACAAAATTAACTGTAACAGATGCAACTATCAACGCACCGAAAGCCAATGTAGGAGGATTAGTATATCGATCCAGTGGACGTTGGGAAATCCGAAAAAAGGGAATTGATATGCAGAAGTTTGTTGTCAATGCCGGAAAAGATGTTGGATTACTGGTGTGCCATGGGGAACGTGGAAGAGAGATTTTAGAAAAAGCAGACACAGAAATTGCGGCATTATATTTAACAACAACAACTTATTGGAAGGATGAGAATGACTATTCCTATAAAATAGGAGAAAATGTAAGTGTAAATTGTGCAGGAGTGTATGATGAATTTGTTGCATATACAGCGGCATCGGCTGATGCAATTACAACAAATAATGTGAATGGTATTATTTCTATAGCTACGAAAAATCGAGAGGGTGTGGCAGAAAGTGAGAATAAGTGCACAACTTATGAAAATCGTACAGAATTTGGTAAGCAACATAAAACAAATGCTTGTAGTAGATACTATTATGATTTAGATCAATGCTACAAAGATGCATATGATAAAATGAATGGTCGTATAGATACACAGTCAGAATTGATGTTATGGGGTGCCTATCAATATGCAGATACATCCCTGAAAAATTATTTTATTTATGATAATGGTAATACAACTTTACGCAATGATGCGACAAGCACTATTATCGGAGGAGAATCTGCGAATGGACTTGCTGCTCTTGATATGCGGAAATATAGCTATTATCCAATAAATTTGGGTGTAGCGAGAATGACTGTTCAAAATGTGACAATCAAATTTTATAATGAAGATATTGAAAAGGCTGAGGGTAATAATAAATCAACAAAAAAAACAGCGAATTCGCAACATTATACAATGCATTGTGGGTTGTTTTTAAATTATACAAATTCAAAGGATTCAGATAAAAAAGAGTATACAATTAATGTCAATAATGTGAAATTCCAGGGAACAATTGGGAAGACTGCACTTGGATCGGGAGTTATATTTGGCGGAAATGTTGAAGGAAGCAGTGTAAATGGTACATTGTATCCAATTACTATGAATCTAAATAATGTAACTTTAGATGGATTCAGAGTATATGGTTGCGGAGAATTCTATGCGCCATTGTTGATTAATCAGCTTTCCAATTATACAACACTTACGGCAACTGGCATAAAAGCAACTTCAGAATATAAGAAGAATACAGAAAAAAGATCGGCCTCCAGTTTAATCGGTAATGTTGGGTCAGAAAATGGTAATCAAATTAATATGACATTTTCTGAGATTGCTTTACCAGATAAAGCGGTTGTTAATGGTGGTATATTCACACATGCAACACTTTTGGAGAGTTTTCAATATGCTGCAGATGGAATTGCTGTTGCTACATATAACTTTACAAAATCAGAAGACTGGAATGGAACAGATCATATTCATAAAGTGACTTATGGAAAGGAAATATCTGGTTCAGAAGAGTACGCAGAACTTCAACTCTGGTATTTTGATGAGGAAGGCTATGGTACAGGAAATGTAGTATATTCAGATGAAAATAAAAATACGGATTTCTCAAGTTTTCTTCCGTATGTATGCAATAAAGATGTAAATACTCAAGGGTATGCACATGAAATACGAGTAAATCAGCGACCGGTAAGTATTACAACAGGATGTGGGACTTATGGACACCCATATAAAATTACATCAGAAAAACAGATGAAGCATATTGCAGAATATCTGGCAACAGGAAATGCACAGAAAGACTGGGCAATTCGAGTGACTACAGATCAGTCTACGATGTGTACTGGTAAGAATAATCATGATGAAGTATATCAGTATGATGGAAAGAAATCTTGGGTAAGTGTAAATGATAAAACTACAACGTTATCCAATACTGTGATGCATCTTTATATGTTGAGTGCATATTATGATATTCAGGGTAGCAAGGAAACACCGACTGGTGTATTCGGTACACAAACATTGGAAAACGAAACCAGTAATACAGGAAAGACACTGACATTGACGGATTTCCGAGGATTTGGCTCAGAAGCTTATCCATTCCGTGGAGTAATCACCTGTACAGATAAAAATAATCCGACAACGATCATTCTAAAAGGAAGTGGAACAGGTAATGGATTGATTCCATATAGTTATGGAAGTGTGGTAAAAGACATTAATGTCAGTTATCAAAGTGATAAACAACTGGGAATTACAAAATCTATAAGTTATACTGCTAATAGTACTTCGGAATATTATTCAGCCACATTTTTTGGTGGTGTGATTGGTAGTATTATGGGTGGAGATAATATTATAGACAATGTGTCAGTGAACATGAGTACAAACTGGCTTGGTCTTTCTGGTAATCGGTCTTACCTGGCTCAGATAGGTGGTTATGTTGGTTCGATTGTTGGCGGTGGAGTAATTTTCCGAAATATGGATGGAAAAACCGGACTTACAACTACCCAACTTTCGGGAGCAGATCCGACAAGCACTTCAACTGCAAATTTGTATGTGAATCCATATGTTGGTCGTGTATTAGATGGTTATGCATTTAGTGAAGAATGTACAGTAGAAAACACAAATAAGAATTATAAAATTAATGAACTTAGTACACATAATGATAAGTGTATTACAACAACTGGTGAAAGTACTTCAAAAGTAAACAGAACAAATCCTATGCAGACAGAAGTGAAAGATGCACAGGGATTGCTGGTGTTATCAGCTATTGTAAACAGTGGCGCTGCAGCAGGTGGTGATACAGCAGGAACAGGAACTTATGGAACAAATGCATACAGTGGTAATATTGACGCTTCAGATGCAAGTGGTAAATATCGTTTTGGAAATGGAGTCTATGGCAAGGTAAGAAATGCTTCATATAGTCATATCGGAGAGAATAGTACAAGTGCTGAAGGCGATATCAATAAAGACTTTGCTTTATCCGTATCAGATGACCTCAAATCACCTGGATATAATGCTGCCGAGCAGGAAGCACAAATGGCATCTACATTAGATAATGCGACAAATGCTCCATATCTGGTAACAAAATATGCGAATCCTGCCACTTTCTATATTGGAGGAAACGCAAGAAGTACGAGCATTGTATTATCTCAAAATGGAACCTATGATATGAGTGGATACGGAACAGGATATCAGGGAATATCAGCCAGATATCGGTCATATGCATTGTATTCCACTATGGTGAAATATCCATTATCTGAACGTGTAGTACCATGGATTACAAGTGTGGATGGTAAAGGCAGTATATTAAAAGTAAACATGCCTGTTCAGGAATATAGTGATGATGATTTCCATGCGGCATCAATTGGAGGCCTGTTCAATGTGTTACGCCAGGTACCAGATGAAGTGCCTGGGGATCAACGAGAAACATATCATATGCTTCAAAATCTGACAATTGGAAGTAATAACAGTACAGAAAAATCAGTTATTACATTGAGCTATGTTGGAAATTCACTTTCTGGATTTGGAAATAATAATCAATATAATGTTGGTGTTGGAGGGTTTGCAGGCAGTACAGCGGGTGTATCAGCAGGTGTAAAACAGGTATCTACGGCGAATGTGCGCTGTAAGGAAGTGAAACTTCAAAATCTTGATATTAACAGTCCGGCAAGTGCAGGTGGTTTATTTGGTAATACAGGCCGTGGTGCTGGAGCAAATACAGATATTGGAATATTAATAGGACAATCAAGTAATAGCTATAATAATTATTTCGGGTTAAATCTGATCGATTGCACCTATGATAGTTTGAATATTACAGGTAAATATGCATCTGGTGGTTTTGCAGGTTATGTAGACAGCGGAGCAAATGGGCTGATTAGTTCTGTTAAGAATACGACAGGAGCTGAATTGAAAATTGGTGATTCTTCTACAATTACGGCAAGTACCGGTACTTCATATGCTGGCGGTATATTTGGCAGTGTAAAGACAAATCTTGAAATTAATAATACGGGAGATGGGAGCAACTATAAAAATGTTATTGTAAAGAGTACAACAATTTCTGCAACAACGAATGCCGGAGGTTATGTTGGACAGGTTGAAAATAGCAATAATGCAACATATAATATAAACAATGCTGTATTTAAAGATGGTAATGTGACGGCAAACAGAAATATCGGTGGACTGATTGGTAATTCTGAAAGTACGCAAAATAATAGTATCAATAAATGTAATATAGAGAATAGCCAGTTAAATACAAAAAATGTAAACGGACGACAGACAGGGGGATTGATAGGACGGATTGGAAACGGTCAAATAGGAATTACACACTCTACAGTTCAAGGCCTTACAGTATATGGGGAGTATTCTGGAGGATTAATCGGAGAGGTGATTGGTACTGTTACAGTTGAAGATACTGAAATTACAGGTACAGAGTCAGAGAAAACTATAATTAACAGTACGAATGGTGCAAGTGGTATATATGGACGTTTATCTACCAATAATCCGATCATAATGAAAAGATGTCAGGTGAAGTATACAGAAATTACTACTGCTCAATGGAGTGCAAGTGCTTTTAGTGGAGACATTCATTCTTCATCTGGAATAAATGCCAGTATATCCATTTATGATTCAAGTGCACAACATATAAAGATAACTGCTCCGTTCAGTGGTGGAATGGCAGGACAAATGCGAGGAAGTCTGACAGCAGCAAATATAGTAATGAATGATGTGGAAATTATTGGCAGGCAGAATAATAATGGATTGTCAGGAACGATTATTTCTGATCCGGAAAGTGGGGCAAAATCCATTTATGTTGCAGGTATAAGTATGCAAAATATTAACATGAAAGATAAAAATGGAAAAGTAGCTGATAACTTATATGGCTATAAATCTGAGACGTCTAAAGAGGAGATTGGTAAAAAATGTTATTTCGCATTTGCGGATTATACAGGTACATCCTTGAAAAAGGGTGGAGCAGTACTTCAGCCGGGAACTGAAACAGATGATTTACTGGATGTGACAGGAACATCACCATATGCTGTTACAAGTCCAAAGAGTACATTAAAAGTTGAAAAAAATGGAAAAGAACAGTTTCTTTATGGGGACGGAGCAGCATGGACAAAGTCGGGCAATGTATTTAATGTTAATGCGCAGACAATTGTAAATGAGAAGGAAAATTCAACAAATGGACATTTCTCATACAAAAATACAGGTGTAGCTACATTTGATTTTGAAGCTGCATTCTCGACTTATAACGAAAACCAGAAAAAAGAAAAGAGTACAAATAGTAACTTCCCTGTGCTACGAATTTCTGGTGGAGATGTAACAGCTATAAGTTCATATTTAGATATTCTAACAAATGGAGGATTTAGTGCAGCAAATGCATTGAATACAAGTACTACAAAACATGTTGTAGTGAGTGCGGATGTATATAGTTACAAAGATACGGATACATTTATATATGATGCAGCTCAATCTTCAGCACTTCGTGTAACGACTGATAAAAACGGACAGATTAGTTTTTCAGCGACAACAGATTATGATAATGATAAAAATCGATTTATACTTCTGACCGTAACATTTGCAGAAAATGGACATAGTTATAATTTGCAAGTGCCAGTATTAGTGCGTCGTATGCTGGAAGTTGATTTTACTGCGACATTGACGCATGGCACACATTTTAAGAGCAGTGAATATGATGGCCTTACAAGTCATGTATTGGACAGCTACGACAGTACAATTACAGGTTATATTACATATGTGTATAACAGTGCAATGAAAAAATATACAGATTACGGATGGCAGAGTTATGTGGATGCTGGTGGTGATATCGGGCAAATAATGGATAAACATATCATATGTAATCTTCCGGCAGGCACACATTTATCATTGGTAGACTGTCAGGATAATAATAAGACTGTATATTATCATGATATAACTGATGAAGAAGCTCAAAATCAGGAAGTATTGTTGAGTAATTTTGTAAATACATCAGGAATGAAATTTATACAAAAATCCATTGGAGAATTACTGGGAGCAAAAGTTGAAAAAAGCGCCGCAGGTAAATTTATTAAAGTTGACGAAAATGGTAAACCAGATGGCGGTAAAGATGATAAGACTTATCCTGCTCCGACTGTACGGATCAAAGGAAAGGATGGATATGAGTATTATCGCCTTGCCGGGACAGGAGAAACTGGTGCATATAATGTAATGATAGATGAAGATGCACTTAAGAGTGGAACAACGAGCAATGTAAGTGAAAATTACTATTTAGTAATTACAGTTCCTTCAACTAGTACAAATGAAACATTTATCAATGGTGGAATTGATACAAATCTGAATATTAGTGTCCCGAAACATATTAATTGTTTGTTACGAGATAATAAAGCAGAAGCTACTTTAGATCTGAAATATAATTCAGCTAGTACATATCAGATTTCCAAAGGATATGAACAGGAATTGACAGAGAGTTTGGGTGATGATGTAAGTCCAATCAAGTTGATTAGTGCGCTGGACAGTAAGTTACAGGTATCTATAAAAGATAAGATTACATTTCCGAATGGACAGGCTTATTTAACAACTGATCAATTATATCAGAAGTTTACTAGTAGTATTCAGGTCAATCATAATGTGAATGGAACATTAGATACAAGTACGTCATCGTTCCCAAGTGGAACTAGCGGAACCGTGCATTATTATGTATATACAGAAAATGATGGAAATCGAACTTATTATTCTTATGATGGTAAAGCATGGTCAGATGGAACTTATGACAAGCAGGAAGTTACAAATGGTGGTTATGTGTGGACATCTGATGGTGGTAATATGGAATTGGTTTTGTCTACAGATGGAACGATGGAAAACGCAATTAGTTTAGAAGGTGTACGTAACAAAATTAAAGGAACTGATAATACTGCCAGTACAACATTCTATATAGAAGCAATTATGGAGGTTACACTTCCGACAGCCGGACTGGATGTAATACCAGAATCAAAACTGGCAGGCAATGCACCAGAAAATTATGCAAAATTAATGTATACATCATTGGTGTCTACAGAGAAAGACAGCTTATCGTACAGTAATAATCGAGCATCACTCAGTGCTAATAAAACAAAGGTAAGTTACTATCGCGATGAACCAGAAGGAGTAAAGCTGACGTATGATGCAGATTATATAGACCAGCTTGGAATCAATCTACTGGATTTGGGGCAGAACGTGGATGTAGATAAAAACTACGCAAATATCGATACCACGGCACTCTATGATTTATCTTCTATGAAGAATTTGAAAGAAACGCTTTTGAAATCAAATGGAGTGAGATTTACAATAAAAGTACTGCCTAAGAATACTACAGGAACTTTAGAAGAATATGGTGATGTACTGGAAGATGCAAGTCAGTATTTGACAGTTGAAGTAAATTCACCGGGATATGAAAACTTTACTGAGAGCAAGGGAACATGGAGTTGGAATATTCCGAAGAAGGTTTATGTAGATAATGCAGAGAATCCAACAGAATTGAAAAACAGTAATATATTTGATGGCTCTATATTTACACAGGCAATTCGTTTAAAGGTTAACGTGAAAAATGTGGAAAATATGAATCATTTTTACTCAAATTATAAAGTATTACTTTCAGCAGAAATTCTGAATAGCAATGATACAACAATAGAAGCTGTCTCTTATACACATCTCCGAGCCCACGAGACCGTACTAGATCTCG
>ERZ1026858.1250-NODE-1250-length-13080-cov-5.733896_pt1 | contig 13080 bp, 5 predicted proteins | sample MGYA00380159_ERZ1026858 | MGnify/ENA primary metagenome ERZ1026858 (study PRJEB33269, sample SAMEA4719795) | human gut metagenome | biome: human-associated habitat; feature: organic feature; material: feces | place: Cameroon | collected 2013-10 ...
CGAGTTCGGTTTTTGTCAAGCGCAGGGCATCGCCAATGGTGTATCGCTTGCCGTTGCCGTCCTTTGCAAACAGATATTTTATAAAGCCTTTGTTAAGCGACCGGTTGTAGTTGGCGTAGACCGAGCGCGACGCGCAAAGTACGCCAACGGCACCCCCTTGTTGGTTGTATATGGCATTGCGCCCCATGTCGCCATCGGATTGCTGGTCGTAGGGGGTGATTTCGCATGAAGCAAAAATCCATATAGGCAGCGCGCTGCTCACATTGCTGCTCATTTCGTCGCGATCGAGCAGAAAGTAGTTGGAAATGCGCTTTGGACTGCCGTGGCCATTGTAGTTGAATATGAGTGCACCTTGTTGCATGGCTCTTTTCAGCTTGCTTGTTGCCTCGGGGTAGGTGTTGCCCTTGGCTTCGCTCACTACGCTATAGGCATCGGGGTATATGCGACGTACCATAAAGCCCTCGTCTGCTGATTGGGCTGTTTGTTGGCATACGCTTTGTGCGTCGCTCATGTGGAGGTTGTTATTGCCTACATCGGCTATGGCCCACATGCGGTTTTTCCATGGGCCGACATGCTCGTTGGTGATGTATGTTATGGTTTGGTCGACCAAGATTTTTGCTTCGTCCTCGGTTGTGCACAGGAAACGTCCCACACCGAGGTCGATCTTTTCAGACGCGATGTTGTTGCCTTCGCCGTCGTCGAGCAGGGCATAGTAGTCATCGGTTACATAGTCGTGAATGGTGCCAATACCGTAGGCACCAACTTTGTTCTCTTCGTCGCTGCGTTCGTAGGCCAGCAAGTAGTCGTCGGGATTGTGCTTTTTCCATTCGGTCGTAATCATTCGGTTGTCGTAAGCACAATTACCGAAGAGTAAAAGGTAGCGTGGCGCGTTTGCCATGCTGTCTGCCCGGTCGTAGAGCATCTTTATGTAGCGGCGGTAGGCGCTGCCATCGGGGGTGCCTGACGAGAACTCGTTATAGATTTGGTCGGCACGTACCACTTTGACACGCAGGCCTTGTTTGTCTCGGTGAAAATCGGCAAGCCGTTCGGCTTGGGCTGTAAGTGTGCCTGACGCGGGTACAATAATAATGTAGTCAATGTTGCTGTCGGCATGCAAATTTTGGTTGTCGACTGAACCGACAATGGTGGGGCTGTCGTAGCTCTTTTTAATATCGACGATAACAAAACGCGCGTTCCCTTTAGCGGCGCATACATTTTGCGCATCGCCAATTTGCCACACGCGTGTGTTGGCATCGGCATCGCTTATGACGAAGGTGGCCGGATCTTGCGCATTGCCGCTGAATGTGGTGGTGTTGGCTACCGACAGGGCTTGCTGGTAGCTGAGATACAGGTAGTTGAGTTTGCCTGCAGCGGGTGTTTGTATCTTTAATTTGGCTTCGGTGCCAAATTGCGCTTTGAAACTGCTGTGATAGCCGCGTGCCTCTTCTCCCTCGCTTGTTGAACCGAGGTTCTGCTTGGCATATTGTTTTTGGGTGTCGGCATCTGTAATGGTGAAGTATGATGACGACCCTACTGATGCACCTGTTACATCGTACACTACCTGTACGTCGCTTGTGGTGATATTGCCAGGGAGTTTTATTTTGAATGTATGTCCGCTCTGCAGGTCGTTGCTGTCGTAAAAATTACGTCCGCCGCCATACCACACACACGTTTCGTTGTTAAGGAGTGCGTGCGCTGTTACTATGCTTGTTTCAGTGGCTTGTGATGTGGCTTGGTCGAGTGTGCCAAATTGTAGTGGCGCATTGTCGTTGCCTTCAGCTTCAGTCAGGAAATAGTAGCTGTGTTTTGAAAAGGTGTTGTTGCTGAATTGTGTGTTGCTCTTGTATGAGGTTAGCCCCTCGGCAAAGAATAGCACGGATCCATTTCTGCGGTACAGAGGTACCTCGTTAAGGTCGTCTATGAGCGCATCGGTGCCTTCGAAGGGTAAGTTCTCTTGTATCAGTCGTCCGCCATAACCGTATAATTTTACTTTCGACGGGTCGGCAAATCCTGCACTTTTGAGTTGCTCGTCGGTAAGTTGGTATATGCCTTCCTTGTCCACATACATTTTAACCCATTTGCCTTTGGCCAGTACAGATTGCTTGGCGTAGCGCTCAGATTTGTATATATCAGTTGTGGTTTGGAATATGCGACGTGTAGCGCTTGATACTTTGGGACCTTGAATGGTGGGCTGCAGCGTATAGCTTTTTATAGCATACCACGCGTTGTGACGTTTTACTACGGGTATGTAGGTGACATCTGCAATGACGTCGCCACGACTGATAGAACGTGTAATATGAAAGTCTACCTCATTTTGTGCTTCAAATCCTTGGGCTTGCAGTTGTTTGACTGATGCAGAGGACAACCTTTCGTATTCTGGGTATTCTAACCTGAAACTGATGGTGTCAGTCTCTAACAATTTGCCAAGGTTGAATTGTGCCGTCTTGACGTAGTCTTGTGCATAAGCATTGGCCGAGGCTAATGATATGGTGGCTAATATGAGGTTATTTTTTATGTTCATTGCGGTTGGGGTTCGTTGTAAAATGCGGACATCACTTTATTTGATGTTGAACGCAAGTTGTGACTGGTCGTTCAGCATGAGGCAGATGTGGTCGTCGATGTGCACTTCTACCAGTTCTATGTTCAGCGGCATGAGTAACAAATCGCCCTGTTTCATGGTGTAGTGTTGGCTGATTTGAGCTATCTGATGATCGAATTCGTTGCACAATAGTTCGCGGCTGAACATGGTGGTGTGGCTCATGTCGTTTAACACAACAGTTGCTTTAAGGCTCTCTGACATGGGCATGGTTTGCTTGCCTTCGGCTACTGCAACGGCATTGTCAAAGCCAATGGCAAGATCCCAGGGCTTGTTGTTGCACTGCAATTCTTTAAGCAGGTCTTGGGCTATGAAGTGTACACCTAAGCACATTTCGTTGGCATTGTAATAACGTTGCGCAAAGCGCTCGTTGATGCTGCGCCCTAAACGGTTGATGCGTGCACACACACAGAGTTGTGCCACACATTGCTGGGTGAAATCGGGAATAAAGAATGGCCGCTTTTGAATGAGCAGTGCTGTGTCGGGTATGGTAGCAACGCCCATATCTTTATATAACGTAGCTCCGGTATTTATATTGTTTGGCTGAAATCTGAATATTTTCATTAAGAGATGTTTTATCTGTTGAGAATGAACTTGATGCTGACGCCGAAGTCCTGTGTCGTAACGGGGTACGAGCTTGAGGTGAGCAACGGCTTGTTCATTTGCCGGTCATAATAGGCTGTCAGCGTGAGTAACTTGCTCAGGGCGTAATCGGCCGAGAAGGATACTTGCACTGCCTTGTTGCCACTGGTGGCTTGCGACAATTGGGTGAGAATGTCGCGGTTGAGCGCACTCTGATTGCGGAACGTAAAGTCCAGACGCAAATTCAGGTCGTTTGCAAAGCCACGGTTGGCGCTTGTAGTCTTTTTTGATTGGCTGTTCTTTGATTTGCTGCGTACTGTCTTTTTGGGCGCAAACAAATTGAGGTCTGCAATCTTGTAACCCAGTCCTACAACAAAGTCGTTTGAGCGTGTCTCGGTCAGTTGTTGTGAGGTCATGCTCAGGGTAAGTACGCGGGTCTTGCGCATTTCGACTTTTGCTGTCAGATTGTTCTGGAATGTCATATCTATGCCAATGAGAGGTGAAAAACTCTCGTTGATGCTGACGGTTGTCACATCATACATGCAGCTGGGTATGGGATTGCCAGAGGTGACATCGTTGACAAATCCAAAGCCGTTCATATACTCTTGATAACTTGTATATGTGTTGTACGAGCCTACAGAGTATACACTTTTGTATGAATGGTTAAGATTGAAACTCTTGAACACCTTTTTCATTTTGGGCAACTTTGACAATCCTCCATACGTAATGCTCCAGTTAGGCAACAATTTTAGCATGGCGGGGAATATGTCGAGCCCGGTGTTTCCTGCTGTGTAAGTGTTGAGGAATGCGGGTATCATGACCTCGGGGGCATAGCGGCTAACCGTTCCGTTGGCAGGGTCGAAGGTTTGTCCTGCCAACTGCGAATTGGCAGGGTAGGGGGCACCTGTAAATTGTTTTTCAACACGTGCTTGATAACTATCGAGTGAACTGACAAACTTGCTGAAGGTCTTGCTCTTGTAACCCTTGTCGGGGGAGCCCACCTTCTCAAATGCGCTGCCAATAGAGATGGTTGTCATACTGAAAGAACCCGTTTGGGTGGTAGGCATTCCGTCAAACATGAATTGTATGCTGCGGTTGCGTGTGCTGTTGCGCGAGGCATTCAAGTCTATCTTGACATCACGGAAAGGCTCGAGTGTGGCGCGTAACTGTAATGACTCTGTCAGGTTATAGGTGGCGGGTGTTGTGACGCTATCGGCCATGAGCAGCCAACCGCGTTCTGCAGCCTTGCGAACATATCCCTCGTCGGTAGCACCAAAGGCGAAGTTGAGGCCTGGCGCGAACATGCCAGCATTTTTGCCTTGCCCAAAGACATCGCCAATTTGAGGCATGAAGCCTGGAATGTTCATGTTGAACCTGTTTGTGTAGTTTACGCTCACATTACGTACCATCATCAGGAAGCGCGTGCCCATTTGCAGCGCTTTGTACCAACCTTGGTCTTCGGTGCGTTTCTTGGGGGTAACGGTTATTTTGATGCGTGCGGTGTCTTGTGACAGTATCAAAATCTTATTGTTGTCAACCACCTTGTAGCGTATGGGGTAGCGTGTGCCGTCGGGACGTAGTGCTGTAACTCTCAGCTTTTTAGACCGTTGATTGTGTTGCAGCACTTGCGTTGTGTCGGAAAGCAGCTTTAGCTCTTTCTGGAAATTCTTCTTTGTATTGTCTCCTTTCTTTTTGTCTTTTGGCGTTTGGGCATACTTGCGGTTTACTTTTTTCAAGAACGGTACATGGTTGTAGAGTGTCTCAAAATTGATACGCCCGTTACCTGTGATGTTTCTTGAATTGGCAATGGTATTGCCAAGGGTTGAGCCGTCTTCGAGTTCTGAACCTCGTGCCCAATTGTAGGTTGCATTGTAGGCAGCATCGGCTGTTAGCCAATCAAACAATGGAAGTTTGTTAAGAGGCAATTTCCAAGAGAAATCAAAGTTTTGCTGATATGTCAGAGGCCTGCCCAAGTGCTTGATACTTTGCCAAACAGAGTCTTTCCATGCTGTGTAGCGGTCGGGGTAGAGGTCCTTGTTTACAGCAGTATAAGGTTGCTCGATTTCTGCATTTGTGCCAGATGAGAAATTGGCATGAATGTTTTTGGTCAAGTCCCATCTTAGCTGGAACGTGCGGTTCCACAGGAAGTCGCTTGACCAACTGAGTGGCAGAGATTTGTTGTCAAGATTCTCCATGTCGCGCTCTTGTAATTCGTAGTAAGAGCGTGTGATGTCGGAGTTGAAGCCGATATTTTGTGGCAGGAAGTTGTAACCTTGATCTTTAAGTATTTTGAACCATTTTGATTTGCTCTTGCTCTTTTTGAACGGCTCAAAAGTCTTGAGATTTGGTGCCCAGTTATAGTTGAATGTGTACTTCCAATTTTGGTCTTTCTCCCATGCAGTTGTTTCACCAGTAGTGTTGCGTGTAGAGTACGCATAGCCGAATGTGAAGTTTGCAGGGTCGTAGGGCATAGGGTGCGATTTCGTCGAAATGTTAAACCTGGCGCCAGATATGCTGAAGTTCTTGTTTATTATGACATTCTCTGCAATGTCTTTCAGTGAATCTTTTTGCTCCTTTGTAGGCAGCGCGTCAAGTGCTTCCTTTAGCTCCATATCCGTGTCGAGCGGGTTGTATCGAGGTGATGTGCGCTGCTTCGAATATGAATAGTAAATAGGTGCATTGAGCTTGACCTTTTCGGGCAGGAACTTGCCGGCGTTTACATTGGTTGTAACGCTGTATTCGTAAAGGTTGTCGTCTCGGCGCTGGCTGACAGTCTCTTCAAGACCGCCAAAGCCTTCGGTTTCGATATGTCCGGTAAGATTGACTGTTGCCAGGTCTGACAATTGAATGTTAAGCTGCGAACGTGCTGCCCAACCGCCTTTGTTCGTAAATTGTTGCAGTCGTAGTTCGTTAGCCCAAACTTCCACATTTTGTATTGTGCGAGAGTTGTTGCGCACGCCAATCATGATGGTGCGCACCTCGCCCAACGAGGGGTTACCCATGACTGTCACTTTGTTTGCGGGACGCTCTGGGTCGTATTCGGAATAGGCTTTGGCGTAGGTGGCCAGTCCAAGGGCTTTTTGCTTATTTCGACTGTTCTTGACATTGGTAAGCAGAGTCAGATCGATGTCGAGCATATTATCGTTCGGCCATACGATACGAGCCTCTGATGTGTTGTCATTATAGTGTTTGGCAGGGGTTATTTTCAGAGGAATTTCATATTCATAGAAATTGCTCTTATAGTCAGAACCAAGGCGGACGAAAATGGCAGTCTGGCCGTCTTCAACTTCGTTTTCACCAATCAGAGAGTTGGCATGCGTAAACATTTGAATGTGCTTGTAGCGACGCAGGTCAAGGTTCGTGTTTTTGTACACGGCTCTGGCGTCACCACTGCCTAATTGCTTTACTGTCAATGACAGGGCTTGCTCGTTGTTTTGTAATATTTGGGTTTGTCCTGGGTCGACTACGCGGCTGATGCCGGGGGGCATGATGTAGTTGACAGGCTCCTTGGCATTATTCTCTTCAAAATTCACTGCACTTACCTCAAGTGTACCCGTTGCTTCGGGACTCTTGCCTTGATAGAGTGCTTGCTCGTACGACCGCCATTCGCCATGCACCAAATTTAGGGTTGCAAAGCGCAGCACGACGGGCTTGCTAAAGCCTGTCATGAACATACGCATGAAGCGAATAGACGAAAAGTCTGATATTCCGCCTTCGCGTTTCTCATATTGGTCAACAGGAATGCGGAATTGATACCATGTATACTCTTTAGTCTTACCATCGCGTGTCTTCTGATTTGTAACTCGTTTGTCCACGATGTAGTTCTGTCCTACTTGCAGCGCGTCTTCAGAGATGTGTACTCTGTACTGGTAATACTTTTCGTATTCGTTGAGGGTAAAGTCTTGGTTAATATCCTCAACGTCTGGTTGTGTTTTGTAGGCTGTGCTATATTTCTCTGGCGAGTTCTCGGCGTCTACCGAATTGCCGTTGGGGTTGTTTATATACTTGTATCTGTCGAGTATAGAACGTTGTTCACGGTCGTAGTCGCTGCCTCTGAAATAGTGGTATTTATCGGCAGAGGGGGACATCAGAATAGAATCGTAAACCTCGGGGCGGACTTTGGGTTGTATGGCAGCGAGAAATGCGGCATAGGCTGGGTAGCTTTTTTCATTTTCCGACGACAAACCATTGAAACCTACATCTTGTTTGGCCCTTGAGCCGCTTGAGGTGTTAAACGCGTAGGTTACTGTGTTTTGTGTTGGCACACGTCCCCACACTGTTTCGGTGTATTGTGTAGGGTCGTCGTCAATGGGTAATCCGCTCTCGTAGAACTTTTTGCCATCTTTGAGCACATCTTCGCTGATTTCGCCCAAGTTAAAGTAAAGGTCGCCATTGAATGTTGTTCCGGCTTCGCGTGCCTTCATGAAGGGGTCTAACATCCAAAATTCTATGTACTCAATGTTGGCGGCCTCAAAGTCAGATGTCTCAAGTTTGCGCATCATGCCACCCCAACGTTTTTCGGGGTTAAGCAGATGTCCGTTGGCGTCGAGTGTCGGGTCGAGATTGTAAGGACCACGTTCGTTGGGGTAGTAGGCAAGGTTCAGCACATTCAGTGTGTTTGACTCTTGCATATTTACGCTTTTGTTGGGGAAGAGTTCGCTCTTATATATCTCACGAACGTCAGGGTCTGAAATCTGTGCCAGGTCATTTTTGATATGACTTGGTGTCAGGCTTGACGAGCGTCGTGTAAAGAGTGGGTCGATGTAATACCATGCCAGCAGAGCGCGGTTGTAGCCATAGCGCACATCGTTGGTATATTTTGATTCAGGGAACATGGAAGGCACGCTTGAGAGGTTCCATTCCTTAGGATTGGAAATATCAATTTCGCTCTTCGAGTTCTCAAAGTCGTCAATGTATGAGGCGTTGCCTTGTGCCCCTCTGCTCTTACCAGCTATGAGTTGGGCAAATTCGGCAGAGAAATTAATGCTTGATGGTGTTGTACAATGTATGAACGGCAATTTGTTAAGCCAGTCGGTAAGGCGCTGGCTTTGCTTCTTCCACGACAGATTAAGTCCCCACAACGTATTGTTGAGCGGCTCAGCCCCCATAGAAACCTTTGTCGTAATGGGTTTCTCGCCGAGGTGCATGAAGGTAGCACCAAATTGGAAGTCTTTGCTAAAGTCGTATTCAAAGTTCATGCCGAACATGGTTTTGCGTTGCATGCCATAGTCGGTGTTGCTCTCCAAACTGACATTAACGTTTGTACCAGCGTCCAGAATGCTTTTATTGAGAATACGTACAACGCCTGAGTTGTAGTCTACTGTATAGTCAGAGCCTTCCATAAGGGTTTGACCGCCAGCAGTAACAATAACCGAACCACGTGGAATGTTCATGGCTCCCAACTGTATTTCGTCGTTGCGTGTAGCTTTGTATTGCCCGGTAATTTGATATTTGTTCTTCTCAGCAATCTGTTTTGCTACGGTGCGGGTTGAATCATAGAGCTCTTGAAACACATATTTGCGTGCCACATCTGCGTTGCCAATGGCTTTGGCTAATGATGAGCCGAAAGGTTCGACAACGGGGAAGAATACGCGTCCGCTTGAGGCATCGATGGTGTAACCTTCAACGTAGTCAAAGGTACCATTCGGGCCGATTTTGTTGTTATTGTCAAGTCTGTCAAGACCTACCAATGTAAGGATTTTCTTATCTTTTATGCCGGGCTCGGGAATGTAGCTCAAGTATACACCAGTTGTGTCTGACAGCAATTTGATGTCGAGCTTGAACTTGTCTTTTTGCACAGATGTCGCTCCCAACGAATAGACATTCTTCATCATCAAATGCCAGTTACCCATCGCAGGTGTACAAGCGGTGTTTTTCAGCGTTTTTACAAACAATACCTCTTTGTTATCCTTACGGTCCGATGAAAATTCGCCCACCTGGTATGTTTGCCCGCGGAAGGTGTATTCATACGCAACGGCCAGCACTTGGTCAGTTTGCAGGGTTTGTTTGAGTGATATATATCCCAGTGCGCTGTTCAAAGTGTATTCCGAAGCAGACAATTTGCGGGCAGATTCCAACTTCTCGTAGTCTACGCCGCCCACCATGCCTGCTGCGTCAAGGGTGGTGGTAGCTGCCGATATGTCGCGGGCAGCACTCAAATTGTTGTTCAGTGTGTTGTATAGTGAGTTTGAGTTGTTAGATGGTTGTTTGTCACCTCCGGCAATCCACGCATTGTTCGAAATGCTGTCGTGTTCCGCCAAGTCTGTGAACCCCACAATGTTACGGGTGTCGGTTGTGGCACCGGTTTTGTTCGTTACCCATACTTCGATGCGCTTGATGGTAATGCCAGATGTGATGTTAGGCAATTGCTTCATATTTTCATCGTAGTGGTCGCGAAAATAATGTGACAGAAAGAAGTGTCTGTTCTCGTCGTAAGCGTCTGCCGAGAACTCAAATGTAGTGAGTTGAGCCCCACCTTTTGAACTAACTGTTGACGATGCCGACTTCTTTTGCGCTACAACGGTGGACAATTTAAGTTTGCCAAATTGCATGTCTGTACGTACGCCAAAAAGTGAACTTGCTCCACGAACTAATGAAGAGTTCGTAGGCATGCTCACGTTACCAGCCTCTACGAGTTTGATGATTTCATCTTCTTTGCCCTCGTAGCGCAGTTTCAGATTCTGTGTGTCAAAATCAAAGGTGGCCTCGGAGTTATAATTAAAGTCCATGTTGACTTTGTCGCCGACCTTTCCATTCAAACTAAGATTTATTTTCTCGTCGAAGTCAAAACCAAAAACCTTGCGGTTGCGCTCCGAAAGGCTTGGATTGTCTGTAAAACGTGTGTTCGCTCCAATTTTAAGCTCAGCAGAACCTTGTGTTTTGATACGCACCCCCCCAGGGCCAAATATTTTGTTCATTGGTCCTAAATCAAAGTGCATGTCTGTAAAGTCGAACTTGTCTTTGCCTTTCTGCTTGAACTCCTCTGCATTCTTTTGTCGATAATATCGCGCAATAGAACGCTTCATGGCAAGGTCCTGATATTCTTGCCATGTCATCGAAAAGGGTGTGCCTATGTATTCATCACCCAATTTCGTGCCAAAACGGTAACCTCCAGTCTCGTCGTCATAATCGGCCTCAGTTTTTAGGTTTTCAGGGTCGCGCAGATCGATGCTTGCATGTGCTGTGTCGGCAAGCGTTGTGATGGTTGTTTTTTTGACCTTTGACAATGTGTCGTTGGCTTGAACTTGTGTTGCCTGAGGTCCTTGCTCAACTTGACTGGCGCTTGACGGAGCGTTTTGTATGTTATAACGCATAAATGCTGCTTGCCCAACCCCTATGCTTGCAGAGGCCAGTACAAACAGCAATATGTAGAAAAATTGTTTCAACAGTTACTGATTTAGAATGGTGTAGAAAGACTTGACTTCGTTGCATGTAGAATACATCATTCTCTGCATAATCCGAAACAGCCTGCCTGTTCACTGCGCTGTAATGAATGCGCAAAGCTCGATTGGTGTAATCAAAGCATTTTCAAGGCCTTTTTAATGATGCCTTCTACTGGCGTGTCAGGAGCTTCTTTCACAATCTGCATGACCACCTTTTGTGTGGGTGCCGGTGAAAAGCCGAGCACCGTCAAGGCTTGTACGGCCTCTTCGACAAGCGGTGATGATGCACTGACAGATTGTTCGCCACTTGCTGATGTGCTGCCTGATGTGCCAATAAATGATGCAACCTTGTCCTTTAGGTCCACAATAATGCGTTGTGCAGCCTTGGGGCCAATGCCTTTGACCCCCTTCAAACTGCGTACATCCTCAGTTTGTACAATGTTTGCCAAGTCGGCTGGTGTAAAGGCCGACAACACCATGCGTGCGGTTTGCCCACCAATGCCTGAAACACCAAGCAACAGTTCAAACAAGTCGCGTTCAATGCGTGTGGCAAATCCAAAGAGCAGGTATGCGTCTTCGCGTATAACTTCGTAAACGTATAGTTTAGCTTCCTTCTTGTTTTGAATGGCCGTGTAGGTGTTGAGCGAGATGTTGAGCGCATAACCTATGCCCGATGCTTCGAGTATGGCTTTGGTCGGCGTTATCTCGTCAACGGTTCCTTTGATGTATTCTATCATAAATGTTATAACGCTTAATGTCGTGTTTTATTGTAATAGGACAGTACTTTATTGCGTGGCCGCACTATTGGCTAAGCGTTTTTGCCGATAAGTTGTAGGAATTCTGCGCGTGTTTTGGCTTGATTAAAAGCGCCGCAAAAGTCTGATGTGACTGTTACCGAATTGTCTTTTTCGACACCTCGCATTTGCATGCACATGTGGCGTGCTTCAATTACAACCATCACGCCTAAGGGTGAGAGCGCCTTATCGATACAGTCCTTTATTTGTTTGGTCATGCGTTCCTGCACTTGCAAGCGGTGTGAGAAGATGTCAACCACGCGGGCAATCTTAGACAAGCCGGTAATGTAGCCGTTAGGAATATATGCCACATGTACTTTACCATAAAAAGGCAGCATGTGGTGCTCACACAAAGAGTAAAAGTTGATATCTTTCACAATGACCATTTGATTGTACGGCTCGCTGAACTTTGCAGAGTTCAGCACAGCTTCGGGATCCATTTCGTAGCCGCGTGTGAGCGTCTGCATGGCTTTAGCTACTCGCAGTGGGGTTTTGACAAGGCCCTCGCGATTAACGTCTTCGCCAAGCAGTTTTAATATTTCGTGATAGTGATATTGTAGTTGCTCCTGTTTGCTATTGTCTTCCATATTTGAGTTTTGACCGTTTTGTTTAGTAGGGAACATTGACCTCGCTTGCAACAATCCGCACTTCGTACGTAAAGTGTGCGCGTCGTATTTTTGTTACGTATTTCTGCGCTTCTTGTCTGGTTTTGAAATCACCGACGTGGGTCACCCAACGTGGGGCTTCGAAACTTGGATATACGGCAAGTTCTGCAAATTTTTCGCGGCACTTCCGTCCCATTTGAATGGCTTTTTGCTTGTCAGCGCGTGAGTTGCCGCCCGTAAATATGCAGATACGGAAACCACGCACTTTGTGCCTTGCACGCGAAACGTATGAGTGTGAGCCTTCGTTCTCGCGTTTAGGTGTGTCTTTCCTTCCCGTGGTTCTATGCTGGCTTTCTGCTCTGTCATTGGCATGAGTTGTTGCTTTCGTGTCTTTGCCAGCAGTGTTGTGAGCGTGTTCAGCTTCGTTGTGTCCTGTGTTCTTAGGTGTGACCTTTGTGGCGGCGCTCCCTGTGTGTGTGTCGTCTTTTTTGAAAGGAGTCGCTTTCTTTGTGTTGTGTTCGCTCGTTTTAGCGTTAACCACCTCGTCTATTTCGGGCGAATGGTTAATGATAACAGTACCTTTGCCCGCTTCATTTTGGCGCAGTTTCTCTGTGTAGGTTTTTTGTGCAAAGCAGTGCATCGACAACAGAGAAGAGCCTATGATGATGAGTAAAGATTTCATATATTATTGCGTTTTGTAAAAAGTGCGAATGTGCAAATACTTGAAGGACAATGCACCTTTGATGCCTGCCTTCATTTATTTGCACATTTGCACATCAGTGTTTATTAAGCCTTCCAAGCATCGATAATGCCCTTGAAGTCGGCAGCCTTAAGTGCAGCGCCACCAATCAAGCCACCATCAACGTTAACCTTAGAGAAGATCTCCTTAGCGTTAGAGGGCTTGCAGCTACCACCATAAAGAATAGAAACGTTCTCGGCAGCTTCGGCACCGAACTTGTCGGCGATGGTAGAGCGGATGAAAGCGTGCATCTCTTCAGCCTGGTCAGCAGTGGCTGTCTTGCCAGTACCGATGGCCCAAACGGGTTCATAAGCCAAAATGATGTGTGAGAATTCCTCTGCAGTGAGGTCGAAGAGTGAACCTTCGAGCTGAGCCTTTACGA
>ERZ1026858.1252-NODE-1252-length-13069-cov-14.066851_pt1 | contig 13069 bp, 11 predicted proteins | sample MGYA00380159_ERZ1026858 | MGnify/ENA primary metagenome ERZ1026858 (study PRJEB33269, sample SAMEA4719795) | human gut metagenome | biome: human-associated habitat; feature: organic feature; material: feces | place: Cameroon | collected 2013-10 ...
TAGGTGCAAATCTGCTTAGCATTTTTGTACCAAGTTATTTTTTAACTGTTACTTTCTACTATTAATTACTTTATTCCAATCACTGTATTTCCCGGAGAGTTACAGTTCGTCGAGCTCATAATCTCCCTCCTGCTTCAGTCGGAGCAGTTCCTCGTAGAGCTTGATGCAGCACCAGGCATCAGTGGCAGCATAAGCCTGCTGCGAATCTTTCAGTTCACTTGCCTCCCAATTGCTCAACCGCTGCGCCTTGCTGATTTTCTGATGGAACAGATTGGCATAAAGCTTCTGCAAGCTCATATCCTGCAATCCGAACTTCTTTGCTTCATCCTGCAACTCAATGAAATAACCAGCCTTGAATTCAGCACGCTTATGCAGCTGCAGCAGGTCATCATGCCAGGAAAGTCCCACTTTGGGAACCGTCTTATCCTCAAGGAAGCGGATGATGGCAGGAGTGATGCCCGTAAGATGGAGACGGAACAGAAAACAGACGTCGTGGGTGCTCACCTGGAGCAACGACACCTGGAAGCCCCTACCCTTGCTGAACGAAGGTCGAGTCTCTGTATCTACACCTAAAATAGGTTGGCTCAAGAGGAAGTTTACCGCTTCTTCAGTATCTTCAGCCTTATCAATCAGTACGATTTTACCGGGGAAGAGAATCCTCGGCAAACTGTTTATTGATTTCTTGTCGAATTTAGTGAAAATAATCTTCATTACTCGTTTTATTCTTTACAATTTGCAAAATTAAAAAAAAAACCTGAGAAAAGAGCGGTTTTTTCATTTATTTTCGCTAATTTTGCACTTAAAATATTCAAACATAAAAAAAATGGCTAAAAAAAGAACAGAACGCAAAGCCAAATCTTTTGGCGAAGCTATAGGTTTACAATATATTTTCAACAATACTATCACCGACTTTTTTCTAGGCCTGGCGTTGATTGGTATTGCTGTAGTTATCATCATAGCAATGATTTCCTTCCTTAATACCGGCTATGCAGACCAGAGCATTCTGGAGAATATGAAAGCGGGCGAATGGACCAATACCGAACAGCAGTTCCAGAACTACTGCGGTTCCCTGGGAGCCATCATTTCCTATTGGCTCATCGCCGTCAACTTCGGCTTCCCGGCTTTCCTTCTCCCCTGCTTCTTCATCATGGCTGGCCTGCAGCTCATGAATGCATACAAGGTGAATCTCTGGAAATGGTTTCTCTGCATGATGATTGTCATGATCTGGTCGTCAGTGACATTTGCCAAATTCCTAACGCCTCTCATGGGTGGACTCATTTTCAATCCGGGCGGAAAGCATGGACTCTTCGTGGTACAGAACCTGGAAAACATCATAGGCCCTCCTGGAATCACCGCCATCCTTCTCTTTGTGGCTATCGCCTTCCTCACCTATCTTACTACCGAGACCATCACCTTCATCAGAAAGGCGCTCAACCCTATCGGATATATATCCAACAAGGTGAAGTTTGAGATTACCAACCATGACAACAAGGCTGAAAACAATGCCATTGACGAGGCTTACGCCCATGCAGCCAAAGGACAGAACGAAGATTCTAAAGAGGAGGAGGAAGAAGAAGACTACAGGGACGATGAGAAAGCTCCTGTCATCGACCTGGATGTCAATCCTGACAAGACCTTCCCTGATGCAGCCAGCCAGCCGACTCCTCCTGCAGTTCCAGCAGCCGATGCAGCTGACAGTCAGGAGGAAGCAGGAAAAGAGCAGACCGGAACCACTTCCGATGCCAAAGCACCTTCTTTCCTGGAGCAGCAGCGTGCGCTCCGTGCGGCAAGAGCGGAGCAGGAAGAAAAGGAGATGAAGGCTGCCGCAGCTGCCGTAAGCGATGCGCTCAACATGGATATTTCCGTGGCAGCTTCTGACGAAAAGGCATCGGGCAACACCGTAAGCAGTACCGAGGTGCTCAATACGCCTATCAATCCGAAGGAGCCTTTCACACGATACAAATACCCTACCCTCAATCTCCTGAAGAAATATGAGGATGACGGGGTTTCCATCGATGAGGAAGAGCAGCGTGCCAACAAGAACAGAATTATCGAGGTGCTCGGCAACTTCGGTGTGCAGATCAAGACCATCCGTGCTACCGTGGGTCCTACCATCACACTCTACGAGATTCAGCCTGCCGAAGGCGTACGTATCTCCAAGATCAAGAATCTGGAAGATGATATTGCCCTGAGCCTTGCTGCTCTCGGCATCCGTATCATTGCGCCAATCCCTGGCAAGGGAACCATCGGTATCGAGGTTCCTAACGCCAACCCTAAGATTGTGAGCATGGAGAGCACACTGAACTCCAAGAAGTTCCAGGAAACCAAGATGGAGCTGCCTATCGCACTGGGCAAGACGATTACCAACGAAGTGTTCATGGTCGACCTGGCCAAGATTCCTCACCTGCTTGTTGCCGGTGCTACGGGTCAGGGTAAGTCTGTGGGTCTGAATGCCATCATCACCTCTTTATTATATAAGAAGCACCCTAACGAGCTGAAGCTGGTGCTCATCGACCCTAAGAAGGTGGAGTTCAGCGTTTACTCGCGCATCACCAACAAGTTCATGGCAGCCCTGGCTGACGAGGAAGAGCCAATCATCACCGATGTAACCAAGGTGGTTCGCACGCTCAACAGTCTCTGTGTCCTGATGGACAGCCGCTACGACTTGCTGAAGAAGGCAGGAGCCCGAACCATCAAGGAATACAACCAGAAGTACATCAATCATAAGCTGCGCCTGACCGACGGACATAAGTACATGCCATACATCGTAGTGATCATTGATGAGTTTGGTGACCTGATTATGACAGCCGGCAAGGAGGTAGAACTTCCTATCGCCCGTATCGCCCAGCTGGCACGTGCCGTGGGTATCCACATGATCATAGCCACCCAGCGCCCTACTACCAGCATCATCACCGGTAACATCAAGGCAAACTTCCCTGGCCGCGTAGCCTTCAAGGTGACGTCTGCCATCGACTCAAAGACCATCCTCGACCGCACCGGAGCCAACCAGCTGATAGGTCGTGGTGATATGCTTTATCTCAACGGTCAGGAGCCGGTACGTGTGCAGTGTGCCTTTGTTGATACGCCAGAGATTGAGCGCATCAACGAGTTTATCCAGGAGCAGCCTGGCCCTATCGAGCCGATGGAACTGCCAGAGCCAGCCAACAACGAGGGTGGCGCATCAGGGGGCGGCACAGTGGATGCCAAGAACCTGGATCCGTTCTTCGAGGAGGCAGCCCATGCCATCGTCCTCTCCCAGCAGGGTTCTACCAGCATGATCCAGCGCCGATTCAGCATCGGCTACAACCGTGCCGGACGCTTGATGGACCAGATGGAGGAAGCCGGCATCGTTGGAGCAGCCCAGGGCAGCAAGCCGCGTGAAGTGCTGATACAGGATGAGAATCAGCTCAACAACCTCCTGGCTCAGCTCAGAAACTCATAAAATTATTAAACCTTGAAGCCGTAGAAGCGTCTAATCATCTGAAGGTCGCTTTTACGGCTTCATATACAATTAACGTACATAATAAACAGTAAGGATATGAAAAAATTTTTAGCTATCGCCTTCGCAGCGATGATGAGCCTGGGCACTATGGCACAGACCGCCCAGCAGGTACTCGACAAGACAGCTGCCATCGTAGGCAACAAGAATGGAGCTAGTGCTAACTTCAAGTTGTCAAGCCCTAAATATGGTTCCACCAGCGGTTCTATTGCCATCAAGGGCAATAAGTTCAACGCACGAACGCCGCAGGCTATCGTCTGGTATAACGGTAAGACGCAATGGTCGTACATGAAGAAGACCAATGAGGTGAACGTCACCAACCCTACCCAGGCACAGCAGATGTCGATGAATCCATATACCTTCATCAATATCTATAAGACGGGCTACAAGAGCACCCTCAAGACCGTGGGCAGCAACTACCAGGTTCACCTCGTAGCCAACAACCAGAAGCGCACCGTGGCAGAGATGTACATCACCATCAACAAGAAGACCCATGTGCCTTCACAGGTGAAGATGCGCCAGGGCTCTACCTGGAGCACCATCGATATCTCCGGTTTCAAGGCGAAGACCATCGCCAACAGTGCCTTCACCTTCAACAGCAAGGAATTCCCTAAAGCAGAGGTTATCGACTTAAGATAACCTTTGCCTTAGGGCAAAAAAACAAAAATCCCTAATAATTAAAAATAATCAATAATAAATAATCAATAATAAATAATCAATAATCAAACCCCAAACTAACATGAAAGATCTTTCGACAATCCTCAAACAGTTCGACATTATCGGAACTGTAAGTGAAGTGAAACCACTCGGTAACGGACTCATCAATGACACCTACAAGGTGACAACCCAGGAAGAAGATGCACCCGACTATGTTCTGCAGCGCATCAACGACTCCATCTTCACCGATGTTGACCTCCTGCAGCGCAACATTGAAGAGGTTACCACCCACATCCGCCAGCAGCTCGAAGCCAAGGGCGCTGACGATATCGACCGCAAGGTACTCACCTTCGTCAAGACACACGATGGCAAGACCTATTTCAAGGACGAAGACCAGCAGTACTGGCGCATTTCCGTCTTCATTCCCCGTGCCATCACCCAGGAGGCAGTAAACCCAGAGAGTTCTTACTACGCAGGCAAGACCTTCGGCGAGTTCGAGGCTCAGCTCACTGACATCACCGACCGCCTCGGCGAAACCATCCCTGATTTCCACAACATGGAACTGCGCCGCGACCAGCTGCGCCAGGCTATCAAGGAAGACAGAGCCGGACGAGCAGAAGGCGTGAAGGACTTCATCGCCGACATCGAGAAGTATATGGATGAGATGTGTCTCTGCCAGCGCCTCTTCCGCGAGGGCAAGTTGCAGAAGCACGTTTGCCACTGCGATACCAAGGTAAACAACATGATGTTTGATGAAGAAGGTCGCGTATTGTGCGTCATCGACCTCGACACCGTGATGCCATCCCTCTTCGTGAGCGATTACGGCGATTTCCTCCGCACGGCAGCCAATACCATCGCCGAGGATTCTCCAGAGTTCGAGAAGATAGATTTCCGCATGGACATCTTCGAGTCATTTACCCGCGGCTATGTGGAGTCAGCATCAGCCTTCCTCTCCCCTCTTGAGATTTCCCTGCTTCCTCATGCAGCCGAGCTCTTCCCATACATGCAGGCAGTACGCTTCCTCTGGGATTACCTCAACGGTGACCACTACTGGAAGTGCAAGTATCCTGAGCACAATCTCGTAAGAGCCCAGAACCAGTGGCATCTTTTCCTGAAGGCAAAGGAACACGAGGCAGAGATGAAGGCGTTCATCGAAAAACTCTAGGAAAAAACAAGAAAAGGTTGGTAAAAATCATCCTGAAAAGTGAAAATTCCGTTAATTCTGTAAAAAGTACTAAAATTATTTGTATTTTTTACAGAATTATTTGGCTATTAAAAATAAATTGATTATCTTTGCAATCGAAAATAAACAACAGTAATAAGAAAGAGCATGAAACAGACAGAAGCATACGCTAGATTGGTGGAAAGAGGCATTCGTCCTTCGGTACAAAGAATTGCCATCATGGATTATCTGATCAAGCATCCAACTCACCCAACTATTGATGAAGTATATCAGTCACTATGTGAAAATGTACCAACATTGAGTCGTACCACAGTTTATAACACGCTCCGAATGTTGAGCGAGAAGCATGCAGCTCAAATGATTACAATTGATGAACATCGTGTATGCTACGATGGCAACATCAACAGCCATGTCCACTTCTACTGCAAGAAATGCGGCAAGATCATCGACCTCTTCGATGAGAAAGCCCCAGAACTTGAAGGCGAGAAAGTAATCAATGGCAACATCGTGCACGAAGAGCAGCTCTACTACAAGGGCATCTGCGCAGAATGTGCGAAGAAGATGAATTAACTCATTATTATACAATAAAATTTAAAACATTAACATTATGAAGAAGAAATTTATTTGCACCGTTTGCGGTTATATTTACGAAGGAACAGAGGCACCAGAGAAGTGCCCTATCTGCAAGGCTCCAGCAAGCAAGTTCAAGGAGATGGAAGATACAGTGGATGATGATTTGACATTCGCTACAGTTCACGTACTCGGTCAGGCATATAAGGATGGCGTCAATGAGGAGGTCATCAAGGGCTTGAAGGATCACTTCGCTGGTGAGTGCGGCGAGGTGGGTATGTACCTTGCAATGGCTCGTCAGGCTGACCGTGAGGGCTATCCAGAGATTGCAGAGGCTTACAAGCGTTATGCTTTCGAGGAGGCTGACCACGCATCTCGTTTTGCTGAGTTGCTGGGTGAGGTTTTGGGTGATACCAAGAGCAACCTTGAGGCTCGTATCGCTGCAGAGAAGGGTGCATGCGAGGATAAGTTCCGCATTGCCAAGCTCGCCAAGGAGCAGGGTTCTGATGCCATCCACGATACTGTTCACGAGATGGCTAAGGACGAGGCTCGCCACTGTGCTGGCTTCGCTGGTCTCTACAAGAGATATTTCAAGTAAAAGCACTTCCCGTTTTTCACGGGAAATATTGCCCTGGGCAGACCATTCTGCTCAGGGCTTTTTTTTCATCACCCCACAGATTTTTTTTTTAAGTCCCACTGATGTTTTTTTTAAGTCCCACAGATTTCACAGATTTACACAGATACTTTTTACCTTTTTATCTTTTAAGTCCCACAGATTTCACAGATTTACACAGATTTTATTATCCCATTACTGAGTCTACTTAAAAAAGTCATTTTTGATAATTTCTTCAAATGTAATCATCTGATAATCAAATGGCGTTTTGTAGGAAAAAGAACCAAAAACTACTTTTTAAAGTGGACTCATTACTGAACTTTCGCATGTGGTTCAAGTACGGGCTGAAGGCCCAAAAGCTCCTAGCCCAGGGCATCGCCCTGGGTATGATGGCAATCAGCAAGGCGCCCTGTAAGGGCAAAAGCTTTATGTTTTGTCTGGAGTTTTAAAGCTTTTGCCCTTACAGGGCGACAGGTTTGCGTCCGTAATTACCCAGGGCGATGCCCTGGGCTAGGGGCTTCTGCCCTTTCAGGGCGTGTGGAGCTTACATGCGAAACTTTAATCACATTATCATCAGAATGTTCTGTGTAAATCTGTGAAATCTGTGGGACTTAAAAATAATAATCTGTGGGATGACGAATTTGTAAAGGATTCTGACTGAAGGATACCCCATGAAAAACTGAAGGATGTGAAGGAAGGGTCACAAAAAAAAACTGAAATCTGAAATTAAAAATTCATTTTTATATGCAGCGTAGAGCAAATATGAGGTAATTATCTGATTATTAGAATAATAACCGATATTTATACCAAGTGTTAAAATGCTGTTTTTGATAGGATATTATTATTTTGAAAAACTGCCTTCAGTCCTTCAGCCCCATTTTTTGTTCATTCTCTTTACTTTTTAACTCCATTTTAACACTCCCAGAAACCTTGCCTTCAGTTCCTTCAGTTTCCGTGTCCTATTTTTTTATTTCGCCCATTTTCCCATTGTTTCCATATTTTTTGATAAGAAAAACGCCAACCGCAAATGGGGAAAAACTTAAACGATTGCTTTTTTTACCTTTTATTGCCAAAAACATAGCATTCACAAGATAGATTTGGCTATTTACAAAAAAATGATTCACTTTACAGCATTTTTTAAAAACAAACAAAATGAAAAATAAAAAAGCAATTGTTCCATTAGACGAAATGGTAAAAACTGTACTAAAGGCAGTAGTAATGGATGTAGAGAAGTATCTTCTCAGCCAGGGACTGGAGAAAGAAGTTATCCGTGACATCAGACAGATAACGAAAATCCAGCTCCAGCAACAAACGCTGCCTATCAAGAGATTCGTGGTTATGAACGGTATTGATGAAAATACCGTGTTGCCTATCAATCAGATAGCATATCTGAAGGCAAACGGTTCGTATACAGAGGTATGCGCCGGCGATGGTAGGATTCATCTGCATAGCACCCTACTCCATTCTACGCTGTCACAGCTGCAAAGAGACGGATGCGAACAGTTTATAAGAATCAGCAGATCCGTTGCTGTCAATTACAACTACATCACGCAAAAGATAGGAGATACTGTAACCGTCATGGGACAGGAATTTACAATCACTCCAAGTTACAAGAATAAATTTGAGGATTGCTGCATCATACTCAAAAAGTATTAAACTGCTCATGTGGCTAAATTGCTTCAAACTGGTTGTTCGTTGCCAATATTACTACGTTCGTAAGACGGATTTGCATTTCTCGAAAAAAAATGCTATCTTTGTGGCGGTATTAATTATCGACGACCTACCCTAAAAAGCAAGCCGCCACTAAAAATTTTCTGAGTATGAAGATTAATCAAAAAGAAGGACAGGGCAAACTGCCATCGTTTTTCGAGACGTTGAACACTACTATCAACCGTCCCCTGGAAAGCTTTCAGAAACTGGAGGAACTCATCACAAAAGATGTCTATACCCAGCAGAATACGGAAGGCTACAGAAATGATGCCAAGATAGACAGAAAACTGGCAACGACAAGAAAGGTGAGATCGCATGGCATCTGCCCTTCTATCCAATTCATGCGCACTGGAAAGAAGTTGGAAGACTTCGGATGGGAAACCTACTGGCTCATGCTGGACTATGACCACCTCTCAACGGAACAGGTGGAGCTGGCGATGGAGAAGGTGAAAGGCATCAGGAACACCATGGCGGCTTACCGGACCATCAGCGGGAAGGGAATCAGAATCCTATGCGGATACACCCGCCCCAAAGGCTGTCCGCTAGCAGCCACCGACCTGCACCATATAGCCATCACCAAGGCGATGAAACTGTATGACGAAGCACTCGGACTGAAGGCTGACAGACAGTGCACCAACATGACCCGAATCTGCGGTCTGGCGCACGACGAGAATGCCTACTTCCAATGGGATGCCACGGCAATTGACGTGACGCCGGAAGAGACCGAAGACTTCATCCGCAACGAAGAGAAGAAGGAGGAAGAGAAACGCAAGCCGCCCAGAAAGCGCAAGGCTGGAAAAGGCGCCCCGACGGCTGAGGAACAGCAAAACACGGCACCTCCCAACTCGGAAGAGATCATCAGAAAAGTGGAAGAGATGTCGAAAAACTGGTATGTGCAGTTCGAAACGGGACATCGGCATGAATTCGTCATGCAGTTTGCCACCTTCTGCCACAACTACGGGGCAAGGAAGGAGGATGTGGAACAATGGATGACGAAGGAATATGCCGCACACGACGGAACACAGCAGGTGATTGACTGGGTATACAACCATACGGAAAGCCAGGGATGCTGGAGCTGCGAAATGCCTAAAGGAAACACGAAAAAACTCGCATCCACCAAAAACGTCATGCAATGGCTGGAGACCAACTACGACTTCCGGCACAACACCATCACCAACAAGCTGCAGCTCAGGGGACGCTATGTGGGAAAGACCAAATACTACTGCTGGACCGACGTGGAGGATTCCATCATGAACTCCATCTTTCTCAGAATGGAAAAGGACGGAATCAGAACCTCGACCAAGCGACTCAACATCATCGTGAACAGCGAGTTCAGCGTCGACTACAATCCGATGGAGGAATATCTCAAGGATCTGCCACCCTGGCAGGAGGGCGACCCCGACTATATCGCGGAACTCGCCCGAAAGGTGACCGTGATAGACTGTCCCGACAACTATCATACGGAAGAGGAATTCGTTGAGATTTTCAAGAAATGGTTTGTCGGAATGATCGTGGAATGGACCACCAGCCACACCGCCAACCAGGCTATCCTCATCTTCGTGGGCAAGGGCGGCATCTTCAAGACCACCTTCTTCGAACGCCTCCTCCCGCCATCGCTGCGAGAATACTTCGCCAACGACTCGGCGGGCGACTACAAGTCGAAGGAATTCCTGGAGCTGATAGCCTCGAAGGGACTGGTACTGCTGGATGAGTTCGGAGTGCCCCATGGCAAGAACCTGAATTCGCTGAAGAGCAGCATCACCAAGATGGCAGTAACCTATCGCATCCCCTACCACATGTACAGCTGCCAGCTGAAGAGGAATGCCTCCTTCTGTGCCACGAGCAACAATGTCCATATCATCCCTGAGGACGAAAGCCGCAGATACATGACATGGCATATCCGGAAGATAGAAAATCCCTATACCCATCCCTTCAACTATGAGGGCATCTACTCCCAGGCGGTGGCACTTGCCAGGAAGGTGCTCGAAAAGAAGAAGAAGGGACTGACGGAGGACGACTGGAAATACTGGCTCACCGATGAGGAAATCAAGCGCCAGTCGGTGCGCAACAAACTGTTCCAGGTGAACGACTACATAGCCGAAAGAATCCTCAAGTTCTACAAGGTTCCCGATGAGGATACGCCTGTCCAGAACATCTTCCGTCGCCGCACCAGTGATATTCTGGAGCGCATCTGCACCAATTCCATCTTCCGCGACACGATGTCAAACCGTGACATCAGCCAGACGATGCAGAATCTCGGCTTCCAGCAGAAGCACGAAGAGGACGGCAACAAATGGATTGTTTCGGAAATCCTGCCTACCGACAGAGACCTGATGGATAAGGGTAGATAAGCCCCCCTATCCTACAGAGAAAACAATTTCTCCCTGAGAGATATTTTTTTATCTCTAGAGATAATTTCCTATCTTTCAGAGAGAATTTTCTATCTTCCAGAGAGAATTTTCTATCTTCCAGAGAGATTTTTTTATCTTTCAGAGAGAATTTTCTATCTTCCAGAGAGATTTTTAAATTTCCTGGAGTTTTTTAAATGACACCTATAAAATTTTTCAAATAGCTTATGATTGAAGTCAGAAATTACGATAAGGCAGAGCTTGCGATGCTCTACTTTCCCAAGGCAACGGAGAAGGCGGCTCTAGCCCGCCTATCACGCTGGATCAAGCGCATTCCCGCCCTGTTTGCCGCCATTTATGGTCCCCAGCAGTGCAAGCGCCTCCACTACTTCACCCGCCATCAGGTAGAACTCATCTTCGAATACCTGGACGAGCCGTAGAAGCCGCCATGCGCCCTGAAGCTAGGTTTGCCCCATGCGCCCTGAAGCTAGTTTTGCCCCATGCGCCCTGAAAGGGCAGAAGCTCCTAGCCCAGGGCAGCGCCCTGGGTATTAATGCCCCCACCCCCCGTCGCCCTGTAAGGGCAAAAGCTTTTAAACCAGATGATTAATAAAGCTTTTGCCCTTACAGGGCGCCTTGGTAAATTCTCTGATAACCAGGGCGTTGCCCTGGGCTAGGAGCTTCTGCCCTTTCAGGGCGTGTGGCGGCATCCTTCAATATCCCTGATACAAAAAAGGGTCTATACGCCACCCGATTATCGTGGCATATAGACCCTTTTCTATTGTATCTGTGTAAATCTGTGAAATCTGTGGGACAAAGAACAAATCTGAACTTTTGCCCTGTTTGCCCCACACGCCCTGAAGGGGCAGAAGCTCCTAGCCCAGGGCATCGCCCTGGGTTTTCATGGCCCCCAAACTCGTCGCCCTGTAAGGGCAAAAGCTTTAAAACCAGATGATTAATAAAGCTTTTGCCCCTACAGGGCGCCTTGCTGATTGCTACATATACCCAGGGCGCTGCCCTGGGCTATGAGCTTTTGGGCCTTCAGCCCGTACCTAAACCACGTGCGGAACTTCAGTAATCTGATGGCTTCTATTTTATTTTATTCGACATCATCAACGTATTTAATCCGCGCAATCTGCCAGTTGTCGGGAAGATAACTTTTACCGTTCAATGCTTTAAAGGCTTCATTATTTTTTACTTTGAGTAGGAGGGACTCCCACCCTTCGCTTGGGTCGGGTCCAGCATCCTTTAACCAATCTTTGCAGCAATCAGATGCGCTTGTAATTTGGTCGCTTGGTGCTAACATGGTGACAGATGACAATTTTACACAACCAGAGAACATGCTTTTATAGCAGGATTCTGCTAATACTGTAGCAGGCAATTCTGGGGCAGAGGTTAATACACTGCAACCATTGAACAAATAACAGAATCTGGCATTTTGGGTCTCTACTGTATTGTAGTTATTCCAGTCCTGCAGCGTGCGGATGTCGCCTGTGCAAGCTACATTTACTTTTGGATTAGTAAATGTAATGGTTGAATAATCATTGGCATTATTCGCAGTTCCATTAGGGTTTGTGTCACGCAAACGAAGGTCGCCATTTGTTCCACCGAAGGTGACTTCTTCATCTTTCACAACATTTTTCCATCCCTCTTTATTCACGGAATATTGAAGATTAGAAATGGTGTAATTTCCTGAGGTTGTCATCTTAAACTTTTGCTCAGCCTCTGCCGTAAAGGTGACGTATCGGATGATTTGTTCTGCTTTACCATTATCAGTAATTGTCCCCGTATTCCAGTTTGCTACGGTGATACCTTTAATAGATACCTTGTTCTTACCCACGGTGAGCTTATAGGTATAGCTCTTGCCGGCTGCGAAAGTAGGGGTGGTGGTGAGCGTTTCTGTTGTTTTGCTTGTTCCATCTTCTACTTCAAGAGTGAGGAAGGGGGCGGTGGCGCCTGGGATAGAGTTTGGATTGATAAGGGCATAAAACTTGTTGTCGCTGTGCTTATACGCCTTTATGTTACCATTGATGGTTACGCTCTTGACTGTAGCATCCGTCGTATACTGGTCGTTGAAGCCAGCAATCTCTACTACTACACGTGCCATTTTTCGCTCCATGGTGAGAGTAAGACTATTGTTACCTGAATTTATTACATTGCCAGTAAAGCTCATGAAGTCTGCGGCAGCAAGCGATTCTGGGCTGGTGTATTCCGTAGGCTGGGTGATGTTGCCATCGAACGAAGCAGGATAGTAGGCGGTGAAATTCATCGTCTTATTTTCCCATTTCAGGAACTTGCCGCCCTGTGGCACCCATTCCGAGCCGTTAAACTGATAAGTTACGGCATCCTGGCCATCAGCCTTGACGCTTATCTCATCATTCTCATTGAATTTCGCCTGTTCTTCAGCAGTAGCGCCCAGCGGATTGCTGCGGGTAAAGCCATCGGCAGATGCTTTACCTACTTGCGCCGTGATGTGCACGGCTTTAGAAT
>ERZ1026858.1258-NODE-1258-length-13034-cov-94.096772_pt1 | contig 13034 bp, 8 predicted proteins | sample MGYA00380159_ERZ1026858 | MGnify/ENA primary metagenome ERZ1026858 (study PRJEB33269, sample SAMEA4719795) | human gut metagenome | biome: human-associated habitat; feature: organic feature; material: feces | place: Cameroon | collected 2013-10 ...
CATGGCGCCAGTAGATGTCGAAGGTGATGGTGCTGTCATCCTCGGCAGCTACCTGGATGAAGTCGTCGATGTCCTGTCCCAGATAAACCACGTTGGCAGGTTCGTAAACCTCGGTATCGTCATCCTCAAGAGGTTTAACCTGTATCAGACCTGGCATTGGGTCATCTTCCCATTCCTCCTCTTCGGCAGCGGAAGCCGATTTGAAAACGAGGAAAATCATTCTCTGTTCCTCCTTGCTGCCATCTTCGCGGCAAAGGAATACTTTCGACTCCTTAGGAATGAAGAAAGGAGTAGATAAGTATGGGTTCTTACATAATGCTGTGTATTCCACCTCAGTCCAGATAGGCAAGGTGTGCTTGTTCGTATTATCTGTCATATCTGTTTTTTATCTATTATCCTAGTTTTATTAAATTGCGGAGTTGAATTTCCGAAAACGGCTGCAAAGTTACAGAGAATTACAGACAATACAAAATTTCGAGTCGTTTTTTAGATAATTGCTTAGTTTTCCTATTTGGGGCTTCATGATTTGGCCCTTTCAAATATTTTTGTATTGTTTTTTGAAATTTTCAGGTTAAAATCGTTATTTAAATAGAGTTTTAGATTTTTTTCTTTTACAATGTTATACTAGACATACTATTTGTTACACTACGCAAAGCCTCTTTCGATTTTTTTTTGTAATTTTGCCACAAATTATTATTTTTTTAATACTTTTCGGTATGAAACAGGGAATTTACATTTTTCTACTTGCTCTTGTTTCGTTGTATTTTAGCGTAAACAGTATGGCGCAAGATGCAAAAGCTATGGACTGCTTATCCTTCGAATGCAATGCATATCGGAGTGGTGACGTGATGCAAGTCTCAGAAATTCAGATTCCGAGTAATCTGTGGAACCTATCAGAGATAAAGACTATCAGGAAGTTTACCGAGAAAGTATGTCAATTCTCGTTGGATACATTGACGGTTATATCTAATGGAGAAAGACATCATTATTTTCAAACTGGCAATCGGATGGTTCTTGTTGGAATTGAAAATCCTCAGTTTTTGATTAACTATTCATTGCCTGAAGTTAAAATGAAATTCCCTTTTGCTCCCAACGATACTGTTTGTGGCTATTTCTATGGGGAAGGAGTGTATTGTGACAAACTGAAAATTAGGAAATTTGGTCATTATTCAACGAGTTGTGAACTAATAGGAAAACTAACTATGCCTAGTGGTAAAGAGATATCTGATGCCATCTTTGTTCGCACTTTACGTGAGTATCAAATAGAAACCATATCTTCTGATAGTGATTTTAATCAACAGACTCCTACCGAGTGTGAAATGAATCAGTTGTTGGCAACAATAAAGCTTCCGACATATAAAAAAGAGATATCAACTCTTTATGCCGCGGGTTACAGGTATCCCATTCTGGAGAAAATCATTTGTAAGGATTCAGCAAACAAAGTATTGCAACAGCATTGTTACTATCGTTCACCAGAAGAACAGGACAACTTAGGTATTGACGAATACAATGAAGAAGCAAGAATGACATCTTCGGCTGGTAATATAGAGTATGAAACCAATAACTCAGAGAAAGGGGATGCTGAAGAGAAACCCTATGCTTTTAGGTTTGATACCAATAGTTCTGTTATTACTTTTTCTCTAAAAAAGTTAGAAATGCAGGAGGCTATATTGATTGTTGCCGATAGCAATGGTATAGTCTATAAGAGAAATCAATACAAGGTGAAATCAAATGTTGATGAGCCTTTTAAGGTTGATTGTTCTAACTTGAAGTCCAGGCAGTACATTGTGTATATAGCCATAGGCAAAGAGAAGTTTAGCGAAAAGTTTAACAAGAAATAATTTGCATCGATATGAATAGACTACATCTTCTAGCAATAGCCCTCTTGATTTGTTTCATATATGAAGCAAAGGCGCAAGAGAAGGATACAATCATGAGTAATTGTATAGCTCTTTATAGTGGGCCAACAGCTCAGGCATCCATTCCAAGTGCTCCTACTTCCCCTCAGGCGGAAGCTTTCAAGCGCTTGGGTGAGTTTACAGTCAATAATTCTTCTGGGATTCCCGATATCTCCATTCCGTTGTTTGAACTAGACCATTGTGGATATAAGATACCTATCACCTTACGTTATATCCCGACACCTATAAAGCCGGGATACAATTATGATGTCTGTGGCTTTGGGTGGACTTTGTCTACAAGTTACTGTATTTCTCGCACAATAGAGTCTTTACCAGACGAAGAGGAAAACTTTAAATTGAGCGATTTCATGGCTTTATACTATAAGGTGTGGAAGAATGACTTGTCTCACCTTAACTTTGCCTACGATAAGTTCCACGCCAACTTACCCAATGGCAAGGCATTCGATTTTGCCATCGTCAATGAAAACGGAAAATTGGAGTATAAGACATCCGAGAGATCATCCCTGCAAATCTCCTGTCGATATAATGAAGGCAACATCTATTCTTTTGAGGTAATAGATGAAGACGGAATCAAATACACTTTTGATGATGCAGATTGTGCCTATAGTCGCCATAACCAGTTCAGCTCACGCTATGTTTCCTGGTATTTGAGCAGCATTGTGTTGCCAAACTCCAGTAACTCCATTTGTTTCAATTATAATCAAACCATCAAGACAGAAAATATTTATGGGTTATCTGAGCCAACAATATATATAAGCCACAAATTTCTCTCTCCGCAATCACGCTCCGTGGAAATCTATTGTGAGCAAAGTGATGATAATTGTTACTATAAGATGAAGTTGTTGAAGTCAATAGAGACCAATGGTGCTAGCATATCCTTTGATTATACCAACAAAAATGCAGAAAGTTCACATAATTGTATCAGCCAAATAAAATATTCGGACTATGGGGCAGGTAAAACGGTTAAATTAGGTTATGACACAAGGACTTTGGCAAATTATGGGTCAAGGTCTGACACCCTGTCTTTATTATCTAAAATTACCATTATTGGGCAGTGTGAAGGAAAGATAGATTCCTTGACATATTCTCTGAAGAATAGCTACACGGGATATGGACCTTGTACAGACCATTGGGGGTATTATGGTCAATATGGGAATTATTATAACATTGCAAATATCAACTTTTTTGCCGAATTCGACAAGGATGATGTCTATAGCAATTCTATTATAAAAGCTGTTGATAAGTTGCCTACAGAGAAAACTCCATACACCAAGTTTAATATGGCAGGGTATGCATGGTATAATGAGCCGCGCCAATCTTCAGATCCTTACGAAAATGGAATCCTTAAGGAAATTACCTATCCTAATGGTGGAAAAACTGTGTTTTCCTTTGAAAATCATCGTTTTGTAACAGCGACAAATAAGGATGGAAACTATATTTTCACAAAGAAAAAGCGCAGAATTATAGAGGGTGGAGGTTATCGTATCGGACAAATCTCAAATATCGACAATATGGGTAAGATAAAGGAAGTCTATACCTTTGCCTATGGACCAACAAATGCTGAGATAGAGGACGACAGCCTCAATATGCCTCATTATGGTTCGCGAAATATGTGTGTGGGATATGGTGAGCCTGTAGTAGATCCGAATGTTCTCACTTATGCCTCCTTTTCTGAGTCTCCAAACATTCCAGCCCCAATCAAGTATATGTTGCTAGGATATGATTCTCCCTATTATAAAGGGGATTTTGTGAATCCATTCAAGACAGCATGGGGACTAAGCTATCCTTGGCTTTGGGAATGCAGATTTAGTGCATTGAATTTCAGAAAATTGCTCAATGGCAGAAATGCCGTCGTCTATCCTCAGATAACAGTATATTATGGAGATGCAGCATATTCAAATGATGCTGCTACAAATACGAGGGGAAAGACTGTCTATAAATATGCCATATATGATACAGAACATTACAATGATTCAACATATTATGAAACCCTGGGCTATCATGGCAATACCTTGGCTTGCTTTGAATTGCCATACAAACGAAATCGGCTTACAGAAAAAGTAGAGTATAAATGTGAGAACGGTCAGTTTCTGAAAACAGAGATGGAACAATACAGATATTCTGACTATGCGGAAAGTGTAACTAGCTACATTGATAACAATCGCTTTACAAAAGTAGAAGGAGGCTATCCTGAACAGGCTTTTGTTGGAGATTTTTATTACCCAAAGGTTGACATATATGGCAACTCTCTTTTACACGAGAAAAAGCAGACGAAATACGAAGGGAGTTATTCATGGGGCAAGTCTTTTGTATATAATTATGATAGCTACAATCAAATTGTGGAGCAACCTGACGGAGGCTTCTCTAAACGTAGAATAAAGACGGAATATGTAACGAGCGACTCGACACTGATGAGCAAGAAGATGGTGGAGAAGCATTTGCTGTCGGCACCCACTTCGTCATACACATATATGCAAAACTCTGGGCTCAATGGCTTGAAGACAGAATATGATGAGTATGACATAGGTAATAAGAAGGCATTCTTGCCATCCAAGTTATATGACATATCTTTCTATAGGCAACCCGTATATGAAGAAAAGTATCAGATACTGAATTATACTTCAAACGCTCATCCTATAGAAATCGTTGATGCAGGGGGCATACATACCATCTACCTGTGGAGCTATGCCGATAGATATCTCATTGCGGAAATCAAGAATGCCAATTACGAACAAGCCAATAATGCTGTGCGTGAAGCTTTTGGCGTGGACATAGTCGCCTTGTCTCAAAACATGACCGTCAATGTTAGTGCATTGGCAAGACTGCGAGCATCCCGGTATTTGCAAAATGCCTTGGTCTCTACATGGACTTACCAGCCATCCATAGGAATCAAGTCAGAGACCAGTCCAAATGGCAACTCAACCTTTTATAGTTATGATGGCTTGGGACGACTGACGGAAATCTACAGGTATAAGAACAACTCCTTCAATGAGAATGACAAGGAGGTGTTGGAACAGCATAGCTATTATAGAAGTAATAAATAAAGCATTTATGAGAACATATAGTATCTTTATCGCCCTAGCCTTGGCGGCATTACAAGCGCAGGCACAGACAAAGGGAAAATATAGTTTCAACAAGTCACGCATCTATCAGACTGCCACAACTTGGATAGACCATGTGGAATACGACAATGGTCTTGGAGACGTATGCCAAAAGATAGACGTGGGTGCAAGTCCAAAGAAAGAGGATTTAGTGATATTGACGGAATACGATGAGTATCGTAGGGTAAGTAAGCAATGGCTTCCTGCAGTTATGCAAACAAATGGAGAGTATACGCCTAAGCCTGCTGATATTTATAAGTCTTCTCAGACCTCCAACAATGATGATGCTTACTCGTATACCGCATATACTTATGAGCAATCACCCAAGGATAATGTCTTGTCGGAACAGGGGCCTGGCGAAGCTTGGACAACTGCGCACAAACAGAAAAGTTACAAATACCAGAATGAGCTCAGTTATGAAGACAGCAATGACTGCTATTATATTGGAGATTATATGGGCTATCTAGTTAAAAATGCCAAGCCTAGAATTGACCTTATATATAAGGAAAAAATCGATGAAGATGGACTGATATTTAGGGATTATTATGATCATGATGGCTTGAAAGTCTTAACTAGAAAGATAGTGGATGGCAAGAAACTTTCAACTTATTATGTTTATGACGTAAAAGATGACCTCCTTTGTGTCATTCCACCCAAATTGGTGTCAAGTTTAAAACTTGGTAAGGATAATAGTCCTATTGATGAAAAAACTGATGCTTTCAAGGCCTTTGCATATCGTTACAAGTATGATAATAAGAGAAGATGCATTTATAAGAAGTTGCCAGGCTGTGAACCTATATATTACATCTACGATAAGATGGGCAACTGTATCTTTACGCAGGATGGGGAAATGCGCCAAAGAGGAGAATGGAAATATACCATCCCCGATAAGTTTGGGCGTATGGCATTGGCTGGCACCTGCAAAAATCAATTATCTTATGATAAGAAACCTCTCGGTGAAATAGCAGTAGTGGCTTCTTACACTGGTGGCGACCCATCTACTTTTGGCTATAAAGTAGATGGTATAGAACTAACTGATATGATGGTTGTTATGGCAAACTTTTACGATGATTATTCTTTTGTTGGGAAATACAATATCCCGGCAACTTTGGCTTATAGTCCACAAGGTACAAGCTATGGGCAGCGTTATGCCGACAGCAAGGGTCTATTGACAGGTTGCGCCAAAGCCATATTGGAGAATTCTGCTGACGTTAGGTATTTATATACAGCCACCTATTATGATTATAGAGGCAATGCCATTCAAAATGTGGCAACCAACATCTTCGGTGGTACAGACAGAGATCTATATGGCTATACTTATACAGGAAATGTTTCTGTGCACACCCACCAACATTCAGGTTATGCTTCTGTAAATGAAACGTATACCTATTCTTATGACCATGCTGGCAGATTAATGAATACAACTCATCAAGTTGGGGATAATAGTATGGTTGCGTTAGCCAAGAATGCATATGATGACTTAGGACGTCTGAGCCAAATTACAAGGCATGGGAATTTGGGGCTTCAAACCACCTATAGGTATAATGTACGCTCTTGGCTGCAAAGGATCAATACCAGCAATCTTTTCAATATGAGCATCCTTTACAATGAGTCATCTACAGACCGTACCCCTTGCTATAATGGAAACATATCTGGCATCATCTGGAAGTCCGATTCAAAGAGTAGGGGATATAACTTCAAGTATGACGGCTTCTCAAGATTGCTCAGTGCAAGATATCGGGAGAATGACTCCAAGCTCTCCCACTATGACACCTCATATACTTATGATGATATGGGCAATATACTGTCTTTGAAGAGAAACGGACTTCAAGATGGCGGAACCTATGGCTTGATAGACAACTTGACCTATACCTATCAAGGCAACCAAGTGGTGAAGATTGATGACCAGGTGGAAGATCCTACTTACAAGGGTGTTTTCAACTTTATGGATGGCGCTAACGAGGAACTAGAGTACGAATACGATAAAAATGGCAATCTGGTGAAAGATTTAAACAAAAATATTAGCAAGATTGAATATAATTTATTAAATTTGCCGTCGAAAATAACATTTGGTGATGGCAAGACGATAACGTATGTCTATGATGCCTCAGGAGCCAAGCTCCTTGCTAGCTACCAGACTGCGCCCCCTGCCAGTAGCCATACTATAGCTTATTGTGGTAATATGATATATGAGGATGATACATTTAAGCAAGTATTGTTTGACGGTGGATACATCACGTTCACCGACAATAGAGCTATGTATCATTATTACCTCAAGGACCATCTTGGCAACAATCGGGTAGTGGTAAGCAGCAAGGGCGAAGTGGAGCAAGTGAACCATTACTACCCTTATGGTGGCATCATGGCTGAAAGCACTAGCGAATCAGTCCAGAGATACAAGTATAATGGTAAGGAACTGGACAGAATGCATGGCTTGGATTGGTATGACTATGGGGCAAGATTTTATGATGCGACTGTAGCTATGTGGTTTAATGTCGATCCTTTAGCGGAGAAGGCATGCTCATATTCTCCTTATTCTTATTGTGTGAATAACCCGATAATAGCATTTGACCCAAATGGCATGGAAACGCATGTTGTTAGCAATTCCAATGGTACATATACCGTTATAGGGGGGATTCTCAATAAGGATAGAAATATCTATGTGTATACACAAGATAAGAACGGAAATTATATAAAGGGCAAAAGTATAGGTATAACAACATCAACAACATCTTTCTACAATAGTGAAGAGGGTAAATGGGAAAGAGCGATAATTGACCCTTCAGACAATTCGGGACGAGAATTTCTAAATAAGATAGTTTCTTCTGATATTACATTGGATGATTATATAGACAAGGCAAGAAATGATCATCCTTATGACTTTAAAGTGACAAATGGAGGCAAATCCGTAGTTTCTAAACGCTCTTCTTATGTATATCGTGGTATGGTCATTGGTGGAAAGAATACGCCACTATTTTCATCTGCCCGAGACATCGGAAATATGGCAGCTGGAATTGTAGCGGCAAAAAATGGTATCCCATGGAGTGCGGCTAGAGCCGCTTTTGACGCATATCAATCAAGGAATGGCTTGCAAATTGAAGGTATTTCTACAAGAAATGCAGAATATTATGGCTGGTCACAAATGTACAGACATTCTAATAGTGGATATGAGGCAACTAATCTAAAGGGCTCAATAAAGAGTTTGTTTAGAAGGATATATAATTATGTTCTTAATATGTTTTAGTTATGAAAACGATAAAATTATATTTGGCTGTTTGGGTAACTTTACTATTGGTAGCTTGTGGACGTTCGCATTTTACTTATTACCTAAAGGAAAGAAATTATACATTTTCTGTTGAAGAAAAAGATAAGGAGACAATCTTGGTTTTGGGTGAAGGAGATTCTATCTTCTTCAATTCGCGAAGAGGGCAGTATCTGGGGGTTGAATTTTATTTAAATGATACTTCCAACATCGTTTATCTCCCACCTGATTTTTCCTTTCATAGAATCGTTAAAAAGAATTTTAAATATAAACAGATTCACAAAACAGTTATAATAAAGAGAGTCATTCCTATATACCCTGAAGTAAAGACACATTATTTCGGTTTCTATGGAGGTAGTGAACGAGGAGGACATCATACTTTTGACGTTTCTTATAATGATAAATACATAGGGAGTTTGGAGCCATTGGAATGGAAATAGTCACCCACCAACATTCAGATTATGCTTCTGTAAATGAAACGTATACCTATTTTTATGATCATGCAGACAGATTAATGAACACAACTCAAGGTAGCCAAGTCGTGAAGATTGATGACCAAGTGAAAGATCCTACTTACAAGGGTGTTTTCAATTTTATGGACGGTGCTAACGAGGAAATAGAGTACGAATACGATAAAAATGGCAATCTAGTGAAAGATTTAAACAAAAATATTAGCAAGATTGAATATAATTTATTAAATTTGCCGTCGAAAATAACATTTGGTGATGGCAAGACGATAACGTATGTCTATGATGCCTCAGGAGCCAAGCTCCTTGCTAGCTACCAGACTGCGCCCCCTGCCAGTAGCCATACTATAGCTTATTGTGGTAATATGATATATGAGGATGATACATTTAAGCAAGTATTGTTTGACGGTGGATACATCACGTTCACCGACAATAGAGCTATGTATCATTATTACCTCAAGGACCATCTTGGCAACAATCGGGTAGTGGTAAGCAGCAAGGGCGAAGTGGAGCAAGTGAACCATTACTACCCTTATGGTGGCATCATGGCTGAAAGCACTAGCGAATCAGTCCAGAGATACAAGTATAATGGTAAGGAACTGGACAGAATGCATGGCTTGGATTGGTATGACTATGGGGCAAGATGGATGGCGGATGGTAGATTTACCACCATCGACCCGCATGCCGAGACTTATGCAGATGTAAGTCCTTATGCTTATTGTGGAGGAAATCCAATCAGTGCTATAGATTTGAATGGTGAAGATTCTTATTACTTGGCTGATGGTACATATTTGTTTGACAATCTAAAAGAAACTGACAATATTTATGTTGTTGATAGCTATAATTATATAAAGGATATATCCAAAAATCTCAAACTTGTAGAAATCTTCGGTAAGCGAGCGTTTCCATGTGAGGGAATATCTGCGGAGGCATGTTCTAATATTCTTACGGATGTTTTATCTCGAAACGGTTTTGGTACATCGGAATTGGAAAATGGGCACGTTTCGGTCAATATTTTGGGACAAAATTTACATCCTGATGGATTTCCTTATCAAATCCTTGGGAGTTATAACAATGCGAAGATGCCTCCTTATAAGGATGTACCTTTGGTGGTAACGAATATTTACAACATTGATATTTAATATGCAATTTATATCTATAGGATATTCTTGATATATCGGTATTCAAAAATAATAATAAAGATTTAAGGTATGAAAAAAATAATATTTATAGTCATTTTAGGTTGCATCACATCTTGCACCGACAATTTGCCAAAATATTCTTGTGTTTATTATAGTATGATTGATAATTATCCAAAAGGAGTAAAAGAGATGGATTTTGAAAGTAGGGATATTTGTTGTATCTTAAAATTTTACAATCGTAGCGATGATTCTGTTTATATACCTTGTAATGGATTAAGTGGAGGCATGTATCTGAAGTCTCATTTTATCGTTAAAAATGGAAAGTACGAAATGGAATGTCCTGCAAGATTTTGGTATCCCCATTTGGGGACGCGCATTGTACCACCTCACGATAGTGTGCGAATAGGTGTAACCATATATTCTGAGAGTTTATATAGGTTGCATTTAGACAAATATATAGATATAAAAGATTTGGATAGAAAAATCAAAATTTACTATCGATATGATCCTGCGGATGCTGTGGAGAGTCGTTTAGAAACTCCACCAATCAATATTACCAAGAGAGAAAAGATTGATTATATTTATGGGGCAACGATATTTGTTGAATTTGATGACTATAGTCATGTAAAAACACTAAAGTTCCCCCGAAAGGAATAATGTACGCTCTTGGCTGCAAAGGATCAATACATGCAATCTCTTCAATATGAGCATCCTTTATACTATGATGCCTCATATACTTATGACGATATGGGCAATATACTGTCCTTGAAGAGAAAAGGACATCAGGATGGTGTCACATATGGCTTGATAGACAACTCTTAGATTTAGAAAAGGAACGAGCAAGTGAATATTTGCAGCATTAATCATAAAGAAACAGAGTGATTATGGTATTGTATGGAAGTTTAAACATTAAAACAAAAAATATGAAGTACATTATTTTTATATTAGGTCTTTTATTATTTATATCTTGCGATAAAAATGAACCAAGATTTATTTGTGTGTGTGCAAATTTAGTTGATAATTATCCAAAAGGAGCAAAACATTTGGATTATAGTAGGGAAATTACCTATGTATTAAAATTTAGAAATGGAAGCAAAGATTCTATTTTTTTCCCGTTTTATGGAATTTATGGTTGGGGGGATACCAAATCTGCATTTTATATTAAGTATAAAGGATTTGAGATTAGCTGTGATGCCAGATTTTGGGGATACCAGCATAACACGCATATTGTAGGTCCGGGAGAATACACTCGCATAGGTATAAATCTTTGGCAAGACCAACTTGAGAAATTGCATATCGCAAAGAATGTAGACATTGAGAATCTAGAAAAAATGATAACAGTCTGTTATAAGTATGATTCAAGAGATAAAGTACCAAATCATTTGAAAGTTCCGAAAATTGAGGTGAAAAATTATGGAACAGTTGAACTCTTGTATGATAAGCGATATGCGCCAGAACCAGAATGGATGATAAAAAGGAAGAGGGCAAGTTCTCAATAGAAGTGCAAAAGTCTGAGGGGTTTCAGACTTAATAATCTATACCTGAAAACACCGAGGGGGCGAGAAGCTCCCATCAAGTGGGAATATGTTAATTATCTACTACCCGTTGGCGGAAATTCCGCTGAGAATTTTCGCCTGTCATTGAACTGGCGTCGAGAAATCAGATTGGGCATTTCTGCCTTATACTCCTTCAGTCTGTCGAACAAGTTGTTTTCACTGTCGATGCTTAGATGCTCGGTTTTGGCGTTTCTTATAATGATAAAGACATAGGGAGTTTGGAGCCATTGGAATGGAAATAGTCACCCACCAACATTCTGATTATGCTTCTGTAAATGAAACGTATACCTATTTGCAGGGAATTAGAGGTAAATCCTGATGAACTCGTGATGGTGGGCAACAGTTTCAAGATTCGAGGAACTCCTCGATGTCTTGTAACTCGATATTTTATAAGGGTCTTATAAAACCCTTATAAAATTCTCATACCACTTTATTCTTCTCCTTCTTCATCTTTCAGTGATTCCAGTGTCTCCACAAAAGGACTGTGGAAGGTGCTGAAGAGATGAAGAATCTCCTTGCGCTGCTCCTCTTCCTCATCCCAGAGGCTGATTTCGCCCTTCTGATGAGCCTTGATGAGCTTGGCGCAACGCTTAATCTTGCGCTTGTTGTTGCGAGCCTGCAACTGGTCGCCCTGAATTGGCTTCTGGGTAACGAACGAGAAGGCTACAAGCTGGTTCATGAACATGTCGAACATAGGGTCGTCGTGACTCCAGTCGCTGTCTTTCAGCCAGAACCACTGGAACAGATATTTCTGCTCCATGGCAATGAGCTGCTGTCCCAGGGTATCCATGTCGATGCCCTTAGCCATCTGCTCCTTAACAAAGGCTACGAGACTTTCTGGATTGATTTCCATTTCTGCTTCGTGGGCGATAGAGCTGCCTGCAATATTGATGCGCCAACGATAGTTCTTGTTCTTGATGAGTGCAGAATGGGCATTCATCATCAGCTCGCTCAACTTGCCCTCAGATGGAATCTGGTCAACCACGGCAAGGCGCTGGCGCTGGTCGCGTACCACCAACTGGGCATCCTCGTGGCGCAATACGCAGAGATAAACCAGCTTGTTCTCGTCGAGCTGCAGGGTGAAGCGGTCGTTGTTGTCATCGCCCACAAACTCATATCGGTAGTTATCTACCTGGTCGTGAGGAATCTCAATCTCATCGTGTACCTTGTTGTTCTCGGCATCATAGAGCGAGAAACCGATGTAAGGAATCACAAGGTTCATGGTGAAAGGCTCACCCTCCTCAGGAATCAGCGTCAGGCGCAAGCCCTCGTCGCCGAAGTCTTCCTTCTTGCAAACAAAACCATCGTCGGTCTTCTCTGCCTTCTCCACCTTCACGTCGCCATGGCGCCAGTAGATGTCGAAGGTGATGGTGCTGTCATCCTCGGCAGCTACCTGGATGAAGTCGTCGATGTCCTGTCCCAGATAAACCACGTTGGCAGGTTCGTAAACCTCGGTATCGTCATCCTCAAGAGGTTTAACCTGTATCAGACCTGGCATTGGGTCATCTTCCCATTCCTCCTCTTCGGCAGCGGAAGCCGATTTGAAAACGAGGAAAATCATTCTCTGTTCCTCCTTGCTGCCATCTT